>JACCDH011506904.1_pt1 | contig 17101 bp, 16 predicted proteins | sample 7442481 | NCBI WGS metagenome assembly JACCDH01 (sample SAMN15323433, study PRJNA562643) | freshwater metagenome | isolation source: river surface water | place: USA:Blue River Watershed | collected 2017-08-15
GGAAGCCGTCCACCTGCGTCGGTCGGGCGGCCCAGTCTGTCAGCGCGGCCGCGGCGGGGAAGGTGGCGATCTTTCCATGCGCCTTGGAGAGTGCATCAGACAGCGCGACATGGCCGCGCAGGTCTTTCAGCACGGCGTCGATGCCATCGGTCTTTTGCCCGTCCACCGCCACTGTGCCACCGGGCACAACGGCCGCATCAGCGGCAGCGACCAATGCCCGCGCGGCATCCTTGGCGCGGGGCAGGCAGACCAGAGCGGCGGCGGCAGGGCCGTCGATCCGCGCCGACACGGCATAGCCGCGCGCGGCAAACCAGTCGTGATCGGGCTTGAAGCCGGTCACCACGCGGACACGGTCGCGCGGCAGGGCGGACAGGTCGTCGCCCGCATGGGGGCGCAACACCAAAACTGCTCCGTCAGCGGGCGCCACGAAGGCGCCGCTGTCCAGCGCAAGGGTCAATCGGGCAGAGCGCATGGGCGACCGGAAACCGGCCTATTCCTTTTCCATGGTGCATTGCAGCGGGTGCTGGTGGCGGCGGGCGAAGTCCATCACCTGCGCAACCTTGGTTTCCGCCACCTCAAAGGAAAAGACGCCGACAACCGCCAGCCCCTTTTTGTGCACCGTCAACATGATGTCGAAGGATTGCGCATGCGACATGCCGAAGAACCGCTCCAGCACATGCACCACGAATTCCATCGGGGTGTAATCGTCGTTCAAGAGCAGGACCTTGTAGAGCGGCGGGCGCTGGGTCTTGCTTTTGGTCTTGGTCAGGACCGAGGAATCGTTGCCCGGCCCCTGAGGGGTATCCGCCATCATGATAGGGCCAGTGGTCACGGGGGGCATGCTCCGCTGCGGGCAGGATTCGGGGTTTCGGTCTGTGGCAGCAATATAACGCATTTCTGTGACGCGAAAAGGGGTCCACCTTCTGCGGCGCTGCGGGTCCGGTACGGCTGTGTCGTTTGCGCCTTGCATCGCGGCGGGCAAGCGGGCGAAAGTCCGCCCAGGAAAGCAGCGCAGGAAGGCCTTTTGTGACCCGCCGCATCACCACCATCGGCTTTGATGCCGATGACACGCTTTGGCAGAATGAGGCGTTCTTTCGCCTGACGCAGGACCGTTTCACCGCGCTTCTGGCCGATCACGCCGAGGCGGAGCATCTGCATGAGCGTCTCTTGGCGGCCGAGCGGCGCAATCTGGGCCATTACGGATTCGGGGTGAAGGGCTTCGTCCTGTCGATGATCGAAACCGCCATCGAGGTGACGGAAAGCCGCGTTCCCGCCCGTGTCATCGCCGAAATCATGGCGGCGGGGCGAGAGATGCTGGAACACCCGATCGAGTTGCTTCCCCATGCGCAGGCCGCAGTGACGGCGATGGCCGAACACCACCGCGTGATTCTGGTGACCAAGGGCGACCTCTTGGATCAGGAACGAAAGCTGGCGCAATCGGGGCTTGGCGATCTGTTCCATGCGGTGGAAATTGTGTCGAACAAGACCGCGCCGGTCTATCAGGGCATCTTCACCCGCCATGGCGACGGACCGGACCGCGCCTTGATGGTGGGAAATTCGATGAAATCGGATGTATGGCCCGCCCTTCAGGCAGGGGCTTGGGGCGTTTACGTGCCCCATGGGCTGACATGGGCACTGGAAGCCGCCGATCCGCCGCAGGACCATCCGCGCTACCACAGCCTTGAGGATCTGTCCGGCTTGGCCGATCTGGTAGGGTTAATAGAGGTTAACCACAACCAATAGCGTTTCGGACCTGGTATTGTGGCCTGCGTTGCGTTGCCGCCACATGCAAACCAGTGCAAAAACCATTGAAAAAACAGGGGCTTTCCCGATGCGGACCCCTGTGTTAGCGTTTTGACCAAACAAAAACTCGGGGTCGCATGAACGGCACCGAAGCTGAGGCAGAGACCAGTCATCGACTGGGCTAGTGACAAGGAACCGCGACGTGGCTTCGCACTTCGGGCGGGTTTTCCGCGACATCGGGCTGTATCTGGCCCTTGCGTTGGCCTTTGTGCTGACCGCCACCGGGCTGCATGCGGCGCCCTATGCCGCTTTCATGATCGATGCCCGCTCGGGCGAGGTGCTGTACGCCGAAAACTCGGACACGCGTCTGCATCCGGCCTCGCTGACAAAGATGATGACGCTCTACATCGCGTTCGAGGAAATCAGCCGCGGCAATATCTCGCTTGATTCGATGGTGACGATCTCGAAACACGCAGCGGCCCAGCCGCCGTCGCGTCTGGGATTGCGGGCCGGGCAGAAAATCCAGTTGCGCTATCTGATCCGCGCGGCGGCAATCAAATCGGCCAATGACGCCGCCACCGCCATCGGGGAATTCATCGGCGGCGGATCGGAACCCGCCTTTGCCGAGCGCATGACCCGCACCGCCCGTGCCATCGGGATGGACAATTCCACCTTCAAGAACGCCAACGGGCTGACCGCCAAGGGGCATCTGTCCACCGCGCATGACCTGACCATTCTGGGGCGGCGGCTGTTCTACGATTTCCCGCAGTTCTACAACCTGTTCTCGCGCCGCTCCACCGATGCGGGGCTGGCGACGGTGAACAACACCAACCGCCGCTTTCTGGACAAATACGAAGGCGCGGATGGCATCAAGACCGGCTATACCGTTCCGGCAGGCTTCAACCTGACCGCCAGCGCGGAACGCAATGGCAAGCGGCTGATCGCCACGGTGATGGGCGGCACCTCGACCGATGACCGCAACCGCAAGATGATGAAGCTGCTGGACAAGGGCTTTGCGGCCGCCCCGCAGAACGCGCCGGTGAACCCGCCGCCGCCCGCCGATTATCAGGGCGCGGATGCCGCCCTGATGGCCGAAGCGGCGGTTTCGCCGGGGGCCAAGACGATCACCGCCGTGGTGGCCCCGACCCGGTCGCTGCGCCCGCTGGCCCGTCCCACAGCCGTCGCCGCCGCCGCGCCCGATGCCGAGGCCCCCGTGGATGACGGGATGGCGCCCGACGACACGGCGCTTGCCGCCGCCGTGGCGGTGGACGAAATGCAGGACAGCATCCTTGGGGCGCTGGCCGAGGCGACGGGCACCGCCCCCGTTCCCGAAACGCCGGTTGCCGAGGCCGAGATCGCCAGCGCCGTCGAAGACCTGTCCGCCTCCGGGGCCGCGCCGATCCAGATGGCCTCTGCCGATCCGATGCTGACGGACCCGAACCAGACCACGATGACGATGGTCGAGGACATGACCGTGATCGCCCCGCCGCAGGGCACGCTTCAGGCACAGGCGGCGGCGCTGGATGGCACGCTGGGCGTGGTCAAGAAAAAGCGCAACGCGCCGATCTATGATGACGTGCAGGTGGCCAGCGCCGACGGACAGCCCGCCGCCGAACAGGTGGTGATGTCGATGTCCACCTCGGGGGACCGGCATTGGGGCATCAGCGTCGGGCGCTATCCCTCCAGCTATGACGCCGAGAAAGTGCTGCTGAAGACGCAACTCACCGAAAGCGCCACGCTGAACCAGTCCCTGCGCAAGGTGGTGGAGCGCAAGGGCGGCTATGAGGCCACCTTTGCCGGCCTGACGCAGGAACAGGCCGATCTGGCCTGCCGCCGTCTGGTCGCGCGCGGGGTCGAATGCACGGCGATGGGACCGGAAAGCTGATGGCCACGGTCTTTGCCGCGCCCGGCCCGGTGACGCTGCCCATCGCGGGCAGCGACCTGCGCTTTCCGGTGCGCCGCATTTTCTGTGTCGGGCGCAACTATGCCGAACACAGCCGCGAGATGGGCGGCGATCCGACACGGGAGGCGCCGTTCTTTTTCACCAAGCCCGCCGATGCTGTGGTGGAAAGCGGCGCGGTGATCCCGTTCCCCCCGAAAACCGCCGATCTGCACCACGAGGCAGAACTGGTGGTCGCGCTGGGGCGTGGCGGGATTGATGTGGCCGTGGACGATGCGCCGTCGCTGATCTGGGGCCATGCCGCCGGAAATGACCTGACCCGCCGGGATTTGCAGGCCGAGGCCAAGGCCGCGCGCCGCCCCTGGGACATGGCCAAGGGCTTTGACAATTCGGCCGTTTTGGGCGCGCTGGTGCCGGGACCGCTGGCCGACGCCCCGATCATCTGCACGGTCGATGGCCGCGTGACGCAAAGCGCGCGCATCAGCGACATGATCTGGAGCGTGCCCGAGATCATCGCCTATCTGTCGGGCTATGTGGCGCTGTGTCCCGGTGACTTGATCTTTACCGGTACACCCGCAGGCGTGGGCCCCCTGCTGCGCGGGCAGACCTGCACGGTCCGCGTGGGCGACCTGCCCCCCGCGACGGTGACGCTGGCCTGAATCCATCGGACCCGCGGGACCACCCCCCTCACCCTGACCCTCTCCCCCGCGGGGAGAGGGAATGGCGCTTGGGGACAGGCCGGGTTTATTCCGGCATGCGCAGCAGGCGCGATCCGGCCTCGTCGATTTCCTTGGCGGTGCTGATCATCTTCATGTTCAACTCGAAACTGCGTTGCAGGTCGATCGAGGCGATCAGTTCCTCGGTCGCGTTGACATTCGACCCTTCCAGCACGCCTTGGGCGACCTTGGCGGTCTGGTCGGGGCGGGGCAGCGGGCCGGTGACCGGGCGGATCTGGCCATCTTCGTCCTTGGACAGTTTCAGACCGGCGGCATCGGTGGTGCCGATGGTCGCCACCTCCAGCCGTTCGCCGGGCGCGCCGTCGAGAGGTTCGATGGTGATGCGGCCCAGATCGTCAATGACGATGTTGCGAAAGGGCGGCAGCACGATGGGCGTCAGGCCCTGCGACAGCACGGCATCCCCCGCCCCGGTGACGAGGGTCCCGTCCAGCCCCACGCGCAAATCCCCACGCCGGGTCAAGGCAGGCGCGCCGCCGGTTTCGGGCTGGATGTAGAAATAGCCCTTGTCGGGAATGGCGATGTCCAGATCCTCGCCCGTCTTGTCCATGAAGCCGGGCAGATCGGAAAACCCGGCCTCCTCCCGGTCCAACTGAAACGCGCGGGGGCTGAGGTTGCCCGCCGCGTCCTCCAGCGAAAAGCTGGCGCCTTCGGCGATGAAATCGCGCCGGAAGCCCGGCACGTTCATATTGGCAAGGTTCTGCGCATTGACGCTGTTCACGCCGCGCAGGTTGCCCATCGCATTCAGGGCGGTGTGGATGAAACGGTCCATGGCGCGGGCCCTCGTGACCTATCAGGTGCGGATGTTCATGATGGTCTGCATCAGCGAGGTCGAGGTCTCCATCGCCTTGGCGCTGGCCTGATAGTTGCGCTGCGCAGAGATCAGGTTCACCAGTTCCTCGGTCAGTTCGACGTTCGACCGCTCCAGCGCGCCGGAGCGCAACGCGCCAAAGCCCGCGCTGCCCGGCAGACCGGTCTGGACCGGGCCGCTTTCGGCGGTGGCGGCAAAGGTCGCCTTGCCCAGCGACCGCAGCCCCTGCGGGTTCGAGAAGGTGGCCAGCACCACCTGCCCCAAGGCCACGCGCTGACCGGTGCCATAGGTGGCCCAGACTCCGCCCAGATTGTCGATGTCGAGGTTGGTCAACTGTTCGCGGGTCTTGCCATTATGCCCGGCCGTGTCCACCGCGAAGGGTGCTGCGGCGACGGTCGATCCCGTGAGGTCCAGCGACATGGTGTCGATCCCGCCGCCAAAGGTATGCGCCGCGCCCGAGGCCAGACGCCCATCCGCGCCGAAGGTCACCGTGGCGGCGGGCGATGCCACGCGTTCGATGCCATCCACGAACATCCGCATCTCATAGCGCGTGTCCGGCGACGCCACGGAGGGCGAGGCGGTGCGGATGAAATAGACATCCGCCTCCATCCCCTTGCCCTCGGCATCGAAGGCGGGAACGACGGTGTGATGGGCGAAGGTCGTGGGATCGGCCTTGTCAAAGGCCTTGGTCGGCGGCACGGCGTCCTGCTGGCCCAAGGCTGTGGCCGAGGACGGCAAGGTGGCCGCGATGTTGATCATGCTGGTCGGGATCGGCTCGCCGCGCTGCATGGGGATTTGCAGCGGTTCGGCGCGGACGAGGTCTTCGGTCAGGGGTTTGCCGTCCACCGCCACGGGCCATGCCAAGAGCGCGCGGTTGCCATGGTCGGCCACATAGCCGTCCTTGTTCAGCGCGAACGCGCCCGAGCGGGAATAGATCGCCCCACCGCGCACGGCATTTTCGGTGGCAAGCTGTTGCAGTGCGAAAAAGCCCTGCCCCTCGATGGCGATGTCCAGCAGGTTGCCGGTGGTCACCACATTGCCTTGGCTGAAGTCCTGCACCACGCGCTGCACCTGCACCCCGGTGCCCACCGCCGTCCGGGTCGCGCTGAAGGGCGAGGTGGAAAACACATCCGAAAACTCGACCCGGCTGCCGCGAAAGCCCATGGTCCCCACGTTCGCGATGTTGTTGGAGGTGGTGGAGATTTCGGTCTGCGCGGCCATCAGGCCCGACAGGGCGGTGCTCATCGACATCTGTTCAGTCCTTCTTTCTGTGGGTCCGCAGGCATCAGCGGATGGAGTTCACTTCCAGCGCGTTCATCGCGCCGTAATCTTCGACTTGCAGGGTCAGGTCCTGCGCCGTCGCGCCCGACGTGGCCGAGACCACGCGCGCATAGACCTGCGGTCCGACCGTCTTGGTGCCTTCGGCCCCGGTGGCAGAGACAGAGACGCGGATCGGCGTGCGGCTCGCAACCAGATCAGCGGGCACATCGGTCCAGTCAAAGGCCATGTCGCCCTTGGCCTGCGCGCCCATGGGAACGGATTTCAACAACTCCCCCGTCACGCCATGGCTGTAGGTGACGACGACCGAGGACGCAGCTTCGGGCAAGGTGGCCACGCCATGCACGCCGCCATCCGCGCCTGCGCGGGCCACACCGCCGGGGACCAGCACCTGACGGCCCAGCATGTTGGCGGCCGAGGCGACACGGAAATCGCCCATGCCACCGCTGAGCGCCTCGACCGACTGGTTGATCTTTTCCAGCCCGCTGACCTGTGAAAACTGCGCCAGTTGCGCCACGAAATCGGCGTTGTCCATCGGGTTCAGCGGGTCTTGCGCCTGAAGCTGGGCCAGCATCAGCGTCAGGAAATCGCTTTGGCCCATTTCCGTCTTGGCATTGGGCGTGCTGGCGGTCTGGCCTGTGGCGCCGTTGGTCAGGCTGCCGGTTTTCGGATCAAGCGTGATCATGATGCCCCCTTACGATCCCATCTGCACGGTGCGCGCCATCAGGGTGCGCAGGGTGGACATGGTTTCCAGCGTGTTCTGGTATTGGCGGCTGGCCTCCACCATCTCGACCATCTCTTCATCCGGGTCGATTGCGGCTTTCCAGACGAAGCCGTCCTTGTCGGCGGCGGGATGGTCGGGGCGGAACTCGCGTTCCGGGGTGCGGTCCAGCATCACCACCTCGGCCACATCGCTTGTCGCGAGGCCGGTCTTCGCCATGGCATCGGCATAGGTCGTCTCGAACACGGGGCGCAGGGCGCGGAAGGCACCGTCCTTGGTGGTGGACACGGTGTCCGCATTGGCAAGGTTTGATGCCACCGTGTTCATGCGCACCATCTGCGCGGACAAAGCGCGGGCACCGACGTCAAAGACATTGCGGATGTCAGCCATCGTCACTCTCCCTTGATCGCGGTCATCAGGCCGGAGATCCGGCGGTTCAGCAGTTGCAGGCTGGTCTGGTAGCGCAGGGTGTTCTCGGAAAACTCCATCTGCTCCACCCCCGGCTCCACCGTGTTGCCGTCAAGCGCGGCAGTGACCGGCACTCGGTAGCCCATCGCGGCATCGCCCCCGGTTGCAGCGGACAAGTGGCGCGCGTCGGTCTGGCGCAGTGGCCCCCCGGCGCGGGCCTCGTTCAAGGCGGTCTCGAAATCAAAATCGCGCGCCTTGAAGTTGGGCGTCGCGGCATTTGCGATGTTCGAGGCGAGAACCTCGTTCCGCTTTTCCCGCAAGATCAGCGCAGTGGCGTGCAGCCCTATCGTATCGCGGAATGTGGTCGTCATTCTTGGCAAACCTTGCACGGCATCCGGACCGCCCCGGACTGGACCGGAACTTGCAAGGACCGTGCCAGATGCCAGATTGCCGCCGAAAGGGCCGAAGATGCCGCCTCGCAAAGCCCCCCCGCCGCTTGCCCCCGCCGTAAAGGTCGAGGTCGTTCCGGTCGATCCCGATGCGGGCGTGACCCATGCCGATCACCGGGCGGCCTCGGCGATGATGCTGCGGGCCTTGGCGGGGTTGGACCCGGTTGTGGCGCTGGATCGGCTGCGGGCCCTCTATGCCAGCTTGCCGAATGGCACGGCGCGGCGGGCGGTGCTGGCGGCGCGCCTGTCCATCCTGCGCGACGACCTGCCCCAGCGGATCACCCCTGTCGCACCACCGCCCGTCGCCGCGCCGGTGGTGACCAAGGCACCGCCCAAAGCGGGTGCGCTCAGCACCCTTGCGCTGGATGCGGCAGCGCGCCTGTTGATGGAGGCCGGGGGCGAGGAGGACGCCCCGCCGCCGCCCCGCGCGCCCAAGGCCGCGCCACCCGTGGCCGATCTCTTCGCCGCCCTCGCCGCTGCGGAGGACGAGGATCCCGAGACCGAGGTGGCGCTTGCCCCCCCTTCCCCCGATCCGGCCCCGCCTCTTGCCGATCCGCCAGTGGAAACCGACGTTTCCGCACCCCTTCCCGCAGCCGAAATCCCCGCCGACAGCGATCCCGCCCCCGCCGAAGCGGCGGCCCGCGCCAAGAGCAAACCGCGCAAGGCCAAGCCTGTCGCGCTGGACCCCGCCACGATTGCCGCGTTGATGGACGACGGCGCGACGGAACCGTCGGCAGAGGCCGCCACCGAACCCAGCTTTGTGCCGACCCCGCCGCAGGTGATGGCATCGGCGCTGTCGATGCTGTCAGCCCTCGGGGCAGAGGACGCCGACAACGACGCGCCTGCGACCGGCGAAGGGGCGCCCCCCCGTGGTGCCGCGGGCCTTGATCTGGGGGCCGCCTTCGCCGCCTTGGCCGACAGCGACGACGCGCCGATTGCGCCGCCGTCCGACGTGAGGCTGACGGATGCCCTGTCTGCCCTTGACCAATGGGATGACCTTGCCCGGACAAGCGTGCCGTCGATCCAGCCCGCTCCGCCGCCAGTGGGTCGGCCCGAAGATGACATCGCCGCCTCGCTGTCGGCGCTGATCGGCGAAGGCGACGAGCCGAGCGTCCCGGCCATGCCAGAGGCTGAAGTGTCCGACCGCCTGACAGGGCTGGACCCCGCCACTGCCCCGCGCCCGAAACCCCGGCGCGCAAAGCCCACCGACCTGTCGGATGTCTCAGCGGCCTTTGCCGCGATGACCGACGATCCCGCCGACTAGCGCCACCTGACGCACCGCCGGGTGGCGGGCTCAGGCCGCGGCGACCTTGCCGACCGAAAGGCCACGGGCGCGCAGGGCGGCGATGGTGCCGGGGATGGCGGTGCGCGCCTCTTCCATGGCGCGTGTCACGCCCGCCGCATCGCCGGCGATGGCGGCATGTTCACACTCGGCCAGGGCCTTGTGCAGCGCGCCCAGCCCGATGGCCGCCGCAGCGCCCGCCGCTTTATGCGCCACCCGACCCGCCGTGTGCAGATCGCCGGGAATATTCGCCGCAACCTCGTTCAGTGAGGATTCCGCATCTTCCAGCATGCGCGCGGCGACACGTTCGACAAAGTCGCGGCCCATTTCCTCAAGCGTTTCATCAAAGACTTCGGTGTTGAGCATGACAATATCCTCTTTTGCAGGGACAGCGGGCTGCACACCCGCCGTTCCCTTCCCATGTGCGACAAGAACCGCCGCCAAAGCACCCCGGGTAATCGGCTTTACCAGCACATCGGTCATACCGGCGGCAAGAAATTCCGGGATGCGGTCCGGACTTGCATTCGCCGTCACACCCACAACAGGCACGTCGCGGCAGGCCCCGCCCTTGCGGATGCCGCGGGTGGCCTCGAGCCCGTCCATCCGGGGCATCGAGATATCCATCAGGATCATATCATAGCGCTGCGCCGACGCCTGTTCCACCGCCTCTTGTCCGTCCACGGTGACCGTGACCTGATGGCCGCGCAATTTCAGCATCTCGGTCAGCAGCAGGCTGTTGATCGGATTGTCCTCGGCGATCAGGATGGAAAGCGCGCTTTCCGTCGCATCGGCCACGGGGGTGACGGTCGGTCCCTGCGGCAAAGCCTCGGCCACCGAAAGAACGACATCGAAGGTGAACACGCTGCCCTTGCCCAATTCGCTGTCCACGCGGATTTCCCCGCCCAGCGCCTCGGCGCTGAGTTTGGCGATCCCGAGACCCAAGCCGGTACCTTCGCGCATCCGCGCATAGGAATCGTCCAGCGTCTGGAAATTGTGGAAAATGCGTTCAAGGTCATGATCGGCGATGCCGATGCCGGTGTCTTCGACCGCGATCTTCAGATGGACCTTGCCCTCTGGCAGGCGGTCACACTGCGCCCGGATCGTGACGCTGCCCGCATCGGTGAATTTGATGGCGTTGCCGATCAGGTTGTACAAGACGCGGACGAACAGCTGGCGCGGCGCCTCGACCAGTGGGATGGGCAGGTCGGGCGCGATCAGGTCCAGCCGGTTGCCCCGCTTTGCCGCATGGGGTTCATTCTGCAGGACAAGGTCCTTGAGCACCTGAGCGGGCGAGAACACCGTCATCGGATAGCTCGGCCCCGAGGCAGAGCCAAGGCGCGTCAATTCCAGCACGTTGTTGACCTGATCCAGCGCGGCCCAGCCACAGGACAGGATGATTTCCGACAGCCAGACCTGCCGCTGGTCCAGCGCGGTGGAGCTTTGCATCAATTCGGTCGCGGCGATCAGCCCGTTCAGGGGGGTCCGCATCTCGTGGCTCATGACGGCCAGGAAGCGCGACTTCGCCTCTTCGCCCTTGAGCGCGTCGTTGCGGGCCTTGCGCAGGTTTTCTTCCCGCTCCAGCCGCTCCGAGATGTCGCGGATGAAGGCGATGAACATCGGCTCACCGCCCGCGCCCCGCGCCTCGGCCAGGGCGGCCTCGATCGGGACGATGGTGCCGTCGCTGCGATGGGCCTTCATCTGGATGCGGCCGTCACGGATTTCGGACCAGTTGTCCCGTTCGTGCATCTTCAGGTGCAACTGGGACAGGGGGTCGGTCGCGCCCTCGCCGCGCACGATGTCGGCAAAGCGCAGGCCACGCACCTTGCCGCGCAGCATGCCGAACAGCCCTTCGGCGGCGCGGTTGCAATCGATCATGCGGCCCTGCGCGTCGGCGATCACCACCGCGTCGAGCGAGCTTTCGATGGTGGCGCGCAGGTTGTGCACGGCGCGCGCGGTTTGCTGCGCCCGGCGCTGCTGCGCGCGGCTTTGCAGCACGATCACCATCAACAGCGCCAGCATGACGCCCAAAAGCCCCAGCGACGCCCCGGCGAAGAATTGCAGCGACCGGCGCAGATCGTTGCGCTGGCCGTCCGAGGCGTCCATGACGTCTTGCAGGGACTGCACCACCTCGGTCCGGATCTCTTCGGTCATGCCGTCGATTTCGGCGGACAGGGCAGGAAGCGCGGCCCGAAGCGCCGTGTCATCACCGTCGATCGCGGGCGTGTTGCGGGCGAAAAAGCCGTCATCCGCCCAGATGATCCGCTCCAGCCGGGAGGCCAGCGGCAGGGACTTGATGTTGACCGAGCGCTTCACGACCAGCATCCGGCTGTAGAAGATGTCATAGGCCAGCCGAAGCTGATCAAGACTTTCGGTGACCGATGGGTCGTCCAACGCCGCTTCGGCGGCCCGTTGCAGTTTCAGCAGATCCACCTCGACCTGCGCGATGGTCCAGGTGACGTTGTCGGAATCGGTGGACCTGCTTTGGTCAAGCTGCCGGTCGATGTCCAGATACACCAAGGCGACCGCCGCAAGCGTCACCAAGGAGACGAGCGCGAGGCCGATCCGCCGCAAGCGCAACGAAACGCTTGTAGACTGCTCTGCCTCGAGCGCTTCTGAAAAAAACTGTGACATCCAGACTGGTCCTTGGCGCTGCCGGACAACACACGTCCGGCCTGCCTCTTCCTTACTTCACCGTCAGCCGTTCAAGCTGCCAGATGCTCCGACCATAAACCAGATCATTGCGATAGTCTGCGCTTGAATCGTAGGGGTACACGATCCACAGCGGCCCCTTGTCCCGGCGGGAAAAGGATTTTCCGTCGATGTAATAGGCCACGATGGGGGCATCGTCGTTCAGGCTGTCGACGGGAATGTCGATGGCATAGTTGTTCAACGCCACCGCGGTGACCGTGTCACCCGTCGCCCCGACCGCCTCGAGCAGGGCCTTCAGCGGAACGCCGGTAAAGGTGGGCGTGCCTTCGGTCCAGGTTGTGCTGGTGGTGAAGGTTTCAGAGGGTTGCGCCGCCAGCGACTCGAGGTCAAACTGCGCCTCCGCGCCCACGTTGGTATGGGTGATGGCTCCATCGACGAAAAGGATCGGTTCCCCCGTGGGCGGCGGCGGCACATCGGCCTGAGCGAGCGAAAGCCCGCTGACAGAGACCGAAGCAACCACTGCCAGACCGCGCAGCGCGCGTGTTACTGTGTACGGAAACATCGAAAAGCGACTCCAAAGTTTGTCTTCGCTTGTCACGGTATCAAAACGAGCAACCTTCTCCATTCCAATTACGGATGCCAAAACATCCTAAAGTATGGTATGGGTCAAAGTTAGTCGGGTTTGGCACCTTGCGTGATTGCTTTACCAATGGTCGCAGGTATCCTTGCCATCAGTGTTAAAGCAAAAGTCGGTCTGGGTGGTATGGGTCTTGCCAAGAATTGCCCGATACCCTGATCAGTTGGAACAAGGACAGAGCGAATGTCGATTGGCAATGGTGCCGGTGCAAACAAGATCCGAATCTTGATCGCGGACGACCATGAGATGGTTCTGGACGTCTTCGCGATGTATCTTTCGTCGGCCCCCGACATGGAGGTGACGACGGCCAAGACCCTCGACGAGGCGTTGGAGCATATTCAGGACGCAGGCCCCTATGACGTCGTGCTGCTGGACCTGAACATGCCCGGCATGAACGGTGTCTCCGGCCTGCGTCGGGCGATCCGGTCCAATGGAACCAAGCCTGTGGCCATCATCACCGGCAACCCGACCCCGCGCATGCTGGATGAGATCATGAATGCCGGCTCGTCGGGCATCGTGCTGAAAACCACGGGCGTGCGCTCGCTGGCCAACGCCATCCGCTTCATGAACGCGGGCGAGCATTACATGCCGCTGGAACTGGTGCGCGAGCGTCACAACGCAGGCCGGACCACCAAGAACGGTCGCCTGTCGGACAAGGAGATGATGGTTCTCTCCTATCTGGCCGAGGGCAAGCAGAACAAGGAAATCGCCAACGACCTGAAGCTGGCGGAACCAACGATCAAGATGCACGTCACCTCGATCTGCAAGAAATTGTCGGCCTCGAACCGGACGCAGGCGGTCATCGTCGCGCGCGACCTTGGGTTGATCTGACGCGACGTTTCGGGCGGATGGCGGAATTGGCGGCGGGTTTCCGCCGCCTTTTTGTTTTTCGCAAAGTGAAAATTCATTTGCCGCCGCCCAGCGCAACCCCCGGGTGATCCCGCGTCTTTTTCCACCGCCGCTTGTGCCACCCCGGCCCGGCGGCGCGTGGCGTCTGGTCGCGGGGGATGCGGTGCGGCCCGCCTTGTGCCACCCTCATGGCGGTCTTAGGGTTGCGCCGCGCCGCGCGATGGTCCCGCGCGCCGCCTTGGGGGAGCCATGCGCCTTGCCATCCTGACGGACATCCACGCCAACCGCGAGGCGCTGGCGGCCGTGCTGGCCGATCTGGCCCAGCGGCAGGTCGGGCGGATCGTCATCCTCGGCGACATCGTGGGCTATGGTCCCGATCCGGTCTGGTGCACGGAAAAGGTCATGTCGCTGGTGCAGGCGGGGGCGCTGTGCATCATGGGCAACCATGATCAGGCCATCGGCACGGCAGATGACGCGCTGAACATCACCGCGCGGCGGGCGATCAACTGGACGCGGCCGCTGCTGGACGACGGCCATCGCGCCTTTCTGGCCGGGCTGCCGATGACGGCGCGGATGGAGGATCTTCTGTTTGTCCATGCCAGCGCCAACGCGCCGGAGGACTGGATCTATGTGACCAACGAATCACGTGCGCTGGGGGCGTTTCGCAGCACCGACGCGCGGCTGATCTTCTGCGGCCATGTCCACCAACCCGCGTTGATGAGCCACGACTTGTCCGGCTCTGTGCGGGCACAGCGCTTTCCGATGGGGCTGCCGGTGCCTCTGATCCGTTCGCGCCGCTGGCTGGCGGTGGTGGGATCTGTGGGACAGGCCCGCGACGGGGTGGCGGCGGCGGGATATGCGCTGTTTGACATGGCGCAAAACGAACTGACCTTCCGCCGTGTACCCTATGACGTGGCCACGACCGTGGCCAAGGTCCGCGCGGCAGGCTTGCCGGAAAGCCTCGCCATGCGGTTGCAACTGGGGGCATGAGGCGATGCGGGTCAGGCCGACGGAAGGGTTGCAGATCGACGGCTTCACGCTGGGTGCGCAACTGCACAAGGGGGGCTTCGCCACGGTTTGGGACGTGACCCACCCCGACCATGCCCTGCCCATGGTGATGAAGGTGCCCACCATCCTCGACGGCGACGACGCCCCCACCATCGTGGGCTTCGAGGTGGAGCAGATGATCATGCCGCGCCTGTCGGGCGTGCATGTGCCCAAGGTGGTGGCCATCGGCGACTTTGCGGTGATGCCCTATATCGTCACCGAACGCATTCCCGGCGACAGCCTGCTTGCCACCTTCACCCGCGCGCCCCTGCCGATGTCGGACCTGCTGGAGGTGATGGCCCGGATGGCCGCCGCCGTGCATGACCTGCACCGCCAGCATGTGCTGCATCTGGACCTGAAGCCCGCGAACTTCCTGCAACGGCCAAGCGGCGAGATGGTGCTGGTCGATTTCGGCCTGTCGCGCCACGACCAGTTGCCCGATCTGCTGGCCGAGGAATTCACCATTCCCATGGGCACCTTCCCCTATATCGCGCCAGAGCAATATCTGCGCAGCCGCGATGACCCGCGCAGCGATCTGTTCGCCTTGGGCGCGATGATCTATGAACTCGCCACCGGAAAGATGCCCTTCGGCGCGCCGGACAAGCTCAAGGGTGTCCGCAAGCGGCTGTGGCGCGATCCGGTGCCGCCGCGCGCCTTGCGGCCGGAACTGCCGGAATGGCTGCAAGAGATCATCCTGAAGGCGCTGGAGGTGGACCCCGCCCACCGCTACCAGACCGCCGCGCAGATGGTCTTTGACCTGACCCACCCGGCGCAGGTCAAGATCACGGCGCGCGGGCGCAAGCTGGCGGCGGATGGCTGGCGCACGGTTTTTGCCCGCTGGCGGGTGATGCGGCGGGTCAAGGGCTTCGCCGCCCCGCCCAGCCTGTCGGCGCAGATGGACAAGGCGCCGATCCTGATGGTGGCCGTGGACCTCTCGCCGGACATGGAGATGCTGGCCTCCTCCTTGCTCAGGGCAGTGCAGCGGATGCTGGTGATCCAGCCGGATGCGCGCGTGGCCTGTGTGAATGTCATCAAGACCGCCCGCATCGGCATCGACAGCATCACCGACGATGACGGCACACATCTGCACGTCTCGCGTCTGGTGTCGCTGCGCGCATGGGCCGATGCGCTGGACCTGCCGCAGGAACGGCTGACCTTCACTGTGCTGGAAAACCCCGATCCGGGGACGGCGATCATCGACTATGCCGGACACAACAACGTGGATCACATCCTGATGGGCGCGCGGGGCCATTCCTCGACGCGGCGCTATCTGGGGTCCGTCTCATCGCAGGTGGTGGCCGAGGCGCCGTGCAGCGTCACCGTGATCCGCCTGCCCGAAGGCCGTCAGGCCGCCTGACCCGCTGGCCCCGCCCGCGAAACACCGCTAGACCCGCCGCGACAGCGGAGGGGCCCATGGCGCAGCGCATCCTGTTGATCGAAACCGGCGGCACGATCTGCATGCGGCAAGGGCCGGAGGGCCTGCTGCCCGAGGACGGCATTCTGGCGGCGGCGCTGGCAGGTTTGGGCCGCGGGCTGGACATCACCACCCGCCGCATCGGCCCGCTGCGCGACAGCGCCGAGATGGGGCCCGCGGAATGGAACGCCATCCTTGACCTGATCGATGCATGGGACGGCGACGGTGTGCTGGTCACCCATGGCACAGACACCATGTCTTTTACCGGCGCGGCCCTTGCCGCCGCCCTGCCCGATCCCCGCGTGCCGGTGATCCTGTGCGGCTCCATGCACCCCTTGGGCACCCCGGGCGGTGATGCCGAGGGGAACCTGTTGTTGGCGCTTGAGGCGGTGGCATCCGGCCTGCCCGGCCATAGCCTGTGCTTTGCGGGCAAGCGGATGGATGCCGGGTCCCTCGTCAAGCACCACGCGCATCAGGCCGATGCCTTTCGTGCAACCGGCGGCGGCGGAGGGCAGCCCACCACGACACGGCGCTACGGCGCGTGTCGGTTGGCCATCCTGACGGTGGCCCCCGGCATGCCTTTGGCGACACAGGCGGTGGCCGCGCTGCTGGCGGGGCTGGATGGCGCGGTGCTGCGGGTCTTTGGCGCGGGCACGATCATGCAGGACAGGGGTCTCCTGTCCGTGCTGCGCGATGCCGTGGCGCGCGGCTGCCGCATCGTCGCGGTCAGCCAATGCGAACAGGGCGGGCTGGAAGCCGGCGCCTATGCCGCCGGGGCCGCCATCTGGGCGGCGGGCGTGGAAAACGGCGGTGACATGACGCCGGAGCGGGCCTATTGCAGGCTGTGGCTGGATCTGTCGGCGGGAAAAACCGTCCTGGAATAAGGTTCTGGTCTGGTGACGGATCACACCCCCCTCACCCTGACCCTCTCCCCCAAGGGGAGAGGGGACGCCCTTGGCGGCGCGCAGTTCCCCGCTTTCAGGCGGAATCATCGGCCCGGGCCGGGCGCACTCCCCTCTCCCCTGCGGGGGAGAGGGTCAGGGTGAGGGGGCTTGCACTTTGGCCCAAGGACAAGCAGTCGGCATCGCAAGAACGGTATGCCATGGCGCACATTGCCTTGGCTCCCGGTTCGATGATATCGATAACATGGACAGGTTCAGGAGGTTGACCATGACGGAA
>JACCDH010215159.1_pt1 | contig 17094 bp, 12 predicted proteins | sample 7442481 | NCBI WGS metagenome assembly JACCDH01 (sample SAMN15323433, study PRJNA562643) | freshwater metagenome | isolation source: river surface water | place: USA:Blue River Watershed | collected 2017-08-15
ACGTCGCCGATTAGGGCAAAGAACATTGAAGCTGATCGGCAAGACATGATCAACTTTATCTCTTCGATCGCCAAGGCGACGCAAGATCTCGACCATCCGGATCAGCAATCATTGGTCGCTGCCGCGAGGCTGAACAAGCTAATCAAGGAAGCCTCAATCGCCCAGCGTGATGTTCATGCCCAGGAACTAAGAGCGCCACTGCGTGTGCTGTCCAATGCCTTCCAGCGAGCGGCCAGACAAAAATTGATCGCCAATGATCAGCGACTTCACCGGCAGATCTCCAGGATCCAGAGCCAACGTTTCAAACAATTCGGCACGATCAATGACGCAACTTTCACCAAGCTGTGTCAGGCGCTCAAGCCAGTTTCTGTATCACGTTATCTGGTTGATACCCAGATGGCGGTTCATGAAATGAAGCGCTTTCTCAGGGGATTTCGTACAGCCAGAGCGAAAGACAAATTACGATTTGACGAGTACCTGCGACGCACACCGATTCCCGGAGATGTCAATTTTTTTGCAAAGCGATGGATTGCCATTTCCCAGCCAAAGCCCACCAAAGAACGAATTCAGCTCGATACCCAGTCCTGGGCAAAGGAATTCGACAAGATTTGTCCGATGATTGTCAGTGCTTATAAAGACCAGGCGCGCTACGGTACGGATTGGATGGCTTTACATCGTCCGCCAGTCGATCCTATGCCTGATTTGCCGGCCCTGCCACCAGCGGTTGTTATGCCAGCCCCGTCTAGGCTGACCACAGCCGTCCTGATGCCGAAGACTCCCGTGACCAGAGCGTTGTCGGCCCATGAATCCGCGCATGAGGTTTCATTACTATCGTCGCCCGAAGGAGTAGTTCATCACATTACTGATCAACCGGCTCAATCGGTCAAGGAGCTGCAACAGGAGAAGGTAGATGTTGAAACCCAGCTTGGTGGATCCATGCTGATCAATACGCCATTTGCCAGCAATTCCAGGCTGGACTCACTGCTCATCTATGAGCTTGAGGCGCTGATGTCATCCGATAAAAACGCTGCTCTGCAGGCTCCGCAAGCGGAGTATCGGCCGATCAGGTCGGCAACGGAAACGAATGATCAGCTCGAATCAGCCCGGAGGGGAACCCGCGATGCTGGCATTCTCTATCGTGCGCCCAAACAGGAGATCAGGACATTGTCGGGTCTTTCCTCCGATTCGCTGCTGGCATCTGTCCGGTCCAGCCCATCCACCTTGGCATCCTCGCCCGATGTTTCGGCCACCGAAGTGGATTCGCACAGTCTGCTGGCCTCGCCGCTGCCGCAGGCTTCAGGGCAAACATCAGATTTCAATCTGCAGCTCGAGCTGTCAGAGACCAGCCAGTCGTTTGACGATGCCAGTACCTGACCGGCCTGTCGGTTGAGTCGCGCACCTTTTCATCCGCGGATGTGCGGCTCACTACACAATCCCAATTCCGCGCAGCATTATTTTTTTGGAAGCGAAAGTTCGCTAACGCGGCCAAAAGCGCATGGGAGTGCGACGGATGGCAGACGCAGGGCTGATAGCGCTACCTTCGGTGGATTTTGCGGGATAGCTAATTTCCGGACGCTGCGTAGCTGCTGGAACTGTCTTGAATCCTTTGGCAACTGAAGATTTATTTCGCGCAATCTGAGGTGTCCCATGAACCTTTTTCCGAAAACTTTGCGGAGCCTGCAAGAGCCCCATGTCGTGCAGGGAAAATATGTCGACGTAGCGGATTTCCTTAAAGAAAATAAATCGTTAACAGATAAGCTAGGCAAGGCAATCAAAGACTCGGAAGATTGCGATACCCATCTCCTTCAGGCATTGAGTTGCCTCTGGGCGAATGATTTAACTCAACTCGGCAATCCTGAATCCAACAAAATACTTGCTACTTTGAAACCTCTGAAAGAGGTGTTTGACCGAAATTTCGGTCGCAGCGGTTTTTTCCGGAATTCAGACCGCTCAGAATTCGATACGCAATTTACACTTCAGATGACTCAGTTTCTGATGGACAAGCTCTCGAAGCCGATCAGCGCGGGGCTGGTATCACTCTTCGAGCGAGCGCCCACGCCGCAAAAAGTCGTCGAGGCCCTCGAGCAACTGAACGAAGCCACGAAAACGATTGGCGGATTCATGTCAGATATGGAGGGGTGGAGCCACAACGACCAAACGAACGCTGTCAATTTCGCCTTCAACGGTTCCCTCGATGGGAGAAAGTTGCAAAAACTCCGTACAAAAGCGATTCAAGCGAAACGCGAATTCGTCAAAAAGGCTGTGGATGACGGTAACAGCGAGTCTGGTGCCTCTGCTGCTTTTGCCATGGCCTTGCGCTCGTTCATCTTTGAAAAGCTTCCGCACCATGAGTATGCCGGTTTGCTGACTGATGCCTGCATTGCCGACGGTGATGGTTCGAATGACACATTTCTGAATTCCGCCCGACGAACGATAGTGGAGCAAGAGGCGGCCAAGGCAAACAGGTTTCGGCCGATTGGTCATCCTAATGTCTGGCGTCGTGATGCGGAAAGTTCAATACCCGGTCCCGGTATCAAGGTCATCCAGCACGGAAATGCTGCCTTGCAAAAAATTCCGGAGATTCCCGTGAATTGGGAGAAGTTTATCCCACCGACCCGACGCTTTGATGTGGCGCAGTACTCGTCGATCATCCGCCAGATGGTGGAGCAGATCAGGGACGTGACCAGCACGCTCGACAGAAGCCGACGCATTGTCTTCAATGTTGAAGATCTGCCGCCATTTCTTGCTGATCATCCGCAGCGACGACTGAAAACTGCAGAAAAAAAAGGGGTAGAAGCCACAGCCTGGCTGATCGCCGAATTGCGCCATCAAGGTTTTGAAGTCGTTTTTTTCCAGCATGGTCAGCGCAAGCGCTTCTGGGAAAAAGTGAGCGAGCGCCTGACTGAGCGATACCCTGACAGACGAGCCATGAACCTCGTCCGTGATTTGCGTACCAGTGACCTGATTCTTGAGTTGCCGGGCTTGAATCCGCGCAACCGTTGAAAGGCTTCTTGTACTGAAAGGACCCAGCTTCGGCGGAATGCAGGAGTCGCGCGCGCCGTATAATCGACGGATGCGTGATCTCCTGCACAACCTCAATCCCGAACAGCTAGCCGCCGTCACCCTGCCACCCCAGCCCGCCCTCATCCTGGCGGGCGCGGGATCTGGCAAGACCCGTGTCCTGACCACCCGCATCGCCTGGCTGATCCAGACCGGGCAGGTGTCGCCGGCAGGCGTGCTTGCCGTCACCTTCACAAACAAGGCTGCGAAAGAAATGCTGGCGCGCCTGTCAGCGATGTTGCCGATCAATACACGCGGTATGTGGATCGGTACCTTCCACGGGCTGTGCAATCGGCTGCTGCGCGCACATTACCGAGATGCAGCGCTGCCACAGACTTTCCAGATATTCGATTCGCAAGACCAGTTGTCCGCTGCCAAGCGATTGTTGAAGCGACTCAACGTTGATGATGAAAAATTCCCGCCCAAGCATCTGGTTTATTTCATCAACAGCGCCAAGGAGCAAGGGCTACGCGCGCATGAAGTCGAGGCCAATGATGACTACAACCGCAAGTTCGTCGAGCTCTATCAAGCGTATGACGAGCAGTGCCAGCGCGAGGGCGTGGTCGATTTCGCCGAGCTGCTATTACGCAGCTATGAGCTGCTGAGCCGAAACCAGCCGCTGCGCGAGCATTATCAGGCGCGTTTCAGGCATATTCTGGTCGATGAATTCCAGGACACCAATGACCTGCAGTACAAGTGGCTGAAGCTGCTGGCCGGGCAGAACAATGCCGTCTTTGCCGTTGGCGATGATGATCAGAGCATTTACGCTTTCCGTGGCGCGAACGTGGGCAACATGGCGGCCTTCGAGCGTGAGTTCGAGGTGCAGAACCTGATCAAGCTGGAGCAGAACTATCGTTCGCATGGCCACATTCTGGATGCAGCGAATGAACTCATTTCCCACAACACGCGCCGCCTCGGCAAGAACCTGAGGACCGACGCCGGTCATGGCGAGCAGGTGCGTGTCTATGAGGCCTCCAGTGACCTGCAGGAAGCGCAATGGCTGATCGAGGAGGCCAAGGGCCTGATCAATGAGGGCTGGCTGCGCAGTGAGATCGCAATTCTCTACCGATCCAATGCGCAATCGCGGGTGATCGAGCACGCGCTGTTTACGGCCGGCTTGCCCTATCGCGTCTACGGCGGATTGCGCTTCTTCGAGCGTGCCGAGGTCAAGCATGCGATCGCCTACTTGCAGCTGATCGACAATCCGCACAATGACTCGGCTTTACTGAGAGTGGTGAACTTTCCGACGCGCGGCATCGGCGCACGCAGCATTGAACAGTTGCAGGATGCAGCGCGCCAGTTCGGTATCTCGCTCTACGCTGCCGTGCCGCATGTCGCCGGCAAGGCTGGCACTTCCCTTGGTGCTTTCGTCAAGCTAGTCGAGGCGATGCGCTTTGAGACCCAGCAATTACCGTTGGCCGAGATGGTACAGGTCATGCTCGACAAGAGCGGACTGATCCTGCATTACCAGGGCGAGAAGGAAGGCGCCGACCGGATCGAAAACCTTGAGCAGCTGGTCAGCGCGGCTGCGCTGTTTGTTTCCGAAGAAGGTTTCGGCATGGATGCGCCGGCCTTGCTCGGACCACAGGCTCAGCCTTCATCATCTGGGCAAGTGCTGGTAGCCGGTGACGGCACAGAAATCATTGATGCCGACGCACCGCTGACCACCGTGATGTCGCCCTTGTCCGCCTTCCTGTCGCATGCGTCGCTGGAAGCCGGCGACAATCAGGCGCAGGCCGGGCAGGATGCGATACAGCTGATGACCGTGCACTCGGCCAAGGGTCTCGAATTCGACGCGGTATTCATCACCGGTCTGGAAGAAGGCCTGTTCCCGCATGAGAACAGCGAAGAATCCGAAGGCGGCGTCGAGGAAGAGCGCCGGCTGATGTATGTAGCCATCACCCGTGCCCGCAAGCGTCTGTACATGAGCTTCGCGCAGACTCGGATGCTGCACGGCCAGACTCGCTACAACATGAAGTCACGTTTTTTTGACGAGCTGCCGGATGAGTGCCTGAAGTGGCTGTCGCCGCGGGTGCAGGCGCAGTGGTTCGGTGCCACGCACAAGGCGGCATGGGTGGATGCGCCAGAGACGGGCAACAATCAGATTGCGCTAAAGATGGAGCGCAATGTCGGCTGGCGCGTCGGCGAGAATGTCGTACACGCGAAATTCGGGGAAGGCGTGATCGTCAATATCGAGGGCAGCGGCTCGCAGGCGCGCGCCAGCATCAATTTTGGTCGGAACGGGATGAAATTGCTGGACCTTGGCGTGGCGAAGCTGGAGCGGGTTGGCTGAGGCTGGGCGTTGCCAGGCCCATCGGCTGCAAACGGGCTTTGGCATAGGTGACAAGATCGGCTCTCAATGCTGCCATTACCTCTGCCAGCATCGCCGCTTCTTCTCTCTCTATCTTTGAATCGAACAAGCGGCTTTTCAGCATTTTTTCCGACTCGATGACATAGGTCAGCCGCACAAACGATTCCGGGTTCAGCAGCTGCCTTGTCAGGCTTTCTATTTCTATCCGCTTTGAGACAAGCGTGACTGCGGTTTTGTCATGTCGGATGCTGCGGGCAATGACTTGTTTTTTTGCTCTGCTCGAGATCACGTTTTTCTTTCTTAATGTCCTGAGTTTCTGGGTTCTCAGGAGATCGTTATCTTCCTTGCGCATTCTTTGATCCAGTGCCTCTTGCTGGCGAACTGCCTCAGTCAGCGGCATGAGCTTTGCCTTGTTGCAAAGGTATTCGATCATGGCAAGTGAGCAGGACGGCGAAAAGACGCCGGTTTCGTCTAGCAGGTTCGTGAATCGCTGAGCCACGGTTTTCCACGGATCTTGCAACTTTGCCAGATCGGGCAGGGATTCGTCCCATGGGTTGGTTTCTGCAGGCTTCGATGCTGTCGAGCCAGCTTTGACAGGTGAACTGAGCAGCGCATCTTCGGCGCGAATGACCATCGGTAGCAGGTTGTCTCTGGTTTCTCTAGGGAGCTGCAAGAACTGGTCGGCGAAGGTGACCAGAAATCTGTCAAGGACCAGCCGCTGGTCATTGTTCAGTTTTTCATGGTCCCGACTGATGACACTCTCAAAAGCGTCAATACAGAGTTGCTCGGCTTTGGGAAAGACCTGTCGCAAATGATTCAAGGCGACGATTTGGCGCTGTGACGCTTCTTTGCGTTGGACTGGTGTAGGGGGAGCAGATTGGTTGTGTTTAACTATCCGGTTTTTTGACTTCTGATCATTTGGCACATCGATAGCAGCTACGTAGCGCTCGAAAATTTTCTGAAGTGATGAGCCCGGCTCTTTGTGCGATTCGACGAATTGATCTATGAATTTTTGTGCTAATTCGTTCTCTTCGGTACTCAGTGAGCAGTTCGGATCAAGAGCAAATTCGATGAGAACATCCAGACCTTTCTCAAAGTCTTTGATTAAAGTGTCTTTATTGATCTCTGACGAGAATCGTTGGTTGATCTGTTGGCAGTAGTGTTGCTTGGCATTATGTAGAAAGTCGAAAAGCAGAGGTTTGAACTCGTCGTCAAGATCTTTGCCATGGATCATCAGGTCGATTAAGGCGGATTTCGCCGTCTGCGCTGAGATCCCCTTGAGCAGACCAGCTTGCTGCATCTCTATCGACAGCTGTTTTACTGATTTGATGCCGACCGCATCGTCATCGGAGCTGATCTTTGCAATGACCTCAGCTACCCGCGCCTTGGCCTGATTGCGCTGTATCGGGCGCGTCAGCCAGTCGACAAAGCTTTGCCAGATAGATTTTTCTTCTCGTCGGCTAAAAAGCAGCGTGGGCTTGTTGCTTGAGCCTTTGGCAGGAGCTTCGACAAGCAACTCGGTTGCAAGCTCGTTCCTGGGGAGATTGGCGCTAATGGCGTGATTCACGGTGGCCTCCGTAGCAAGAGCCAAGGTACGAGCTTGTAGTAGTGTCCCGGTGGCGCGCGTCGACTACTGCCATTCCTCTTCGTTATCCTTTGGTTTGTTTTCGTTATTTATATTGGCCTTACTCAACCCCTTGAATCGTGGATCGTTAAGCAGCACGTCCAGCATTGAATCGGATGGACTTGTTGAGGGTCTTGGTGCTGCTTCCCTCAATGCCGCAGGTTTCAGCTTGCTTAATGCATCTGCGAGTCGTTCATCCGTTATGGGGTCGGCGTAAGGGTTCCCGTTGGTGCTGACGTTTTCCCGCCGCTTGTTGAGCATCGCTGTTGGCGGGGGCGGCGGAGTAATAGTTGCCGCAGGCGACCCTGATACGGACTCCATTGATTGAGCAGGCAATGGGTCGGGTGTTGTAATGACAGGCGGGCTTGGCTCGGGCAGTTTGTGAATGGGATCAGGTGTTGAGATAGTCATTTGTGGCACGTCTCTCTCTAGCGATGGCGGAGAATCGCTGGGTGGTGGGCGAAATACCCTCGAGCCAGCCTGGCCCTGCTTGATCAGCAAACTGAAGGTGAAATCTGGAAACAGCGATGTGTCTGTGTGGCTTGATGTCTTTGTTTGCCGAATCTTTTCTTGTATGTCACGCAGGATGCTAGTTACGGATTCTTTCACGTCCTCAGTCAGTTCGAAAAATACAGCGGGTTTTTCCTTGGCCAATACATCGCTGAATTGTCGCAGCTGTTGAATCTCTTTGATGGTTTCAGGTGTTTTCCCACGTTCCGCCAGCTGAAGGAAAGTGTTCAGTGCGGGTCTGTCAGTCATGAGGCCATACACTTCAAAGCGCTCTTTCAGCTGCTTTCTCATTGATCTGAAAAGCGTTTGCTGACGCAGATTTTTGATTTCAGGATCGTCACGTACTTCAACGACAAGCTTATCGAATTCAATATCTTTTATGTCATGTTCTGAATGATTCGTAGACAAGTAGATCTTATGTCTGCCAGCTTCAGCGATTACTTGCCTCTCGCACGATATGCCACGAACATGAACCACGCTTGGTATATCAGTTCGGTTCAGCAGCTGACCCTTGGCTTTCGTCACGCCGTGAAGTAGATCGGAGAAGAACTGCACGAACTTTTCAAATTTGCTCGTTGCCTTTGGGCGTTGAAAGCGGACGATGGCATTCTTCTGGTCAGCGGTTTTCTCCAGACGTTCGCATTCCTCAAGCGCCGTATGACTGGGGTAGCTGGATTTTTCGAGAATCAGCACACTAGGCTTGAAAGACATGGCACCTCCTGAGCTCGTCGTATCGCCTCAACGCTCAACCAACCGTGTCGAATACGTCCCACTTTGGTGGATGTACCGATCGAATGACGTCAAAATGAGACACTTATCCAGCTGGCGTAGCTGGATTACAAACTGCGTGGGAAGTTGGCTGCTATTGTTCCGGCCGTTCGAACACGGCGGTGTAGGTGGGGTAAAACGAGCAGTACATCACGAGGGTGAGGACCACGGACAGGGGCATGAGCAGCATGACAGTGACCAGATTCTTGCCAAGCAGCAAGCCCAACACGCCACTGATCACGGCGGGCAGCGCAATGCCGACCAAGACCCAGCCCAATGCATAGGCGATGAAGGCCTTGCCGCAGCGCTTGACGGCAAAGAAGCTGTAGAAGACAGCCTTGAACAAGCTCATGCGCTGCCAGACCGCCAGCGGTGCCGCATGCCAGAAGGCCATTGCTGCTGGCAGATAGACCAGCGCCGAGAACAGGATGGCCAACGGCAGGTTGGCGACCTGCACGCTCTCGTCGTCGGGCGCCAGCCGGCCGGACATCAACTTCCAGAACACGCCGCCATCCACCAGCGATGAGGCGAGCACCGCACCGATTGCCGCCAGCAGATAGAGCGCTCCCAGCTGCAACATGGTGCCGAGTGCAGGCGAGCGAAAAGCCGTGAGCAGCAGATTTGGACGCACCTTGCGGCCGGCCTCGATCTCGGCGCAGGCCTGCATGAAGGCCATCGAGAAGGCCGGCACCAGTAATAGCGGCAGTAGCTGCCCAACCATCGGAATCAGCGACAGCGAGAACATCAGCAGCATATAAAGCAGGAACAGCATCGATAGCTCAGCCGGCTGCTGGCGAAAGAGCGCAAAGCCTGCGCGTATCCAGCCTATGCCGGTGGCGGCGTTGATGCTTGAGGGCGATGCCATCAGGCCAGTCCCTCGACCGCGTGCTCAATACGGTGGCGCAGGATACGCTCGAAATGTGTTGGGTCATGTGGTGTCAGCATCTCTGCCTCGCGCGGAAGGTAATAGTCATACAGGCGCGACAGCCAGAAGCGAAGCGCGGCGGCGCGCAGCATCGCCGGCCAGGCCTCATGTTCGCCATCAGTAAACGGCCGCACTGCCCGGTAGGCATCGAGCATGGCGCGCACGCGCGTCGGATCGCTGGCACCGGTATCGAGGGCTATGCACCAGTCATTGACCGTGACGGCAATGTCGAACAACCAAGTGTCGCAGCCGGCGAAATAGAAATCGAAAAAGCCTGACAGCTGCTCACCGTCGAACATCACATTGTTGCGGAACAGGTCGGCGTGTACCGGACCGCTCGGCAGCGCCTTGTACAGCGCAGATGCAGCGAAGGCTTCCTGGAAGTGCATCTCGGCCTTCAGCAGGTCCTGTGCCGTCGCCGGAATGTAGGGCAGCACCACCGGCGTGGTCTCGCGCCACCAGGCCAGTCCGCGCAGGTTGGGTTGGTACAGCGGGTAGTCCTGTGCAGCGAGGTGCATCTTCGCCAGCATGGCGCCGACCTGCGCGCAATGTGCCGGTGAGGGCGCAGGCACCCAGTCACCGTCAAGACGGGTGACGATGGATGCCGGCTTGCCGTGCAGCGGGTTGATGATCTCGCCGCTGGCACTGGGTATCGGCGCCGGCACCAGCACGCCGCGCTCGGCGAGATGCTTCATCAGGTTCAAGTAGAACGGCAGCTGCTCGAAGCTCAGCTTCTCGAAGATGGTCAGCACAAACTCGCCGCGCTCGGTGCTGAGGAAGAAATTGCTGTTCTCGATCCCGGAGGCGATGCCCCGGAGGGCACGCACTGGACCGACCGGAAACTGGGCCGCCCACGGCGTGATGTCGTCGAGGGTGACCGGGGTAAAGACTGCCATAAATAAATTGCAAGAAGGGTAAGTGCCGCCGGTGTCCGCTCAGTACTGACGGCGGCCGCCCGGGACGGTAGGCATGGATATCAGGCTGTCGCGCACGCTCAGCGCGGCGGCGGTGCCGCGCTTCGGTCGTCTGCCGGCTTCGAGCGGAACTGGAAGATCTGCCAAGTGGCAGCGCGTCCACCAACATCATGGGACGGTATTTGCTCAGCCGGGGTCACGTGGTAAACGTTATCGCCGCGGCGCACCTGCACCGAGGTGACTGCATTTTGCTCGCGGATCTGCGTGATCCGGGTCGTGCCATCCGGCACCCGCGTGGTGGCGATCGGGTCATCAAGCAGCGAGTCGGCTGCCAGCGCATTGCCGCAGGCGAGGGCCAGCGCGCCGGCAAGACAGGCGGCACGCCATTCACGGTAGCTGAAGCGGGGCAGGGTCGGTGTCATCACACGTTTCCATGGGTGGGGCGCCGGCTTGGCGCGTGCCCGTCATTCTAGCAAACCCTACCCTGCGACTGCCGAGGGGTCGCAAAAGCCCGCGCTACCGGAGGCGGAAGTCAGCACTAATGAAGACAGAAGCCGGCGCTGCCGGAGACGCCGGGCGTCAAAGGAAGGAGCGGTGCGGCTGCTCGGTTTCCGAAGGCACGATGTCGCGCGCCTCATAGAACGCGAAGATCGCCTCGACCACGCTGGCAGGTTCGTCGATCAGTTGCACCAGTTCGAGGTCCTGCGCATCGATCATGCCCTGTGCGAGCATGGTGTTGCGCATCCAATCCAGCAGCCCCCGCCAGTGCTGCGTGCCCACCATGATGACCGGTATGCGCCGGGTCTTGCCGGTCTGGATCAGCGTCAGCACCTCGGTCAGCTCATCCAATGTGCCGAAGCCGCCGGGCAGTACCACATAGGCATCTGCGTATTTGACGAAGGCCACCTTGCGCGCGAAGAAATGGCGGAAGGACAGCGAGATGTTTTGCCATGTATTGCTCATCTGTTCGCGCGGCAGCTCGATGTTCAGGCCTATCGATGGCGACCGGCCTTCGAAGGCACCCTTGTTGGCCGCTTCCATCACACCGGGGCCGCCGCCGGAGATGATGGAGAAGCCCTCATCGGACAGCCGACGGGCGATATCGACAGCGACTGCGTACCACGGATCATCCGGCTGTATGCGCGCAGAACCGAACATGGAGACGGCAGGGCGTACCTCAGACAGACGCTCAGCCGCGTCAATAAACTCTGCCATAATCGTGAACGTTTGCCACGATTCGCTCGCCTTGCGCGAAGTGGCGCGCTCCAGGTTGGTCAATTGCCGCAGCCGCGGCACCTTTTTCCGGTCGCTTTCCATATGAATAAAACCCTGCTGCTGGTGGATGGTTCGAGCTATTTGTACCGTGCCTTCCATGCGATGCCCGACCTGCGCAATGCAGACGGCGCGCCGACCGGCGCCATCTACGGCATGATCAACATGTTGCGCCGGCTGCGCCAAGACTATGCGGCAGCATACATGGCCTGCGTATTCGACGCAAAAGGCAAGACCTTCCGCGACGATCTCTACCCCGAGTACAAGGCCAACCGCGCATCGATGCCGGAAGACCTCGCAAGGCAGATCGAGCCGATTCATGAAGCCGTGCGCGCCATGGGTTGGCCCATCCTGATGGTCGAGGGCATCGAGGCCGATGACGTGATCGGCACGCTGGCCTGCGAGGCCACTGCCAGAGGCCTGTCCACCATCATCTCGACCGGCGACAAGGACCTTGCGCAGCTGGTCAACCCGCAGGTCACGCTGGTCAACACGATGAGCAACGAAACGCTAGATCGCGACGGTGTGCTCGCCAAGTTCGGTGTGCCGCCCGAGCGCATCATTGATTATCTGACGCTGGTCGGAGATACGGTCGACAACGTCCCCGGCGTGGACAAGGTCGGCCCGAAGACAGCGGTCAAATGGCTGACGCAGTTCGGTTCGCTTGATGGCGTGATCGAGCATGCGTCCGAGATCGGTGGCGTGGTTGGACAGAACCTGCGCAATGCGCTCGACTGGCTGCCGCAGGCGCGGGTGCTGGTCACGGTCAAGTGCGACTGCGACCTCTCTGGACATCACAGCTCCATCCTCGAATCGCTGCAGCAGAAGTCCGAGGACAAGCAGGCGATGCTGGCTTTCTTTACCCGCATGGGTTTTCGCAGCTGGCTGCGTGAACTGAAGTCGGAGCTCGGTGGCAGTTCCGTCGATGATGTGCCCGGTAATGATGGCAAGGCCGGCAATCCTTCCTCATCGGACGCGATCAAGCCTGATGGACGCGATGCCCAAGGCGAGCATGATGCGCAGGGAGCGCTGTTTGCCGCTGATCCGCCGCCCGTCAAGCGTTACGAGACCGTGCTGACCGAGGCGCAGCTGGATGACTGGATCGCGCGCATTGATGCCGCGCCGCTGACGGCGGTCGATACCGAGACCACGTCGCTGGATGCGATGCGTGCGCAATTGGTTGGTATCTCATTGTGCTGCGAGCCCGGCCATGCAGCTTATATTCCGGTCGCGCACCGCTATCCGGGCGCGCCCGAGCAATTATCTTGCGAGCACGTATTACAGCGCCTGCGGCCTTGGCTGGAAGATACCGGCAAGTTCAAAGTCGGCCAGCACCTGAAGTACGACAGTCATGTATTCGCCAACTACGGCATCCGCTTGCGCGGCATCGCGCATGACACGCTGCTGCAGTCGTATGTGCTGGAGTCGCACCGCAGTCACGACATGGACAGCCTCGCGCTGCGCTGGCTCGATCGCAAGACCATTACCTATCAGGAGGTCTGCGGCAAGGGGGCGTCGCAGATCGGCTTTGATGAAGTCAGCATCGAGCAGGCCAGTGACTATGCGGCCGAGGATGCCGATGTGACGCTGCAGCTGCACCGCACGCTGTGGCCGCGCGTAGAGAAGAACGACAAGCTCTGCTACATCTACCAGAAGGTGGAGCTACCGACTGCGCAGGTGCTGCAGCGTGTCGAGCGCAATGGCGTGCTGATTGACACCGGCCTGCTAGACGCACAGTCGCATGAGCTGGGCACGAAACTCGTCGCGCTGGAGACGCAGGCGCATGAACTGGCCGGCCAGCCCTTCAACCTGAATTCGCCCAAGCAAATCGGCGAGATCTTCTTCGACAAGCTCAAGCTGCCGGTCGTGAAAAAAACCGCCAGCGGCGCGCCATCCACCGATGAGGAAGTCTTGCAGAAGCTGGCTGAAGATTATCCGCTGCCCAAGCTGCTGCTCGACTATCGCGGCATGGCCAAGCTGAAGTCGACCTATACCGACAAGCTGCCCAAGATGGTCAATCCCGACACCGGCCGCGTGCACACGACTTACGGTCAGGCGATCGCCGTCACCGGCCGCCTGGCGTCAAACGACCCCAATCTTCAGAACATACCGGTGCGCACTGCCGAGGGACGCCGCATACGCGAGGCCTTCATTGCGCCACCCGGCCGCGTGATTGTGTCAGCTGACTATTCGCAGATCGAGCTGCGCATCATGGCGCACCTGTCGGAAGACCCGGGCATGCTGCGCGCGTTGGCCTCGGGCGAGGATATTCACCGCGCCACCGCTGCCGAGATCTTCGGTGTCTCGCTGGCCGAGGTCAACAGCGAGCAGCGCCGCGCCGCCAAGGTGATCAACTTCGGTCTCATGTATGGGATGAGCGCCTTTGGCCTCGCCGGCAATCTGGGCGTCGAGCGTTCGGCTGCGCAGATGTACATGGACAAGTACTTCACCCGCTTCGCCGGTGTGAAGCGCTTCATGGACGACATCCGCCTTCAGGCCAAGTCGCATGGTTTTGTCGAGACCGTGTTCGGCCGCCGCCTGTGGCTGCCCGAGATTAATTCGCCGAACGGCCCGCGCCGTCAGGCAGCCGAGCGTGCAGCGATCAATGCGCCAATGCAGGGCACCGCCGCTGATCTGATCAAGCTGGCGATGGTGGCTGTGCAGGACTGGCTGGACCGAGAGCAGCTGCAATCGCTGATGGTGATGCAGGTGCATGACGAACTGGTGCTCGAGGTGCCGGCGGCTGAGCTGGCGCTGGTCAGGGAAAAGCTGCCGCAGCTGATGGCCGGGGTCGCCCAGCTGAAGGTGCCGCTGGTGGCCGAGGTCGGCGCTGGCGCCAACTGGGAAGTCGCGCACTGACGCGCCTGCCTGGGTCAGAGCTGAGCCTTGGCCTGAGCCCGAGCTTGCACGTCGTTTGACGGATTGCCCGTCCGCGCCGGCCTATGGTCTAATCGCGGGCACGTTTGTTACAGGAACAACAAAATTAACGCCACGTTGTCATCCATCCTGCTGGCGACTACGCTGGGCGGGGTCATCAGCATCTCGGCCGCTGCTTTCCTTTCCTACGGCCTGCTCTCGCGCATGGTCGAGCGCATGGTCAGTCTGTCGGTCGGTATCCTGTTGTCAAGCTCGCTGCTGCATGCGCTGCCCGAGGCCTTCGAATCGGATGCCAACATCCATGCGCTGTTTGCGACCTTGCTCGGCGGCCTGCTCGGCTTCTTCCTGCTGGAGAAGATGGCCATCCTGCGCCACTCGCATCATTACGAGGGCGACGGCCATGATCATGAGCATGGGCACGACGCGCACGAGGCCGGACAGGCCGGCTGGATGATTCTGGTCGGCGACAGCTTGCACAACTTTACCGACGGCATCCTGATCGCGGCTGCCTTCCTCGCCGATCCCAAGCTGGGGATCATCACTGCCCTAGCCATTACCGCGCACGAGATACCGCAGGAAATCGGCGACTTCATCGTGCTGCTCAATGCCGGGCTGTCAAAGGCGCGTGCTTATGCATACAACCTGATCTGCAGCTTGATGTCGGTGGTGGGCGGTCTGGTCGGCTACTATGCGCTGGGCAACGGGCTGCACCTGATCCCTTATGTGCTGGTGCTGGCCTCGTCGGGCTTCATCTATATCGCGGTCAGCGACCTGATGCCGCAGATGCAGCGCCGTTCGACGCTGCGCGAATCGGTGCCGCAGGTGATCCTGATCGCGCTGGGCGTCGGCATCGTCTTGCTGCTGACGCACCAGTTCCACATCCACTGATCCGGCCAGGCTTGGCCACGCGTCATTCAGTGCCGGTGGCTACCGGTCGCGACGGGTCGGACGACCATTCGCTCCATGAGCCCGGATACAGCGCCGCGCCCGGCAGCCCGGCGATCTCCATCGCCAGCAGGTTGTGACAGGCGGAGATGCCGGACCCGCATTGCGCAATCGTGGTCTCGGGGCTGCGGATCAGTGCGGAGAAATCGGCGCGTAGCGCGTCGGCACCCTTGAAGCGGCCGTCGGCTTGCAGATTGTCCTTGAAGAAGCGGTTCTTTGCGCCCGGTATATGGCCGGCGACAGGATCGATGGTCTCGTTCTCGCCGCGGAAGCGATCATTGGCGCGTGCGTCCAGCACGATGCGCGCCTTGGCGCTAAGGTTGGCCAGCACATCATCGGCGCTGACCATGGAGGCCAGCGACGGCTGCAGCGTGATGCTGCCGCGCGCGCGGTGCGTTACCTCGGTGGTCAGTGTGCCGCCGGCAGCTTCCCAGACCGGCAGGCCCCCATCGAGCACGGCCACGCCGCGATGGCCGACCCAGCGCAGCATCCACCACAGGCGTGACGCGAACATGCCGCCATGCGCGTCATAGGCAATGACTTGCGAGTTCGGGTAGACGCCCAGCTCGCGCAGGGTCTCGATGAAGTCCTCGGGCGTGGGCAGCGGATGGCGGCCGCGAAAGGCGCCGTTCGGGCCGGCCGCCTTGTCGGACAGGTGTATGTCGGGATCCGCATGCTGGGCGCCGGGGATATGGCCGGCAGCGAAAGCCTGCGCCCCAGCCTTGGGATCGGTCAGCTCCGACCGGCAGTCCAGGATCACGAAGGTCGGGTTGTCGACATGCTGCTTCAATTCCGCAGCGCTGATCAGCGTCGTGTACGGCATGCACCTGTCTCCTCGATGAATTGCCCGATCGACCCGTAGCCGCTGCAGCGCGCCAACCCCGGTGCCGGATCCGGCATCAGGCGGCCTGTCTTGCCAGTCGCCCGTTGTTATGGATTTTTACGGATACTGCTGCGGGCATTATAGAAGGTGGCCGCGACGCCGCTACCGAGGATCAGCGCGATGCCCAGCCCGCCCATCAGCCCAAGATGGTCGCCCCAGATCAGGATACCCCACAGGCTGGAGAACACGATGCCGGTGTATTGAAGATTGGCAGTGACGAGCATGGCACCGAGCCGATAGGCGCGGGTCATCGCCATTTGCGCGACGGTTGCGGTGATGCCGATGCCCACTAGCAGCATGAGGTCGGTTCCGTCGAGCGCGTGCAGCAAGCGAAACTCGCCGAAGCGTAGTTGGCTGTCGACCAGCCCGGCCAAAAGGCCCGCGAGCACACCGCTGGCAGAGAAATAAAACACGACTCGGTACTCGGGTTCGCCCAGTTGTCCTAGCTTCTTGACCTGCAGGTAGGCCAGTGCCGAGAGGAAGCCGGAGATCAGCGCCAACAGTCCGCCCAGCCATTGCTCTGCATCGAAAGTCGGTTGCAGCAGCAGCGCAACGCCGATGAAGCTGACGACGATCGCCGCTGCCAGTCCCCATTCAAAGCGACGTTGCCTGTGCCACCAGCCGAGCGTGAAGACGATTGCCGCGATCCAGATCGGTGCCATGTAGTTCAGCGTCATGGCAGTGGCCAGCGGCAGGCTGCCGATGGAGAAGAACCACAGCCACAGCGCCGTGACGCCGACGAAGCCGCGCCATGCGTGATGCCAGGGCAGCGTCGTGCGAAGGCTTAGTCGCTGCACGCGGCACAGGATGAAGATCAGCAGCAGGCCGACCGCGCCGCGGCACATGACGATCTCGGAGGTGGAGGAAGTGGCGGACGCGAGCTTGACGCCCACGCCCATCACGGAAAAGATAAAGGCGGCAAACAGCATCCACAGCGACTGCGCCGCCTGCGCGCCCGGCATCAGAGATCAGACCTCGATCTTGCGGCGGTACCATTCGTGGAAG
>JACCDH010861662.1_pt1 | contig 17093 bp, 14 predicted proteins | sample 7442481 | NCBI WGS metagenome assembly JACCDH01 (sample SAMN15323433, study PRJNA562643) | freshwater metagenome | isolation source: river surface water | place: USA:Blue River Watershed | collected 2017-08-15
CGGCGGGCGGCGGCTTCGCCTTTGCCCATGAGCTGGGTCATGAGGTTTTCTGTGGCGGCGTTGTCCAGCGGGCCCAGCTCGATCGGCAGCAAGCGGCGCGTGTCGGGGTTGAGGGTGGTGTCCCACAACTGCTCGGCGCTCATTTCGCCCAAGCCTTTGAAGCGGCTGATGCTCCAGCCGCCTTCTTTCACACCGTCTTTGCGCAGCTTGTCGATGATGGCGGTGAGCTCACCTTCGTCCAGCGCATAGGCCTTGGACGCGGGCTTTTTGCCGCGTGCCGGCGCATCGACGCGGAACAAGGGAGGCCGCGCCACATACAAATGACCCGCTTCGATCAGCTTGGGGAAATGGCGGAAGAACAAGGTGAGCAGCAGCACCTGGATGTGCGAGCCGTCCACGTCCGCGTCCGACAAGATGCAGACCTTGCCATAGCGCAGGTTGCTCATGTCAGGAGAGTCATTGGGCCCGTGCGGGTCCACGCCAATGGCCACCGAAATGTCGTGGATTTCGTTGTTGGCAAACAAGCGGTCGCGGTCCACTTCCCAGGTGTTGAGCACCTTGCCACGCAAGGGCAAGATGGCCTGGCACTCTTTGTCGCGGCCCATCTTCGCGCTGCCGCCGGCCGAGTCGCCCTCCACCAAAAACACCTCGTTGTGCGCGATGTCACGGCTCTCGCAGTCGGTCAGTTTGCCGGGCAGCACCGCCACACCGGAGCTCTTGCGCTTTTCGACCTTCTGGCCCGCTTTCTGGCGGGTTTGCGCGGCCTTGATGGCGAGTTCCGCCAGCTTTTTGCCGTAATCCACATGCTCATTCAGCCAGAGTTCGAGCGCCGGGCGCACGAAGCTGGACACCAGACGCACCGCGTCGCGCGAGTTCAGACGTTCCTTGATCTGGCCCTGGAATTGCGGGTCCAGCACCTTGGCGCTCAGCACATAGCTGGCGCGGGCGAACACGTCTTCGGGCATGAGCTTGACGCCTTTGGGCAGCAAACCATGCAACTCGATGAAACTCTTGACGGCGGTGAACAGGCCGTCGCGCAAGCCACTGTCGTGCGTGCCGCCTGCGCTGGTGGGAATGAGGTTGACGTAACTCTCTCGCACCGGTGCACCGTCTTCGGTGAAGGCCACGGCCCACGAAGCGCCCTCGCCTTCGGCAAAGCTTTCGCTGTTGCCGTCGGCAAAGCCCTCGCCCTCAAACAAGGGGATCACGGGGTCTGCGGTGAGCGTTTGTGTCAGGTAATCGCGCAGACCGGCTTTGTATTGCCACTGTTGGGTTTCCTTGGTTTTCTCGTTCACCAAGGTCACCGTCACGCCCGGCATCAGCACGGCCTTGCTGCGCAGCAGGTGCGTCAGCTCGTTCATGGGCAGGGCGCTGGACTCGAAGTATTTGGCGTCGGGCCAGGCACGCACGGTGGTGCCTTGTTTGCGGTCGCCCTCGCCTGCGTTGCGGGCCACCAGCGGCTCGGTCACATCACCACCCGAGAACACCAGCGAGGCCACTTGGCCTTCCGGGGAGCTGGTGGCTTCGGGGCGCTTGGACAGCGCGTTGGTCACCGAGACACCCACACCGTGCAGGCCGCCCGAGAAGCTGTAGGCGCCGCCCTTGCCCTTGTCAAACTTGCCGCCCGCATGCAGGCGGGTGAACACCAGCTCGATCACCGGGGCGTTTTCCTCGGGATGCAGGCCAAAGGGAATGCCCCGGCCATCGTCTTCGACGCTGACCGAGCCGTCGGCATGCAAGACGACTTTGATTTTTTTGCCGAAACCCGCCAGCGCCTCGTCGGCGGCGTTGTCCAGCACTTCCTGGATGATGTGCAAAGGGTTGTCGGTGCGGGTGTACATGCCCGGCCGTTGCTTGACGGGCTCCAGGCCCTTGAGGACGCGGATCGAGCCTTCGGAGTACTCGTTGGAGGTTTTAACAGTTGATTGGGTAGCCATGGTGGCGGATTGTAGTGGGATTTAGGCCGCAATACTGGATATAAAAACAGCATTTTCAGCCGATGTGGTCAATGCGGTGCCGGCTTCTGTGCCACCGGCCTCAAGCGCCATGCCATGTGCGAGCCCCAGCCCACCACCGATCCCACCACCCAGAACACCGGGGCCACGCCCGCCAGCGCCCCGGCCGCACCAAACAGCATCGGCATCAGAACGCTGGAGGCGTTGATGCTCATCAAACGCAGGCCCAAAGCTTCGCCATGGCGGTGCGGCGGGGTGATTTGGTGCAAGGTGCTCATGATCATGGGTTGGGCCGTCCCCAAAACCAGCCCGAGCAAAATCGAACACAAACCCATGGCCCAGGGCGAGGGCATGAGGGGGTAGACCCCAAACAAGACGGCAGTGCACGCCATCGAGCCGGTGATGATCTGGAACTCTTTGACATGGCGGGAAATGAATGGCAAACAAACCCGGATGAAGGCGGCCGCAACAGCGAAAGAGCCCAAGATTGTGCCCACCACCGAAGCGCTGTAACCGCGTTCATGGCCCAGCACGGGCACCACAAAGGTATGGACATCCCAGCACGAAGAGAGCAACCAATTGACCGCCAACAAGCGGCGCATCATGGGTTCGGCCAACAAATCCAGCGCTCTGCGGGGTGTCTGATGGTTTTCGGCCTGCGGGGCGTGCAACTCGGTCACCGACCGCACCCAGAACCAGGTGCTCAATGGCAAGGCGGCCAACATCCAAAAGGCCCATTGGAAACCCGAGATGTGGGCCGGTTCCGGTCCGGCATAGTCGATCAGCAAGCCCGCCAGCACCGGGCCTAAAAAATTGGAAATCGCCGGACCAATCGACAACCAGCTGAAGGCCACGCGCAACTCAGCGGGGTTTTGGGCCATGCGGCCCACATGGCGCTGCAGCGCAATCACGGCCATGCCCGTGGCCCCGCCGGTGGCCAGCGCACTCAAGCACAAGACCGGAAAAACCGGCCAGAGGGCAGACAGGCTGGCCCCCACACAAGAAACCGTGACACTGATGAGCAAAGGCTTTTTCAGACCTTCCCGGTCCACGTAACGCCCTGCGGGCAGCGCGAAGAAAACCTGCGTGAGGGCAAAAAGGGCCAACAAGGCCCCCACCGCCAAGGGGCTGTAGCCCTGCTTGAGGGCCAACAGCGGTGTCGCCATGCGCATGCCTGCCATGCAGGCGTGCAGGAAGATTTGGCCCCCAATCAGCCGAGGGAGCGTCTTCACCTCATCCCACCTCTTGCGTGCCCATCATGGCTCATGGCTCGCTGCCCGGCAGCAAGGCCTGCGCCTGGGCTTCGGGCAAGGCGTCCACCTGGCGCAAGGCGCGGTTCATCACATTGCTGCGGGTCTGGGCCTGGTCCAGGGTGTTGAGCACGGTTTGCGTCTGGTTGCGCACCTTGTCCAGCACATCGCCAAACTTGCCAAACTCGGTCTTGACGGCGCCCAGCACTTGCCAGACTTCGCTGGAGCGCTTTTCCAGAGCCAGCGTTCGGAAGCCCATTTGCAGGGCGTTGAGCATGGCCATCAAATTGGTTGGACCCGCCAGCGTCACGCGGTGGTCTCGTTGCAGGGTTTCCATCAGGCCGGGGCGGCGCAAGACCTCTGCGTACAGGCCTTCGGTGGGCAAGAACATGACCGCAAAGTCGGTGGTGTGTGGCGGCTCCAGGTATTTCTCGGCAATCGACTTGGCTTCGAGCCTGATGCGCGCCTCCAGCGCCTTGGCACAGAGCTCGGCCTGCACCGGGTCGGCCCGGCCTTGGGCTTCCAGCAGGCGCTCGTAGTCTTCGTTCGGGAACTTGGCGTCGATGGGCAACCACACCGGCTGGCCGCTGTCGGAGCGGCCCGGCAGGCGGATGGCAAAGTCCACCCGGTTTTTGTCGCCGGGGCGCGTGGCCACCTGCACGGCGTATTGCTCGGGGGTCAGCACTTGCTCGAGCAAGGACGCCAGCTGCGCCTCGCCAAACATGCCGCGGGTCTTGACGTTGGTCAGCAGGTGTTTCAGGTCACCCACGCCTTGGGCCAGCTGGTGCATCTCGCCCAAGCCTTTGTGCACCTGCTCCAGGCGGTCGGCCACTTGCTTGAAGCTCTCGCCCAGGCGGGCTTGCAGCGTGGCCTGCAGTTTTTCATCCACCGTTTGGCGCATTTCATCCAGCTTGGCGGCGTTGCTTTGCTGCAGTTGGGCCAGCTGGGTTTCCATGGTGCCACGCATCTCGGTCAGGCGCCGGGCATTGGACTCGGACAGCGCATGGACCTGCTGCGCCAGGCTGTCGGTCAGGCTTTTTTGCAGCAAGGCCAATTGCTGCGCCAAGGCGTCGATTTGCTGGTTCTGGGTGCGTGTGGCCTCGGCGCTTTGCTGCAGCAGCGACTGCTGGAACAGGGTGAAGTTCTGCATGGCCTCTTGCCGCCCCTGCACGCCGGACTGGCTGATCTCGGTGCGAAGCTCGCGTTCAAGCCGCTCCGACTGGGCTTGCTGATGGCCAAACTGCTGTTGCAACCAAGCGGATTGTTCGGCCAAAGACTGGGCGGTTTGCTGTGCTTGCGGATCAGGCGATGCGCTGCGGCGCAGCAGCAGCCCAACCAGCAACAGATTCAGCCCCGCCAGGGCCAGCAGGGCCCATTCGGTCATGCAGCGCTGCCGGGCAAACTGTTCAAGGGCGTCAGCGCCTGGCCACGGGTCAGGTAAGCCACCAGATTGTCCGCCGCCAACTGGGCCATGGCCTTGCGGGTTTGGATGGTTGCGCTGGCGATGTGCGGGGTCAGCACCACATTGGGCACCTTGAGCAAATCGGGGTGCACCGAGGGCTCGCCCTCGAACACATCGATGCCCGCCGCAGCGATCTGGCGCGCCGCCAGGGCTTGGGCCAAGGCCGCGTCGTCCACAATGCCGCCGCGAGCGATGTTGACCAGGGTGGCCGTGGGTTTCATCTGCGCCAACTCGGCCGCGCCGATCGTGTGGTGCGACTCGGCGCTGTAGGGCACGACCAGCATCACGTGATCAGCCGTTTGGAGCAGCTCTTCCTTGCTCACGTAGCGGGCCTTGCACTCGGCTTCCAGCTCGGCGCTCAGGCGGCTGCGGTTGTGATAGATCACATTCATGCCAAAACCGTGCGCCGCCCGGCGGGCAATGCCTTGCCCGATGCGGCCCATGCCAATGATGCCGATGGTCGAGCCATGCACCTCTGCCCCGGCGAACATGTCGTAGCTCCACTTTTTCCACAGGCCAGCGCGCAAGTAATGCTCACTCTCGGTCACGCGGCGTGCTGTGGCCATGAGCAGTGCAAAGCCAAAGTCGGCCGTGGTTTCGGTCAACACATCGGGGGTGTTGGTGGCCAGCACGCCAGCAGCGGTCATGGCGGGTACATCGAAATTATTGAACCCCACAGCCATATTGGCGACGATGCGCAACTGCGGGTTGGCCTGCAGCAGCGCGGCGTCAATGCGTTCGCTGCCGGTGGTCAAAGCACCCGCTTTGCCTTGCAGGCGTCGGGACAGTTCAGCCGGGGACCAGACCTCGTCAGTCTGGTTGCTCTCGACATCAAACACCTGAGCCAAAGACTGCAGGACTTCAGGGAAGATGGCGCGCGCCACCAGAATGGAAGGTTTGGACATCATTTGAACCAGATAAAACTCATCACCACAAACAAGGGCACCAAAATGCCACCCGACCAGAGCATATAGCCAAAGAAGCTGGGCATCTTCACACCACGGTCCTCGGCAATCGCTTTGACCATCAGGTTGGGTGCATTGCCAATGTAGGTGTTGGCCCCCATGAACACGGCACCCGCCGAGATGGCCGCCAAGGTCGGGGCCAGCGTGGTCATCAAGACCTGCGGATCACCGCCAGCGGTGTTGAAGAACACCAAGTAAGTCGGGGCGTTGTCCAGGAAAGAGCTCAGAGCACCGGTGATCCAGAAATACATCATCACGTCCGGGCTGCCGTCGGGCTGGGTCACGGCCGACACCACCGCGCCAAAAGGCCCGTTCACACCCGCTTTGAGCATGGCGATCACCGGGATGATGGTCAGGAAAATACCCGCAAACAACTTGGCCACCTCTTGCATCGGGGCCCACGAAAATTGGTTGTCAGCATGCACTTTGGCAGGCGTGATCATGAGCGACAAGAAAGTCACGGCGATCAGGCCCACATCACGCACCACACCGGGCAAGCCAACGACCGTGCCATAGATGTCGAAAGACACGTCGGACTTCCACAAACCGCTCATCAGCACCAAACCGACCACAACGGCCAACAAAGCGAAGTTGATGCCCCCATCAAAGCCGATGGCCTTGGAGTCGGGCGTGGGGTCCTGAGGGACAAGTTCCTCACGGCGACGGTAGTACCAGCTGTCCAGGATGTAAAAAATGGTCAGCAAGCTACCCAGCATGAACAGCGTTTCAGGGAAGATGTGTTTCAAGGTCCAGAAGAAGTCCACACCCTTCAAGAAGCCCAGGAACAGCGGTGGATCACCCAGCGGGGTCAGCGAACCGCCCGCGTTGGAGACGATGAAGATGAAAAACACCACCACATGGGCCACATGCTTGCGGTTGTCGTTGGCCCGGATCAAGGGGCGAATCAACAACATGGAGGCGCCTGTGGTGCCCATGAAACTGGCCAGCACGGCGCCAATGCCCAAGATGGCCGTGTTCAATGCCGGGCTGCCGTGCAGATTGCCCCGAATGAAAATGCCGCCCGACACAGTGAAGAGTGCGGTGAGCAAAATGATGAAGGGAATGTATTCGGCAAACAGCGCATGCACCATGTTGACGCCTGCCATCTCTGGCCCGAACATGAGGGCAAAAGGCAAAAGAAACGCCAAGCCCCAAGCGGCAGCCACTTTGCCGTAATGGTGGTGCCAGAAATTTGGCGTCAACAAAGGCATCAAAGCGATCGACAGCAAAATGCCCGCAAAAGGCACGCCCCAAATCACCGACAACTGCGACCCGTCAAAATCGGCAGCCCAAGCCCCACTGGACATGGCCATCAGCATGGGCAAAGCCAGCCAGGCGGTTCGTCTCGTACCCCATAACGTCATCAGTGCACTCCTGCAAAAAAGGTGCCGTATGTTAACGGGCGCTTTAATCCTTTTCAGACCACCGGAGAAATTTCAAACACCTGGCGCAGGTAGGCCAGGTATTTTTCATCGTCGCACATCCCCTTGCCTGGGGAGTCGGACAATTTGGCCACAGGCTGGCCGTTGCACCGGGTCATCTTGATGACGATCTGCAAAGGTTCATAACCCAGGTCATTGGTCAGGTTGGTGCCCACCCCAAAGGCCAGCTGGCAGCGCCCGCGAAACTGCTCAAACAGCTCAATGGTGCGCGGAATGGTCAAGCTGTCGCTGAAAATCAGCGTCTTGGTTCTGGGGTCTACCCGGTTGTGCTGGTAGTGCGCGATCATGCGCTCGCCCCAACTGAAGGGGTCGCCACTGTCGTGGCGCGCACCGTCAAAGAGCTTGCAGAAGTACAAATCAAAGTCGCGCAAGAAGGCGTTGAAGCCGTACACATCACTCAAGGCAATCCCCAAATCGCCTCGGTACTCCTTGGCCCAGGACTCGAAAGCGAAAACCTGGCTGTCACGCAGCCGTGGCCCCAAGGCCTGAGCGGCTTGCAAATACTCATGCGCCATGGTGCCCAAGGGGGTCAGGCCCAGCAGGTAGGCGTAATACACATTGCTGGTGCCCGCAAACTGGCCTTCGGGGCCCGTGCCCAGGCGGGCCGACAAAACGCGCAAAACCTCCTCGTGCCAAGCACGGGAAAAACGGCGGCGGGTGCCATAGTCCGCAATCTTGAGGGTCTGCAGTCCAGGGGCTTGCAACTGCGCGATTTTGGTCTCCAGCAGGCGGCGCCCCTGCATCAGGTCGGGCACTTTCTGCGTGTTGCGGAAATACACCTCGTTGACGATGGCCAACACCGGGATCTCAAACAAGATGGTGTGCAGCCACGGCCCCTGGATGGTGATGTCGATCTCGCCAGAGGGCAAGGCCGAGACCTGGATGTATTTTTCATTGAGCTTGAACAGGCCCAGAAAATCCACGAAGTCACTCTTGATGAAGCGCAGTGTCCGCAGGTAATGCAGCTCAGAGTCCTTGAAATTCAAACTGCACAGAGAACGGATTTCCCGACGGATTTCATCCACAAATGGCGCCAGCGGTACCCCCGGATTGCGGCACTTGAATTTGTACTGCACCTGCGCCCCCGGAAACTGGTGCAGCACCACCTGCATCATGGTGAATTTGTACAGGTCGGTGTCGAGCAGGCTGGTGATGATCATGGTGGCTTGTCTCTGGCGGCTGAGGCCGCTGCTTGTTGTGGGCCAGTGTAAGGGATCCCCCAAAGACTCATGCGGGGCCAATGCCAGCGGTGTCGATGCGCCCACTGGAGAGCACAAGTACCCTTTGCGCATGATGGGACAGGATGTTGTTTTGTTCGGCGACCAACATGGCCACACCTTCGCGCCCCAGTTGCAGCAGGGCATCTCGCATCGCAGCCACCAGCACCGGCGCGATCCCCTCACAAGGCTCGTCGAGCAACAACAGACGCGGTCCGGTCATCAGGGTTCGGGCCAGCGCCAGCATTTGCTGCTCGCCGCCGCTCATTTGAGCCGCTGGCCGTTGCAGCATGGCCTTGAGTTGGGGAAACAAGCTCAGGATGCGATCGCAGCGCTGGGCAGGCGTTTCCTGTTGGCTGGCATGGGCACCTGCGTGAGACAAACCATTGGCGGCTATCCACAGGTTTTCTTTGACCGACAAAGCGGTGAACAAACGGCGGTCTTCGGCCACAAAACCCAGACCGGCTCGGGCGCGTCGGTGCGCGGGCCAGCCCTCGATGGGCTGCCCCTGCCACGCAATGCGCCCCTGCGCGCGGGGACCGATGCCGATCAGGCTTTGCAGCAAGGTCGATTTGCCTGCGCCGTTCAAACCCTGAATGACCACCAACTCGCCTTCGCCCACGGCAAGATGGACGTCAAACAAGGCTTGGGCTTGTCCATACCAGGCGTTGAGCCCCTCAACCGCGAGCATCCAGCAGCCCTTTCATTTCAAAGTCCAGCCCCAGGTAGCGTTCGCGCACCTGCGGGTCTTGCGCCACCGCCTCCGGTGCACCATCGGCCACCAAACGGCCTTGCATCAGCACCAGCACCCGATCCGCCACGCCAAAGACGGCGTCCATATTGTGTTCGGTGTAGAGCACCGTCACCCCTTGCGCGGCCACCTCGCGCACCAAGGCCATCATGTCAGCGCGCTCGGCGACAGCCAGCCCGGCAGCAGGCTCGTCCAGCAGCAGCAAAGAGGGGCTTGGATCGGCACCCGCCTCAGGCAAGCCTGCCAGCGCCATGGCCAGTTCCAGACGCTTTTTCGCGCCATAGGGCAAATCGGCCACGGTGTGGTGGACCAGCATCGCCAAGCCCGCTTGTGTGGCCAAGTGCATGGCCCGCTCGGGCTGACGCCGGTCCAGCCGGTCCCACCAGGCCAAGGGCGCTGCACCGCGCAGCACCAGTTGGATGTTTTGCAAGACCGTGAGCGCCTCAAAGGTCTGCGCCACCTGAAAGGTGCGGGCCACGCCCAGGCGCTGGCGCTCCGCGGGCGCTTTGCCCAACAGCGACTGCCCTTGCCACAGCACCTCACCCGCTGTGGGCACCTGCTGGCCAGCCAGGCAGGCAAAGCAGGTCGATTTGCCCGCGCCATTGGGGCCAATCAAGGCCACACATTGGCCTGTATCCACCTCAAAATCCACCCCGTCCAGCGCCCGCACGCCGCCAAAATGCTTGGCCAGGCCCTGCACCTGCAAAGCGCTCGTTCTCATACATGGCCCTCTTGAGGGGTGCTGGACATGGATTGACGTGCTGTGCGCAAGGCCAGCCATTGCTGCACCGAACCCAACACCCCGCTGGGCGCCAGCACCATGACCCCCATGATGACCAGGCCCAAGATGCCGCGCCAATACTCCAGCCCCCGCCCCAGCTCCGCGCCCCCCCACACCAGCAAGGCGCTGCCCACGGCAGAGCCCCACAACTGGTGCACACCGCCCAGCAAGATGACCAGCAAGGCATCCACCGACATGGCCACCGAAGCCACCGAGGGGAACACCGCACCCTTGAACGCGGCCCACAAGCCTCCGGCCAAGCCCGCCAAAGTGGCGCTGCCCACAAACACCTGGTAGCGCAAGGCCTGCACCGGCAAGCCACTGGCTGCGGCTCGCAGCGGTGCATCGCGCAGCGCCTGCAAAGCCGCGCCCCGGCTGGAACGAACCACGCGGGCCATGGCCAGGATGGCCAACAGCATGAAGCCGCACAGCACTGCATCCGCCAAAGCACGCGATTCGGGCGCGATCAAGCGCACGCCAATCAAACCGTTGTCACCGCCCGTCAGGCCCACCCACTGCGTGGCCCCGGCCCAAATCATTTGGGCCAGCGCCAGGGACAGCATGGCCAGGTACACCCCGCTGCTGCGCACCACCAAAGCGCCAAAAGCCAAGGCCACGGTCAGCGCCAGCGCCATGCCAGCGGCCAAAGCGGCAAACAAACCCGCCCCCCAATGCAGGTGCGACAACGCCGTGCCATAAGCGCCCAGCGCAAAAAACGCCGCATGGCCAAAACTGACCAAGCCGCCCAAAGCCATCATCCATTGCAGGCTCAGGCCAAACAGCATCATCACCATCACGTCCTCGGCCAGGCTGCGACCATAGTCGCCTTGCCCCCAGGCCAGGAGCGTCAGGCCGACAAACAGAGCCACCATGACCCCTTGCCCACCCTGCCCTGCGGGCCACAAGGCAAACACCGGCACCGTTTCACGCTGCTCGGCATGAACGGCCGACCCGGCCAAACCCTGAGGGCGCCAGACCAACACCACCGCCATGGTCAAAAACACCAACACCAAGGTGGCTTGCGGAAAAAAGCTCAGGCCAAAGGCATGGATCAGGCCAATCAACACCGCCGCAGCAAACGCTCCGCCAATGCTGCCCAGCCCCCCGGTGACCACCACCACAAAGGTTTCGACCACCACATTCACGTCCATTTGCAAATGCGCGGGCTCTCGGGGCAACTGCAATGCCCCGGCCAGCCCTGCCAGACCGCAACCCAGCATGACCACCCCCAGCATCAGCGGCGCGGGGTTGACGCCCAGCGCGGCCAGCATGTCGCGGTCTTGCGTCGCGGCTTTCACGCGCTGGCCCCACAAGGTGCGCGTGAGCAAGAGGTGCAGGCCCAACCAGACCAGTGGTCCCAGCACCAGGGTGAACAACTGCCAGGTGGGGAAAAACGACTCGCCCAGCTGGATCGCGCCCTTGAGGCCCGGAAAGCGTGGTGCAAACACCTCTTGCGGCCCAAAATACCAGCGCATGGCATCGTGCAGCGCCAGCGTCAGGCCAAAGGTGGCCACCAGTTGGTACAGCTGCGGCGCGTGGCGCATGCGCCTCAAGAGCAGCAGCTCGGTCAGTGCACCCAGCAGCGCCGCCAGCGCGGCCCCCAAGAGCATGGCCAGCGCATACGTCCAGGCCGACTCAGCCCATTCGGGCCACCAGTGGGTCACCGCGTGCGCAGCCCACAGCGCGCCCAGCATGAAAAAACTGCCGTGCGCAAAATTGACGATCCGGGTCACGCCGAAGATCAGCGTCAAACCCGAAGCCATCAAAAACAAGGTGGTGGCGTGGCTCAGCCCGTTGAGCAACTGCAGCGCCAGTGCTTCAAATCCCAATTGAGCACCTTGTCACGAGAAAAAGATCAGTCCACCCACTGGGTGAAGTCTTGCGCCGACACCCGGGTGGTCTGGAAGGTGTTGACCAGCGCCGATTCGTCGGCATAACCCAGCGACATGCCGCAGACGAGCATTTCGTTCTCCCCTGCGCCCACCAGCGGCAAGATGATTTTGGCAAAACCGTTCCAGGCCGCTTGCGGGCAGGTGTGCAGGCCCCGCGAACGGGCGGCCACCATCAGGGTCTGCAAAAACATGCCGTAGTCGAGCAAGCTGCCCCGGCCCATCACCTTGTCGATGGTGAACATCAAGCCCACGGGCGCGTCAAAAAAACGGAAGTTTTTCTGGTGCTGCGCATGCATCTGGGCCTTGTCGCCCTTGCCGATGCCCAGCACGCCATACAGGCCAAAACCGCACTCGCGGCGGCGGTCGATGTAGGGGCTGACCCATTTTTCGGGGTAGTAGTCATAGGCCTCGGCGTAGTCTGCGGCCAGTGCCGGATTGGCGCTGATGGCATCGTGCGCGGCGCAGGTTTTGGCCACCAGCTCGTCACGCTTGGCGCCTTGCAGCACATACACCTTCCAGGGCTGGGTGTTGGTGCCGCTGGGCGCGCGGGCGGCGATGTCCAGCACCTCTTGCAGCACAGCACGGTCCACCGGTTTTGGCAAATAGGCGCGGGTCGAAAAGCGGCTCAGGATCGCGGCGTCCACACTGGCCGGGTCGTTCACGCGGGTGCTGACCTGGGGTCCGATGTCCAAAATGCTCATGTCAATGTCTCCAAAAATGCTTTGAGTGGGGCAGGCAAAGGCACGGGGCGGCGGGTTTCACGGTCCACGTACACATGGACAAAATGGCCCCGGGCGGCGGTCAGATCTTCACCTTGGGCAAACAAGCCCACCTCGTAGCGCACACTGGAGGTGCCCAGCTTGGCCACGCGGATGCCTGCGTCGATGGTTTGGGGGAAGGCCAGCGGCGCAAAATAAAAACACTGGGTTTCCACCACCAGGCCAATGGTGCTGCCCGCATGGATGTCGAGCACACCGCGCTCAATCAGCGTGGCATTCACGGCCGTGTCGAACCAGCTGTAGTAAACGACGTTGTTCACATGGCCATACACATCGTTGTCCATCCAGCGGGTGCTGATGGCGCGAAACGCCTTGTAGCGGCTGCGCTCGTCGGCTTGGGGTTTGGCGGGCGTGTTCATCGCCCGAGATTGTGCCAGCGTTGCCAATAGGCCAAGGCCACGTCCCAGGTCTGCATTTGCACCTGAACCGTGGTCTCGATGTCGTGGCCATAGCCGCCGCCCATGCACAGCACCACCGGGAGACTGCGTTGCCAGGCCCAGTCCAGTACCACCCGGTCGCGCGCCTGCATGCCGTCCATCGTCAGTTTCAGACGCCCCAACCGATCCCCCTCGTGCGGGTCAGCCCCAGCCAAGTAAATCACCAACTGCGGATTGAACCGGTCTTGCAGGGTTTGCAGCGCCTGGTGCAAAGCTGCCAAATAAGGCTCGTCGGTGCAGCCGTCCGGCAGGCCCACGTCCAGGTCGCTGGGCTCCTTGCGGAAAGGGAAGTTCTTTTCGCCATGCAGAGACAGCGTGAACACACTGGGGTCATGGGCAAAAATGTGCGCGGTGCCGTTGCCCTGGTGCACATCCAGGTCAATCACCGCCACCTTCAAGGATTGGCGCTGGTGTCGCCAGGCTTCGGCCTGCATCAGCCGAGCGGTGACCGCAATGTCGTTGAACACACAAAACCCGCCGCCCTTGTGCGCATAGGCATGGTGCGTGCCGCCCGCCAGGTTGCCCGCCACGCCTTGCCTCAAGGCATCGCGAGCAGCCGCCACAGTGGCGCCCACCGAGCGGCGGGCCCGCTCGGCCATGGCAGGGCTCCAGGGAAAACCGATCTCGCGCTGCAAGGCGGGCTCCAAAGTCCCGGTGCTCACCCCCTGAATGTAGGCGGGCGTGTGCACCAGCGCCAGCTCGCCATCACTGGCGGCTGGGGCCTCCTGCATCTTGACTGTGGGCAGCTCTTGTGTGAGGCGGTCACGCAACCGGCTGTACTTGCGCATCGGAAAACGGTGGCCCTCGGGCAAAGGCAAGACAAAGTGGTCGGCGTAGTAAGCGTACATGGGCAGTTCGGGTAGGGGCTTGATTCTAGAAAACCCTCTCTAATCTGAGCCGCCAGCAAGTTCATCCCCTTGCAATACCCCGTAGAAACCCTAAAATCCAAACCATGCTGCACTGCAACAAAGTTGTACGGCCCCGGCCAGTTACGGCGCAGTCTTGTTGAAACCCAACCTTTTTTGATCTGGAGATCCTCATGATGACCGCTGAACAAATCGTCGCCTCCCACAAAGCCAACGTGGAAACCCTGTTTGGCTTGACCGCCAAAGCCTTCGAAGGCGTGGAGAACCTGGTCGAGTTGAACCTGAGCGCTGCCAAGGCGGCCCTGGACGAGTCCGCCAACAACACCCAAGCCGCCCTGAGCGTGAAAGACGCGCAAGAGTTGCTGGCCATGCAAGCCAACCTGTTCCAGCCCTTGGCCGAAAAGACCGCCGCTTACAGCCGCCACCTCTATGACATCGCCTCGGGTACGGGCAACGAATTCACCAAAGCTTTCGAAGCCCAGAGCGCCGCTGCTCAAAAGCAGTTCGCCTCGTTGGTGGAAACCGCGACTCAAAACGCCCCCGCTGGCTCCGAGCAAGCCGTCGCCATGATGAAGGGTGCCGTCACCGCCGCCAACAGCGCTTACGAGTCGGTGCAAAAAGCCGTCAAACAAGCCACCGACATGGCCGAATCCAATTTGGCAGCGGTGACCCAATCGGTCGTGGCCACGCCCAAGGCTGCCAAGAAGAAGTGATGCATTTCACCGGCCTGTCCCCCGGGGCTCGGCCGGTTCCTCTTTCGCAAGTTGTCTCCTCGGATCCTTTTGAATTTCGTCTGGGAAACAGGGATCCCTTCCAGGGCTGATCGCCAGATCAGCCCTTTTTTTCGCCTGTCAACGTCCAGACTCGAATGCGGCCAAACGGGCTCTCAGGCCCGGCAGCGCCTCGCGCATGGCCGCCCGCCCCGCCTCGATGGAGCGCTGTCTGGCACCAATATCGGCACTTCTGACGCCGGACAAGGCGGGCCGCACCACCCAATCGGCTTCTTTCAGCGCCAGCTGGTTGATGCTCTTGCCCATGATGGCAAAGGTCTGCATCAGGATCTGGAAGGTGTCTGCAGAGGGGTTGCCCTCTGGGTCGCTGGAAATGTCCACCGCGATGACGAAATTCGCCCCCATGTCGCGGACTTGCCGAACCGGAACCGGTGCCACCAGGCCCCCATCGACATACTCACGCTCTCCCACCCGCACCGGCTGAAATACCCCAGGTACCGCGCTCGAAGCCCGCACCGCAGCGCCCGTGTTGCCCCGCCGGAACGTGATGGCCTCGCCGTTGCCCAAGTCGGTGGCCACAATGCCCACGGGAATCCTCATCTGCTCCAGGCTGCGCCCCCCCACCTGGGTGTTGACATATTTGGCCAAGGCCTCACCACGCAAAGCCCCCCTGTTCAAAATGGGCAGCATCCAATCGGTGATCTCGGCCTCTTGCATGGTTTCGGCCACGCGCACCAACTCAGCCGGTGTTTTGCCACTGGCGTACAAAGCAGCCACCAGACTCCCGGCAGAAGTGCCCACCACAAAGCCCGGCCGCAGGCCCGCCTCTTCGAGCACCTGAATCACGCCCACATGGGCGAAGCCCCGAGCGGCCCCGCCTCCCAAAGCCAAACCCAAGCGCAGCTCTTTGCGCTCGACACTGGGCAACACGGCACCCGGGCCTGTGGGCGGCGTGCTGGGCACACTGCTGCAAGCAGCCAGCACCATCACCAGCGACAGCAATGTCCAACGCCCAAGCCCCACCAGAGCAGGCACGCCAGAGCCCGGGCGAAATTGGTTTTTTTCAGGGTTGATGTTCACTGACAACATTTTTTCCTCAAACCTTATTGATAACGATTCGCATTTGAATTACACTTCAGCCATTGCAACCAACCCCTGTATGAAACCATGAAATTCACACGATCCATTTTGAGCTTGGCCTGCCTGATGACCGTGGCGGCGTCCGGCATGGCCCAAGACAAAGTGCTGAACATCTATTCGGCCCGTCACTACCCCAGCGACGAAGTGATGTACAACGAATTCACCAAAGCCACGGGCATCAAGATCAACCGGGTGGATGCGGACGATGCCGGTATTCTCGCCCGACTCAAGGCCGAGGGTGCCGCCTCCCCTGCCGACGTGATTTTGCTGGTCGATGCAGCGCGTTTGTGGCGCGCCGAAGTCGATGGCCTGTTCCAACCCATCAAATCCAAGGTTCTAGAAGATGCCATCCCCGCCAATTTGCGCGCCAAACCCGCTGACAACGGCGGCACGGCCTGGTTTGGTTTGTCGACCCGCGCACGCGTGATGGTCTATGACAAGGTCAAATTCAACAAAACCGATGTGGACACCTATGAAAAACTGGCCGATCCCAAGTTCAAAGGCAGCTTGTGCATTCGCAGCGGCTCACACCCCTACAACCTGAGCCTGTTTGGCGCCATGAGCGAGCACATCGGGCCGCAAAGAACAGAGGCCTGGCTCAAGAGCCTGGTGGACAACATGGCCCGCAGCCCCAAGGGGGGCGACACCGACCAAATCAGAGCCGTGGCCTCGGGTGAATGCGGTGTGGCCGTCACCAACACTTATTACTTGGCGCGATTGATGCGGTCATCCAACCCTGCAGACAAAGCCCTGGCCGAAAAAGTTGGCGTGGTCTTTCCCAACCAAAGCAGCTGGGGCACGCACATGAATGTGGCCGGTGGTGCGGTGGCACGCCACGCCAAAAACAGCGCCAACGCGGTGCAGTTTTTGGAGTACCTGGCCAGCCCCGCCGCGCAAAACCACTTTGCCAACGGCAACAACGAGTGGCCCGCCGCCAAAGGCGTCAGCTTTGACAACCCGGCCCTCAAAGCCATGACCGGCGGCAGCTTCAAAAGCGAGTTGCTCCCGATCAGCGCCGTGGGCATGAACCAGATCAAGGTGCAGCAGATGCTGGACCGGGTGGGTTTCAAATGATGACCAGGCTGATCAAGCCGTGACGGGTTCAGCGACCTGAGCAGTCACTGCAGGCAAACGGATCAAGTGGTCAAAGGCGCTCAAGGCGGCTTTGGCGCCTTCGCCTGCAGCGATCACGATCTGCTTGTACGGCACGGTGGTGCAATCGCCCGCCGCGAACACGCCGGTCACATTGGTGTGGCCCTTGGCGTCCACCACGATTTCGCCGAACTTGCTCAACTCCAAGGTGCCTTTGAGGAACTCGGTGTTGGGCACCAAACCGATCTGAACAAACACGCCCTCCAGTTCCACCCAATGGTCATCACCCGAGGTGCGGTCTTTGTAGCGGATGCCATTGACCTTGCCGTCTGC
>JACCDH010419145.1_pt1 | contig 17078 bp, 12 predicted proteins | sample 7442481 | NCBI WGS metagenome assembly JACCDH01 (sample SAMN15323433, study PRJNA562643) | freshwater metagenome | isolation source: river surface water | place: USA:Blue River Watershed | collected 2017-08-15
ATGCTTCAAGAAATCTTCACGCTTTCGCTACAATTATTAATTAAATGTGTGCATCAGCAAACATTTTTTCTTCGCTGCAATCCTTCTTCGAAGTATTAAATGCTCAGAAAAAATTTTCCTGATGCACACTTAGTTATTACTTGTGTCTGAAAAATTCATGCCGAGCATTTAAGACGTGTTAACGGATTGTAGCGAAGGCATGAAGATTTTCAGACACAGGAACTTAATTAGTCATGTATTTTGGTGAGTTTTTCAACTGCTTGTAAACCTTCTGTACCTAGATCAAGCGAAAAATGATTTACGTAGAGGTTGATATGTTGCCGCATGACTTCTTCACTCATTTCTTGTGCGTGTTCAACTACATAGGGTGCTACAGTTGGGTAGTTGGCGAATGCGTATTCAATGCTTTGCTTTATTAATGCATTGACTTGTTGGATGATTGTGGGGTCGATGGTTTTTTTTGCAATGATGCCACCTAATGGGATGGGCAATTGTTCTGTTTCTTCCCAATAAGCACCGAGGTCGATTATTTTTTTTAATCCCTTTGCTTCATAAGTGAAACGATTCTCATGGATGATGACGCCTGCATCCACTTCTCCATTTAAAACTGCATGTTCAATTTCGTGAAATACTTTGAATACTTTTTTTCTTGCATTTGGATATGCCAAGCTAAATAATAAATGTGCAGTTGTATTTTCTCCTGGTATGGCAATCGTCATTTGATTAATGGCTTCTTGCGTGTAGCCGTTCGGAGAATCGATTGTATTGGGCTTTGTTATTAGCAAAGGCCCAACACCTTTGCCGAGTGCACCTCCACTATTTAATAATTGGTATTGATTTTGTACTTTATTCCATACCCCATAACTGATCTTAGAAAAATCCATCTTTCCCTGTAAGGCCCATTCATTAAGGGTTTGCACATCTTCTAAGTAAACATCGAAATGAATTCCTTTGGTATCTATTTTCTGATTTACCAATGCATCAAAAATAAAAGTATCGTTGGGGCAGGGGGAAAATGCCAGACTAAATTTCATAATTACAGATTGTTAGAAAAGCCACTCTTTTCAGATTTATTTCATGTTGTACAGCTTATCAACATATTGAAGCAAGACTTTGTTGAGTCCTTCTATGCTCTCTTTCAATAACCATTTGCTTTTATCTCTTTCTCCCACATAATTTGAGATGGATCTTATTTGTATAAATGGTATTCCGGTTTCTCTTCCTACATAATGCAGTGATGCGCCTTCCATGCTTTCTACTGCTGCTCCATATTTCTTTTTTAGTTCAGCAATTCTTGCTGACTGGGTGGTTACTTGATTCACCGTTAATCCATCTACAACGGGTAAGTTCAATAGATTGTATTGCTTGATCCAAGGATTAGGCAATTTTCTTTTTTCGAAGGGATGATAACTGCTCTTCTCTAGCTTCATATCGAACAAGTCTTTCCAGACCCCTTTTTCTTCTACGCCTGTATCGCCCAATATTTCATTGTTTACCACGACTATTTGTCCTGGCGCATATTTTTTGCTGAAACTTCCGGCAATTCCTGCCTGAATAATTAAATCGGGTCTTTCTTCAATGGCCAATCGGGTGATGGCCACCGAGGAGGCCAATAATCCCACCCCTGACTGGTAAAATTGTACTTTTAATCGGTTGCTTTTACCTGTGTACAATTCATTGATGTTCACAAATGTGGGCATCCATTCTGCTGTTGTGGCCGATGTGATGACGATCCTCATGCCGTAAAGTTGGCGAAAAACACGCAACTTTCTCCATTTTTGTACCTTTGCAAAAATTTTTAACGGAATGGTGTACCTGACCAGACAAGAACATTTTAATGCGGCACACAAATTATTCAATCCTGCTTGGTCTAAAGAGCGCAATGAGCAGGTTTTTGGAGTTTGTGCCAATGAAAACTGGCATGGTCACAATTACGACCTTTTTGTTACCATTAAAGGCATTCCTGACCCAGATACTGGCTTCTTATTTGATGTTAAAGCCTTGAGTAAACTCATCAAGACCCATGTGATTGACCATTTGGATCACAAGAACCTCAATATGGATGTGCCTTTCATGGCAGGCAAAATGTGTAGTACGGAAAACTTGGCTTTGGCAATTTGGCATCAATTGGCCCCTCATTTACCTAGCCCGGTCAAACTTCATTGTGTCAAATTGTACGAGACACCCCGAATTTATGTGGAATATTTTGGGGAGTAAGTTTAAACAATTTGATTTTAGTTGTGTTATATATAGGTAAATCTGCCTAAATACATCTTTTTTGGTTTCTGGTACGTATTTGGATAGGTTTACAGAACAATTGGTTTGGACACTTGATCAGCACACTTCTGAAACAGTATCAAACAAACAACGGTTCACCTGGCATTTGACTTTAGATTAATTAAGAATGAATAACAAAAGAATCACTGTTTTCCGTAAGGAACATTTTAATGCTGCTCATCGACTGAATAATCCAGCTTGGTCAGTGGAGCGCAATAAAGCGGTTTTTGGGTTATGCAATAATGACAATTTTCATGGTCATAACTATGAATTGATTGTGATGGTTTCAGGTGAAATTGACCCCGAAACAGGTTATTTGATTGATTTGAAAATTTTGAGTGACTTAATTAAAGAACAAGTATTAAACAGATTTGATCATAAAAATTTGAATCTAGACACGCAGGAATTCAAGCACTTAAATCCTACTGCAGAAAATATTGCAGTGGTGATTTACGACTTAATTAGGGCAAAACTAGATGAGCGTTACACTTTAAAAATTAGATTGTATGAAACAGAACGAAATTTTGTCGAATATCCGACTGAATGGTGATAAAATCGTTTTCACGGATGATGAGTTAATGGAGGAAATGGGAGACAACCATATCAGTACTTCTGTGGATACGCCCATGGTTGCTGGTGCTTTTGATAAATCGGACGATGAGAAAATCGCAATTATTCAAGAGCATTTTAAAGCCATCATGGAAACCCTTGGTTTAGATTTAACCGATGATAGTCTAAAGGGTACGCCTAAGCGTGTTGCTAAAATGTACGTGAAAGAAATTTTCAGCGGCCTTAATCCTGCCAACAAACCTGCTGTTGCTTTATTTGATAATAAATACAAGTACAACGAAATGTTGGTAGAAAAGAATATTTCTTTCTACAGCAACTGCGAACACCATTTTGTTCCCATCATTGGTAAAGCGCACTTAGCTTATATCAGCAATGGTAGAGTTATTGGTTTAAGCAAATTGAATCGTTTAGTGGAATACTATGCTAAGCGCCCTCAAGTGCAAGAACGTTTAACCATGCAAATTGCCAAGGAATTACAAAAAGAATTGGGCACCGAAGATGTGGCTATTGTAATTGATGCAAAACACCTTTGTGTTGCTAGTAGAGGAGTGGAAGATGATACTTCTTCTACCATCACTTCTTTTTATGGTGGTAAGTTCAAAGAAGAAAAACGCAAAGAAGAATTTCTTCGCTATCTAGAATTAAAGACTGAGTTTTAAAAAATCATTTACTTTGCCATAAATTTTTAATTCATGGCAAAGCATGCTTTTGTATTCCCTGGTCAAGGGGCTCAGTTTTCTGGAATGGGAAAAAATTTATATGAAGCTCATTCTTCTGTAAAAGATCTCTTTGAACAAGCCAATGACATTTTAGGTTTTCGCATTAGCGATACCATGTTTGCTGGAACAGATGAAGAATTAAAGCAAACCAATATTACCCAACCTGCTATATTTATCCATTCAGTTGCTGTTTTCAAGACGATTGAAAATGCAAAACCTGATATGGTTGCAGGCCATTCTTTGGGTGAATTCTCTGCCCTTGTTGCCAATGGTGTATTGGCTTTTGATAAAGCTTTAGAGCTGGTGAGTATTCGTGCAAAAGCCATGCAAAAAGCCTGTGAATTAAATCCTTCTACCATGGCTGCGGTGTTAAACTTAGCCGATGAAAAAGTAGAAGAAATTTGTGAAGCCATTCAAGCGGAAACGGGTGAAGTAGTGGTGGCTGCCAATTACAATTGTCCGGGACAATTGGTGATTAGTGGTTCTATTAATGCCATCGATTTAGCATGTATCAGAATGAAAGAAGCAGGCGCAAAACGTGCTTTGGTATTACCGGTTGGTGGTGCTTTTCATTCTCCTTTAATGGCCCCTGCAAAAGAAGAATTGGCTGCTGCTATTGAAGCTGCGGTCTTTAATACCCCAACTTGTCCGGTTTATCAAAATACGGTTGCTAAAGCAGTTGTTGATCCACAAGAAATCAAACAAAATTTAATCAATCAATTAACAGGTGCTGTTAAATGGACACAATGTGTGCAGGCAATGGTAGCTGATGGAGCAACTGAATTTACGGAGTGTGGTCCTGGTAAAGTATTGCAAGGATTGGTTGGTAAAATTGCTGGTGCAACGGTTACCACAAATGGATTCAGTTAATGATTACCCCTAATTTAATTTTAGGGCTTTGAGTATGCCATTGTCCCAAACTGGCAATACAGCCCTTGTGCCGGTAGTATAAGATGCAATTCCAAAAGTATCGTCGTAGTCCCATACGCCCCAACCAATTCCAAATTTGTTGAGGTAGGTACTCATATCGGTCATGTAATTGATGATGCTTTCTGGGGGTGCTACTTTTTTGTGTACACCGAATTCATTGCAAATGACATCTACTTTTTTCTGCGTACTCCAGTTGTAAACGGATTGCATGATCTTATTGATAGAGTCTGCAGCAAACTGTTGTCTGCCATACCATTCTATTTGAAACTTGGCCCCAGCGTTTGAAGCATTGGCTGCTAATGTGCTTACATTGGTTGGATTACCTGGATAGGGTAGAAAGCGTATGAATGAATAGGGTGCACCAATCCAATCTGCTCCTTGATGCGTGTAAGTAAAGGGTTCGTAAAAATGAAAATTGTAAATAATATTTTTCTTTGCGATCGGTTGTAACTGGATGAGTTCATACCAATTGCTGTGGTTTTCTGATGTTACAATGATGTAATGATTAGGTGCTGCTTCTCTTATTGAATTCACTATTTGTTCTTGGTAAGGTGCCCACCAGTTTTTGTCTATACCAGACACCAATCGCTCTGCTCCAATATGGGGCTCGTTCCACACTTCAAAAAATACTTTAGAAGTATCGTATCCTTTAAAATGATTGGCTAAGTTTTTCCAAAACTGTCTGAAAGACAATCTGGCTAAGGGATCGATGGCTAATCTGGCTTCAAAATTATCTCCTGTTGCATGCATTTCTAATACAACCGATAAGCCTGCTGCTGTGATTCCTTTTACGGCGTTTTCAACATGAACCAGGTTGGCAGTTTGCAATTCTTCTATCTTACTTGGATTACTTAACACGGATGGTCCTAATGGTAATCTCACATAAGTGAAACCTGCATCTTTAATTTGTTTATAGTGGGTATTGTTGAAGCGATTGGTATATTGCCCTGGATCGGAATAGTCATTGAACCAATTGGATAGATTAATGCCCCTAGCTAATTTGTCTACAGCTGTTCCTTTAGGACCAACCACCGGATCTACGGTTGTTCCTGTTTTAGAACAAGACACCATTATCACCGTTACGAACACCAGCAAACCAATAATACCTTTGTTCAATCTCACTTTTCTGTTTTTAGTTGATGCTGCAATTAATCCATTCAGGATCAAAATGCGCATTGTATTTTTTGTAAAAATGAATAGCGGGTTCATTCCATTCCAACACTTGCCAAACCATTCCTTTTAGTCCTTTCTCTTTGCACTCTTCTATTAAACGTTCAAAAAGTAGCTTTCCGATATGTTGACCCCTCATTTTTTCTGTAACTAAAATATCTTCCAAATACATTCTTTGCCCTTTCCAAGTGCTGTAACGTATATAATAGAGTGCAAAGCCATGTATTTCGTTGCTTCCGTCTGCTTTTGTTTCTTCGGCTACAAATGCCCACCATACTGGTTTCTCGCCAAATCCACTTTCAATAAAATGGTCTAATGTTACGGTTACTTCGTCGGGGGCTTTTTCATAAACAGCCAACTCCTTGATTAGTTCTAAAATTCTCGCGCAGTCTCGAGCTTCTGCTCTTCTGATTTGGATATTCATAATGCGTTTAAGGCTTGTTCAAAATCTGCTATAATATCTTCAACGTTTTCTATTCCAACACTGAGTCTAATTAAACCATCTGTGATGTCAAATTGCAAACGCTCTTCTTTAGATAATCCCATATGACTCATACTAGCAGGGTGTGATAAAAGGGTATCGGGTGTTCCAAATGAAATAGCTCTTACACAAATTTGTAAAGCATCTATGAATTTTTTTCCTGCCTCTAAACCCCCTTTTAATTCAAAGCTCATGAGCGCACCTGCTTGCTTCATTTGCTTTCTTGCAATGGCATAGTCGGGGTGCGTGGGTAGTCCGCAAAAATTGACTTTCTCAACGGCTGGATGGTGGGCTAGAAAATTAGCTACCTGCACAGCGTTGCTGCAGTGTCGCTCCATCCTTAACTCTAATGTTTTTAATCCATTGGTTAATAAAAATGAATCGAATGCATTGCTATTGCCTCCTAATAATACATGCCATTTCCAAATGGGGCCATTCATTAAAGCAAGGTCTTTGCCTAATAATATTCCACCAACTGCAGTTCCATGTCCATTTAAAAATTTGGTAGTGCTATGCATTACAAAATCAGCTCCCCACTTAAAAGGTTGTTGTAAATAGGGCGTTGCAGCAGTGTTATCAACCGATACTAAAATGCCTTTGCTTTTTGCAATATTGCAAACCCTTTCAATATCTATGCAACGCAGCGTAGGGTTAGAAGGGGTTTCAATATGAATCAATTTAATTGAAGGATATTGTACAAGTGCTGATTCTATGGCTGATTCATCATTTAGGTTGATCATGACTGTCTCTACACCAGTATCCGCTAATACTTTATGCAAGAGCTCGTGTGTGCCACCATACAAAGCGTGATGCGTTAATACAGCATCTCCTTTGCTCAATGTTCCTAAAAACAAAGTGCTTAATGCTGCTTGTCCGCTAGAATGCAATAGGGCTTTTACTTCTAAGGGTTCTCCTGATTCATTCTTGAGTCCAAAAGTTTCTAGTGCTGCAATAATTTCTTCTGCAGTGGTAAAGCTGGGATTACCCCATCTACTATAAATTTTTGTTTTGTCTTTTCCTGCAAAACGTTCACTGCCTTCTGTTGCTGTTTCAAACGTAAATGTTGAACTCGCATAAATGGGCGTTAGGTGTGCATGATCTGCATTGGCATGTCCAGATGCATGTATAGCAGTGGTGCCAATTCCTTTGAACTTTTTATTCATACCCCTCTTTTCTTTTTGAAAATATTTCCAATATTATTCACTATCGTATGCCCATTTAATCCAAGTGGCACCCCAGGTAAATCCACCTCCAAAAGCGGCCAATACAATATTGTCTCCTTTCTTCAATTGCTTTTCCCAATCCCATAAGCAAAGTGGTAATGTTGCAGCAGTAGTATTACCATACTTCTGAATATTGATCATTACTTTTTCTTTGGGTAATCCCATTCGATTGGCGGTGGCATCAATGATTCTTAAATTGGCTTGGTGTGGTACCAACCATGCAATATCATCTGCAGTTAAATTATTACGCTCTAATAATTCAGCACTTACATCGGCCATGCCTTTTACAGCAAATTTAAAAACAGCCTGTCCTTCTTGATATGCATAGTGTTCCTTTGCCATCACTGTTTCAACTGATGCTGGTTTTAATGATCCACCCGCTTTCATATGCAAATATTGTCTGCCACTTCCGTCGCTGCGTAGGATGCTGTCTTTAACGCCTAAATCTTCTTCGGTGGGTTGTAATAATATGGCTCCTGCTCCGTCGCCAAAAATGATGCAAGTGGCTCTATCGGTATAATCAATAATTGCACTCATTTTATCTACTCCCACCACAATTACATTCTTGTATCTTCCACTCTCTATAAACATGGAACCAGTAGTAACTGCATATAAAAATCCACTACATGCTGCACTCATATCGAATCCCCATGCATTGGTTGCACCGAGTTTATCTGCAATGATATTGGCCGTTGCTGGGAAAACCATATCGGGTGTAACAGTTGCACAAATAATGCAATCTATATCGGTTGGTGCAAGATTTTTCTTGCGAAGAATTTCTTGAATGGCGGGTACAGCCATATCGCTACTGGCTTTACCTGGCTCTTTTAATATTCTTCTTTCTTCTATACCTGTTCTGGTTCTAATCCACTCGTCGTTGGTGTCTACCATTTTTTCTAAATCGAAATTGGTCAACTTTGTTTCGGGAACATAGCCTCCCACTGCGGTAATAGCTGCGCTTCTTTTATTCATTTAATATCAAGGTTATATAAAAGGTTGAAGGTACGGCTAATTGCTTTCTTTTTGCTATTTTCGTCTCAATTATGATAGCTTTTGTTCGTGGTCATTTTGCTGTTAAAACACCTGCCCGTGTAGTGGTAGATGTGAATGGAGTAGGGTATGATCTTCAAATTAGCCTCAATACCTTTTCTGCCATCAGCAATAAAGAAAGCGGGCAATTATTCACTTATTTGCATATTACCGAGAATTCACATACCCTTTTTGGGTTTGCAGAACTCTCTGAAAAAGACCTTTTTCTACAATTGATCAGTGTGTCTGGGGTAGGGGCTTCTACCGCAAGAATGATGTTATCGGGTATGAAACCCGAAGAAATAACCCGTGCCATTGTTCAAGGAAATACCAAACAGCTGGAGGGAATTAAGGGAATTGGCAAGAAATCGGCCGAAAGATTGATTGTAGAATTGAGGGATAAACTGGCTAAACAACACAATGAAAATATTTTACCCGGATTTGTTACCCCGCAAATAGATTCGGATGCAATAAATGCCTTAATTTCATTGGGCATTGGTAGAGTAATGGCTGAACAAGCTGTTAAAAAGACCATGCAAACATCCCCTGAAAACAGTTCATTAGAAGAAATTATTAAACTAGCACTCAAAAACCTATAGCCATCGAATTGAGCTTTACTTAACCAAGCGGGACTGTTGTTGAAGTATTCCTACACCATTGTATTATTTTGTTTGACCATTTTGTGGTGTAACTATTCTTATGCCCAAGAGAAAGACAGTTTGCGTTTTCCTATCAAAGATCGGAGGGGAGATGCCATTACTTCACCCAATAAAAATCCATTTGATATTCGCGATACAGGATTGGTGAAAAGAAAAACTGAATACGACCCTAAAACCAAGTCCTATTTTGTTAGTGAAAAAATTGGCAATATTTGGTACCGCAAGCCTGCTGCAATTTCTTTTGATGATTTTTGGAAATTAGAAGCCAAAAAATCAGAAACCGACTACTTTAAGAAAAGAGCCAATGCCCTTTCTTTATTGAATCAAAAAAGCAAACGCCCTCCCTTACAAACTTATCCTAAATTATTTGATCGGATTTTTGGATTGACTGGTCAAAATTTGAAAGTAGATATTCGTCCTTCTGGTGAAGTGAATGTAATGGCTGGCTATCAAGGGCAAAATATCAAGAACCCTACTTTACCTGAACGCGCTAGAAAAAATGGGGGCTTCGATTTTGATATGAATGCCAACCTGAATTTGAATGCGAATATTGGAGACAAACTCAAATTCCCTATCAACTACAATACCCTTACCAATTTGGGTTTCGATAATCAATTGAAATTGGATTACAAGGGAATGGATGATGAAATTATTAAGAGCATTGAAGCAGGTAATATTTCTTTTCAATCAAAGGGTACTTTAATTCCAAGCGCACAAAATTTATTTGGGGTTAAAGCGCAAATGCAATTCGGAAAATTATTTGTTACGGGTGCATTGGCTAACCAGCGGTCTTCTAGACAGAGTTTGAATTTACAAGGAGGAGCAGCCACCCAATCATTTCAAAAAAGATTGGATGAATATGAAGAGAACCGACACTTCTTATTAGGAAAATATTTTAAAGACAATTTCAATAAGACCATGCGCAATCTTCCAGTGGTGAATTCACAGGTGCAGATTCAGCGTATGGAAGTTTGGGTAACCAATAGAACAGGTGCAACAACTGATGCTAGAGATATTGTGGGATTGATGGATTTAGGAGAGCCTGCTCCATTTAATCCTTCTATTCAATCCTTAACGAATAACCCTTTGCCTGCTAATGGTGCCAATAATTTATACGCTTCCTTAGCGGGTGATCCCAATGCAAGAAATCCAGCATTCATTAATAGTTTATTATTGACCAAAGGGTTAAGACCAGTAGATGATTTTGAAAAAACATTTGCTCGTAAATTATCAACCAACGAATATTATTTTAATCCACAAGCAGGTTTCCTTTCCATCAATACCCAATTGCAAGCTGATGAAGTATTAGCAGTAGCTTTTCAATACACGTATAATGGAAGGGTATTTCAAGTGGGTGAATTTTCACAAGATATTTCGCTAGACTCTAATAAAGGGGTACAAAAAGTGTTGTTCTTAAAACTATTGAAAGCCACTTCACAAAGAACCAACCTGCCTATTTGGAGTTGGATGATGAAGAATGTGTATTCATTAGACTTATTTGGTGGTATTGAAAGAACTGATTTTAAATTAAACGTATTATACGAAGAACCCAGTGGTGGTTTAAAAAGATTTTTACCTGAAACCAATGCAGCAGTAGATGGTCAACCATTATTGCGCATTTTAAATTTAGATAGACTCAACAACAGAAACGATCCACAACCCGATGGTGTCTTTGATTATATTGAAGGGTTCACCATTTTACCTCAAATGGGCAGAGTGGTTTTTCCAGTGTTAGAACCTTTTGGTAGAGATTTGGATACGCTTGCTTTCAGTGGTTTACCACAAGCAACTAAGGATAGATATGTGTATTACCAACTCTATGATTCTATTAAAGCAATTGCACAAACATTTGCCAATGTAAATCGATTTGTGATGCAGGGTCAAGTGAAGGGCTCTGGAGGTAGTTCTGAAATTTATTTGAACACATTCAATATTCCGCAAGGATCCGTATCGGTTACTGCAGGAGGACAAGTATTAAGAGAAGGCGCAGACTTTATTGTAGATTATAATTTAGGTACCGTAAAGATTTTGAATCAAGGTATTTTAAGTGCCAATATTCCCGTTAAAGTAAACTTTGAAAATAATATTGGCTTTGGCATGCAGCAAAGAGGCTTTGCTGGACTAAGGGTAGATTATTTAGCGAGTAAAAAATTATCGGTCGGTGCTTCCATGGTAAGGTTGGGTGAGCGTCCCTTCTTTACTAAAATGGGCTATGGGGATGATCCGATTCGAAATACGATGTATGGATTAGATTTTAGTTATCGATCCGAATTACCTGGCTTAACCAGATTATTAGATAAGCTTCCTTTTTATACTACGAACGCTAAGTCTTCCATCAATGCTTATGGTGAAGCTGCGGTGTTAAAACCGGGGCATCCACCACAAATAGGTAGGGGAGATCAAGGGCTTATTTTTATTGATGATTTTGAAGGCACTAGAGCCAATATCGATTTACGTTTCCCTTTTGTGTCTTGGGCATTGGCTTCAACGCCACAGGGTAACCCTCGCTTCCCTGAAGCTACTTTAACGGATTCGATCAATTATAATTTTAACCGAGCTAAAATGGCTTGGTATAATATTGAACCGAATTTACAAGACAAGAATAGTCCGAATAATCCACTGCGCAGAAATTTGGCTGAACTCAGTGATCCACGTGTTCGTCAAGTATTTACCAATGAATTGTTTCCTCAGCGTACTACCAATATCACCGACGTACAAGCAGCTACTTTTGATTTGGCATTTTATCCAACAGAAAAAGGGCCATATAATTTTGAAACCCGTCCAGGTCAAATTAATGCGAATGGTCGTTTGAGTAATCCAACGACTCGTTGGGGTGGTATTATGCGCGCAATTGATCAAACTGATTTTGAAACCAATAATATTGAGTTTGTAGAATTCTGGATGCAGAATCCATTCATCACCAATCCTGCAAGTAGAGGAGGAAAACTATTTTTAAACTTTGGAAATATTAGTGAAGACGTTTTAAAAGATGGACGTCGCTTTTATGAAAATGGAATGAATACCCCTACCGTACCTGCATCTGTTGATAGCAGCAATACATGGGGTAAAACGCCTGTGAATCCTATACAGATTACACAGGCATTTAGCAATGATCCGAATGATCGAGTATTTCAAGATGTGGGCTTTGATGGAATTGATGATATAGCAGAGCGAAGAAAGAAAGCCTACATTCTGCAACAGCTCGCCAACAATTTTGGTCCAGCATCTGCGGTTTATCAGCGTGCTTTTCAAGATCCATCGAATGATAACTATAAATGGTATCGCGATCCATCTTTTGATGCCGTTGGAACTGGTATTTTAGGACGCTATAAAAACTTTAATAATCCACAAGGCAATTCTCCTGTTGCCACAACGGATGGTATTTTTACTTCAGCTGCAACTTTATTTCCTGATAATGAAGATTTGAATAGAGACAATACGTTGAATGAATCTGAATCTTATTATGAGTATGAATTGCCATTGGCTCCAGGAATGGATGTAGGTAGAACACCTTATATCACCGATAAGAAAAGGGTAACGGTTAATTCTGCAGATGGAGTTACAAGAACAGAAGACTGGTATTTGTTTAGGGTTCCCATTAAAGGGTATACCAGAAAAATTGGGAATATTCCTGATTTTAAATCAATCCGTTTTGTTCGTTTGTATATGACCGATTTTGAAGATTCGGTGGTGGTTAGATTGGCTCGTTTAGATTTAGTAAGAAACCAATGGCGTCAGTTCATTTATAATTTAGATACTACGGGATCATACACCCCCATTAACGCGAATACTGGAACTCAATTCAATACCCTTGCGGTAAACTTAGAAGAAAACAGTAGTAGAACCCCAGTGAATTATTTAATGCCACCCAATGTAGAAAGGGTACAATTGCTAAGTAATAATGGGGTCAACTTACAACAAAACGAGCAGGCTATAGCCATGCGTGTAAACAATTTACAATCGGGTGATGCAAGAGGTATTTTCAAAACGTTGAATTTAGACATAAGACGATATACCAAATTGTCTATGTATTTACACGCAGAATCCATTACCGGTCAGAGACCTCTTGTTGATAATGAAATTAGAGCCGTGATTAGAATTGGGCAAGACTTCTTAAACAACTATTATGAAATTAAAGTGCCGCTTAAAATTACCGCACCAGGCATTTATCCTCGGGGACAAGAAGCAAGGGTATGGCCTGAAGAAAACAATATTGATTTCTTATTAAGAGACTTGATCGATTTAAAATTAGAAAGAAATAATTCTGGAGCTTCTTTAAATAATATTTATAGAAAAATCATTGGGAATAAAACCATGTCGATCATGGGTAATCCTAATTTAGGTGAAGTTCGAGGGTTTTTAGTAGCAGTAGAAAATCCTTCCAGACCCAATGGATCAGCCATTAGTGCAGAAGTATGGGCCAATGAATTAAGGTTATCAGGCTTAGATGAAAAAGGTGGATATGCCGCACTTGGAAGAGTAGATTTGGTATTGGCCGATTTGGGAACGCTTTCTGTTTCTGCTAATACGTATTCTCAAGGATTTGGAACCATTGAACAAAGAGTGAACGAAAGAGCCAGAGATAATTTGATGCAGTTTGATATTGCTGCCAATATTGATGCAGGTAAATTGGTTCCTAAAAAAGCCAGATTAACTGTTCCAATTTATGCCAGTATTAATCGTTCTACCTTAACTCCTGAGTTTGATCCATATGATATGGATGTGAATTACAAGGAAAAAATAAATGCTGCTGCTCCGGATAAGAGAGATTCTATCAAACGTGCAGCTGCCGATATCACTACCATTAAAACATTGAATTTTACCAATGTTCGAGTTTTACAAGGACAGGGTAAAGCAGGTTTATTGAGTTTGAGCAATTTTGATTTTAGTTATTCCTTTACACAAACGGAACATACCAGCCCGGTTATTGCACAAAACAAAGTAACGAGGCATCGAGGTGGTATCGGATATACGTATATTGGTCAGAATAATTTTATTGAGCCTTTCAAGAAAATCATCAAAGGCAAGAGTCCATGGTTGGCTTTTATTAGAGATGCGAATATTAATTTAAAACCTTCTTTCTTAAGCTTCCGTGCAGATATCAATCGCCAATTTGGAGAGTTTATTCCTCGTATTGTGAATACGGTTAATAGCAAAGTAGATCGAGTAGATACTACTTACGATAAATATTTTACGTTTGATCGATTCTATAATTTACGATGGGATTTAACTCGCTCCGTAAACGTAGACTTCAACGCTACCAATAACGCACGCGTAGATGAGCCTTTTGGAAGGATTGATACCAAGCTGAAAAAAGATTCTGTAAGAACGAATTTCTTTAAGGGTGGTAGAAATACTTTGTATCAGCAGAAAGCCATCATGAATTACAATATTCCATTGAATAAGTTTCCATTCTCAGATTGGATTACTGCCCGATACAGTTATGGAACTTCTTATAGTTGGATTGGGGCAAGTAGAATTGCGGTTAACCTAGGAAATACCATTGAAAATTCACAAGAGAATAATTTGAATGCACAGTTCAATTTTGGCAATCTCTATGCAAAATCAAGGTGGATGAGGGCTTTAGATAATATACCACCGCCGCGTTCAAAAAATGATCCAAAGAATGGTAAAGCGGCTCCACCTACCGTAAACCCATTGGGTTCTGTGTTCCCTACCAAAGCCGAAGTATTAGCAGGATTGATGGGTCAAAAAAGAACGGATGCCTTAAAGCGTTGGAGACAACAGCGAAGAGATATTCGAAACGCAGAAAAAATGTTAAGACAATCAACCACCCCTGAATTAGGTGGGCTTGAAAGGTCGGCAGGTAAGCTCCTTACCATGTTTAAAAATATTTCCATCAATTACGGTGAAAACTTCCGAAGCCGATTACCGGGTTATATGGATAGTACTCGTTTTATTGGACAGAATTTTCAAACCATGGCCCCAGGATTGGATTATGTTTTTGGTAAACAACCAGATGCCAATTGGATCAACAATAAAATATCAAAAGGCTTATTAACCAAAGACAGCACATTCAATTTCTTGTATAGACAAAGCTTTGAACAAAGGCTCAGCATCACTGCTCAAATAGAACCAATCAGAGAGTTATTGATTGATATTAATTTGGATAAATCATTTACCAAAGACTATACTGCACTTATTAAAGACACTACTGGAACAGGAAATAATTTTGGACAATTAAATCCATTATTCAATGGTGGATTCAGTGTTTCATATATTGCATTTAATACTTTATTCGGAAGTAGTAATCCGAATGAACTGTCTGCAACATTTAAAGAATTTGAAGCGAATCGATTGGTAGTGTCTAGAAGAGTTGCTGCATTGAATCCATATTGGCAGCAATTACCAGCTAACCAAAAATTCACTTCAGATGGTTACGCAACAGGATATGGCAGATATGCGCAAGATGTACTGATTCCTTCTTTCTTGGCAGCTTATACGGGTAAAGATCCCAACACCATTGCACTATTAAGAGAAGGCGCCAGTAGAATTAGTGCCAATCCTTTCAGTGGAATTATACCGAAACCTAATTGGAAACTTACTTATACAGGTTTGACCAAGATTCCTGCAATCGCTTCTTTGTTTAGTAATTTCACAATTAGTCATGGATACAATGGTCAATTGAGCATGAATAGTTTTAGTAGTGCGCTCTTGTACCAAGATCCATTTAGATTGAGTGCCCCAGGATTTATTGATACGACCAGTGGCAACTTTATTCCTTTCTTCTTGGTGCCAAATATCAGCATGGCTGAACGATTTGAACCTTTATTGAAAATTGATTTTACCACCATTAGTCAATTTAATTTCAATTTAGAATTTAGAAAGAGCAGGCAATTAAGCTTAAGCTTGATTGATTACCAATTAAGTGAAAGTAGGAGTACCGAATGGATTGTAGGAATGAATTGGAGAAAACGTGGATTTAAATTACCATTTAATATTGCTGGGAAAGGATTACAAAATGATTTGAATTTGAAACTAGATGTTTCAATAAGAGATGTGTCTATTAGTAATAGCCGATTAGATCAAACCAATGCGTATGGAACGGGTGGTCAAAAAGAAATCACCATTCAACCAGCAATTGATTATGTAATCAACAGCAGGATCAATGTTAAGCTGTTCTTTGATCAACGCAGGGTAACCCCGTATATCTCTACCTCAGCACCCATTACCAATACAAGAGCTGGTGTTAATGTGCGAATTTCCTTAGCGCAATAGCATCAATATATTACTTGATTTTTTTCTTGAGCATATGCGCTTATTCAAACAAAAAAGGTGAGGGGAAATGCCCTCACCTTTTTTTATTCGGTCTTTGTTATTAGTTTTTTCTAAATGCCCATTTGCCAATTTCTTTCCAGCCTACTTTTTTACCATACATTAAGATACCTGTTCGGTATACTTTTCCGCTGAGCCAAGTAGTTAATAGGAAACTACCAACTAAACTCAGCATACTAGCCGCTAATTGCCAATAAGGTACAGTGCCCGGAACACCGTATGCAATTCTTGCCATCATTACCATAGGGGAACTAAATGGAATGATACTTGCCCAAGTAGCCATACTGGTACTAGGATCTTCCACTGCTCTACTCATGATGATAAATGAGAAAATGATGGGCATCGTAATGGGTAACATTAAGCTTTGTGCGTCTTGTGGATCTTCATTTACAACAGAACCTACTGCTGCAAATAAAGAAGCATAAAATAAGTATCCACCTAAAAAGTAAAAGATAAAACAACTGATGATTAATGGCCAGTTCGCTGTACTCATCGTGTTTTGAAACTTATAGAGTTTTTGTGCAGTTTCACCTGCTTGTGCCATTGAAGCAGCGCTGCCAGGTCCCATTTGTGCATTGGCTTTTTGTAATTCAGCTACTTGTTGTAACACATCTTGCGGAATGAAAAATTGTGAAGCAGCAATGATTCCAAAAATCAATAAAATCCAAACAAAAAATTGGGTTAAACCCACTGCACCAATACCAATGATTTTACCCATCATGAG
>JACCDH011373586.1_pt1 | contig 17074 bp, 18 predicted proteins | sample 7442481 | NCBI WGS metagenome assembly JACCDH01 (sample SAMN15323433, study PRJNA562643) | freshwater metagenome | isolation source: river surface water | place: USA:Blue River Watershed | collected 2017-08-15
AAGTAGTTCATGAATTATTTTCTCAAGCCTAATTTTTCAATTAGTGCGCGGTAACCAGTAAGGTTATGTTTTTGTAAATAAACCAATAAACGCTTACGCTGACCCACCAATTGCATTAAACCTCTTTGAGTGGAATGGTCTTTGTGGTTTGTTTTCAAGTGACCTGAAATGTGCGCAATACGTTGAGTTAACATAGCAATTTGTCCTTCGATAGAACCTGTGTTAGTTGCTTTGCCACCAAATTCAGCAAAAATGCTTGCTTTCTTTTCTTTTGTTAGTATAGACATTTTAATCTTCTTTTTTGTGACCAACTATTGGCCACGGTTTTTTTCTTTTATTTCGGCTGCAAAGATAAGGGGAAAAGGGCTTATTCTAATCAATTATTTCCACGTTTTTTGGGTATTTTGCCTTGTTGAACTGAAAAATATTGTCCGCAAAGGGGGAAGCGAAATTGATTGATACCACATTTACTTCGGTAATATTGTTGCTTTTATCCAAAATACGGGCAGTAGAAAGGGCCGATTTGGTCTTATCTACCACCAAAGTTACTTTTTGAAAATTTTTGCGTCTATCAATAGGTGATAACTCGATAGTAGCCTTCGTGGCATCCTGACTTAACAGCTTGAAATTGAAGTCCTTATCGTAGCTACCTGATAATAATTTTTGTGGACTTAGGGTTTGGTCTGACTCTGCAACACTGGACTTAGAAATGGTACTTAACCCGTCAAAATTGTAAATATTTAACCCATCGCAAGTAATTTCAACAGCCCCTTGCTTTAACAGGTACTTATCCCCTTTCATCTTTAAATTGATTTGTTTGGTCCCTAAAGCTTTGCCTTTATTGTTTTTTGAAACCAATTGAAGACTCACTAAAATGCCCTTTGCTTGCTTTACTTTAGCCCCAACCTGGTCTAAAATGGCCTTCGCAGCTGGATCTTTTTGGGCATGAACGCTTGTAAAAACAAGTAAAGATGTTAAAAAAAGTAGATATCTCATTGTAAATGAATAAGGTATATGGTTGAAAAAGTTGGACAAAAATAAGTAATCCAATTTTAATTATTGAATTAAGTCATTGTCCATTTTACATTAACAACCTATTTACCAAATTGTTAACCATTCGAGCCTATAAATTTTGAAGGAAATCGTGCAATTCAACATCAGTCTTGTACAAAACCTCTCTAGGCTTACTCCCCTGACTTGGCCCTACGATACCTGCTGACTCTAATTGATCCATTAATCGTCCAGCTCGGTTATAGCCCAATTTCATTCTTCTTTGAATTAAGGAGGTAGATCCCTGCTGTGCACTTACAATGAGTTTAGCTGCATCTTCAAACAAAGGGTCCCTTTCATTTGGATCAAAAGCGCCATTCACTTCCATATCTTTCTCATCCATATACTCCGGCAATAAAAAGGCCTGAGGATATCCTTTTTGCTCAGAAATGAATGAACATACGCGGTCCACTTCAGGGGTATCAACAAACGCACATTGTAAACGCGTTATTTCACCATTATAGGAAACCAGCATATCTCCTTTACCAATTAACTGCTCGGCACCACCTGCATCTAAAATGGTACGGCTATCAATTTTACTAGATACCTTAAAGGCGATACGTGCTGGGAAATTGGCTTTAATTGTTCCTGTAATAATATTTACAGAAGGTCTTTGTGTAGCAATGATTAAGTGTATTCCCACCGCGCGCGCTAACTGTGCTAAACGAGCAATTGGCATTTCCACTTCCTTGCCTGCAGTCATAATTAAATCGGCAAACTCATCCACTACCAACACAATGAATGGTAGATATTGATGTCCTTTTTCTGGATTTAATTTTCTTGAAGTAAACTTATCATTGTACTCTTTAATATTTCTACAACCTGCTTCTTTTAATAAATCATATCGATTGTCCATTTCAATACACAAGGCACTTAATGTATTGATTACTTTTTTTGTATCAGTGATAATGGCGTCTTCCTCTCCAGGCAATTTTGCCAAGAAATGTTTTTCAATCACACGATACAAACTCAATTCTACTTTTTTAGGATCCACTAACACAAACTTTAATTGCGAAGGATGTTTCTTATATAATAGGGAAACTAAAATAGCATTTAATCCAACTGACTTTCCTTGACCAGTCGCACCCGCCATTAATAAGTGAGGCATACTTGCTAAGTCAACAATAAAGTTTTCATTGTCAATTTTTTTACCAATCGCAATAGGCAATGAGTAGGTACTTGTTTGGAATTTTTCACTCGCTAACAAAGTTTTCATACTCACCACTGACTTACGAATATTTGGCACTTCAATACCAATAGTTCCTTTACCTGGAATGGGTGCAATAATACGTATACCCAAGGCAGCTAGGCTTAAAGCAATATCATCTTCCAAGTTTTTGATACGACTAATTCGTACACCAGGTGCTGGAACAATCTCATATAAAGTTACCGTTGGTCCAACAGTGGCAGCAATACGTTGTATGGCAATATCATAATTTTTTAGGGTAGCAATAATTTGATTCTTATGCAATTCCAATTCCTCTGGATCCTGTACAATTTTTTCAGAGCCATGTGTCTCTAATAAATTAATGGAAGGATACTTGTAATTTTTTAAATCCAATGTTGCATCAAACTTCGTTGCTAAACTACCAATGGATGCAATTGACACCACTTCTTCTTCCACCCCTTCATTAACTTCTAAGTCTAGGTCTTCTAAAAGTTCATCATCAAGGTCTTCCTCTTCTTCCTCCTCCTCTTCCTCCGCTTCTTCCTCGTTCATTGCCAATGCAGCTTGATTTGGCATTTGAGCATTGAGCTCCTGTGCATGATTAATTTCGGTAGCATGCTCGGTCACTAATGTAGGCGCTAATTCGTCAATCAATAGCTTGGCTCCTACATCTCCCACGATGCCCTCATTTTCATCCTCCTCAGGCATAATTACCGAAATACCATTTTCATTCGTATCATTTTTCAATCGATTGCCCGATGCTATTTGTTCTTCCGATGCAACAGGTGCAGGGTTGTTTAAATCCCATTCCTGTCTAATGGCAGGGGTATCTGGAATAATCAAGGTTTCTTCCTCCTCAATAGCTACTTTCTTTTTAGGAAGTAAAAAATCAAAATTGGGCACAGTAAAAGTTGGATTGAACCTCCAAATAAAATAGGTGAAACTTGCTCCAATTAATAAAGCAGCGGTACCAAAATTGCCAACCATCTTCACCAACCAAGCACTTGAATACTCCCCTACTGCACCGCCCCAGGAGAAGCTGGCCCCTTTTGTAACAAATGCAATACTTGTACTTAACACCAATAAACCAGTAATAACATATTTAACATTTCTCCAAATACTAAAAATTGGTTTGGTAAAAAATAAATTCACCCCCACCACAAAAGTAAAAACACATAATAAATAAGCAGCTAGGCCAAATCCGTTGAAAACAATTTGATAAGCAATAAATGCACCTGTATATCCCAATTGATTATGCACTTTTACATCATCACTTGAAAATAAAATGGTTCTCCATAGCTGAAGTTTATCTTGGTCCTCCTGCCATGTAAATAAATAGGAAGTGAATGCTACAAATAAAAAAATAGTGAGTAGTAACACGACTGCACCTGCAATTTTTGAAGTACGTTCGTCTTTCACTACTTCTGTTACATTAACGGAAGCTTCCTTGTCAGGATTTAAAGCTTCCTCACTTATTTTTGGTTCTTTTTTTCTTTTAAGCGTATTTGCCATAGTAACAAATATAAGTTATCCCAATAGGAAGAAAAAGGATTTTGGCCCAATGTGTAAAATTGAAATCCTTACCAATTACTTATCCACTTTATGGAGCAGTACGATCCTAGCCCAGGCGGCCCAACCTAACATAAAGCTTAAACCACCCAAGGGGGTGATTGGACCCAAAATACGCGCTAAACCAGTAGTGGAATTGGAAAGCAATACCAACCCATATAATGAACCGCTAAATAAAAATATACCTACAATGAAAAAACGAGCAACCCAAAGCAGCTGCTTTTTTTCAAACCCCAACTGCTGTTTTACATCACCATACAATGCTAAACCCACTAATGCGAGTGCATGTATCATTTGATACCTTACTCCTGTTTCAAAGGTTTGTAATTGATTGGGTTGAACGATTGACTTTAGTGCATGGGCGCCGAAAGCGCCTAATAGCACCGACAACAAAGCCGTTAAAATCCCCCAAAGTAAAATGCTACGCAACATGTTTTTGAATTATTTTCTTTAACCCCGCTTCTGTTATTTGATCACTGGTTAACCTGTAATGTGCTTGTTGGTAAAACGGAGTGCGCTCTAAAATTTTATTTTGTAAAAATTCGGGCAATGCTGCATCATCAATACCTGCAATTAAGGGCCTATGTGCTTTTTCAGGGATTAATCTTTGGGTTAACACATCAATTGATTCGTCCAACCAAATGACAATCCCCTCTTTTTTCATGAAGTTCATATTGTCTTGACTGCATGGCGTTCCGCCACCTGTTGCCAAAACATATTTTTTCTTTTCTTTAAACCACCTTAATAATTTGGCTTCTGTTTTTCTAAAATAATCCTCCCCATCCTCCGTGAATATTTCTGCAATAGTTTTTTCTTCATTCATTTCAATTAAACTATCCAAATCATATCCTGCTGATTTAATCCATTTGGAAATTTTCTTTGTCCAATATGATTTACCCGCCCCCATCATTCCAATTAAAAAAACTTTCTCTGCTGCCATAAACCTCCAATAAAAATCAATTTAAAAAAGCACCCATTACTTAAATGCATTCAACCCTGTGATGTCCATTCCGGTAATCAATAAATGTATATCATGCGTTCCTTCATAAGTAATTACGCTTTCTAAATTCATCATATGACGCATAATGGAATACTCTCCTGTAATCCCCATGCCACCCAACATTTGACGCGCATCTCTTGCAATTTGAGTTGCAATTTCACAGCTATTTCTTTTAGCCATACTAATTTGAGCAGGAGTGGCTTTCCCTTGATTCATTAAAACGCCTAAACGCCATACCAATAATTGACCTTTGGTAATTTCAGTAAGCATTTCTGCTAATTTTTTTTGTTGTAATTGGAAGCCAGCAATTGGTTTTCCAAACTGAACACGCTCCATGCTATACTTAAGTGCGGTATCATAACAATCCATGGCTGCTCCTAAAGTACCCCAAGCAATACCATACCTTGCTTTACTTAAACAACCTAATGGACCTTTTAATCCAATTACATTGGGTAATATATTTTCCTTTGGCACTTTTACATTGTCAAATACCAATTCGCCAGTAGCACTTGCTCTTAAACTCCATTTATTATGTGTAGTGGGGGTAGTGAATCCCTCCATTCCTCTTTCTACAATCAAGCCTACAATTTTACCTTCCTCATTTTTTGCCCACACCACTGCAACCTGAGCAAACGGGGCATTGCTGATCCACATTTTTGCACCATTCAAAATAACATGGTCTCCGGCATCTTTAATATTGGTAAGCATCCCTCCTGGATCGGATCCATGGTTGGGTTCAGTTAAACCAAAACAACCCAGCCATTCACCAGAAGCTAGTTTAGGTAAATATTTTTTCTTTTGTTCCTCACTTCCATAAGCATGAATAGGATACATGACTAATGAACCCTGAACACTTGCTGTACTGCGTACACCACTGTCGCCTCTTTCTAACTCTTGCATCATAATACCATAACTGATATAATCTAATCCTCCACCCCCATACTCGACAGGAACGGTTGGGCCAAAACAACCTATATCACCCAGTTGTTTTATGATTTGTTGAGGGAACTCTGCTTTTTGGGCATAGTCCTCTATGATAGGAGAAATTGCTGTTTTTACATAATCACGCACTGCTGATCTTACCATTAAATGCTCCTCACTCAATAATTCATCTAACTGATAATAATCGGGCGATTCAAACAAATCCATTCTTACTGCCATAACTTCATTTTTTTAGGTAAACAATACAGCTCAAAGATAACTATAAGTACCTAAAAAAAGTATATTTACAAATACAATCCATTGAATGAGAAAAGTCCTTACCCACTTAAGTTTTTATGTTTTAATTGCAATTATTGCTGGTATATTCATTGGGATGTATGCGCCTGCAAGGGCCATTCAGCTAGAACCAATTGCTAAATGGTTCATAAATATCATAAAAGGCTTCACCTTCCCCATTATTTTTTTAACAGTTAGTTTAGGGATAGCTAGTATGGGGGACTTAAAAAAAGTAGGTCGAATTGGAGTAAGATCCCTTATTTATTTCGAAGTGGTGAGTACGCTTTCGTTGGCTATTGGAGTGCTGGTGGCGTTATGGTTACAGCCAGGCAATATTAATAAGGAGGGTTTGCAAATGCAGGACCCTTCCAAATACACCAAAGCAATTGATTTTGATTTATTATCCATAATTGGTCAAAACACCAATTTGCAGGTTTTATTAGCTGCCATCCTATTGGGCTTTGTGTTGAATTATCTTCCAAAAAGGGAAGTATATGTGCACCAATTAGGGAAAATAACACAGGTTGTTTTTATTGGATTGAAATATGTAATGTATTTAGCACCCCTTGCTGCATTTGGTGGTATGGCATTTGCAATTGGTAAGTATGGATTGAAAACCGTTATTCCACTAGGAAAATTAATGGGTACGATGTATATGACAATGGCCCTGTTTATTTTTATCATTCTGGGGCTCATTTTACAATATTATCGACTTTCCATTTTTAAATTATTAAGCAATATCAAGGAAGAGTTATTAATTGTATTTGGCACTTCCTCCTCTGAGCCAGCAATGCCTTCTTTAATGAATAAATTAGAAAAGATGGGTTGTTCCAAATCGGTGGTGGGCTTGGTAGTTCCAACTGGTTACTCCTTTAATTTAGATGGTACTTCAATTTACCTTTCTATGGCAGTTATATTTATTGCACAATTATACAATGTGCAATTAAGTAGTGCTGAAATTATCACCATGTTGTTGATTTTGATGTTAACTTCAAAGGGAGCAGCAGGCGTTACTGGAAGTGGCTTTATTGTATTGGCTTCTACCCTCGCTTCCATGCCTCAAATACCTATTGAAGGCTTAGCTTTTTTATTAGGGATTGATAAATTTATGAGTGAAGCACGCGCCATTACCAATATCATTGGAAACAGTGTAGCCACTGTGGTCATTGCCAAAATGGAAGGAGAAACCATCCATCATATTCAACAGCAATAAGGCCCTATTTTTAGTGCGTGAAATAATTTTCCTTCATTACAATAACCCCTTCATTTCAGTAGCATAATCACTAGCTGCCATTGCTGCTTTTTCGGCGAAGTCAGTTCCGCTGCTTGCAAATATGACGGCCCTACTTGCATTCACCAGTAAACCTACTTCATTGTTTTTTCCGTAATGAGTTACATCCCTTAAACTACCTCCCTGCGCCCCCACACCCGGCACCAATAAAAAGTGATTGGGAATTATTTTACGAATACCTACAAAGTCTTCGGCTTTGGTGGCCCCCACTACAAACATTAATTGATCAGCGGTACCCCAACCCGCTACCTGCTCAATAACAGATTCATATAAAAATTGTCCGTTCGCTAATTTTTGTTGTTCAAAGTTTTTACTCCCCTCATTGGAGGTTAAGCCCAATACAATGGTACATTTATTTTGGTAGGCCAAAAATGGATCAATACTATCCTTTCCCATATAGGGCGCTACAGTAATGGCATCAAAAGGCAATACTTCAAAAAATGTTTTGGCATATTGTGCCGATGTGTTTCCAATGTCTCCTCGCTTTGCATCCGCAATGGTAAAATGTGTGGAGGGAATATGCGATAGTGTTTCTTCCATGGCTTCCCAACCCTTTACTCCTTGTGACTCATAAAATGCAGTATTCATTTTATAACTCACGCAATATGGCGCTGTGGCATCAATGATTGCTTTATTGAAAGCAATTACGCCTTCCTTGGTTTTAGGCAAATGTGCAGGCAGTTTTTCAATATCCGTATCCAAGCCCACACATAAATAGGAATGCTTTGCAAGAATTTGTTGAACCAATTTATTTTTTGTCATACTCTTTATTTTTGGTCATATACGAAAACATTATATCCCCAAGCAGGTAAATTTAATGTTCGAATATTTTTGGTGTTTTTACCCGAAAAAATTTCAGTATAATTTTTACCAGTGGGTAAGGATGCATCAATTTTTACATTGGCTGCCTTATCCGTTAAATTTAAAACAACTACTACAAAAGCGTCTCCATTTTTTCTTGAATAGGCCATAACTTGATTGGGCAAATTCACTTTTAAACGTTCGAAAACAGCATTCTCTTTAAATGCAGCATTGCTTGTTCTTAAATTTAATAAGGTTTTGTAAAAGGGCGCTCTTTCATATTTACTAAAACCCATGGAATCTTTTTCAAAGAAGGCCACCGCCCTTAACACGGGTTCTTCTTGGCCACTATACACGAGTGGCATGGCTCTATTGTAAGTTTGCGTAAATACCGCAAATGGCGCATGCGATTTACCTGGCATGGTTTCATAGTCGGCCTTGTTCCAGGAATTTTCGTCATGGTTGCTCGTAAAATATAATCTCCATGCTCCTTTTTCAAAGGAAGTATCAATTTTATGCAACACGGTATCTAAAGAAAGTACATTTTTTTTCCCAGCAGCAATATCCACCATGGTATGAAACTCTTGCCAACTATAGGTAGCATCAAAACCAGTAGTATGTAATTTTGGATCATCTGCTTCGGCTAAAAAAAATAAATTACGTTCCTTTTTTAAAGCGGGAATACATTTATTCCAAAAACTATAAGGAACCCCCCAAGCCACATCCACCCTGAAACCATCAATGGCGGTATTGTTGATCCAATATTTCATAGCATTAATCATACTATCTTCCATTACTGGATTGTTAAAATTTAACTCACGGGTATCCGACCAATCGGCTGTATAAATAGCTTTACCTGTGCTATCTCTTTCATAAAAATCTAAATGTGTTTTTAACCAAGGATGGTCCGCCCCACTATGATTGGGCACCCAATCAATAATCACCTTCATGCCTAAATTATGTGCTGCTGTTACAATATTATTAAAGTCATTTAAAGTCCCAAATTCTGGATTCACTTCGGTATAACTTGCCACGGCATAATAGGATCCCAATGTTCCTTTACGCCCTTCTTTTGAAATGGGCTGCAAAGGCATGAACCATAGCGTTTTTACCCCCATTTTTTGTAAGCGAGGCAAATGTTTTGCAAATGCATTTAAGGTTCCCTCTTTGGTAAATTGACGAATATTTACTTCATAAATATTTCCCTGCTCCATAAATTCAGGGTGCTTTTGTTGTGCATTAACATTGATATTGGCAAGCAAGGCCAAAGCAAGGATCATTTTTTTCATAAACAGCTTTTTTGGACGACCAAATTTAACATTAATAATTGGCTTAACTTTGGGTATGTTAAAAAAACTAATCCCCTACGCTTTTATTGCGCTATTGCAAATTGCATGTAATAATAACAAGCCCGTTGAACAAGCTGATAATGGTTTGGAGGGTGGCCGTAATTTTATTGAAAATTATATGCAGGGAGATATCACCAAGGCCCAATTGTATATGGTAGAAGACCCCGAAAACCTTGCCTACTTTGACGAAATGTCCAAAAGCTATTTTTCCATGGACAAGGAAGGAAGGAACCAATTTAGACAAGCATCCATCCAAATAAATGAAGTAAAATCCTTAAATGACCAAACCACTGTAATATATTATCAAAACTCATTTGATAAAACCCCCAGATGGATAAAAGTTATCTACACTTCCAAGGGCTGGAAAGTAGATTTAAAATACAGTTATGGCCCTAAATTATAGGATAAAAAGATAAAAACTGTATATTTGCGGAGTCTAAAAACAATCAATAAAAATAATTCTGACACAATGGAAGCTCAAAAAAACACAAAAAAATACTGGATTTACTGTTTTGCATGGTTGGCGATTATGATAGCTTTAATGTTTGTATATAGAGAGTTTTTCTGGTTAGCGCTTCCAGGAGCAGCAACCTATTTCGCTAAAGCAATGGATATATTTTAGTCCAACTCATTATCATATTTAAAGCCTTACATCGAATAAATCAATGTAAGGCTTTTTTAATTCCCTTAACTTCGAACCAATTAGTATTCGTGTATGTTATAACATGATACTGCCTAAACCATAAACTCATACAATAAACTCATATCATAAACTCATATCATAAACTCATATAATGCCAAATAATTATTTTGACGAAATAATAGCAAAAAGAAGATCCAATCGTAAGTTCGATGAACACACAGAAGTCCCAAACGATGTGATTCAAAGAAGTTTAGAACGTGCTATTTTATCCCCTAACAGCAGCAATATGCAATTATGGGAATTTTACTGGATACAAGACCCATTAGAAAGAGAAAAATATACTGCACTTTGTTTAGGTCAATCTGCTGCTAAAACTGCAAAGCAAATTGTGGTTTTTGTTACTCGTGGGGATTTGTGGAAGCAACGTGCCAAATGGAATTATGATAAAATAAGAGCAGGCATTGAAGGTGAACCCAATAAATTACAAAAAAGAGGTTTGGATTACTATACCAAATTAATGCCACTTGCTTACCGTTCGGATATTTTTGGATTTTGGGCTTTTGTTCGAAGAGGCATTAGTTTTTTTGGTGGACTTACCAAACCATTTTACCGAATGGGGGGCAAAGCCGATCAAAGAATTACAGTACACAAATCATGTGCATTGGCTGCGCAAACTTTTATGTTGTCCATAGCAGCCGAAGGTTTTGAATCCTGCCCTATGGAAGGCTTTGATGCAAAGCGTGTAAAAAAAGCATTGGACCTACCATCAGGTGCCGAAATAAATATGATTATTGCGGTGGGCAAAGCAACCCAGGAAGGTATTTGGGGACCTAGAAATAGAGTGCCTTACAATGAAGTTGTATTTATTAGATAAAAAAATAAAAGCAAGCAATTTTACCAATTGTATTTGTAGCAAAGTTTTTACTTCGTATTTATTGCTGGGGTGATAATGATATTTCTAAATTCAATAGGACCATGATCCCCTTGCATCATAATTGGCCCTGGCTCCCCTTCCTTACTATCTAAGGCACCGCCAGTCACTCCTGGTATCTCTTGTTTGTAAATGACTGTTGTGCCGTTGGCAATTACCGTAACCATTCTGCCTACTAATTCAATATCATAACTTTGCCATACATCGGGATCCTTTGCCATATTTAACCAAGGATCAATAAAACCATAAATGCCTCCCAAGTAAAGACTCATTGGTTCTAATCCTTTATTGTCTTCAATTTGTACCTCATACCTACCTCTTAAATACACGCCACTATTACTTCCCTTTGGGTATTTAAATTCAATATGTAATTTAAAATCGTTGAATGTTTGTTCGGACCTAATATTCACTCCCGATTTAGGACTTTTTAAAACACCATTTTCCACCACCCATTGATTAGGACTGCCCAATGGCTGCCAACCTTTTAAATCCTTACCATTGAACAATTGAATAGGCTTACCCCATTTAGGTGCTTTGTCTCTCCATAATTTGGGTGCGCGTTCCCCCACAAATGAATAAGCTTTGCCATTGGTATTGATAATGGTGCCTGATAATTTACCCTCCAATAAAACGCCTTCAAAAATTAATTCTTTATCTGTAATCTCCCATTGAGCTGGTATATGAAAAGACACTTTCCCATTGTTAAATGCTACTTTGGAAATGGGCCTTGCACTTCCTCCCTCCCAAACAAAATGTCCATTATATCCATTGATGCCGGTATGCCTTACTTCCAACCAAGAAGCCGCTAAACGACCTTCATAATTCACTGTTAAATCCCAACGGCCTTCAATAGGATCTTTTCCTAATTCATTATTGGCCATGACCCATGCAGTGGGCATAAATACTAAAGTCACAAAAAGAAATTTGAAAATATTTTTCATAGCATGCAGTAATTTGAAATACTAATTTACTTAAAAAAATATAAACATCATCCCTTGGTTTTTGAAGGTGAAACTGACAATTTTTGACACCATCTTGCCATTATTTTACATTTTCATATCGCCAAACAGGTTTAAGCGTATCTGATTTAAAATGGGGCAGCATTCCACAAAAAATGGGCGGTTTAATTTAAATATCCCTATTTGATGCTCCCTATTGATTTTGGCATTAATTTTATATAAATTATTTAAACTATGCGTAAAGTTTTATTGGGTGTTTTTATATTTATGTCAACAATTGCAACAGCACAAATAGACAGTACTGATAATTTTGACTACAGCAAGTTCGGTGAACCAGAAGGAGTTACCCGTTACTGTACACAAAAAGTATTGAATCAAACTCCGCAAAAAATTATAAGCATTGGTTTTGAAAGGCATGGTTCCTTTCACATGCCTGGTGTAGGAATGGGGGCTTTGCTTCCTGCGATGCAAGATTTTCACATAAATCAGGTATCGTCCCTAAAAGCGCAAGTAAATGTACCTGTGATTTCAAATAACAAAATTATTTGGCAAATGGGTGCCAACTATTGGGGCAGTCAATTTAAAGTTGAAAACCCCGGCACCAATCAATTTGCACAAAGAATCAATAGCCATAGTTTTACAAGTGCTGGATTAAACACCACCATTTTTAAACCATTAAACGAAACCAATTTTTTAATTATTCAGGCTAGCGCAGACGCCAATGGTCTTTTTCATAAAATAAGCGACATCAATAACAATGCAATCACCCTAAGCGGTACATTCATTTACGGTTGGAAAAAATCCGAAAAAAATATGATTGGTGCGGGTATTGCTCGAACCTATCGTGCTGGTCAACTTATTCATGTGCCAGTTTTATTTTGGAACAAAACCTTTAATGACAACTGGGGCATGGAATTATTATTACCTGCAAGAGGATTTCTTCGTTATAATTTTTCAACATCCAATATGTTACAAGCAGGCTATGAGTTAGAGGGTAATCAATTTTGGACCCCACTTGCTGGAAGTAAAAATGGATCGGTATTTATTCAAAGAGGTGAATTTAAACCAAGAATTATGTGGGATAAGAAAATTAGTGGCTTTGTTTGGTTCCACACAGAATTTGGAATGCGCAACAATTGGCGTTTTGATGTAATGAATGAATACAATGGAAAAAAACAAGCCCAACGCTACTTTGAAAGCAGGTTGGGCAATCCTTTATATTTTAATATTGGATTTAACTTCGTATCACCTTAATACTTGTCTTGTCCAAGTATCTGTTCTACCAATAATGGAAACGCCAATATAACCTCTTACTTCAAGAGAATTGGCGTTTTGCATTTTTATGGTGCATGAATAGGTACTGCCATTTTTAGGATCATAGATACTTCCCTCATCCCATACATTATCCCCTTTGTAACTAAAACCCCAAATATTTACAAGGCCTAAAATAGCACGTGATTTTGAAGCAGCTTCCGGATGATTTTTATCTAATTTAGGTTTGCCCGTTTCTGTATCATTAGGTTCTTTTAACCAAACAATTTTACCCTGGTATTTATTGCCATTTTTATAAATTTTAACCATGGCAGTTCCTTCTCCTGTTTTCCAAACTCCTACAAGCGCATCTGGATTATCTGCATTAAAAGGAAAGGCCGAAGCGCCAGCACCGATGAGCATACATCCCACAAAAAGTAAGGTTAGTTTTTTATAATTTTCTTTAAAAGCAACCATTAGGTTTTGTATCTTTTTCATATGATTAAATTGTGTTTATACAAATATAAATAAGTTAATAATGGCTTACAAACAAAAATTTACTTCCCTAGTATAAATAAAAAGCGCCCTATGCATTTGCTCAGGGCGCTTTTCCAATTGTGCTAATGTGGAGTCGCCCCCTGTTTTACCCATTCCTGGATCATGGATTTTCTTGATTTTAATAGTTTTGGCTTTTGAATTGAAATTGTCCAATGAGTCAGTACATCCAGTTAAGGCTAGGTAAACACCTAATCACTTGGAAGGCACTATAATTGCTATTAATATCTCCCCCAATTTGTTGGTAAATGCACCCTGATATTGTAGAGAAAAAAATAAAATCCTTCATTTTAAACTACCCAAACAGCGCTTAACATTCATTAAAAAACAACTACTTAGGCGGTAAATATGAACATTTTTTCTATTTTTAATGCGTATTGCTAATAAAATCTCATTAATACATAAGTTGACACTAATTCATTACTTAAAACAACACTAAAATTAGGTCATGAACAAAAATAGAAACACTTAAAACTTTTATTAAAATCATACATAATTATAAATCTAAAATTTTAATATGTCATACTGCTCAAATTGTGGAACACTACTTGAAAATGAACCAAATTTTTGTAACAATTGTGGACACAAAAACAAAACTAATTTACCAGATGTAGATATTAAAAAAAATATCACTAATCAATCAAGTAGATCTGATACTAAAGTAGATTTTGACGATAGTGAAAGATTTAAAAAGGATAAAGAAAGAATTGAAAAGTATTTTAGCCATTTATTAAATTTAATTAAATTAGAATTTTATCTGTTATTAGGGGCTACTTTTATTCCAATAATACTTTTAACCAAGCCAAATTTACTGTACAATTTTGTTGGTTCTGAAATGTTTCATATTGCCCATAATCTTAAAACCGGAAGCTACATAATTGTTATTTTACTCTCTTTAGGATTCTTATTTTTAATATTTCATAAATTTTCTTTGAAGCAATTTAAATGGATTTTGATTTTTTTCTTTAATCTTATTTACATTGGTGGCCTTCTTTTTTTAGGTCCTCGTTCAAGTAGTTATTTTCGAGCAAGAAATTCAGAAGGTGATTTTTTCTTAAATCAGGAAAGTATTTTCTACGGAATTTTATTGATTTTTTGCAATATATTTTATCTCACTAAAATTAGAAATAAAAATAAATAAATTCTATCTCACAATAAATTAATAATGAAATAGATTAGTCTAATTCGGATTAAGTTCAAAAAAGCGTATGAAATTTATCCCCCACGTTAGCCAATCAAGAATTATATATTTAATAGAAAAGCATCCAGGTGCTTACTATGATTTGTTGGATAAAAAACTTATAAGAATTTGGTTGGTGGCATAATATGGTTAACGAACAACGAAGATTAGATAAAAGATATATTGTTATGACAAAATTAACCCCACAGCAGTTAGCTGCAAGAATTAGAGAAAAGCACCCGAGAAAGTATAAAGCCCTTACCGATTCAGAGTTAGTTGAATTATGGTTAAATAAGAATCCACAGGATGCAGATCTTATAAAAAAAGAGTCTGAGGGGTTTGGTTGGTATTTATTTTGGTATTTATTTTTTTCTTTTTCAATTTGGTTTGGATTGACCGTTTACAATACAAAAATTAGTGAAATCAAATTTATTAATCGAATTAACAAAGAAATTTTTGGTAAAAATTCAAAATTTGTCAATAAATCCTTTAAGAAAAATGAGTACTCAAATCCGATTGTCAGTATAAACGATCAATCTTCCAGTGGATATGAAGAACCTAATTATAATTATGCAATTACACAAGATGCTAAAGATTTTATCAACAATAGTCCAATAATAAGTGCACTAAGATTAGACCAGAGCACTACTAATACATTATTAGCAATTTTAAGTGATCCAAATCCAGACCCTAACAATAGATTAGGCGAATTTTGTGATAATACAACTACGAGATGTTTATATTGCAATAAACTTGTTCCTGGTCAAATTTATACTTACCAAAATTATTTTAAAATCGAGTTATATTGTGGCGAATTTTCGGTTTATAATCCTAGATGTATTATTGCAAAATCATTAATTGATAAACATTCAGAGAATAATACTGAATCAGAGATTAATACAGAATCAGAGAATAATACTAAATCAGAGATTAACAAATCAGGGACTGTAGAGGAACAATTAAACTCAATTGATTGGAAAAAAGTAATGGGTGAAGCTTTAGTAGAACAAGTTACTAGTTTTAAGCCAATAATTGAAAGAGCTTGTTCAGACTTCAAAAATGGGGAAAAATATATCTGTGTAGAAAAACCTATCACTAAAGGGAGTAATAATTTTTGTTCGGAAAAATGTAAAACCGAATATAACTATAGTCATTAAAAATTTTAGGTGATTTTTCTTTTATCAATTTCTCTTTTTACAGCCACTAACATTGAATGGTTATACTTATAGCGCTCATGATAATAAATTATAATCAATTCGTCATCAGTTTTAATTCGAACTAAATCGTCCCATGATTTACTTTCCTCCAATGCTTTATCACTTTCAATCTTTTTATCTGCCTCAATCAAACTTTTAATATCATTAAGTTTTAGTTCGTACTCAAAATTATTTATTTCATTTCTCTGCATTGCTAATTGCAAATCTGAAAATGACTTATAATTTTTAAACTCTTTCTTAGACAACTCAATTTGATGATTACAAATTGGGCATACTAAATTATAATAATTCCCTGTAGGAATAATCGGGATAAAGAACAAAGTGAAATAAGTTGACGTATACGAAAGTTGCCAATTAGTGCTATTAAAACACTTTGGGCAATCAAACGTATCTACAGTTCCAAAGGCTACCGGGTTATTCCAAAAACCTACAATTACCATAAAATAATTTTTAACTACAAAATATAAAAAAACTATATATAAATAAAAATTTTTATTTAAGTGTTAATAAAAAAATCCCGCACCTGGCGGGACTTTTATTTCCAAAAAAATGTGGAGTCGAGGGGAGTCGAACCCCTGTCCAAACAATGTTACCATTGGTCTTCTACATGCTTATTGTTTTATTATTTGTCGGCGGTAGACAGGAAAAACACAAACCAATCTACTACTTAGCTGAATGGTACTTAAATAGGAGGCACAGCCTACTCCTATCGCATCCCTTTTTGTTTTGATTAAGCTAAGCTGCGGGTAAAGGGCCTACCTGCTTGCTCGGCCATAATGGAAGTTAATTCACTGAATTAAGCAGCCATGGCGTAGTTTGTTTCGCCGTTTGATTGTTTGATATTCAGATTTAAGTGCTAATTATCCAACGCACTGCATGCTTACCCCAACCG
>JACCDH011534322.1_pt1 | contig 17071 bp, 17 predicted proteins | sample 7442481 | NCBI WGS metagenome assembly JACCDH01 (sample SAMN15323433, study PRJNA562643) | freshwater metagenome | isolation source: river surface water | place: USA:Blue River Watershed | collected 2017-08-15
ACAGGTCCACGGTGTGGGCCGCGTGGTGCCAGAGCAGGTGGTCGGTCCAGCTGCGCGGCTGGCCCAGCGCGTTCATGTTGGTGCGCCGGAAGAAGTAGGTCTGCACATCCATTTGCTGGATGTTGAAGGCACCGGCCTGGATTTTTTTGTGTACCCACTGGTGGCTGGGGTTGAAGCGGCGCGTGTGGCCGCACATGGCCACCAGGCCGGTCTGCTTTTGCAGGGCCACGACCTCTTCACCCTCCTTGAGGATGTCGCACAGCGGAATTTCCACCTGCACGTGCTTGCCCGCTTGCAGGCAGGCCAGCGACTGCGAAGCGTGCATCTGCGTTGGCGTGCACAGGATGACGGCGTCAACTTCCTTGATCTTGAGGCTGTCGGCCAGGTCGGTGGTGACGTGCGGGATGCCGTACTTGTCGGCCACTTCCTGGGTCTTGGCCAGCTCACGGCCGATGAGCGAGACGACTTTCACGCCCTCGATGTTCTGGATGCCGTCGAGGTGTTTGATGCCGAAGGCGCCGGCACCGGCGAGTGCGACTTGGATGGTCATGTTTTTTTCCTTGAATGCCCTTCGACAAGCTCAGGGCGAACGGTGTTCATTGATTTTCGAGAATGACGTGACCCACCGCCGTGTTGGACGCGGGCACATGGTAGAAGCGGTGCGCCAGCTTGGGCGGCTTGCCGCTGCGCTGGCCGTTGTGGACATCGGCCATGGCGCCGCGCGCGATCAGCCACATGACCAGCTCGATCCCTTCGCTGCCCGCTTCGCGCACATAGTCGATGTGAGGGATTTGCGCGCAGGCCACAGGGTCATGGATCAGCTGGTCGAGCCAGGCGTTGTCCCATTCGCGGTTGATGAGGCCGGCGCGTGCGCCCTGCAGCTGGTGACTCATGCCACCGGTGCCCCAGATGTGCACGTTCAGGTCTTGGTCGTAGCTCTCGACCGCCTTGCGGATGGCCTGCCCCAGATTGAAGCAGCGCTGGCCGCTGGGCACCGGGTACTGCACCACGTTCACCGCAAACGGGATCACCGGGCAGGGCCAGGCGTCCTTGACCGGATCGAGTTCGCCACACATCAGGGACAGCGGCACCGTCAGGCCATGGTCCACATCCATTTTGTTGACGATGGTGAGGTCAAAGTCTTGCTGGATGACGCTTTGCGCGATGTGCGAAGCCAGTTCCGGGTGGCCCTGGACGACCGGCACCGGGCGCGGGCCCCAGCCTTCGTCGGCCGGTTGGTATTCGGCGGCGGTGCCAATGGCAAAGGTCGGGATCATGTCCAGGCTGAAGGCGGTGGCATGGTCGTTGTAGACCAGAAAGATCACATCGGGCTTGTTCTCCTTCATCCACTGCTTGGAGAAGTCGTAGCCGGCAAACAGCGGCTTCCAGTAGTCTTCGTGGGTCTTGCCCAGGTCCATGGCCGCGCCGATGGCGGGCACGTGGCTGGTGTAAACGGATGCGGTGATTTTGGCCATGGTCAAACTTTCTTTCCTGCGGCGCCTTGGGGCTGACGGTGCGCCTGTGCGTCGCCGTCTTCGCCGATGTAGCGGTTGCCTTCGACGGAGCGACCGCCTTTGACCATCATGGCGCGGTACTCCTCTTCGGTCATGCCGGTCATGGAGCCCGCCATTTGCTGGAAGCTCTTGCCGTCGGTGGCGCCGATCTTGGCCAAAAAGTAAATGTTGCCGCCGGTGCGCATGCACCAGTTGAGGTCGCGCGCGAGCACAGCCTGCTTTTGCTCTTCGCTCATGGGCCACTCGTCGAGGTAGGCACGCTCGTTGGCCTTGAAGCGTTCGCGGTTCTCGGCCTTCATCAGCGACATGCAGAACTGGTTGAGCCAGTAGCCCTTGCGCGATTGTTCGGCATCAAAAATGATGGTGCCGGGCACATCCAGATAGGGTTTTTCGAGCGCCATGTCAGACCTCCTCAGGCCAATACAACTTCATGGGGTTGGTCACAAGCAGCTTCTTTTGAAGCTCTGGCGTCGGGGCAATCTGCGGGATGAAGTCCACCAGCAGGCCGTCGTCGGGCATGTGGTCCTTGAGGTTGGGGTGCGGCCAGTCGGTGCCCCAGAGCACGCGGTCCGGAAAGGCCTCGACCACCCGACGGGCAAAGGGCACCACGTCCTGGTAAGCGGCCTGCTCGCCGTTCAGGGCTTTGGGGCCGGTGAGCGAGAGGCGCTCAGGACAGCTGACCTTGCTCCACACATTCTGGTGCTCGCGCATGAATTTGAGGAACAAGGCGAACTCGGGGCCGTCGATGGCTTGGCTCACGTCGGGGCGGCCCATGTGGTCCACCACCACCGTGGTCGGCAGCGCGGTGAAAAAGTCCCACAGCTCGGGCAGGTCCACCGCCTCGAAATAAATCACCACATGCCAGCCCCACTGGGCGATGCGGCCAGCGATCTCCATCAGCTCGTCCTTGGGCGTGAAGTCCACCAGGCGCTTGACGAAATTGAAGCGCACGCCGCGCACACCGGCATCGTGCATGGCCTGGATCTCCTGGTCCGTCACGCTGCGGCGCACCGTGGCCACGCCCCGCGCCCGGCCCCCGCTGCTCGCACAGGCGTCGACCATGGCGCGGTTGTCGGCGCCGTGGCAGGTGGCCTGCACGATCACGTTGCGGGAAAAACCGAGGTGGTCGCGCAAGGCAAACAGCTGCTGCTTGCTGGCGTCACAAGGCGTGTACTTGCGCTCGGGCGCATAGGGAAACTGCGCGCCCGGGCCAAACACATGGCAGTGCGCATCGACCGCGCCGGCCGGCAGTTGGAAGACCGGCTTGCTCGGACCGGTGTACCAGTCGAGCCAGCCGGGGGTCTTGGTGAAGTCACCGGTGGTGGGTTTGCTCATGGAAATCGTCAATCGGGTTTGATGTTGGCTTCGCGCACCAGCTTTTCGTAGCGCACGCGCTCGGATTTGATCAAGGCAGCGAACATGTCGATGCTGCCGGGAATCACCTCGCCGCCCACGGCGGTCATGCGCTCACGCACCTCGGGGGTCTGAAGCGCCTTCTGCACTTCGGCATGCAGGCGTGTCACCACCGGCCGGGGGGTGGCTGCAGGCGCCACCAGGCCGTACCAGACAGAGGCCTCGAAGCCGGGGAAACCGGATTCGGCGATGGTGGGCACGTCCGGAAAGATGGGCGAGCGGTTGGGACTGAGCACAGCCAGCAGTTTCAGGCGGCCACTGCGCACATGGGGCTGCACTTCCAAGGCATTGACCGCGACGATGGGCAGCTGCCCGCCAATCACATCCGTGATGGCCGGGGTGCCGCCCCGGTAGGGCACATGCTGCAGGGTGATGCCGGCGGCACGCTCAAAAAACTCGATGGCCATGTGGGGCGTGGAGCCATTGCCCGGGCTGGCAAAAGCCAGGCTGCCCGGCTTGGCTTTGGCGGCTTCAATCAGCTTGCCAACGGTGTTGAAAGGTACATTGGGGTTGACCGCGATGACCACCGGCACACGGCCGATCAAGGAGACCGGCGCCATGTCTTTCTCGGCGTCAAAAGGCGCCGGCTGGTAGAGGGCCATGTTGGCGGCAATGGCATTGGCCGCCATCATCAGGGTGTAGCCGTCGGCGGGCGCATCGATGAGGGCCCGCGAGGCGATGTTGCTGCCCGCGCCGGGTCGGTTTTCAACCACGAAGGGCTGCCCCAAAGGCGCAGTCAGGCTTTGCCCGATGGTGCGAGCCACAGCGTCCACCGCGCCGCCTGCGGCATAGCCAACCAGGATCTTGATGGGCTTGACCGGGTAGGTGGGCGCGGTTTGGGCCGCCACGACGCCGCTGAACAAGGCCCCTGCCAGGCCCGCCACCGCCAGCGCTTGCAGGCGCAGCAAAGAAATGAATGTTTTTTTCATGGGTTGCGATCGTTGAGGTGAATGGAATGGACGCATCGGCCTTCAAGGCGCGGAGGTGGTGCCGCGCAAGCCCGCACGGGCCACGGATTTCTGCAACTGGCCATTGGCCCGCACCTCTTCGGCGAAGGCATTGACCAGGGGACGACCGGCATCCCGGCCCTTGGGTATGGCGATGGCCAGGTTCTCCAGGCCCCAGCGCCCGGCCAGCACCTTGGAGCCCGCCAGCTCGTCGGACATTTCGAACAGGATGCCCTTGTTGGTGGCAAAGGCATCGATGCTTTTTTGCCTGAGCATGTCTTGCGCCTGTTTCAGGCTCGCGGTCGGAACCACGCTGGCGTGTTTGAACTCGCGTGCCAGCACCCCCTGCGAGGTGCTGCCCTGGCTCACCCCCACCCGGACGCCCGGGCGGTCAATCTGCTCGATCTGCAGGATGGGCGAATCATTCATCACCAAGTACCCCAACTCCAGCTGGACGAGCGGTCGGGTGAAATCCATGTCACGGGCGCGGGCCTCGGTCGCATTGGTCACCGTGAAATCGACCTGACCGGTTTTCAGCGCCTCGAGCACCAGCGCCAGCCTTTGGAACTCCACCACCTGCACGGGCACACCGAGTTTTTGGGCCAGCAGCGGGCCCATGTCGAGGGCAACCCCCGCACGCTGGCCGGTTTTCGCATCGACCACCAGTGAGGTGGGGCTGCCCAGATAGACGCCGACGCGCAAGGTGCCGGTCGGTGCCAGCGCTTGCTGAACCTTGGGGTCGACGGGGGGCTGCAGGCTGGCGCAAGCGCTCAGCAAAGCGATGCACGTGATGAGGACCAGTCCCCACCCTCTTCTGTTCCAGTTCACAGCGTCTCCTTTTTTGTTGCAAAACGGTGGGGCGGCGCCTGCCGCCGACTGGCCCTGTCAATCGATGTACTTCAGGCCGGCGGCGGCCAGCGGCTCGCGCATCTTGTACATGTCCAGCCCCAGCACGCCGGCGGCCAGCTGGTCGCGCTTGGCGCCTTCATTGGCTTCGCGTTGGAGGGCAGCCGCCAGGGTTTTGGCCGCCATCGCCCTGGGCACGCAGACGACGCCATCGTCGTCGGCCACGATGGCATCGCCCGGATTCACATACACCCCGGCACAGACGATGGGGATGTTTACCGAACCCGGTGTGGCCTTGATGGTGCCCTTGGAGGACACGTACTGGCTCCACACCGGGAACTTCATCTCGCGCAGCACCTTGGTGTCGCGCACACCGGCTTCAATGATCAGGCCGCGCGCGCCGCGCGCCATGAAGCTGGTCGCCAGCAGATCGCCAAAGTAGCCGTCGCTGCATTCGGCCGTCACGGTGGCCACCACGATGTCGCCCGGCTGCACCTGCTCGGCGGCCACATGCATCATCCAGTTGTCGCCGGGTTGCAGCAGCACGGTCACGGCCGTGCCCGAGACATTCACGTCTTGCTGGATCGGGCGCATGTAGGGCTTCATCAGGCCCACGCGGCCCATGGCCTCGTGCACCGTGGCCGAGCCCAGCGCGGCCAGTTGATCGGTCACCTCGCGGTCGGTGCGGGTGATGTTGCGGTAAACCACGCCCAGTTCGTACATGGGTTTCTCCTGAAGTTGAAATCAGCGGCCACGCGCCTTGAGCGCCGCATCCATGCGGGTGAACACGCGGCGGGCATTGCCCTCAAACACCTTGTAGCGCTGCTCTTCGTTCAGATGGGGCGTGGCCAGCACATAGCGCTTGGTGTCGTCGAAATAGTGGCCGGTATCGGGGTCGATGCCGCGCACGGCGCCGATCATCTCGGAGGCGAACAGGATGTTGTCCACCGGGATCACCCGGGTCAGCAGGTCGATGCCGGGCTGGTGGTAGACGCAGGTGTCAAAGAACACGTTGTTCAGCAGGTGGTCCTTGAGCAGGGGTTTCTTGAGTTCTTGCGCCAGGCCACGGTAGCGGCCCCAGTGGTAAGGCGCCGCGCCCCCGCCGTGCGGGATGATGAATTTGAGCGTCGGGAAGTCCTTGAACAGGTCGCCCTGGATCAGCTGCATCACGGCCGTGGTGTCGGCATTGATGTAGTGCGCACCCGTGGTGTGGAAGCAGGCATTGCAGCTGGTGCTCACATGGATCATGGCGGGGATGTCGTGCTCGACCATCTTCTCGTAGATCGGGTACCAGTGGCGGTCGGTCAGCGGCGGGCTGGTCCAGTGGCCGCCCGAGGGGTCGGGGTTGAGGTTGATGCCCACCATGCCGTAGTCCTTGACGCACTTGTCGATCTCGGCCACACAGGTCTTGGGGTCCACGCCGGGCGACTGCGGCAGCATGGCCGCGCCGATGAAATTGTCCGGGAACAGCTGGCTCACGCGGTAGCACAGCTCATTGCAGATCGCGGCCCAGGTGGAGGACACCTGGAAGTCGCCGATGTGGTGGGCCATGAAGCTGGCGCGCGGGCTGAACACGGTCAGGTCCGAGCCGCGCTCTTTCATCTTGGCCAGCTGGTTGGTCTCGATGGTTTCGCGCAGCTCGTCGTCGCTGATGTTCAGGTCCGAGACCTTGGGCATCAGGGCCGGGTCCTGGATGCCGGCGATCTGCCGGTTGCGCCAGTCTTCGAGCGACTTGGGTGCCGTGGTGTAGTGGCCGTGGATGTCGATGATGAGGGGCTTGGCCAGACTCATGGGGGTCCTTCTGCAAGACAATGGGGTGGCCCGATTGTGCGTCCCGTGCTCTGCCCTTCCAAGGCAAGGGCCCATCTACCAGCTAGAACAAATTCACATATCCACTGACTCGGTATGACAAAATAGCCGGATTGGAGCGTGGCCCATGGACCTCAAACAGCTGGAATATTTCGTGCGCGTGGCCGAGCTCGGCAGCTTCACACGGGCCGCCCAGATGCTCGGCGTGGCGCAGCCGGCGCTGAGCCGTCAGGTGCGGCTGCTCGAAGTCGAGCTGCGGCAAAACCTGCTGGTGCGCAACGGGCGTGGCGCCACCCCCACCCAGGCCGGCCAGCTGCTGCTCGAGCATGGCCGCGGCATCCTGCACCAGGTCGAGCGCGCGCGCGAAGAGCTCGGTCGGGTCCGCTCCGGTCTGTCCGGGCGCGTGGCCCTGGGCCTGCCGCCCAGCGTGGCCCGCATGCTGACCGTGCCGCTCACCCGGGCCTTCCGCCAGCGGCTGCCCCAGGCCCAGTTGTCGATCAGCGAAGGCCTGTCCACCGCCATGCAGGAAAACCTGCTGAACGGCCGGCTGGACATCGCGGTGCTTTACAACCCCAGCCCGGTGCCGGGCATCGAGCTCAGGGCGCTGGTCGAGGAAGAGCTGCTGCTGGTGCAGTCGCGTCGGCCCGGCCTGCAAGAGGACCCGCCGCCACCGCCCGCCACGCTGCGCGAAGTCTCCGCCCTGCCCCTGGTCATCCCCAGCCGCCCCAATGCGCTGCGCATGCATGTCGAATCCGAAATGGCGGGCATCGGCTGCCGCCCCAACATCGCGCTGGAAATCGACGGCGTGAGCGCCATCCTGGACCTGGTGGCCGATGGCGCGGGCGTGGCCATCCTGCCGCGCAATGCGGTGATGCGTTCGGTTCGCCCCTCGGCCTACGCCACACGGCCCATCAGCGAGCCGCCGCTGCGCATTGGCCTGGCGACCGCCATCAGCGCCATCCGGCCGGCCACCCTGACCCAGCAATCCACGCTGGAGTTGCTGCACCAGACGGCCCAGGAGTGGCTGGCCTCACCGGATTGAGTTCAGATCGGGGCTTGTCGCAACAGCCACAGCAAGGCGCTGAGGGTGAAAAAAGACAGCACCGTGGTGACCAGCAGCGCCGCGGCACTGATGGCGCCATGGCCATGGCGCTGGCTCAAGATGGTGTAGATGCCCAGCATCGGCAAAGCCCCCGTCAGCAGGGCGGCTGCGCGCAGGGCCGGATCGGCCACCGGAAACACCCACAGCAGCATGGCCGCCATGGCCAGCGGATGCAGGATCAGCTTGCCCAAGGCGATTTGTGACACCGTGCCCCGCAGGCCTGCGGCCTTGAGCCCCACCAGCGAACCGCCGATCACAAACAAAGACAAGGCGCCACTGGCCGCGGCAAACAGGTTGACGGTGCGCGCCAGCGGCGCGGGCAGTGACCAGCCCGTCAGCGACCAGGCAAAGCCCCCCACGATGCCCCAGATCATGGGGTTGCGCAGCAGCCCCAGCAAGGTCTGCTGCAGCACCCGCCGCCAGCGCCCTGCCCCACCGCTTTGGCTGTCGGCCACGGCCAGCAGCAGGGGAATGAGCAGCAGGTTTTCGACCACCATGTTCAGGGCCAGGGCCACACCGGCCACCGGGCCAAGGGTCAGCAGCATGATCGGGTAGCCCACAAAGCCGCTGTTGGGACAGGACATGCCCATGGCCATCATGCTGCTGTAGCTCGCGCTGTGGCCCTGCACCCGGCGCGCCCACCACAGTCCGGCGCCCATCACCAGCAGCGAACCGAGCGCGTAAGCCGCCAGGTACTGCGGCTGAAAAATTTCTCCCAGGCTGCGCTGGGACAGGGCATTGAACAGCAGTGCCGGCAGGGCAATCTGAATGGTGAACTTGCCCAGCAGCGGCATGTCCAACGGGCTGAACACGCCGTGCCGCGTGGCCAGGTAGCCCAGGGCGATGGCCAGGTAAATCGGGCCGGTGATGCCCAGGATCTCGATGCCGCTGTCCATGCCCCGAAAGGGTCAGAGGTCGAGCACCAGACGCGGCGTCTTGCTGCGCGAAATGCAGACCATGATGCAGTCGCCCTTGGCCTGCTCCTCGGGCGTGAGGTACATGTCCCAGTGGTCGGGCTCGCCCTCCTGGACCCGGGTCCGGCAGGTGCCGCAAATGCCTTCGCTGCAGGAGAAGGGCACGTCCAGCCCCGCGTCCTGCAGCACCTGCAGGATGCTCTTTTCGGGCGGAACCGTCAGGGTCAGCTGGCGTTGTGCCAGGTGCACCTCGAAGGTGTCTGGGGTCTCACTCATGCGTTCACTCCGTTTTCCTGCGCCAGCAGGCGCTCGATGATGCGCCGCGATTGCACGCCGCCCGCGTCAATATTGAGCATCAGCAGCTTGCGTTCGGGGTGGCGCAGGATGTTTTGCTGCTGCCGCTGCAGCATCTCCATGTCTTCTGAAAAAATCTTGCCTTGCCCCTGACGGATGCGATCGGTCAGGGCCGGGTCATCGGGCTTGAAGTTGCGCGCCATGCCCCAGTGGTACCAGTGGGAGGTCTCGGTCTCGGGGGTGATGAAGTCCACCACCACGCTGTAGGCCTTGACCGCCGCCGGCGCATCAAAGCCGCCCTGCCCGGCCAGCGCGACGCCCACGTCGATCATGATGTGGCTGGGCGGCGTGAAGCGGCAGATCTGCCAGCGGTCCACCGGGGCCTGGGGGTCCAGGCCGTTGGCGCTCATGGCCATCTGCCAGAACGGTGGCGCCTGGATGCCTTGCATGAAGCGCTGGGTGATCACTTGCTCGCCCTCGACCCGGGTGTCGCAGGGCGTCTCGTCGATCTCGGGCTGGCCGATGCTGTTGGCATGCACATAGGTCTCGTGCGTGAGGTCCATCAGGTTGTCGACCATCAAGCGGTAGTCGGCCTGCACGTGGTAGAGGCCGCCGCCATAGGCCCAGGCGGGGTTGTCGAAGAATTCGAAGACCGGCAGCTGCGCCACATCGGCCTGGGCGGGGTCCCCGGGCCACACCCAGACAAAGCCATAGCGCTCGACCACCGCAAAGGACTTGACCGGCGGGAAACCGCGCACGCGCTGGCCGGGCATGTGCACCGTCTTGCCGTCCACGCCCATTTCCAGGCCGTGGTAGCCGCACTGCAGGCGGCCCTGGCAGACCTTGCCCAGCGACAGGGGGGCGCCACGGTGCGGGCAGAAATCTTCCACGGCCGCGACCTGGCCCTCGGGGCCACGGAAAAAAGCCATCCGTTCGTTGCAGATGGTGCGGCCCAGCGGCTTGTCGCCCAAGGCATCGAGTTCGGTGGCGGTGCAAGCCACGTACCAGGTGTTTTTAATGAACATTTTTTTCCTCCACGGCGGCTTCGGATCGGATGAGTTGGGCACCGGCCATGCGCCATGTGCCAGGCTCGCGCAAGGCCAGCTGCATGTTGTGGCGCGCGATGCGCGAGTGCTCGCGCATGAGCGCCTCGGCGCGCGCGCCTTCGCGCCGCTCAATCGCTTCGAGCACCTGGCGGTGCTGGTGTTGGGCCACCACCAGCATGTCGCGCGCGGCGGCGTCGTGGGTGTGCACGCCGACAAAACCGGAAGGCGAGGCGAAAGGCAAACTGCCGGCGCGTTCGATCTCGCGCTGCAGCACGGCGCTGGCCGACATGCTGGCCAGCAAGCGGTGAAAGCGGGCGTTCAGAGAGACATAGGCGGAGAACATCTCGTCGCTCAAGGCGGCATCGCGCAGGACCTGGTCGATCTGGTCCAGACAGCTGCGCGCCTCGGCCAGCGCACGCGAGGAGACGCCACGCTCGGCCGCCAGCCGCGCGGCCAGCCCCTCCAGCGTGCCGCGCAATTCGATCGCGTCGGCCACCTCCTGTTCGGAGAAGATGCGCACCGCATGCCCGCCCGAGGGCAAGGCCTGCAGCAGGCCTTCCTGCTCCAGCCGCATCAGGGCGGCCCGGATGGGGGTGCGCGAGACCCCCAGCAATTCCACCAGGGTGAGTTCGGTGATGCGGGCGCCCGCGGCCAGCTCGCCCTGCAAAATCAATTCACGCAGACGCTGCTGCGCCTTGACCGCCTGCGAGCCCCCCTCCTCCTGAACAGGCAGGGCGGCGTGCGGGGCGGGCGATGTGGAGGACATGGTCAAAGCGGGGGGCGGACGGCGCCATTGTATACATCGCCACCCGCCTGATGGCCGTATTGCACTTTTTTTGAGCAAATCACCGATTGAATGTATCCCGACATCCCCCGCTCGGGCCACACAGCGCAAGGCCCGTGCGCCGCAGCGCAGGCGCGGGGCGACGGCACAGATCAGCGCAGAGCGACCAGCAGCAGGCCGGCCAGGGCACTCGCCAGCAGCACCTGCAACACGCTCCAGCGCAAACGCCAAAGCGCCAGCCCGGCAGCCAGTGCGATCAGGACCGAGACGGTGTCCACGCGTCCGGCCAGCCCATCGGGCCAGAAGATGTGCTGCGCGAAAAACAGGGCCAGGTTGAGGATCACCCCCACCACCGCGGCCGTGATCGCGCCCAAGGGCGCGGTCAGCCGGATCTGCTGCTGGGTCGACTCCACCAGCGGTCCGCCCGCCAGGATGAACAGGAACGAAGGCAGGAAGGTGAACCAGGTCACCACGCAGGCCGCCACGGCGCCCGCCAGGAACAGGGCCTCGGGACCGAACAGGGCACGCGCATGGCCCGCCACATAGCCGACGAAGGCCACCACCATGATCAGGGGGCCGGGCGTGCTCTCGCCCAGCGCCAGGCCGTCCATCATCTGCGCCGAGCTCAGCCAGGCGTAGTGCTCGACCGCACCCTGGTGCACATAGGGCAACACCGCATAGGCGCCACCAAAGGTGAGCAAGGCCGCCTTGGTGAAGAACCAACCCATCTGGGTCAGCGCATGGTCCCAACCGTACAGGCCGCAGAGCAGGCCCATCGGCATGCCCCACAGCAGCAGCCCCGCCAGCAGCACGCGCCGCAGGCCGGTCCATGAAAAGCGGGTGTGCGCGGGCGGGGGGCTGTCGTCGTCCAACCAGGCCCTGGCTTGGCCGGGCTGGGCCGGTGCCGCCGGCGCCGGCCCCCCGAATGCTTGGGGCGCCAGGCGCCCACCCAGATACCCCGCCAGGGCCGCGGCCGCCACAATCAGCGGGAATGGCCAGCCCAGCAGCGTGATGGCCAGGAAAGAGGCGCAGGCAATCGCCCAGTGCCAGCGCGTGTGCAGGGCCCGGCCACCGATGCGCACAGCCGCCTGCAGCACGATGGCCGTGACCGCGGGCTTGATGCCGTAGAACACACCGGCCACCCAGGACAGCTGCCCATAGGCCATGTACAGCCAGGACAGGGCGATCAGGATGAAGAGCGAGGGCAGCACGAACAGCACACCGGCCACCACCCCGCCCCAGGTGCGGTGCATCAACCAGCCGATGTAGGTGGCCAACTGCTGCGCCTCGGGACCGGGCAGCAGCATGCAGTAGTGCAGCGCATGCATGAAGCGTTTTTCCGAGATCCAGCGCCGCCGCTGCACCAGCTCGGCGTGCATCAGGGCGATCTGCCCGGCCGGGCCGCCAAAGCCGATGCAGCCGAGCTTGAGCCAGAAAGCAAAGGCCTCTCGCCGGCTCACCGGCGCGCGGGCCTGGGCGGAGTCATCCATGCAAAAAATGGGGGGCAGAAAAACAAACGGCCCCTGAAAGAGGGGCCGCAGGATGAAGCGTCAGGCGATCACTTCTTCTTGTTCACGGCGGCCTTGAAGGCGGCGCCAGCAGTGAACTTGGGCACGGTGGCCGCTGCGATCTTGAGTTTCTCGCCGGTGCGCGGGTTCTTGCCGGTGCGGGCAGCGCGCTTGGCGGCCTTGAAGGTGCCAAAACCAATGAGCTGGACATCCTGCTTTTTGGACACGGTCTTGACGATGGTGTCCAGCACAGCGTTCAGGGCGCGGGCAGCACCGGCCTTGGACAGCTCGGTCTCTTTGGCGATTGCTTCGATCAGTTCAGCCTTGTTCATTCCGTTTCTCCTTTTTGATGAACAGCGTTATTGTTACAGATTCCAACGCCGTTTCCCGCCAGGGGGTTCAGAAACCGCGGGCAAGGCCGCCGCACCGGTCGGGCGCAACACCGGCCAGCGCCCCCCGCGGCCTCAAACGCAGGCCAGCGCACGCCGCGCGGCGCTGACGATGCTGGCGGCATCGACCCCGAAGAAGGCCCGCAGCGCGGCCCGCGTGTCGCTGCGGCCAAAGCCGTCGGTGCCCAGCGTGGTGTAGCCGCGCTGCGGCGGGATGTAAGCCCGGATGCTCTCGGGCACTGCGCGCACATAGTCGCTGGCCGCCACCACCGGACCACGGGTGCCTTCGAGCAGCCGGGCGATGTAGGGCTCGGCCTGTGCAGCGCCGTCGCGGGCCAGCTCGCTCCAGCTGGTGATGCTCAGCACGTCCACGCCCACGCCCTGCTGCGCCAGCTGCTCTGCCGCCTTGAGCACTTCGGTCAGGATGGCGCCCGAGCCCAGCAAGGTCACGCGCTCGGCCTGCTCAGGCCCATGCGAGGCCAGGCGGTAAGCGCCGCGCAGCACGCCCTCGGCCGCGCCTTCGGGCAAATCGGGCTGGGCGTAGTTCTCGTTCATCAGGGTGACGTAATAGAACACGTCTTGCTGCTCGACCATCATCTCGCGCATGCCCGCATCCAGGATCACCGCCAGCTCGCCCGCAAACGCCGGGTCGTAGCTCTTGCAGTTGGGGATGGTGGCCGCCACCAGGTGGCTCGAGCCGTCCTGGTGCTGCAGGCCCTCGCCGCCCAGCGTGGTGCGGCCCGAGGTGGCGCCGAGCAAAAAGCCGCGCGCGCGCTGGTCGGCCGCCGCCCAGATGGCATCGCCCACGCGCTGAAAGCCGAACATCGAGTAGTAAATGTAGAAGGGCAGCATGGCCACGCCGTGCACGCTGTAGCTGGTGGCCGCCGCCGTCCAGCTGGCGATCGCCCCGGCCTCGCTGATGCCCTCTTCCAGAATCTGGCCGTCCATCGCTTCGCGGTAGCTGAGCACCGAGCCGATGTCTTCGGGCGCGTATTTCTGGCCCACGCAGCTGTAGATGCCGACCTGCTTGAACAGGTTGGCCATGCCGAAAGTGCGCGCCTCGTCGGCCACGATGGGCACGATGCGCGGGCCCAGCGTGCTGTCCTTGAGCAGGTTGCCCAGCATGCGCACAAAGGCCATGGTGGTGCTCATTTCCTTGCCCGAGGCCTGCAGGGCGAACTGCGCGTAGCGCGGCAGCTCGGGCACGGGCACCTGCGCACAGTGGGTCTCGCGGCGCGGCATGGCCCCGCCCAGGCGCTGCCGGTGCTCGCGCAGGTAACGCATCTCGGGGCTGTCGTCGGCCGGTTTGTAGAAGGCCAGGCCCTGCGCCTGCTCGTCAGACAGCGGCAGGTTGAAGCGGTTGCGGTACTCGATCAGATCTTCCCCATCGAGCTTTTTCTGGCTGTGGGTGGTCATCTTGCCCTGCCCCGCGCGGCCCATGCCATAGCCCTTTTTGGTGTGGGCCAGGATCACGGTGGGCTGGCCACGGTGGGCCACCGCGGCGGCGTAGGCGGCGTGGATCTTGACCAGGTCGTGGCCACCGCGCTTGAGGCGGTCGATCTGCTCGTCGGTCATGCCCTGCGCGAGCATCGCCAGCTCGGGGTTCTGGCCAAAGAAGTTCTCGCGGTTGAAGCGCCCGTCGTTGGCGGCAAAGGTCTGCATCTGGCCGTCCACCGTCTGCGACAGGGCACGCAACAAGGCGCCCGACGTGTCGCGTGCGAACAGGCCGTCCCAATCGCTGCCCCAGACCAGCTTGATCACGTTCCAGCCGGCGCCGGCAAACAGGCGTTCGAGTTCGTCGATGATGCGGCCATTGCCGCGCACCGGACCGTCCAGGCGCTGCAGATTGCAGTTGACCACCCAGACCAGGTTGTCGAGCCTTTCGCGCGCGGCCAGGGTGAGCGCGCTCATCGACTCCGGCTCGTCCATTTCGCCGTCGCCAAAAAAGCCCCAGACCTTGCGCCCCTCGCAGTCGAGGATCTGACGGTGGCTGAGGTAGTGCATGAAGCGGGCGTGGTAGATCGAGCTGATCGGCCCGATGCCCATCGAGCCCGTCGGGAACTGCCAGAAATCGGGCATGAGCCAGGGGTGCGGGTAGCTCGAGAGGCCACGGGCGCCGTGCGCGCCGGCCGTGATCTCGCGCCGGTAGAAGGCCAGGTCCTGCTCGCTCAGGCGCCCCTCCATAAAGGCCCGCGCGTAAACGCCGGGTGCGCTGTGCGGCTGGAAGAACACCAGGTCACCGCGGTGCTGGCCCGGCTGCAGGCCTTCGCGGGCATGGAAGAAATGGTTGAAGCCCACCTCGAACAGGTCGGCCGCGCTGGCGTAGCTGGCGATGTGTCCGCCCAGCTCGCCGTAGGCGGCGTTGGCCCGCGCCACCATGGCCAGCGCATTCCAGCGCATGAGCGAGGCCAGGCGCTCTTCGATGTCCAGATCGCCCGGAAAGGCGGGCTGGCGCTCGACCGGGATGGTGTTGACATAGGGCGTGACGCGCTCGGGCGTCCAGCCCACCTGCGGCTCGCGGGCCCGCTGGGCCAGCAGGTCGAGGATGTAGCGCGCGCGCCCCGGGCCTTCTGCCGCCAGCAGGGCCTCGAAGGCCTCGCGCCACTCGGCGGTTTCGTCGGGGTTGGGATCGGGCAGTTCGTTCATGTTCATGCGCCCAGTGTAGGAACAAGCCCTCGAAACAGGTTGCCGATTTCAATTGCAAAATCGGGCTTTCTCAGCACAAAATGCCGCATCATGAATTTTGACGCTACCGATATCCGAATCCTGAAGGAATTGCAGCAGGATGGATCGCTCTCCAATGTGGAGCTGGCACGCCGGGTGCACCTCTCGCCCTCGCCTTGCCTGAGCCGGGTCAAGGCCCTTGAAAACGCCGGCGTGATCCAGCGCTATGTGGCCCTGGCCAACCCCAAGGCGCTGGGCCTGGACCTGAATGTGTTCATCAACATCAGCCTCAAGGAGCAGTCCAAGCAGGCGCTGGCGGCTTTTGAGGAACGCATCGCCGAGCACGAGGAGGTGATGGAGTGCTACCTGATGACCGGCGACAGCGATTACCTGATCCGGGTGGCGGTGGCCGACATCGCGGCGCTCGAGCGCTTCATCCTGGACCAGCTCACGCCGATCCCCGGCATCGAGAAGATCCGCACCAGCTTCACCCTCAAGCAGGTGCGCTACAAGACCGCCCTGCCCTTGCCCGGCGCCGGCTAAAAACCTTCACAGGCTGACGCCGTCGCGTCCGGTCAGGACTGGACCCGGATGCGCTGGCGCAGCGCCGCGGCCTGGTCACGCAGCAGGTTCTGGTCGGCGCCCACGGCCACAAACAGGCAGCCCTGGTCGACGTAATGCTGGGCCAGGGCCTCGTCCCCGGTGAGGATGCCGGCCGCCTTGCCACAGCGGCGGATGGTGGTCATCGCCTGGTCGATCACCTGCAGCACTTCGGGGTGCTTGGGGTTGCCCAGGTGGCCCAGGGCGGCCGAGAGGTCGCCCGGGCCGATGAAGACCCCATCGACGCCATCCACACGCGCAATCGCCTCGAGGTTTTGCAGGCCTTGCACGGTCTCGACCTGCAACAGCACGCCGATCTCATCGGCGCAGCGCTTGGCATAGTCCTTGACACGCCCGTAATGGCTGGCACGCGGCGCACCGGCATAACCGCGCACGCCATGCGGCGGGTAGCGGGTGTAGGCCACCGCGTGGCGCGCTTCTTCCTCGGTCTGGATGTAGGGCACAAGCAGGTTCTGCACGCCGATGTCCAGCAGGCGCTTGAAGAGCACCATGTCCAGCCACGGCGGACGCACGATCGGCGTGGTGCTGGCGCCCTGCATGGCGTGCAGCTGGGCCAGGATCTCGCCCAGATCGTTTGGGGAGTGCTCCATGTCGAGCAGCAGCCAGTCGTAGCCGCAGCGCGAGAGGATTTCGGTGGCGATCGGGCTGCACAGGTGCGACCACAGCCCGATCTGGGCCTGGCCGGCCTGCAGGCCCCGCTTGAAAGGGTTGACTGGCAATTCCATAAACACTCCGTCGTCTTCAGCGAACCATGCAAGGCCGCTTGGGGTCAAAAGTCCAGCCCGGGATCAGGTACTGCATGGCCATGGCGTCGTCGCGCGAACCCAGACCATGCTGCTGGTAGAGCTGGTGCGCGGCTTCGACCTTGGCCATGTCGAGTTCGATGCCCAGGCCGGGTTTTTTCGGCACCTGCACCATGCCTTTCACAATCTGCAGCGGCTCTTTCGTCAGGCCCTGGCCGTCCTGCCAGATCCAGTGGGTGTCGATGGCCGTGACCTTGCCCGGCGCCGCGGCGGCCACATGGGTGAACATGGCCAGCGACACATCGAAATGGTTGTTGGAATGCGAGCCCCAGGTCAGGCCCCAGTCGCGGCAGGTCTGGGCCACCCGCACGCTGCCCGCCATGGTCCAGAAATGCGGATCGGCCAGCGGGATGTCCACGCTTTGCAGGCTCAGGGCATGCACCATCTGCCGCCAGTCGGTGGCGACCATGTTGGTGG
>JACCDH011643349.1_pt1 | contig 17070 bp, 7 predicted proteins | sample 7442481 | NCBI WGS metagenome assembly JACCDH01 (sample SAMN15323433, study PRJNA562643) | freshwater metagenome | isolation source: river surface water | place: USA:Blue River Watershed | collected 2017-08-15
ACTCCAATTTTAGACAATGTAGAAGGAGGGGACAATGTTAATTTTGTTAAAATTTTGAAGCCTTTTAGTCCAGAAAAAGTTGAAGGTTATGCAATCTATAGATCTTTAGAACAAATAGCAGACACAAATACTACTTTAATTCCAATTGCAACTACTATTAATAGTTCGATCCTTCAATTTAAGGACACATCTGTAAACAATGGAACAAAGTATTTTTATCGTTTAAAGTCTATATTAAAAGGCACTTCCTCTTCAACTTCATTTAGTAATCAAATTGAGATTACACCTAATATTCCTCCAAGTAGAATTGATTCTTTATATATTTCTTCTGCTCCTAGAACAGCGTTATTGACTTGGAAAAAATTAACAACACCAGTAAAATATTTGGTACTTGGAGGTAGGAATAAAGACAGTTTAACAGTTTTAGCAAATGGTATTGACACTAATTTTTATAAAGTTAACAATATAGTTGCAAATGCAAATTATTGGTTTGCTGTTAAAACAATCGATTCGGGAGGCGCCGTGAGTAGATCAAGTAATTTAGTTCAATTAAAATTGACTAATTCATGGTACGTTGATACATTGCCAAATACAATTCAAATCGGCTCTAATGAATATCCATTTAATAATTTACAAACAACTATAAATAACTCTAAAAATGGGGATACAATATTGGTTAAGCCAGGGGTATATGCTTCTTTCAAAGTAACCAATAAAAGTATTTTAATTAAAACAACAGAAGGGCCATCTAAGACAAGTTTATCTGATATCAATAAAGTTGGTTATTTAGTTAGAGTAGATGGGAATACAAATAATATTAGACCATTTCCAGTTTCCGTGATTAGTGGTTTTAATATATCAAATTGGGAGAATTCGAATAATATTCCTCATCCTTATCCTTATGGTATTATTTCAACAACTGAGAATACTAGTCCTATTTTTGAAAATTGTATAATTCAGAACAACAAAAATAGATATACAATTGGATCAGAAAATGCTGCGCCTGAATTTGTAAATTGTATTATTTCAAATAATGAGCTTTTATTTTGGGTCCCAAATAATGATTCAACACAGCTGAATTTTAAAACAGTAAGTTTTGTTAACTCAAACATCATAAATAATTCAAATTGGGGATGGATTAGAGAAGAAAATACTAGGGGGAAAATGCCATTTTTAAACTGTATAATTTGGGGAAATGATCGTTTAACTATGTTAAAGGATGGTTCAAGTCCTAATCATGTTGTGGTTAATTCTATTGTAGATGATAATGTTTATGCTTTGAAAAATGGTAACATTAAAAAAGATCCATTATACAATGATATTTCGACTGACTCTTATCAACTTTCAAATAGTTCTCCTGCATTAGGAAAAGGTGCACCTTATTTAATTATGGGCGGGGATACATTATTTGCAGCCGCCAAGGATTTTGAATATAATAAAAGGCCATTGCCTGTTGGTTCTTCTATTGATATTGGTGCTTATGAAAATAAAAACTATTTCGCAGCCCCTACATTATTAGAATTGAATAGAGACATTATTGACAAAAAGATTTTATCTATCACCTTTGCTTATGATTCTACTTTGTCAGTAAGCAAATACCAATTATTTAGAGATACCTTAAAAACTACCTTAGACACAATAAAAGTTTATAGAGAGTTAGCAAAAACAGCCACACTAATTATAGACACTATTACGAACGGAAAAACTTATTTCTATGCATTAAAACTTGTTACAACAGATAACAAATATAGTGGCATTAGTAATATTAAGAATTCTAATGATACAATCAATGTCCCTGCTGTTAATTTCTTATCAGATACAGCTTCTATTAAATATAATAATTCTAGTGATAGACTTAAATTTAATCTTGTAAACTTGTCTAGTGATCCAGAAAATAATAAAAATCCGCATTTGATTTTCTATGACGACAGGTATCGTTTAGTAGATACCAATCAATCTAGAATAGATCAATATGATACTTTATATGTTTTAAATTCAGTTAAAGGTCCTGGTAATAATTCGATTAAATTTAATTATAATGCAAAAATTAAATTAACATCCATGGCTGATTATTATCAAAAAATTCTTCCGCCATTTAATATTAATTTTGATGATGAGTTTGATATTCCAATTATTAGAAGAAGAAATGGGTTAGATGATTATTGGAGTCAAAATACGGAGATTATGACTTTGAAAGGGAAAGTGGTTAATCAGTCTAATGGGCAATGGAGTTTTGATCATGATTCAACGACTAATTTTTATGGAGAGTTTAAGACCAATTTTAATCAAATAGTAAGAGGTGAAATACCATCCAATTCAAGAACTTCAAAAAAGTTTAGTTATTCACAATATTCTCATGAAATGCCAAATATTCGTGATGATGCTGATTATATTGATGGAAATTTTGATGGCAAACAAGAATATGTAGTTTCGCCTATGCAATTGAAATGGGCTTCTATGTACGTTCAAACTAATAATATTTCTTATCATGAAGTTAATACAACACTTAAACTAGTCAAATTTATTGATGTAAATAATGATGGTATTAAAGATGTATTTGCTACGACTAATTATAATTGGCAAATTGGTTTAAATTCGGTAGGAGGTTCCCCATTAATGGTATTTGTTTCTAATAAGAAAATAGGCTCATACGAATTATTTTACACCAATGTTTCTTTAGACTATTCTACTTCATTGTATATAGGTCCAATGAGAAACTTGCAACATGGAATTTATGTGATTGCAAGAACAAGTGGTTCAAGTGCATACAATACATTCAAATTTAACAACATTACAAATAGACTAACAACATTTAATATTGACTATAAATTAAAAGTTAATTTACAAGATGGAAGATTTGATATTGCTGATATGAATGGTGATGGATTCCCTGATATTGCTCAATTCGCAAATTCTGGATCTATACAAATTTATTTGAACAACCAATTAGATGGATTTAAGGATGTAAGTCAATTTGAAAATCCATTTAATCGAGATGGTCAAGGCAATAATTATCCATATAATTTCAGATTATTAGATTTAAACAATGATGGGTATAAGGATTTAGTATGGAATGAATATGCTTCTAATCAGAACACATATTATACATCTAGAATATTAAGAGCGTTTATACAAACTCCATCTAAAACAATTACTACACCAACGCTTGCAGCTCCAAAAAATTTAACTGGAGTCAACAATGGTTATGAAATTAAAGTAAAGTGGGATAAAGTATTAAATCAGGCATCTAATAGTATCAATACTTATAATATAAAAATAGATACCTCTAATACATTTAAGAATGCCAAATTAAATACATTCCATAATTATAGAGCAACCAATTCAAGAGTGCCAATTGTTTTAGATGGAATGAAATTTGGCTCTTACATTGATTCTCTAACTTTTAAAGACAATGCTGTTAGTTCAACTAAGCCATACTATATTGCAGTTCAAACAGTTAATCCTGATGGTTATGTAAGTGCCGAAACTCAATTATCTTTTACACCTAAAGATATATTAACTAAGAGTTTAAGTAATGTTCTGCCTGGTTTATCGAATGCCAGACTTTCATGGGGCGATTTTAATAATGATGGTCTGATGGATTTAGCTGTCATGGGGGAGAGAGCAGATGGAAGTTCTTTTACAGCAATCTACCAAAATAAAGCCGGCACTTTAACAGATCTTGGATTGACTAATCTCCCATTGTTGAATGGTGATTTAAAGTGGGCGGATATTAATAATGATGGTTGGCTTGACTTATTAGCAGTAGGACAATTTTCGACAACAAAAAATAGGGTTCAATTATTTACTAATAGGAAATCATTCTTTGAGATCACTGAACCTAAGACAATACCAGCTCTTAAAAATTCTACAATAGCCTTTGGAGATCATGATGCAAATGGAACTAACGACTTAGTTATTATTGGCGCTGATTCACTAAACAATCCAAGATCATATTTATTAAATAATGATGGTAAAGGCAATTTTGTAATTGATAATTATTTCTTCACTAATAATATCATTCCAGCCATGTGTGATGGGGATATTCGATTCATAGATTTTGATTTAGATGGCGATCTTGATTTAATCTTTGCTGGAAGCGATAAATTAGATAAAGAAACAGCGAGGGGAATAGGTGGTATTAAAGTCAATACCTTATTAGATCAAAAAAACACCATCAATTATATAAATTCTAGTTCTTTCAATATTACTTATGTTGGCGGATTAAATTTATCCAATGCTAAATTTGATTTGGGTGACGTAGATAACGATGGAGACATGGATATTGTTTTGATTGGTACGAATCAAAATGGAGGGTCGAATTCTGTTTCTAGTCCAATTGTAAAGATGATTAAAAATTTATCGAAAGAAAATAGATCAACTAATATTTATAATAATTTCATTAACACACAAGAATCAGTTATTGATAGTGTTGATAGAGGTTCTGTAAAATTTGCTGATTATAATAATGATGGGTTATTAGATTTAGGTTATTCTGGCTCGAATAAACTTGGGTCCCCTACAACTAAGATTTTATTAAATATGGGCGGGTTCAACAATTTCGATACCGTTAGAAATGTTGCTTTACCTCAATATTCTGCTTCAACTATTGCATGGGCTGATTTTGATAATACTGGAACAGTTGATTTAATTGTTGCTGGTGAAAATAAAGGAGTAAGTGCGTTATCAGTATTTGTAAATGAACAAGGAGAAAATAAAAACTTGCCACCAAATATCCCAAAAGCATTAAATGTTACTGATTTTGGTCTAGGTAGATTAATGTTATCTTGGACTGCACCTGAAGACGATCGAAGTGTTAAAAATAGCTTGTATTATCAAATTAGAATTGGAACAACTGCTGGTGGATCTGAGATCATGTCTGTTCCTGTTAGCAAAGTAAATGGAAAATATAAACTATTAACATCTAATACGGCATTAATTAGTGGTAATTCATATTATTTGGAATTATTGCCAGGTAAATACTATTGGTCAGTAATGGCAATTGATAATAATTATGAGAGTTCTGATTATTCTGAAGAATCAAGTTTCTCAATTTCTTATCCATGGAAGTTTGTTAACCAAGGGGGCTTGATTGACAGAAGAATACCACCTGTAGATAATCCTGCTTTTGCGTGGGCGGATTTTAATAATGACGGGTTATCTGACTTTATTTACTTAGGTAGTCAATCTATTTTTAGTTCAGGACCAACGGGTATATATCAAAATAAGAAAAGTAAATTCGAAAAAATTACTCTAACTGGACTTGAAGGATTGACTGGTTTAAAAAATATAGAAGTTAAATGTGTAGATTTCAATGCAGATGGTTTTATTGATATTGTTATTGCAGGAGAAAACCCTAATGATTTTAACTCAACGCCAACATTTAGGGTATATCAAAATCAAAATAATAATTTCAGATTCACGGATGTGACAAATAGATTCGCTATTCCGCAACCTTTGAAAAAACCAAAAATAGAATTCTCTGACTTTGATAATGATGGTTATTTGGATATGGTTTATGGAGGTATACAAACGAATGGAGCCGGCACCGTTAATATTTATAAAATTAGTAAGGATACACTTATTAAAACTATTCCTAATTATGCATTCAAAGTAACCACTTTGCGAAATAATTTAACGCAATTAATTAATGCTAATGATCCACAAAATATTCAATTTGCATTCGGTGATTTGAATAAAGACAAAACAATTGATTTAATTACCACTTATGAAGGTGCAGGATTTGCTCGTTTTACAGATATTTATACCAATGTCTTTGATAGTGCAACAAATAGCAATTTGTTCACTAAATTTACTGGCATGACATTGCCAAAAATCAAAAACGGTAAAGTTGATTTAGTAGATTTCAATAATGATGGTTTATTAGATGTTTCTATGACTGGTTATGCCACTGGAATTGGTGAAATATTTAATGTATATCAAAATAATTACACAAAAGAAAATGGCTTAAATTTTGTAAATGTGACTACATCTGGGCTTAAACCTGTTCAGAACCCTAAAACAACTTGGGGTGATTATAATGGGGATGGTTTTCCTGATGTCATTTTTAGTGGTGATAGAGATGGCTCTGGTTTTATAACCAAAATGGCAACCTCTGTAAAGGGAGCTTCTGGGTTTACTCAATTTAATGAATTAACGACTTTCCCTTTTGGAAATTATTCCAAATTAACGCCTTCAATGGGTGATATTGCAGGGGATGGTCAGCTAGGATTTGTTTTAGTTGGAAGTGAAAAAGATCCATTGTATCCTACTAGTTTGTCTCCATCATTTAGAATTCTTCAAAATGTAAGAAATGATGCATCTAAAGTAGTACTCCCATCATCAAATAATCAGACCAATTCTACAGGACAAAAAATGTCAATGTCATTAAGTGCAAAGAAATCATTTGCTGATGACCTTGAAAAGATAGATGAGGAATTAAGCGAGTCCACTTATATTGCAAATTTAGCCCCTAGTAAACCTGAATTGAAGAATTTAAATGTGATGAGTAAACGTGACAAAAACTATTTAGTACAATTTAACTGGAATAAAGCTAAAGACGATAATACACCTAGTTCAGGTATAACTTATTCTCTTTCAATTGGTACAGGATATTCAACCTCCGATGTTGTGAGTGTAGAATCTGATTTAGCAACTGGTGTGCAAAAGAAACCTCAAGATGGTAATGTTGGAAAAGACACTAGCTGGCAAATTGCATTACCTCCAGGAAAATATTATTATTCTGTGCAAGCTGTTGACGCCTCTTTTGCAGGATCTAAATTTTCTGATCGTAAAATGTTTACTTTATCTGCACAAGGTGAAGCTAAAGAAGCTTCTCCACCTTCTGATATCTTATTTAATGATTCAACCTCTACGAACTACTACTTTAGAAAAGGGGACTCTGCAAATTTTAAAGTGATATTAAAAGCAATATCAAAAGAAGTGACAGCTAAGTATAAATTATCGTTAATAACTGGAACTGGTGCTACCAGCCCTATATTTGCTTTTGACAGTGTAACAAACACATTAACACTTAAGTCTAAATTGATCGACACTTTATACAAATTGGTTATTAAAGGTGCCGACACTTTAGGAAGTGATCTTGTTAAAACATTTAATATTTATGTTAGACAATCAGCTGACAATATACTATTGAATAGTGTTGATACTGATATTGTTAAATACACCTCTGGTACTGATTCGTCATTCCTGGCCACAGGATTACAGGCAGTTTATTCTAATACAAACAATAGTTCATCTGCAACTTTTATTTATAAGCTAGTTCCTGGAACTGGTGATCTTAATAATGCCTCTTTCTATGTTCGCGATAATGTTCTTGTAAATAAACGAAAATTGAACAGTGCAGATACACTTACTGTAAGAGTAAGTGCAATTGATGATTTTGGAATTAATACTGATAAAATAATCAAATTTGTATCTACTTGTACAACTAAGCCTAATTTGACTGTTACTTCAAGTGTTGCTTCTTGTAGTCCTAGTACTGTTAATTTGACCGACGTTAATTATAGAAAAGGAAGTACAGGTAATTTTGATCTTAGTTATTTCAATGATGCAAATGAAATAACAGTTATTAAGGATCCTACAAAAATTGCTACTTCGGGAACATATTATATCAAAGCAACAAATACAGATAACTGTTCTGTCATTAAACCAATGAATATTGCAATTAATCCTAAACCATCTAATCCAGTTGTAGCAGCGATTTCTTTGTGTACAAATGCAGTTGCTGTGCCACTAACTGCTAAAGCAAGTCCTAAGAGCAGTTTAAGTTGGTATGGTACAAATGCAACTGGCGGAACTGCTACAAATATTGCTCCTACACCTACTACTGCTAATGCAGGTGTTACATCTTACTACGTAAGTCAAGTTGATTCATTAACTGGATGTGAAAGTGATAGAGCAAAAATTGATTTAACAGTTAATGTTACTCCTAATGCTCCAACTCTTGTTAGAGATACTGCTGGAAATTTAGTTTCTTCTAGCACAAACAATGTAAGTTGGTATAAGGATGGCGTGTTACTTACAAATACGGGAGCTACTTTTAAGCCTACTTCGGTGGGTAGTTATACAATTAAAACAACTTTGAACGGTTGTACAAGTGCATTCAGTAATCCATATTATTACTTAGTTACTGATATTATTAGATTAAGTTGGGATGAGTTTATTAAGTTAACTCCAAATCCTTTCATTAATTTTATGAATATTGACTTTGTTGTCAAAGGGCACCAAAAAATGAATATCGATGTCTTCTCTGCAGCAACAGGATCTAAAGTGGCAACAAGAATCGGCGTTACAGCTGGCTCAAGATTAACATTCAATGAATTAAATCCAGGCGTTTACTTTGTAAGAATAGCTTCTGCTGATTTAAAAGTATCTCATCAATTTAAAATGGTTAAATTATAATTTATGCAACAACTAACTAAATTTGTAAAAACAAGCAGCATTATTGCGCTAAGTTTTATTATGCTAACTTTTGCTGGATGTAGCAAAGGGGGGGATAGTGGTTCTACAACCCCTCCAACCCCTCCAACCCCTCCAACCCCTCCAGTTGTAATTACAGAGTCTGACATTACATTTATAGTTAAAATAGATAATACAGAAGTGAACTATAATGGTATTTTTGCTGTAGTTGGAACTTCGGTCACCATTGATGCTAATATTACATCTACAATGCCTAAAGATGGGGTTGAAATAGAAATTACAGTAAAGAATAAATTAGATGATAAGGTTGTTGTTTTTACCGAGAAACCTCCTATATCTAAAACAGCAAGTAATCCTGTTACAATAAAAGGATTGAAACCTGGAGTACATTGTGTTGCTACTGTAAAAGTTACCTCTATATCAAAAGCTTCAAATACAGTCACAAGGACATTTGACCTAGCTGCAAAATAGCAGAAGCTTTTTAATATCTATTAAACCGTCCTTTTACATTGTATAAGGATGGTTTTTTATGTGCGATTGTCTTATCTTTAATCTAAAGAATAGATTGTTATGAGTCAGGTCGAAAAAAATACATTGGGCCCTGGATTTTGCGCACTTTTATATTTATTGGTCCACTTTGTTCCTGATTTTGGAGGGGCGGACGTGATGGGCGCTCAGTGGTTATATGTCAGTTTATTGGACTTTGTGATTCTTGCCTATATTCTTTTAAACAAGCAACAGTATAAATCAGCGATCCAATCGGTTTTAAAATTAAAGTTTACCATTGTATATAGCTTCTTGGTCATATGGGCTTTGCTATCGCTCATTTATTCCATCAATGCAATCGAGACCTTGGTTTGTTTGGCTAGGCTAGTAAGCACATATCTCATTTTCATCAACTTATCCATCTTATTCTATAAGAAACAAGCAACCGACCTGTTTAATGTGGTGTCTATTTTAGTAGCCATTGTATTGCTATTTGATGCCATGTATGTAATTACAGGGTTCTCCAAGAACATGGTAGATATGAATTTGGATCAAAATATAATAAGCTTAACTGGAAAAAACGGAAATAAGAACGTAATGGCAGCTAGTTTGTTGATTAAATTTCCTTTCTTGCTATTTGTGATCCTTCATAATAAATTAGTCGGTAAAATATTGGGCTTGATTATTTTATTCTTAGGGATGATGGCCTTGTTTATTTTAAATACAAGGTCTACCTATGTAGGTTTAGGGGTTTTATTTGTATTGTTTACTACTGCCATTGTTTTATTGAATAAGAAGCAGGATAAAAAAACAATCGGCACCCAACTGGCATTTTTTATCCTCCCTTTATTGTTTGCATTTTTTGCAGCCAATGGGATGTTGTCTAAAGCGGTTGATGTACAAGGGTTTCAGGGCGGTTATGGTACCATCACAAAAAGAGTAGGAGATATCAATGTAGCGAGTGAACAAAATAGTAGGATAAAACTATGGAAAGCAGCAATAGATTATGCTTCAAAGCATCCTTTTACTGGCGCTGGTTATGGTAATTGGAAATTGGCATCCATCCCTTATGAAAAAGAGTACACCAACGATTTATTTGTACCTTATCATTGCCACAATGACTATATCGAAATGTTCGCAGATTTAGGGATCATTGGTGGATTTAGTTTTGCTGCTTTATTTGTTTTACTGGGTTATACAGTTTTACAATTTTGGTCAAAATCAAAAGACAAAGACCACAAATTAATTACTGGAATTGCGCTCATGGCAATAGCATGTTATTTTGTAGATGCATTTTTTAATTTCCCTGCAGAAAGAACCTCTATGCAGACCATGTTTGCCTTGTCTGCTGCCTTATTATTTGTACCAATTTATTTTACAGACTCAAATAATACGAAACAAAAAGATTTCAAGGGTACTAAGTTATTGTTGATCCCATTGTTATTGGTTGTAGGTGCTATATATGTAAATTACCAAACTTTTACATCCTTAAAAGTGCAGAAGTACGTGATGGGTGAGATCAATGAAGACCCAAAAATGGCATTGGACGACGTGAAGGATGCATTCCCTGAGATACCTAATTTATCAACCTCTACGCTGCCTATAAAAGCATTGGTTGCTAGGTATTATTTAAGAGATAAGATGAATGATGAGGCAATGCGTTTATTGAATGAAAGTGAGCATGTAAATCCTTACTTACATTACAATGACTTTATCAAAACTGCTATTTTTTCGATACAAGGTAAGTTTGATAGTACTTTTTACTATGCAAAAAAAGCATTCTATAATTGGCCAAGAGCAACCAGCTATTATAAGAATATGATTTTTGCATCTGCTAAAATGAAAGACACGGCAGAAGCAACCAAGGCCTTTAAAACCTATATCAAATACAGAAATAGTGGAGAGGCATGGAATCAATATCTTTTAGGATTAATTGAAATCAATCAGACTCCAATTGCACAAACCAGGGCATTATTGGATACTGCTATTTCAAAATTCCCTGCAGATAGTGCATTATTTACGAATACAAAATCATTATTGTACGGTACTGCAATATCCACTGGGACATTACCTAATTATGCAGCCCTTGGTGCACAAGCTTTTCAGAAAGGGAAATATACGGTAGCTGCAAATTATTACTTACAAGCTTGTGCTGCAGAGCCGGGTAATTATACACATTTTGAAAATATGGGCATTTGCTATTACACGGCGAAGTCATATGATAAAGCCATTCAGTATTTTAATAGAGCCATTGATTTGCCAACCGCCAATACAGGCAAGTCTGAATTCTTTAAAGCAATGTCTTATATCGCAATAGGTAATAAAACCGCAGGATGTAGCGCTTTACAAGCTGCAAAAGCAAAAAAATATCCAGGCGTAGATGTTCAAATCAATCAATTTTGTAAATAGGGAAGAGGCAGTAAAAAATGTAACAGTTAATCTAAAATTGAAATTATTCTTTCCATTCAATTGGAATATAGATTTCATTTTTACGTCCAATAAATTGATAAGGTGCATTATAACCTAAGAAATTATATCGCCCTAAGATTTTAATCTTCTTTTTTTCAAGTAAGGCAACTAATTTATTGTTATAATCATTGATCTTTTCATCATTTGCATATCCTCCAAAGGTAATTACTGCAGCATATACTGGTTCGGACTGTTTAATTTCTACAGTGGCATCTTTTGGTTTTGGTAAAGATGTAATATCAAATTTCGCGGGCATTACAAAACTCATTGCTGATCCTTTTTCGCTCATCTCCATTCTTACGGGTGCGGTCATAGCAATACTTTTATTCTGGTCATTACCTCCAAAAATATAAGCTGCCAACTTTCTAAATCCACTGCTTGAGACTTGCTTATAGTTTGTACCTGTAGAACGAATAGTGGCAAAAGTTGCTTTGGGATAAAAACGTATTTCAAAATCCTCCTCCTTTTTAACCACCCTATATTTTTGGGTTTCAATGCTTGACTCCGAAAAACTTCTAAAGGATTGAAATACAATTAAAATGAGGGTTAATGCTAGAATTATGTAGATGATTTTCATATTTATATAACATTGAAAATGTGAAAATGTTTGGTAATTGAAAATGTATGAAAATAAGGATAGATAGTTAAATGGATTTCTCTAAGATAAGGTAGGAAGCAAAGAATATTACTCTTAATTTAGAACTTAGTTAGTCTATATGTATAATTTTATTTAATAATATGATTAAATAATGATACTTTTAATTTATCTGAAAGGATTTTTAAAAGTTAATTTATGAATAGAGTAATCTTTTTTGTTGGAGTCTTAGTATTCTATTCTTGTTCAAAAACAGAAATTAAAGCACCTGCTAATGTTATAGTTGAAGAAGAATTAATAAAATTTAGCATCTCACCTGATATTTCTTCTAATAGTTATACTTTAAACAAGGATACTTTTGATTTTACTATTGCTATAAATTCTAAAATTCCTAGCCAAGGAATTTTATATAACATCGAAATAAAGAGAGTCGATACTAATCTTACATTATACAAAATTGATACATCAAGTGCACAATCATCAATTAATTTTAAAGCAATAGGCTTAAATATTAAGGCAAATTATATTGTAAAAATCACTCTTAGTTCTAAATCAATATCAACGAATACAGTTAATCAAAACTATACTTTAAGCAGAAGTAGGATTTATAAAAACAATCTAAGGTCTTCGTATGAATTATCAAATAATGACACTTGGTTTTCTTCTGCCCAATTGTATAAATCTGATGGAAGTAAGTATGTTAATAATCCATTTATTGATGAGCAATCGGTACAATTAGATATTGATGGAGATGGATTAGAAGACTTATTTTACTTTGAAGGTTATGACTTACAAATTAATCCAACTCCCAATCCTCCTCCATCCATATTTATGAACAATGGAAGTGTTCTAAAGCAAACAAATTACACAGGTTCTTCAATAAAAAACCCCCATGGTACAAAATTGTTAGTTGGAGATTTTAATAATGATTCTCTACCTGATATATTTTCAAATGTTGCTGTAGATCCACCTATTGGGGTTCCGTTCCCTTATTTAAATGATAACTGCCATCTTCTATTAAATTCAAAAAATGGATTTTCTTTAGTAAAAGAGTTTAATGATCAAGGTTTTTGGTACACAGGATGTTCAGGAGATATTGACAATGATGGTGATTTAGACATTATTACATTTAATTTTCATAGCCAAGCAAATGGGGTTAAAAGTAGAATCATGTGGAATGATGGGAAGGCTAATTTTACAATTGATTTTAATGGGATTGGAGATATTCCGGTTGCTGATCAATCAGAACTAGTGGATATAAATAATGATGGTTTTTTAGATTTAGTTATAAATTTTCACCCAAATGGAGCAAGTAGAATAAATGACTTTAGGATTTTGTGGGGGAATGGTAAAGTGTTTAACCTAAGTAATTCAACTTCTATAAGTATGTCAGGAGATTGGTATTTACAAAATATAGATTTTATAGATATTAATGGAGATGGAATTAAAGAAATACTTCCAAGTGGTAATTACTCCCTTTCTATAGGGGGAGCTCCTATTTATTTTATATCCTTTTACAAATCAGAAGACAAGGGAAAAACATATTCTGATAAAACAACACTTTATATAGACAATCATACAGCGAACAGATTTTATCACATAATAGTTAAAGACATTGATAAAAATGGAATGGTTGATATTTTTTCTGCCGAAAAAAAAGACAATATAAGATGGGAATGGAATGGGTCTAAATTTATTAGGAAATAAAAAATTGATTTAAAATTTTCAATTCCTCTATTTTTAGATACTGGTTGTTCCATAGCATAAAAAAAACTCCGATTTCTTTACGATTTCGGAGTTTATGTTAAAAGTTTAAAATATTCTTAAATTACTTTACATCAGAAAATTCATCAATATTATCAACTAATTTAGTTAGTCCTGTACCATCGGCATTGCATGAGTATATTGAACTGCTAGTATTTGTAAATGCATTAAAGAAAAATTTCTTTCCATCTGGTGAAATATGAATGGTTTCTTTAGCAATTTCTCCATTAACGGGAAGAGAAGATACCGCAATTTTGATTTGACCTGATCCATCATATTTGGAAGTCCAAAATTCATTTACTTTATCATCACCTTTCGCAAAAACCAAAATACCTAGATTTTGGATACTTGTTGAGGTGTTCTGGGCAGTTGATTCCTTTTTACAACTCAGGTTAAATACTAATAATGAGAATGAAAAAAGTAGCAATAAGATGGAGCTTTTTAATAGTGTTTTCATAAAATTTGATTTTTATATTAAAAATAATAATATATTTTAAAAAATTCAAAAAAAATGTAATGTGTAATAATAGATTTTGCTACAATTTATTGACTGCCAACAATACAATCTACTTAAACTAATTTTATGATTACCAAATCTTTAATAATGAAGTAAAATCATAGATAATTGCTATTCATAGTTATTATTCTTATTTTTATCGTTCTAATTTTTATTAAAATCTATTTTATTATAGTATACATTAATTAAATTTATATTATAATGAAACGTATCATTCCTCTTATCTTTTTTTTAACTCCCTTCTTGAGTGTAAATAATCTTTATAGTCAATCTTTTTTGCCCTCTACCTTAAAAAAGGACACAGTTTTAAATATTAAACGCTTTGCAATAGTTAACGCTTCCTCTTTACTTGGCTTAGTTGGTAGTTATTATTTTATTAATACGGCCTGGTGGGCAGATTCAAAAAAAAGTTTTCATTTTGATGGAGGTAGTACTAATTTTAAAGATGCATTTAATATTGGATTAGGAAGGGATGCTAAATATGCAAAGCAATTAGATAAATTGGGTCATTTTTATAGCGGAAGAATCATCAGTGATTTATATGTAAGAGCAGTTAGATGGTCAGGGAAATCAGAGGAACAATCCCTAATATGGGGCGGAATTCTAGGTACTACTGTTCATGGTTTTGTTGAAATCAAAGACGGTTACTCACCCACATGGGGTTTTAGTATGTATGATTTCATGAGTGGAACATTAGGAAGTTTTTATCCTTACTTTCAATCAAAAAGTAATTTTTTAAAAGCAGTTGATATTAAGTATAGTTATTATCCAAAAAACAGTCATTATTATGATTTTATTAATAGAAAAGGAAATGATTTTTTTGACGATTATATGAATGCTACTATTTGGTTTACATTTAATCCAAAAAGATACAAGCCAAAAAGTAAATGGCCAAAATGGCTAGGCATATCTGCAGGAATTGGGGTAGATGAAACGCTGAATAATTATTATTTAAGAATGCCTGGGGGAATCGCTGATTATGGCAAAGGGGGTTATGAGTTTTATGTAGCTCCTGATATAGATTTTGAAGGCTTATTACCTAAAAAGCCTTTTTGGCAGAACCTTGGTCATGTATTGAACTATATAAAGTTTCCAACCCCAGCTATTAGGTTTAGTAAGGATTCCAAATTTATGCCAATGCATTTTTAGAGCAATTTCTAGATAGATTGTTCTTTTTTGACATTCAATGAATATATTTGAAATAGTATTATATGATTCCTGTTTCAGCTCTATGAACCTGTTTTGGTGAAGAACTGGCCCGGAATCTGAAAAAGATTTGTAATATATATTCAATAGTTTTACGATATAATTAAAACTTACCTTTTTGCTCACGTAATAATTACAATATATGTTTAGAAACTTTGCCTTAGTAATGATTATGATATGTTGCTCATGCACCAAAAATGGTTCAAATACAACATCAATTTCACTACCTGTCTTATCTTCAGTATCTGTTGATTTTCAAGAAAAATCAACCTCTAGATTTGCAGTAATTGCAAGTGTAATTAATAATGGGGGCTCGCCGATTACTGAACAAGGAGTGATTTGGGGGATATCGCCAAATCTTTCATTAAGTTCTGGGAATAAAATCATCTCACAAAGTGGAGATTCTTCAATGCGAGAAAATATTGATGGGATAACTATGAATAAAATTTATTACGTAAGAGCATTTGCAACTAATAAAATAGGAACTTCTTATAGCAATGAGATTTCTGCTAAGCTTCCAGTTGATGTTTCTTGGATGGGCCCTGGCGGAATTGTTTTTTATATGTTTAAAGAAGGAGAAAATGGGTATATTAATGGAGAAACTCATGGTCTACAGGCTATTGGTGGACCAGCAGTAGAAAGTGGGAAATTTGATTGCGGACAAATAAATCTTGGTACATCAACAATAATTGGTGCAGGAAAATCTAATACTGATAAAATTATAAACAAAGGATGCCCTACTATGGGATTGTATATAGGGAATAGTATTATCAAATTAAATGCGAATAAATACCAGGGTTATTCCGATTGGTTTATCCCAAGTAGGGATGAATATTTAGCAATGATAGCTTACAATTTAAAAGAAAAACAGCGAAAACTTCAAATAAGTACGTCGTCTCCAATATGGACTTCTAGTGAAGCTGATTCATCCAGAGCATATTCATTTGACAATAATATAGAATTGATTAAATCCAAGCAAGGTTTTAACTATTATAGCGTTCCAATCAGAGCTTTTTAAATTTTTGAATTTTATGTGTTACTAAACTTTAGATACATAAAAAAACTCCGATTTCTTGACGATTTCGGAGTTTTTAGTGCTTATTACAAGCTAGATTGTGAACTGCACAGGACCGACCTCTAATAACTAACTCTGCGATTGTCACTGTTCTAGACAGCTTTTAATCTAGCTCAACCCATAGACGAGCCACATTGTGTTCTATTTTCATTTGAATCCTACAGAAAATGAGTTGGGAAACAATAAATTATTATGTTCATTTTATGAAGTATTTCTTAATATTTTAGGTTAAGTTTGAGGTACCCCCATTCAGCTTTTACAAGCTGTCTTAATTTTTTATAAAATTATTTTTTATGGGGAAGTTTGTTCATAAAATCAAATTAGTATTTTTTTCATTTCTATTATCAAATTTAATTATTAATTCAGTTTATGCACAGGATTTCAATGCTCCTGTGATATCTTCATTTACGTTTTCTCCAGACACTATAGACATTACTAGTCAATCGCAAGTTGTTACTGTGCGAGTATTGGCTAATGATTTAACTGGTGTAAAAAATACAGGGTTGGTATATATTC
>JACCDH010382031.1_pt1 | contig 17069 bp, 14 predicted proteins | sample 7442481 | NCBI WGS metagenome assembly JACCDH01 (sample SAMN15323433, study PRJNA562643) | freshwater metagenome | isolation source: river surface water | place: USA:Blue River Watershed | collected 2017-08-15
AATTTCAGAAGGCGAATCCACCCCCCTGCTGCGCACCATCGGCTTGGGTGTCGAAAAGAACGTGGTCAGCATCACCGGGGGCAACAACAACGGTTTTGCAGACCAAGCGGGCGAATCGCTCAACTACACCATCAACGTTTACAACGCAGGCACCGTCACGCTGACCAACGTCACTGTGCTGGCTGAGCTGACCGGTCTGAATCAGACCATTGCTTCTTTGGCTCCCGGCGCTAACCAGTTGTACCAGGTCAGCTACACGCTGACCCAGTCGGATCTGGACACAAACGGTGGTGGTAACGGCTACATCGAAAATGCGACGGTTGTGGATTCGGACCAAACGCTGCAGGCGTTCGACAACGAAACCGTGCAACTGATCCGATCACCCGTGCTGTTCTTGGACAAAACATTTCTGAATGTCTCGGGCGGTAACGGCAACAACCTGATCGACGCTGTGGGCGATGTGCTGAACTACCGGGTGGTGGTGGCCAACCCCAGCAACGTGACCCTGACCGACGTGTCCATCATTGAGCCGCTGACCGGCCTGACTGTCAGCAACCTGACCTTGGCTCCCGGACAAACCCAGACCTACTTGGGCAGCTACACGCTGACTCAGGCCGATCTGGACAACAACGGCGGTGGCGATGGCTACATCGACAACGCGGCGGTGGCGGACTCTGCCGAGACAACGCCAGTCAGCGACATCGAATCGGTCCCATTGCTACGCACCATTGGCTTGGACTTCGACAAAGGCATCCTCAGCATCAACGGTGGCAACGGCAACGCCCTGGCGGATGCAGCGGGTGACGTGATCACCTATGTCTTCACGGTGAACAACCCGGGCAGCGTGACCTTGACCAACCTGACGGTGGTGGACGACCTGACGGGCATGAGCGAGTCTCTGGCTTCGCTGGCCCCCGGAGCGACGGTCACCTACACCTCCCGCTATGTGCTGACCCAAGCCGACCTGGACAGCAATGCCGGAGGCGACGGGGTGCTGATCAACACCGCCACGGCAGACACCAGCGAAACGCCTGCTTTTGTAGATGCAGAGAGCGTCACAGTGGTCTACCAGCCCCTGATTGACCTGACCAAGTACGTGTCGGTGGACAACGGTGTGACCTGGGACGATGCGAACGGCCCCACAGGCCCGCTGTTGTCCTCAGCGGACGGCATTGATCCACTGTTCCGTTACAGCGTGACCAACAACGGCAACATCACCCTGGCAGACGTTACTCTGACCGATGCCGCTTATGACCTGAACGGCGCTGCAGCAGGCACCGATTATTCGTTCGGCAGTCTGGCGGTAGGGGCTACTGCGGAGTTCATCTTCACAGGTGCTGTCTGGGCTGAAGGCCAACAATCCGCAGACGCCTCAGTGGCTGTCGCAGGCATGCCTGGGGTATTGGATATCGACAACGCCTACTACTTGGGTGTTTGAGTTCACTGACTGAAGCACGACGCACCTGGATACCCGCATCAAGGTGCTCAAGCAGAACGGGTAAGCCTTGCCGCTTACCCGTTTTTTCTTGTCCTACCGATTTGTCAGTAAGGCCCTTATCGGTTTCAAAGGATGCCCACAAACACTGCGCTTGCCTAAGCTGATCTGAGCTGAACAAGTTGAACAGCCGCAGAGGCCATGACTTGCGTGGTTTCACTTCGACAACAGGAGGTTTATGTCATTTTTGCCCCCCCGCACATGGTGTCTTGCAGCGGTCCTGCTGCCAAACTGGTGTTGCGCTCAAAGCCTTCAAGAAGCGGTATTAAAAGCCCTGGCCGAGTACCCCAGCATTGCTTCCACCCGATCAAAAACCGAAGCCGCCCAATCGGACGTCACCCGAGCCCAAGGTGCCCATTGGCCACAGCTGTCATGGACCGGCACTTATAACGCTTACCACAGCGACACACGGAACAACCGTTGGACACAAACCCCGACCCTGAGTTTGAACCTGTGGTCTGGTGGACGCATTCAGTCGGATGTGGAACGATCGGAAGCCTTGGCCAAGGCCAGTCAGAAACAGGAACACATCACCCGCGACGATGTGGCCCTGCTCAGCAGCGAAGCCTACTTGCAGTGGGCCCATTCGAAACAGATGGTGAAGCTGGCACAGGAAAACCTGAGTACCCATGAAAAAATTCTGCAGGACTTCCAAACCATCACACAAGTCGATCCGGGCCGCCGCATTGACTTGAACCAGGCCCAGGTGCGCCACGACAACGCCAGACTGGTCTTGCTCAAAAATGAGTCGGAGATGGCTGTGGCCGCAGAGCGCGTGGCACGCATGCTGGTGGCCCCGGCACCGGCTGAGCCCAGCGGTCTGGAATTTTCTCCTCCGGTACCTTATGCCACGCTCGACCAAGCCCAAGCGCAGCTCGACGATCAACACCCGGCGATTGCCCGCCTTCTGGCCCAACGCGAAGCCGCTGCAGCCAGCATTCGCTATGCGAAAGCGCAATACGCCCCCACTGTCAATCTCACGCATGCCAAACTGACCACAACTGGGGTGACCGATGGTCCATTCGTCACGCAATTGCAATTGAACCTGCCTCTCTTAGATGGCGGTACCGCGCGCGGCGCCGTGGGCGTAGCCACAGCCAATTTACAAGCCTTGGAGTTTGACCTCAAGGAAATGCGGCTGATCCTGGGCGAGCAACTGGCCAGTGCTTGGGCCAGCTGGCAATCTTCAAGGAGCAGAGCCAGCATGGGACAGCAGCAAGCCCGAACCGCTCAGGATCTGGCTCGCGGCTATGTGCAGCAATTCCAGGTGGGACGGCGATCCTTGCTCGATTTGTTGAACATCCAAAGCGACCTGTACACCTACCAAAGCAATGCGGCCATGGCCATGCATGAATCACGCCTGTCACAAGCCCGCATTTTGGCAAGTCTGGGTCAATTGGCCAGCGCCTATTCAACAAGCACCACAGCCCGCGTGCCAGAAAGCTCAGGCCCATTGACCTCACGATCATCGGCACAGCTGACCGCCTTGGCAAAAGGGACGAATGAAACAAGCCTGTCGACCGCCTTTACAGGGCCCGAGCCCACCACCCCCAACCACCCAGAGTGACCTCATGGACCCACTAGCCTTTTCCGCAGCAACTGTCGACAGCGACGCCAGGACACCATTGTCCAGCCTTGCCCAAACCACACAGGCAGACCCTTTGCTGGTTTGCCTGGCCATGACCGCCAAAAAGATCGACCGCGAAGTACATCTATCGGCACTTCGCGCGGGCTTCGCCGTCGATGAAGACGGTCGCATTCCAATGAATGCCTACCCCGACCTGGCACAGCTACACGGCATGATCGCGGTTTGGTCGCGCACCGAACTGCGGCAAATCCCCAGTTACGTGCTGCCCGTCATCGTGCCGCTGATCGATGGCCGCGCCGCCGTGCTGGTATCGGTGACAGGACAAACCGCGCAGGTGCTGATGGCTGAAACCGGCATGACCGAGATCGCGATGTCCATGGACGAGCTGCAGCGTTTGAGCTATGGCGAAATTTTGGTGGTCAAAGCTGCCACGCAAAAGTCGGCCCAGCAATTGGTGCCCTTCCAAGGTGAAGCGCTCGCCTGGTTCTGGAACACGGTGTGGCGCTACAAAGGCTTCTACATCGAATCGATAGCGGCGGCGGTGGTGGCCAATGTGCTGACGCTGGCGGCCGTATTTTTTGCCATGAATGTGTACGACCGGGTGGTACCCACCCAGGCCTACACCTCACTGTGGACGCTGGCCATTGGCACCACGGTGGCCATCCTGCTGGAGTTTGGCGTGCGCTGGCTCAAAGCCAGACTGGTCGATCTGGCGGGCCGTAAAGCCGACCTGAGCCTGAACGCCATGCTGCTGCGCGAGATCATGGCCATTCGGCTGGAGCATCGACCCCAATCGATCGGCATCTTTGCCAGTTCCATGCGCGACTTCGAATCGCTGCGCGATTTCATGTCATCGGCCTCGATGGTGCTGGTGGTCGACATGCCTTTCATCTTGCTGTTTTTGGTGCTGATCGGCGTCATCGGCGGGCCCATTGCATGGATACCGGCAGCCGCTGTGCCGATTCTGGTCATCGTGGGCCTGTGGGCCCAGCGCCCCCTGATGCGGGCCATGCGAGAGAACATGAAAGAAAGCGGTGACAAGCAAAGCGTGCTGGTCGAATCGCTGTTGAATCTGGAAATGCTCAAGGCGAACAACGCCGAAAGCTACCTGCAGCGGCGCTGGGAAAACGCCAACTTGGCCGCCACCGATTCGTACAAAAAAATCCGCGCCCTCACCAATCTGATGCTGGGCCTGACAGCCACTTTGCAGCAGCTGGTCACAGTGGCCATGGTGGTGTATGGCGTTTACCTGATCGGCGACAACACACTCACACTGGGTGGCCTGATCGCCTCGGTCATTCTGGCGGGACGCGCCATATCGCCCCTGGGCAGCATCATGGCGCTGGCCGCACGTTACCAGCAGGCTCGCAGCTCGCTGGACACCCTGGACGCCCTGATGAAACGCCCACGCGACCGCGATGGCGAGCGCCGCTATGTCGTACCTGAAAAAATCATGGGCGGCTTGCGCGCCGACGAGCTGGAGTTTGCTTATCCGGGTGAGCATCCCATGCCCGTGATCCGCAAGTTGTCCCTGAATTTGGCAGCCGGTCAACACCTGGCCTTGCTGGGCCGCATTGGCAGCGGCAAAAGCACCTTGCTGCGTTTGCTGGCTGGTTTGTACACGCCGCTGGGAGGGCGGGTCTCCATCGACGGGATCGACCTGCAACAAATAGAGCCCGCCGAGTTGCGCAGTCGGCTCGGTTATGTGGGGCAAGAGGCGCAACTGTTTCAGGGCAGCCTGCGCGACAACCTGGTGCTCTCGGACAGCTGGATCAGCGATGCACGGGTCATCGAGGTGCTGCAAAAACTCGACATGTACGCCATGGTGGCCAGCCACCCACGTGGACTGGACATGCCGCTGACCGAGGCGGGTGGTGGTTTGTCGGGTGGCCAGCGGCAAATGCTGGCCATTGCCCGCTTGATGCTGCGCGAGCCTGCTTTGGTATTTCTCGACGAACCCACCTCCATGATGGACCAGACCAGCGAAGCCAAAGTGATCGAGGTGCTGGGCCATTGGCTCAAAGGCCGGACCTTGGTGCTGTCTACCCACCGCCTGCAACTGCTGGTGTGGGTGGAGCGAATTGCCCTGATGGACAACGGCCAAACAGTGCTGGAAGGTCCGAGAGAAGATGTTTTGCAAAAACTCGCCGTGGGCGTTGCCCCCAAAGCAGCTCAAGCACCGCGCTCGCGCACGTCTGCTCAAGCCCACACCCCAGCCACGGCCCCTGCTACCCCCGCAGCACCGACTGCCGCTTGAAGAAGACAGGAAAACACATGTCCATTTTCAAAAAAAATACCGAACACCTGCAAGTCCCAAGCGGTGACAGCATCGAAGACGACGAACGAAGAACCAGCCGCACCTTGGTCTGGACGCTCGGTGCGGTGCTTATCGTTGCGTTGCTGTGGGCAGCCAGTTTCGATCTGGACGAGATCACACGGGGAACAGGCAAAGTCATCCCCTCCAGCCGTGAACAGGTGATCCAGAGCCTCGACTCCGGCGTGCTGGCCGAACTGCTTGTGCGGGAGGGAGACACCGTGGTCAAGGACCAGGTGTTACTGCGCATCGACGATGCCCGTGCCGGGCCGCTTTATCGGGAAGCGCGCGAGAAATGGATTGCCCTGTCCGCGCAGGCTGCACGTCTGCAAGCCGAGGCCTATGGCACACCATTGCAGTTTCCAGTGCATGTGCAAAACGACCCCATGGCGGTGCGACGCGAAACACAGGCTTACAACGCACGCAAAAGGGCATTGAACGAACAGATGGCCGCCATGCACGAATCACTGGCTCAACTGTCCAAAGAGCTCAGTCTGACCGCGCCCTTGGTGACTCAAGGGGTGATGTCCGAAGTGGAGCTGTTGCGTCTGAAGCGCCAGCATGCCGACATGCAATCCCACATGGCCGAGCGACGCAACCGCTATCTCACCGAGGCCAGCAACGAATGGGTGCGCATTGAATCCGAGCTGGCACAAACCCGTGAGAACACACTGGCACGAGAAGATGCTTTCAAGAAAACAGTCATCCGATCCCCCATGGACGGGATTGTGAAAAACGTGCAGCAAACCACGCTGGGCGCGGTCATCCAAAGTGGCCAAAGCATCCTCGAGATCGTGCCCGTGAAAGACGACATGTTGGTCGAGGCGTATGTCAAACCGTCAGAAGTGGCATTCCTCAAAGTCAAGCAAGCGGCCGTCGTCAAGCTGACGGCCTACGACTTCAACAAATACGGCGGTCTGGAAGCCGTTCTGGACCATATCAGCCCTGACACCTTGCGCGACGAGAACAAACCCCACAAACCGGGCAGTGCCCCTGTCGATCTGGAAGAAGGTTATTACCGCATTCTGGTTCGCATCGTTGACCAGCGGCTGGACCGCCACGGCATGCGCATGAACGCCACACCCGGCATGACCGCAACCGTCGAAATCAAAACAGGACAAAAAACCGTTCTGGAATACCTGCTCAGGCCCCTGCAAGCCATGACACAAGCCCTGCGAGAGCGTTAACCATCGTCTGGAGCCCCCATGAACAGCATCGTCGGTATCGCATCACGCCACAACACGGTTCCCGATTTGCTGCGAAGTTTGCGGCAAATGGACCATGCCGACCACAACAACTGTGGCTTGGTGGTCTACGGCCGCCAAGGCAACACTGCCAGTACACCCAGATTGCATCGACACCGACGCGCACAACCCATTTCCGTGTGGATGGACCCTGCCAAAGCACCGGGCGCACAACCCTGCCAGCCACCAAACCCGCTGGACCAGCTCCAAGGTCAGGTGGGCATGGGCCACACCGGCACCGCAGACACGCAAGGCCCCATTGGCCTGCAGGCGGTATTACCCCACATCAGCCATGGCCCTGATGAGCACCTGAACAGTCCAGCCAAAGTGGCCGTCGTCGCGCAGGGCCAGCTGCAGATCACGGATGGTTTGCGCGAAACCTTGAAAGAGCGTGGCTACCGATTCAAAAGCAACTGCGACTGTGAATTGCTGGCCCATTTGCTCGATGCGACCCATCAAGGTCATGCGGTCCAGGCCCTGCAGCGCACGCTGGGACTGCTGACTGGACCTGTCGCCATGGGCGTCATGTTCCATGACCAGCCCGGACATTTGTTTGCCGTGCAGCGCGGTTTCAACCTGTACTGGCACTCGAACGGTGAAAGAACCGTCTGGGCCAGCCACAACAATGCTCTACCCTGCGATGCTGGCGATTTCAAGTTGTTGAACGATGGCCTGGTGCTGGAGCTTCACCCTTGCGGCAACGGCATCACACATCACCTGCATGGCTGATGGCGGCATCAGCCCCTGCTTAGAAAACTGTCAATCAAGTCTTTCTAAATGAATCGACCGCGGGGCCAGAGACGGTCGATTTTCGTGCCGATTTGACACTCCTCAAGCTTTGACCAAGGGGAACAGATGCCGTGTGATGCTGATCACCACTGGCCCCAGCAGCACCGTCATCAAGGCAGGGAAGACAAAGAAAATCAAGGGGATCAACAGTTTGATGGGCAATTTGGCCGCTGCTTCTTCAGCGATCAATCGGCGCTTGGTCCTGAGGGCGTCCGAATGCACTTCCAGCGACTCCGAGATGCTGGTGCCAAATCGATCAGCCTGGATCAACATCGAGACCAAGCCCTCGATATCGGGCAAGCCCATGCGCTGGGACAAGTGCCGCAAGGCTTGTTCGCGTGAAGAGCCTGCACGCAGCTCCAACCCGGTCAAAGCAAATTCATCCGAGAGCTGGGGATACGACAAGCGCATTTCGCGCCCCACCCTTTCGATGGCCGCATCCAAGCCCAGTCCGGCTTGAACGCACAAACGCATCAAATCGAGCGCATCCGGCACGGCATGAAACAAAATCTTTTGCTGCCTTTTGACCAGATGGTGCAAAACCAGGTCGGGCATGTAATAGCCCGCAGCAGCCGAAGCCATGAGACCTGTCCCATAGGCCAGATCGGGCCATTTCAGCTGCAGCATCCACATCAGCGCGACGAAACATGCGGGCAACAAAAGCGTTAACACGGTTTTCAGCCCCAGAAAAACCGAGACGGCGATGCCAGACCGAAGGCCAGCATTGAGCAGCCTGATCTGCAGTGCACTGGGCTGCACAGCCACTTTCGATGTGGTCGGACCTGCCCATGGGGCCAACGCCAACAGCCATGAGGTCAACTTGGGTAACCAACGCACAAGCCATGCATTCGCCGCAGGTCGACTCGGGCCAATCAATCCCAAGCGGCGCTTTTCAAAATGATCTGGAATCCAACGATCCAAGGTGAGGTAAACCAAAGAGGCCACCAACAGGAACAAAGACCCCAGAAAAACAAGATTCAAAATGGACATGACGGACTTTCAGACTTTGATTTGAACCAAACGGGACATCCAGAAGATGCCCACCAGCATCAAACCCAAAGACACGCCCAGCATGGCAACACCCATGGGGTCTTGCCAAAGCGCCGAGATGAATTTGGGATTGATGAGGTACAAGAAAAATGCCAACAAAAATGGCATGACCGACAAGATCCAGGCAGAAATTCGACCTTCGGCTGACAACACCCGAACCACCCCCGCTATTTTTTGACGCTCACGAACCAAGGCTGCGGTCTTGCGCAGCACCTCTGCCAAATTCCCGCCGGTCTCGTTCTGGATCAAAACAGCCACCACGAAATAACGAATCTCCCTGCTGTCAATGCGCGAGGCCAAGTGGTTCATAGCAGCTTGGACACTCATGCCCAGATTGATTTCATCGAACACCTTGCGCAACTCCTGGGCGATGGGGTCATGCGACTCCGATGCCGTGATCTGTAGTGCGCTGATGAAGGCATGACCCGACTGCTGAGCGCGAACCATCAAATCCAGCGCGTCGGGCAATTGCTTTTCAATGGCCACAATCCTTTGCACACCACGGTGTCGGAGGTAGTAAATGATGCCCGCCAGCATGGCCAACATGCACAAGCCCGTCACAAAATTCGGCCAGTTCAGCACCATGCTCATGACGCCCGACAGCAGCACCAACACCGCAGACAACAGCAGGGTTTGCGAGACATCCAGAGGCCAATCGGCTTGAATAAGAAATCGGTCCAAGTCCTGAATGCCAGGCACACGACCCAGGTAACGGTCGAGCACTTCGAAACGGCTCAAGGTGCGCCTTTGCAAAATTTCCGTTTGAACGTGGCGTTGCGCGTTCATGAACATCTGGTGCATGCGCTGATCGAGCAACTTTTGCCTGGGACTCCAGTAAACATGCCAGGCCTCGTAAAGACCCAGCAGCATCAAAAAACTGGCCACACCACATGCGCCCAATATGAGCCAATAAGTGACTTGCATCATACACCCCGAAATTTCAAAGGATCGAACAGGTCGTCGCGCAGTGAGATGCCACGCGTTTTCAGCCGCTGCACAAATTTAGGCCGAATCCCGGTAGCCAAAAATCGGCCTTGCACCTGACCATCCGCCGTAATGCCTGTTTGGTCGAACTTGAAAATTTCCTGCATCGTGATCACATCCCCTTCAATGCCCGTGATTTCCTGCAGGCTGGTCAGCTTGCGCCGACCATCCGACAAGCGCGAGACCTGAACAATCACCGTCAATGCCGCGCTGATTTGTTGCCGCATCGAACGCACATCCACATTCAGGCCTGCCATGCCCAGCATGTGCTCCAAACGGGTGATAGCATCGCGTGGCGAGTTGGCGTGAATGGTGGTCATCGAGCCGTCATGCCCGGTGTTCATGGCCTGCAACATGTCCAGCACCTCGGCACCGCGCACCTCACCCAAAATGATGCGGTCTGGCCGCATGCGCAAACTATTGCGCAGCAAAGCGCGCTGGGTGACTTCCCCTTTGCCCTCGATGTTTTGGGGGCGGGTCTCCATGCGTACCACATGGGGCTGCTGCAATTGCAGCTCGGCAGCATCTTCAATGGTGACAATGCGTTCATCCTGCGGAATACTGGCTGAAATCACGTTGAGCAATGTGGTCTTGCCGCTGCCCGTCCCACCTGATACGAGCAGATTGACCTTGGCCTTGACCAAGCCATTGATCAATTCGGCCATCTCTGCATTGAGGGTGTGAAACCCCAACAAGTCGACCATGGTGTAAGGCACCACAGAGAAACGCCGAATCGACAGCAAGGGACCATCCAGGGCCAAGGGCGGAATCACCGCGTTAACGCGAGAGCCGTCCGGCAAGCGGGCGTCAACCATGGGGTTCATTTCATCCACACGGCGACCAATCCGGGAGACGATACGGTCAATCACACGCATCAAATGGGGTTCGCTGTCGAATTCAATGTTGGTGGCCTCGATCTTGCCTTTGCGCTCGACATAAACCCGGTGTGGTCCATTGACCAGAATGTCCGACACGCTGGGGTCTGCCAGCAAGGGCTCGATGGGGCCCAGGCCCAGCATTTCATCCTGAATGCCCTGGACAATCTGGCGACGCTCCGCCTCGTTGATGGCCAGGCCACTCTCGTCCAGAAGCCTTTGCGTCAAGCCCTTGAGTTCCAGGCGCAAGGCTTCGGGCGACATGGTTTCCATGCGCCGCAAATCCACCTGCGCCAAAATCTCTCGGTGGATCTGTGACTTGATGGTCTCCAGCCGAACCGCAGTCACCCTGTTCGCAGACAGGGTTGCGCCCAGCGCAATCGGGATCGGGGTTTGGGACTCAAAATGCTGGCGGATGTCCAGTTTCAAAGCAATCTCCTTTTTGGGCACGCCTGCGATCAGGCGGCTTTGCGCATCCAACGGTCCATCCAGCCACGGGCTTTGGGCATGGGAACATGCAAAAGCGAAGACGTGATCTCACGCAAGGCTTTGAGCACACCGTTTTGTGGATGCAACAGCTCCAGCGGCTTGCCCAGATTGAACGCTTCGGTCACGGCCGCGACCTGATTGGGAATGGTGTGGTGAACTTGGATCCCCACCGCTTGCTCAATGCTTTTGACATCCAGCAGACCATCTGACTGGTATTTGTTCACCAACAGTCGCAGCTTGTCATCGCCATAGCCCAGCGAACGGAAAAGCTTGACCAGCCGCTTGGCATTGCGCACCACAGGCAAGTTGCACTCCATGGCCACGTACACCACATCCGCCATGTCCAGCGCCTTGAGCGTGATCGCATCGATCGTGCTGTCCAGATCCAACACCACAAACTCGTGCATGCGACTGGCCAAAGTCAACACCTGCTCGAGTTGGCTCGCGGTGATGGCCATGGCGATGCCCGGCTCATCCGGTGCCGCCAACAAGTTCAGGCGCGGACTGATGCTGTGCATGCAACTGTTCAAAAGCTGCGCATCCAGACGGTCAATTTGCTGCGTCAGGTCACTGATGTTGTTCTTGACACCGTCCTGGCTCATGTAATACGACGCATCACCATATTGCAAATCCAGGTCCACCAGCACGCAGCGTCGGTTGAAGGTTTCTGCGATCAAATGCGCTGTGTTGGCCGCCAAAAACGTGGAGCCACTGCCGCCTTTGCAGGAAATGAAGGCCACAATTTTTCCGGCCCCTACAAAACCATCATCCGGCATGCGAATTTTCTCGTGGTGCGCCACAACGCGGCGCAAGGCCGCGATCAAATCAGCCTGTGCTGGCGGCGAGGTCACCACCTCCCGAACACCCGATCGCATGGCGCGAACCAAATCCTCTTTGGAATCGCTGTCGCTGATCAGCACGACACTGATCTGCGGGTGAGACCAGGTGATGCTTTCCAGCGCCTCCAGATCTTGCGTTCTTTGCATCTGGCTGCTGCACACTACCAAAATCCCAGCCTCCAGATTCTGAAGCAGTGGCAACAAGGTCTGCCCCTGTGTGCGCACCACAGCAGACTTCACAGTCAGACTCTGCGACTGAACTGTGCTGCGCAACAGTTCGAGCGTCGTGGCATCCGATGCCAACAAATACGTGTTCATGGTTAAGCCCTTTCAACGGCCAGCCGAGCCGACCGCACCACCCACCCCAATGTTCATGACATTCACAGGTGCAGGCGGCTTGTCGAAGGAACTTTGGTAGCGGTCAATGGTTGACTTCATGGCCACGCCATCAGCGCCCGGTGGGGGCATATTTTTCTGCCCCGCTTGCGGATTCAGGGTTTGCGCCTTCACGGCATGGCGCACCGATTGCCCCCATTGCGGCGCATCGGCATAAGGCGTGTTGGCACACCCCGTGGCAGACAAAATCACCAACAACCATGCACCCCAATGGGTGACCTTGCTTGTGTTCATTTTGGACATTGCGATACTCCTGACGTCAAGGTTTGGGGGCTACGGCAGGTGCCGCTTCAGATGGGCTGCTCGGTGGCTGCTCAGTGGGCACTGCTGGGGGTTTTTCCATCAGGCCTTCCACCATGAATTCGGCGCGTGTTGGCGGCTTGAAACTGTCAGTCGGCAAAGCCAAGGGCACATCGGACGTTTTGGACAGTCGCGGAGTCACCACAAACAGCAATTCGGACTTTTCGGTTTGAAAGGCGTTGCTGCGAAACAAGGCCCCCAAGACAGGCAACTCACCCAATACAGGCAATGCCCGAATCGCCTCCGACACATTGCTCTTGATCAGTCCGCCAATCGCGAAACTTTCGCCATCCCTGAGCTGCACCGTGGTGGAGGCGCGACGGGTGGTGATGGAGGGCAAAACACTGACTTGCCCATTGAGGGCTTTGACTGTGGCCCCCAACTGCGACAGCTCAGAGACTTCAGGGGTCACTTTCAAATTGATCAGCCCTTCTTCCATCACGGTGGGTGTGAAGCTCAGGCCCACGCCGAACTCTTTTTCCTGCAGGGTGATGGCATTGCTGGTGCCGCCTTGAGGCACGGGGATGAAAATTTTTCCACCGGCCAGAAATGAACCCTCTTGGCCGCTGATGGCCGTGATGGTGGGTTCAGCCAGGATTTTGACCAAGCCTTTTTTCATCTCGGCCGTCAAGGTGATGGTGGTCATGCCATTGGCTCTGGCGGTGGTCAAGGCCGTGGCCCCACTGGTCAAGAACTGCGAGAGCAAAGACACCGAGGTGCTGCCGGCTGTACGGGTCAGGTTGATGTCCACCCCCAACTCATCGAGCAGCGTGCGGGACACCTCAGCCACCTTGACTTCGAGCATGACCTGTTGAGAACCCTCCACACGCAGCATGTTGATGACTTTTTTGCCCCCGTTGTAGGCCTCTGCCAAGCTCACGATGCGCTGGACCTTGGTGGCGTCGGGAACGCGCCCGCGCAACACCACCGTGTCGGCCATCACGTCGACCATCAGCGGCTCGGCCGTCGGCACCCATTTGGCCAGCCGTGACTGCAGCATGCCGGTGTCCAGTCCCACCGCGACATCGCGCAAAGTGGTTTTGCCGTTGGCAGACCAGACAATCAAATTGGTGATGCCTGTTTTCTTGCCCAGCACATACACCTCTTTGGCGTTGATCAAGGTGACATCGGCCACATCGGGGTTGCCGATCGAGATGCGCAGGGCTGGCTCAGCCAGCTTCAAAAGCGTGGATTTTCCGGTGCTCAGGTCGATGCCGGGCAACAACTCAACGGGGCCTTGGGGGGCGGGCGACTTCTCTGAAGAAGCGGAAACCACGGTTTTTGAAGTTTTCTTGGTCGTGGGGGCTTCGGGCTCTGCCGCCCATGCGGGCAAAGCGAAAACCAAGGCCATCACCAGTCCATGCGCCATCCATGTTTTGCTGATTTTTTTCATATTGATTGGTTCCATTGACGAATGCGGTTCACTCGGCCGACTCTTGGGACTTCGTCATCCCGCGAATCACTTCCATTTTTTGAGTCGGTTTGGACTGCAGGTTCATTCCCACACGCTGAACCACCCGCGCAGGTCTTGTGCTCGGCACTGCCGTTGGCATCACTTGCAAGACCGAGCCTTTGACCGGCTGGGTCTGCAAGCTTGTGCGTTGCAACAAATCCGCTTTTCTCGATCCGGGTGTCTCGACACTGGCCACATCGACCTGGCTGCGCAAAACCAGTGACAAGGCACCCACGCTTCTGGCCAAGTCGATGATTTCAGCTTCCTGAGGGGTCACTTCGAGGGTCACCGCGCTGACCACTCGTGGCTTGTTTTCGGTGCTGGCAACATCTTGTGCCACCGCCAGCACCTGAATTCGCTCCAGCACAATCTTGGAAACCGGGTTGTTGTCCTTGTCCGGGATATTGGCCATGACATCCACAAAGTTACCCGGCAAGGCAAATCCGGCCACGCCGACGATCTCGTTGACTTTCACCGTGACCGCACGTTTGCCTTCTTTCAACACCGACGAAAGCCCGCCTTGTTGTCCCAGGGCTGCCAATTTGGTGTCCAGAATCGGCTCGCCCCGCAAGATGGGCATATTGATCACGCGGTCATACGCCTGTTCGGTGGACCTCAAGGGCGATTGAATGGGTGCAGAGGTGGGCCAACTCACGGTCTCCAGCATGGAAGGCTGCAAGCGGGTGCCTATTTGAAGGTCCCGCGTCGCCACAACCACTTTGATGGTATTGACTGCATCCTTTTGCTTCAACCAGATCGCCGCCATAGACACTGTGGCCAGAGACACGGCGGCCGCCACAGCAATGATCAAAACCGGACGTTTGTTCATCATGTATTTCCTGTTCCAAATCCTGCGACACCACCATCACGGTGTCACAACGTAATACGCAGCCGTCCCCAACCCAACGGCCAAGGCATAAGGCACACGCTCGGATGTCACCTGGCTGATCAAGGGCTGGCCAATGGACGGCCATTGCCGTGCCCGGATGTATTGCATCCATCCGGCCTGCAGGTTTTTCACCACAGTGGTCATGTTCGATGTCCAGAGGCCCCAAGCGATGGACAACAAGCCCCCTGCGAGCACGATCGCCACGCAAACCTTGGCCATGTCGGGCCACCCGACAAACAGGCCAACGGCGGTGATCAATTTGACGTCGCCAGCGCCGACCATCTTGAACATGTACAACAGCAGGAACACCAGAAAACCGGTCATGCCACCGAGCAATGCGGCATTGAGCCCGATGCCCCGAGGGGTCAGGGACAGGCCCAAAGCGGTCATCACGCCCCAGAGCACCAAGGTGTTGGGGATTTTTCGCATGCGCCAGTCGTGCCAGATGGCCAACGACAACAGCACACCCAAAGCCAGCACACTGACAAACTCCAGAGGCAAGGCGAACATGATCGGTTCCTGGGTTCTGTCGAAGCACTTAAGGAGCGGTCGTAGCAGGAATGGTCCCTGCAAATCGTTCCGAAATTCGGGTAAACAAATCTCCCAATTCGGTGCCCAACGCCGATGCACCTGTTGCAATGCCCAAGGCGATCAAAGCGGCCAGCAGGCCATACTCAATGGCGGTCGCACCCGACTCGTCTTGAATAAAGTTTTGAATTTGTTTTTTCATGATCACAGACTCCAGATGAAAGTTGATGAACTTCAGGCTGCGGGATCGGTTCAGATTGCGCCTTGTCTTGGCTCCGCAAACTGCCCACCCTCAACCTTGCAACGGCGTTCACTTTTTTGACCACCGTGGCCTGACTTTAAGAACTGACCATCACCGCGTCTGTTGTCCACCGTACAAACCAGGAGAGATCAGCGGGGGCCCTGGCGGCATGCTGGTTGGCTATCACGCACATCTGAGAACTCCGGCAGTGGCGCGCGCCCTCAAAAAATCCATACACGGAGCAAAGCACCTGTGCTCACTTGCAGGCCTTCACCAGCGATTGCAGATGCTGCAGGTCATTTCAGTGCACGCACAGATGGCAATGGACGGTGAGGCCACGCACAGACCTGGATGTGCGATGCAAGGTCAAACCTTCGTGATTCGGTGCGCAATCGAACGGTGATGGAACACCCCAAGTCCTATGGTTGATATTGGGCATGCCAATCATTCGCTCGCATGTGCCCCAACACTGATCTGAAGGATTTCACCCATGACTCCATCCCTGGTTAAGGTGCCTGCGCAGTCCAGGCGCTGCCCGTCTCCCTCCCCACGCGCGATGGCCCAGCACCGCCAAAGAGGCACGGCCACAGTTGAATTTGGTTTGCTTTTGCCCGTGCTGCTCTTGATCGTCTCCGGCATCATCGAGTTCGGCATGGCGCTCTACGACAAAGCCGTGATCACCAACGCCAGCCGCGAAGGTGCACGCGCAGGCATTGTGTTGCGGGTCCCTCCGGTCAGTAACAGCGAGATCACCACCCGGGTGAAACACTACACAGGCGAAACCCTGCCGACTTTGGGTGCACCTTGTCCTGTCAGCGTTGAGTTTCCTGTTCAAAGCGACGCCGCACTTCTGGCAGTGCGTGTGAGCTGTACCTTCAGAGGCTTGGCTTGGGGCAATCTCTTGAGCGCCATGAACTCGCCCCTGGTTTTGACATCCACCACAGTCATGGTGAGGGAATGATGAACACACACACAAACGCTCAACGCGGCGCAGTCACCTTGCTCGTAGCCTTGATGATTCCCGTTTTGCTGGGCATTGCGGCCTTGGTGATCGATTTGGCGTACATCCAGATCGTTCGCAACGAACTTCAAAACGACGCCGATGTCGCTGCGCTGGCGGGGGCTAAGCACCTGCGCAACAGTGCCTCCGCGAAGCCTCAGTGGTCTGAAGCTGAAAGAGTGGCACAAGAAGCGATTGAACTCAATACGGCTGACGGCAAGCTGCTCAAAACAGGCACCGTGCAATCGGGCTACTGGAACCCCACACAGGCCAATACCGTCTTGCAGATGCTGCCCATGACCCCGACCATCAACGATGTCCCCGCTGTGCAGGTCACCTTGCGCAAAGGTCAAGGGCAAAACGATGGCGAAGTCCCCACTTTTTTTGCCCGCATGTGGAACATTTTGTCCACGCCCTTGACCGTCACGGCCGTCGCGGGCATCACCAGCCCAGGCACCATAGAGCCCGGCGGCTTGTTTCCATTGGTGGTCAACCAGTGTGTTTACGACACTTACTGGGACAGCAACGCCACACCGCCAGGCCCCAAGCTGAATGCATTGGGACAAGTTCCTGAGCTGGTGCTGAAAGCCTTCGA
>JACCDH010818953.1_pt1 | contig 17069 bp, 16 predicted proteins | sample 7442481 | NCBI WGS metagenome assembly JACCDH01 (sample SAMN15323433, study PRJNA562643) | freshwater metagenome | isolation source: river surface water | place: USA:Blue River Watershed | collected 2017-08-15
ATTGAACCAATACAAAGCTTTTCTCCCCATAGTTGATCTGGAATAGAAAATAGAATTAGTGGAACATCCGGAAAGATTTTTTTAATTTGGGATTCGACAAAGGGTAATGAGATTTTTTCACCTCCAGAAATTATTACTTCATCTGCTCGCCCAATTACCTTAAGTAATCCAGAATTTATCTCACCAAGATCGCTGCTTTCAAACCAACCATTTTTTTCAAATGGTTTGATTGTGCCATCTGAACTTAAGTATCCCATTGCCATCATAGGACCATTTATTTTGATCAAACTATTATTATCTACTTCGAACTTAACACCCTCCAGTGGTTTATTGTTGTATACACATCCACCACTCATTTCAGTCATGCCGTAAGTTGTAACTACCTTTACATGTTTACTCTCAGCTAATTTTCTAAGATTCGAATCTAAAGGCCCGCCGCCTACTAGAACTGCTTCAGCAGCTGTCAGATGCTCAAGTAATTTCGAATCTTCATAAACTGCTTTGTGTAGTTGAGTAGGCACTATCGAAATAAAATCAGCATCCTGATAATTATCCACATTACGATTATCTAAAACTTTTGTCCCTAGCGCTGTAGCCCTGATTATTACGTTTAGTCCTGCGATGTGTGTTGTTGGAAGCAGAAGTGACCAAGTATCGCCAGGAGTAGCACCTAAAAATTTATGACTTGCATTAGTAGAGGCGATCAGTGCAGCCCTTGAAATTGCAATTGATTTTGAATCTCCGGTTGAGCCAGATGTATTAACTACCAATGCAATATCTTCCTCAACTTCAGTGACTGAAAGCTTTAATGTTGATAATGCGGCTCCTGAACCTTCTAAAGCCACCGCTATTTTTTCTTGCAACTGTGGGGTTGACCACTCAGCCTGAATAGGCAGTATTGGGCGCAGTTTTTTTTCCACCATAATCCCCGTAGGCTATCTCTATCTAAATCCGATTAACACCTTGGAGAATATCTTGAGCAAGCCAATTAAGCGTCAGCCAGGAGAGCGTTCAATTCCTAACTGGCAATCAGGCGTTGGTGGTGAAAAATTTACTGATGTTAAGTATCAAGTTGCGGATGGCATTGCAAAGATCACAATCAACCGCCCAGAGGTAAGAAATGCATTTCGCCCACAAACACTTTTTGAGTTATCTGAAGCATTCGACCTCGCTCGAGACAATGATCAAGTTGGGGTCATAATTTTTACTGGTGAAGGTAATGAAGCTTTTTGTTCCGGAGGAGATATAAATGTTCGTGGAGACGATGGATATTTGGGAGATGATGCACTAAGTAAAAAAGGTATTGGTAGATTAAATGTTTTAGATTTACAAGTTCAAATTCGTCGAACTCCTAAACCAGTAATAGCAATGGTGGCAGGTTGGGCAATTGGTGGCGGTCATGTACTGCATGTAGTTTGTGATTTAACAATTGCAGCAGATAATGCAAAATTTGGCCAAACCGGACCAATGGTTGGTTCTTTTGATGGCGGGTATGGCTCTGGACTTTTAGCGGCTCATGTAGGTCAAAAGAAAGCTAGAGAGATATGGTTTTTATGCAGGCAATATGATGCATCCGAAGCTTTAGCAATGGGATTAGTAAATACAGTAGTACCTATCAAAGAGTTAGAAGCAGAAACTGTATCTTGGGCAAGAGAGATGCTTCGTCACTCTCCTATGGCACTTAGATTGTTAAAGGCAAGTTTAAATGCTGCCGATGATGGATTAGCTGGGGTGCAACAACTAGCAGGAGATGCAACTTTACTTTTTTACTTAACTCAGGAAGGTCAAGAAGGACGTAACGCGTATCAAGAAAAACGCGATCCAGAATTTAATAAATTTCCTAAACGTCCTTAGTTATGTTCCCATATGAGTTAAATGTTGTTGCCTTACCTTTAAGTACCAACTTCCGTGGAGTAAGTTTTCGTGAAGTAGCCCTGTTTGAAGGACCTGCTGGTTGGAGTGAATTCTCACCATTTATTGAATATGACAGCAGAGAATCTGCTATCTGGCTGAAAGCAGCCCTTGAAGGTGCAATGACGGAAGAACCAACGAAGCTTCGAGAAGAAATAGGAATAAATGCCACTTTACCCAATACTGAAGTAGAGAATGTAAAAGATCTACTCTCAAAATTTCCAGGTTGCAAAACAGTCAAGATTAAAATCAATGATTTTAAAAAAGATAGAGAACTATTGGTTGAGGTATTAAGACATATACCGGATGCGAACTTTAGATTAGATGTAAATGGTCAATGGGATTTTGAAGAAGCAGTTGAGAACATTAATAATTATGAAAAAGAATTTGAGGGAAAAATCGATTATATTGAACAGCCCTGCCTAAAAATGGAAGACCTCTTAGAGTTACGTAAAAAAATTGAGAGTAAAATTGCAGTAGATGAGTCAATAAGAAAACATTTAGACCAGGATCCTTCAATTTTGAAGACCTTTGCCGATATAGCTGTAATTAAGTGGGCCCCTTCAGGAGGTACTTCTGCCGCCTTAGAGCTAATTGAAAAAATTGATTTACCTGTAGTTATTTCAAGTGCATTAGAAAGCAGTATAGGTATCTCACATGGTCTATCACTTGCACAATCAATTCCAAATCTATATGGAGCATGTGGATTAGGAACAGCAGTACTATTTAAATCTGACATAACTAGTAATCCACACACCATCATTGATGGCCAAATCAAGAATAAGAAAATAGTTCCAGACCTAATTGATGAATTTAAAGTAAAACCCGATAGACAGATTTGGTGGCACAATAGGATCAATCAGATTTATCAGGAGGGCTTAATTTGAGTGATGCAACTAAATTGGCTCATTCCATTATTAGGCAACTAATTGAAGTAGGAGTTAGTGACTTTGTAATCTCACCTGGTTCACGAAATGCACCACTTTCTATAGCATTGAGTCAGGCAGCAAATAAGCAACTAATAGATTTGCATGTGAAAATTGACGAGCGAGGTGCCGCTTTTTTTGCTCTTGGTCTATCTAAAGCAAGTAATAATTATGTTGCAGTAATTTGCACTAGTGGTACGGCTGCTGCAAATTTTTTACCAGCAGCTCTTGAAGCAGTTCATAGCGGCAATAAGTTAATAATTATTACTGCAGATCGTCCTGCCCGCCTTCGAAAAACAGGTGCTAATCAAACTACAGATCAAATAGGGATGTTTCAATCAATAAAAACACATGATATTTCTACAGATACTGACATTAAAAATTATTTACCGGGTAATCCAGTTCATTTAAATATTCAGTTTGATGAGCCATTAATTTCTACAGATAAAAGTGATTGGCTGGCAGGAATAAAAGTATCGCCACTAAATTTCCATAATAACGTATATGGAAAATTAGAAGCTTCTTCTGGTGTACTGGTGATTGGACATGATCGAGCCGGTTTTACCAAGACTGAAATAGATTCCTTCGCAACAAAATTGAATTGGCCAATTATTGCTGAAGACCCCCTGTCTTTTCCTAACTCAATCCCACATGCATCTATTTTTTTAGCAGATCAAAGTATCGCAGAGTTTTTAAAGCCAGATCAAGTAATCTCAATTGGCAGAACTACTCTTTCTAGGAGTATTAATTCATTTATAGCCTCAGTTAAAAAAACAGTTGTTATTGACCCAAGAACCAAAGATGTAGATACAAAGCGTGAAGCTTCATTAGTGCTTAGTTCATTACCTGCTGAAGTAACAAGTCAGGCAACAAGTTCAGAATTGTGGACTAAGGCAGCTAACAGTGCTGCGAAGGAGTTGGAGAATTTAGCATGGTCAGAGCAGCAGGCTATTACAAGTATTTGTGATCAAATAATTGATGGGAGCGCAGTTTTTATTGGCTCATCTAGGCCAGTTAGGGATATTGAAGCATTTGTTCATCCAAGAAGTGGGATTGAAGTTTTTGCTAACAGAGGACTTGCAGGCATCGACGGTAACATTTCAACAGTATTTGGAATTGCAGAAAAGTTTGATTCAACTACTGCAATATTAGGTGATCTAACTTTCCTACACGACATATCAGCCCTGTCTAATTCATCCAAATCAAACATTAGAATTTTCATAATTGATAATAATGGCGGAGGTATTTTTTCAACACTTCCTCAGTCAAATACTGATAATTTCGAACAGGTATTTGGTACGCCACATAATTTGGATTTAGTAAAGGTTGTAAATGGCTTTGGCCTTACTGCCAAAAAAGCTTCTAATTTAGTTGAATTAAATCAATTAATTTCAGAGCCCATTAAGGGTTTAAGTGTTGTGGTGGTTTCAGTGCCAAGTCGGATAGAAAATGCGAAAAATTTAAAAGATATTGTTCAAAGAGTTTCTAAAGCAGTGCGCATCGGCATTAATTTAGCCTGACTTTCTGCATATTCAGTTACTGGATCAGATCCTGCAACTATTCCACAGCCAGCAAAGATTCTGATCGACTTATTTTGATCACTAAGTAATCCACATCTTAATGCGATTGCAATTTCACCATCACCATTCGCATCAACCCAGCCAACGGGACCTGCATATCTAGATCTATTCATTTGTTCCAATTCGGAAATTAATTTTTTTGCATCTTCAGTTGGTGTGCCACAAACTGCGGCTGAAGGATGTAAATTCTCAATTAAAGTAAAGATGTCTGCCTGCTTAGCACTGTCATTTAGCACGCCGGTAACATCTGTAGCTAGGTGCATCACATTTGAAAGGTGTAGAACAAATGGCGATTCTGGAACATTAGTCGATGAACAAAATGGTGCCAGAGAGTCGGCTACTGACTTAACTGCATATTCATGCTCTTCTAAATCTTTTGAAGATTTAGCAAGTGATGCGGCAAGAGCTAAGTCCCGATCTTCGTTACCTGTTTTTTGAATTGTTCCCGCTAGTACTCTTGAGGTAATCATTGATTTACTTAACCTGACGAGTAATTCTGGAGTTGCTCCTATTAATCCATCAACGAGAAATACCCAAGTTGACGGGTAATCAACCTCAAGTCGCTGTAGTAAATTATTTACATCTATTTCAGAGGTAGAGGTAGCTTTTAAGTCTCTAGCAAGCACTACTTTTTCTAATCTTCCACCTTTAATTTCAGAGATTGCTTGAGAAACCTGACTCTGCCACCTTTGCTCTTCAATTGAACCTTTTTCCCAGATTATCTCTCCACTTTTTGAAGAGTTAACAATTTTATTAATATTTGGCTGTTTGCTATCTCCAATCCAAGTAATCCAGGATTTTCCGCCTTTTTGCCCAATAACAATCTCTGGAAATACTAAAACAGATACTTCATCAGGATCAAACGAGAAAGAAGTAAAAAGTATTGGACCTGTACCAATGCCGTGCACATTATTATTTATATTCAAATTTGATAACTGTGTTTGCCACCAACTGCTTGCTTCCTTGAATCGATTTTTACCTTTAACTTCAATTCTTTTGTACTCTCCAAAACCAACTAACCCATCTCCACCACGCACCCAAGTTGTTGAGATTTTTAAATCTGTACTTATTGAGGTTAATAGGGGATGTTCACCCAATATCTCAGTAGTAATTAATACAGACATGTTTTTGTTACGCCCACCTAATTGTTGGATTTGTGCCATAAGCCTACTCCTATAAGAATGGGGGTGTGGTACGAGCAAATCTAAATAAAGACCCAGATGATGTCTCAAAGATGTTTGATGGCGTAGCAAATAGATATGACTTTTTGAACGATTTATTAAGTTTAGGTAGGACAAAAGCCTGGCGAAGAGTTGTAACTTCGATTATTGGTCCAAAATCAGGTATCAAGATATTGGATATAGCAGCTGGCACCGGTGCATCTACAAGACCATTAGTTGATGGTGGTGCTGACGTAATCGCACTAGATTTTTCTAAAGGTATGATCGAAATTGGAAAGAAAAAACATAGAGATATCAAATTTGTGCAAGGTGATGCCCTAAATATTCCTTTTGAAGATAACTCATTTGACGTTACAACTATTTCATTCGGTTTAAGAAATACCTCAAATGTAAATCTGGCATTAAAGGATGCCTTACGTGTAACTAAGCCAGGTGGCAGAATCGTAATTGCAGAATTTTCTCATCCAACTAATTTTTTGTTCAGAAAAATTTATTTAAATTATTTAATGAAAGCACTTCCTGTTATCTCAAAGAAGATAAGTAAAAATCCGGATGCTTATGTGTATTTAGCAGAATCAATTAGGGCTTGGCCAAATCAGGATGGCTTAGCGTCCAAAATGCGGGATGCTGGCTGGAAAACTGTCGCTTGGCAGGACCTGACCTTTGGAATTGTCGCAGTTCACATTGGGTACAAGGCGTAGGTGGCAAAAGTGGCCCTGAGTAATGAATAGGATTTGACCGTATGAATCCCTCATTTAATCCATATGTGCCGATCCTTGCTATTGGGGCAATTGGCTTTGGATTTGCGATTTTTTCAGTTGCTGCAGCAGCACTGACCGGCCCAAAAAGATACAACAGAGCAAAGTCAGATGCTTATGAGTGTGGAATCGAACCATCACCACAAGCTGCAGGTGGCGGAAGATTTCCAGTGAAATATTTTTTAACTGCAATGCTTTTTATTATTTTTGATATTGAAATTGTTTTCCTATATCCATGGGCGGTTGCATTTGATGATCTTGGAGTTTTTGGATTAGTTGAAATGGCATTATTTATTGGAACTGTATTCGTTGCTTATGCCTATGTGTGGCGCCGCGGTGGATTGGAGTGGGATTAAACATGGGCTTAGAAGAGAAGTTACCAAGTGGGTTTTTACTAACAACAGTTGAAAAGTTAGCTGGCTATATGAGAAAAAATTCTCTGTGGCCTGCAACTTTTGGTTTAGCATGTTGTGCAATTGAAATGATGGCAGCAGGTGCTGGTCGTTATGACTTAGCAAGATTTGGTATGGAAGTCTTCCGTGCATCTCCAAGACAAGCTGATTTAATGATTGTAGCTGGACGTGTTAGCAACAAGATGGCGCCAGTTCTTAGACAAATTTATGATCAAATGGCTGCACCTAAATGGTCCATTGCTATGGGTGCATGTGCTTCATCAGGCGGAATGTTTAATAATTACGCAATAGTTCAAGGCGTCGATCACGTAATCCCCGTCGATATTTATTTGCCAGGCTGTCCGCCTCGCCCAGAAATGTTAATGGATGCAATTTTGAAATTACATGAGCAAATTGGAAATGAAAAACTTGGGGCAAATCGCGAGAAAATCATTAAAGAAGTGGAAGCAGCAGCATTGGCTGCAAAACCAACCCATCAATTAAAAGGTTTATTAGCATGAGCGAAAAAGGGATGTTTGGCGTATCAGGTTCTGGTGACACATCAGGCTTTGGTGGCCTAGTTAATTCTACGGTAGTAACAGGATCAACCCAGCGGCCATTTGGAGCATACTTTGATCAAGTTGCTGATGATTTAGAGCGAGCCTACCCACTATTTAGTGATGCAATAGAAAAAGTAATTGTCGACCGTGGTGAGTTAACTTTATTTGTAAAGCGTGATCGATTATTTGAAGTTGCCAAAATTTTAAGAAATGAACTTAGGTTTGAAATGTGTGTAGGAGTAAATGGCGTTCACTACCCAAATGAAACTGGTCGAGAGTTGCATGCAATTTATTCACTACTTTCAATAACCAGAAATCAAAGAATTAGATTAGAAGTTTGTGTTTCAGATCAAGACCCACATATTCCATCTCTTGTTGAAGTTTGGGCTGGAACCAATTGGCATGAACGTGAAACTTATGACATGTTCGGAATTATTTTTGATAATCACCCGGGTTTAACTCGAATCATGATGCCAGATGATTGGCCAGGACATCCACAGAGAAAAGATTATCCACTTGGTGGAATTGAAATTGAATATAAAGGTGCAACTATCCCAGCTCCCTCAGAGCGCAGGAGTTACCGATGACAACATTTACCGATCCATACGCATCTTCGCAAGAAACTACTGAAGGAAGAGTTTATTCAGTAACCGGTGGAGATTGGGATGCTTTAGTAACAGAAATTGGCGCAACTAAAGAAGAGCGTGTAGTTGTAAATATGGGGCCGCAGCACCCCTCAACTCATGGCGTACTTAGATTAATTCTGGAATTAGAGGGTGAAACAATCACTGAGACAAGGTGTGGAATTGGTTATTTACATACAGGAATTGAAAAAAACACCGAGTATAGAAATTGGACCCAGGGCGTAACTTTTGTAACCAGAATGGATTACTTATCGCCAATATTTAATGAAACTGCATATTGTCTTGGCGTTGAAAAATTATTGGGAATTACCAACGATATTACTGAGCGAGCAACTGTTCTAAGGGTAATGATGATGGAGTTCAATCGAATCTCATCCCACATGGTGGCACTTGGCACTGGAGCACTAGAACTAGGAGCTCTTTCACCAATGATTTTTGCTTTTAGAGAGCGTGAGAAAGTATTAGACATTTTCGAGCTAGCTTCAGGATTAAGAATGAATATGGCTTATGTCAGGCCTGGTGGAGTTGCACAAGATTTACCACAAGGTGCTTTATCTAAAATTAAGCAAACAGTTAAGGATTTGCGCCATAACTTTAAAGATAATGAGAAACTTTTAGTTGGTAATTCAATTTGGATTAAAAGAACTCAAGGTGTTGGTTACTTAGATTTAGCTGGCTGCACAACACTTGGAGTTACTGGTCCAGTACTTAGGTCTACTGGCTTAGCATGGGATTTAAGAAAGGCTCAGCCATATTGCGGCTATGAAGATTATCAATTTGATATTCCAACTACAGATACCTGTGATGTGTATGGACGCTTCTTAATTAGAATGCAGGAGTTAGAGCAATCCTTAAGAATTATTGAACAGTGTGTAGCAAAGTTAGAAAAATTAGAAGGTCAACCCGTAATGGTCGCAGATAAGAAGATTGCTTGGCCATCTCAACTTTCAGTAGGTGCAGATGGAATGGGTAACTCACTCGATCACATCCGAGAAATCATGGGTGAATCCATGGAAGCATTAATCCACCATTTCAAATTAGTGACTGAAGGATTTAGAGTTCCAGCAGGTCAGGTATACACCGCGATTGAATCCCCGCGAGGTGAGCTTGGAGTTAATTTAGTTTCAGATGGTGGAACAAGACCGTATCGTGTTCACTTTAGAGATCCATCATTTAATAATTTGCAATCAACTGCAGCAATGTGTGAAGGTGGTCAAATTTCAGATGTAGTTGCTGCTGTAGCTTCAATTGATCCTGTAATGGGAGGAGTTGATCGCTAATGGCATTTACTTCAGAACAAATTTCGATAATGGATTCGATAATTTCTAGATATCCACGCAAGCGATCTGCAATTATGCCGCTTTTGCATTATGTGCAATCTATTGATGGTTATGTAACAAATGAGGGAATTGAATTAATTGGTCAGAAATTAGAGCTAGCTACTGCTGAAGTCACAGCGGTATCGACTTTTTACACTCAGTACAAATCTAAACCTGTCGGTGAATATCATGTTGGTATCTGTACAAATACTTTGTGTGCAGTTATGGGTGGAGATGCAATATTTGAATCAATTAAAGAGCACCTCGATATTGAAAATGATGGTGTAACTAGTGATGGCAAAGTTTCAGTTGAGCACATTGAATGTAATGCAGCTTGCGATTACGCGCCTGTAGTAATGGTTAATTGGGAGTTTTACGATAATCAAACAGTTCAGTCTGTAAAAGATTTAGTTGATAGTGCACGAGCTGGAAATCCACCAGCACCAACTCGTGGCCCAAAAACTCTACGAACCTGGAAACAAAACTCAGCAGTTCTAGCTGGTATTTCAGATGGATTAGCTAATGAAGGTGTGCAGGCAGGTGAAGCTTCTTTGTTAGGACTTAGGAAAGCAAAAGGTGGAGCATGAGTAAGTTAACTCCAGTACTTTCTGCAACTTGGGATCAAGCAGATTCATTTACTATCGAAGGTTATAAGCGCAACGGTGGTTACAGCGCGATTTCAAAAGCACTTGCTATGCAGCCTGATGAAGTTATTCAAATGATAAAAGATTCTGGATTACGTGGTAGAGGTGGTGCTGGTTTTCCAACTGGAAATAAGTGGGGATTTATTCCACAGGGTGATAATAAAGAACATTATTTTGTTGTTAACGCAGATGAATCAGAACCTGGAACTTGTAAAGATACGCCATTAATGATGGCCAATCCACATGTATTAATTGAAGGAATAATTATCGGATCATTTGCAATCAGAGCTAATTACGCATTTATTTACATCAGAGGTGAAGTAACTCATGTTGTTCGAAGGGTGCAACAAGCCATTGAGGATGCATACAAAGCAGGATTTCTTGGGAAAAATATTTTGGGTAAAGGATTTGATTTAGAGCTAGTACTTCATGTTGGAGCTGGTGCATATATCTGTGGTGAAGAGACCGCGCTTTTAGATTCATTAGAGGGCTTTCGTGGTCAACCAAGACTTCGCCCACCATTTCCAGCTATTGCCGGCCTTTATGCAAAACCAACTGTGGTCAACAATGTTGAGTCTGTTGCCTCTGTTCCTTCCATAATTAGTAATGGTGTGGCTTGGTTTAGCGCAATGGGAACTGAAAAAAGTAAGGGATTTACTCTTTATTCACTCTCAGGTCATGTAAATAATCCTGGACAATTTGAAGCACCATTAGGAATTACTTTACGACAACTTCTTGAAATTTCAGGCGGGGTAAGAAATGGGCATAAATTAAAGTTTTGGACACCAGGTGGTTCATCGACACCAATTTTTACTGATGCTCATTTAGATGTTCCCCTTGATTACGAAGGTGTATCTGCAGCTGGGTCAATGTTAGGTACTAAAGCCCTACAAATATTTGATGAAACAACTTGCATAGTTAGGGCAGTTTTGAGGTGGACTGAATTTTATAAACACGAATCTTGTGGAAAGTGCACACCATGTCGTGAAGGAACTTGGTGGTTAGTTCAAGTTCTTAAAGATTTAGAGGCTGGTCGTGGTACTGAAGCTGATTTAGATAAGTTACTAGATCTTTGCGACAATATTATGGGTAGATCATTTTGTGCATTAGCCGATGGAGCAGCTAGCCCGATTATTTCTTCATTAAAGTATTTCCGCCAAGAGTATTTAGATCACCTAACTGCTGGTAGGTGTCCATTTGATCCCATGGCTTCAACTTTATTTGATACTGCAGGTGTTAAATGAGTATCCAGGAATTAGGAACAGAGTCACAAGTGCAAGTAGAAATGATCACTTGTGTTATTGATGGATTTGAAATTACAGTTCCAAAAGGAACACTTGTAATTAGAGCAGCTGAAAAACTTGGAATTCAAATTCCTCGTTTTTGTGACCATCCATTATTGGCACCAGCTGGTGCATGTCGCCAGTGTTTAGTAGATATTGAAATAAACGGCAGAGCATTTCCAAAACCTCAAGCATCATGCACAATTCCAGTTGAAAATGGCATGATCGTTAAGACTCAATTAACTTCACCAGTTGCTGATAAAGCCCAAAAGGGAATTATGGAGCTGCTGCTAATTAATCATCCACTAGATTGCCCAGTTTGCGATAAAGGTGGAGAGTGCCCGCTTCAAAATCAGGCCATGTCCAATGGTCGATCAGAATCAAGATTTGAAGGCGTTAAACGTACATTTGAAAAACCAGTTCCAATCTCATCTCAAGTTCTACTAGACAGAGAGCGGTGTGTACTTTGTGCAAGATGTACACGTTTTTCTGAGCAGATAGCCGGTGATCCATTTATTACATTGAATGAACGTGGTGCGCTGCAACAGGTAGGCATATATGAGGAAGAACCATTTGATTCTTACTACTCAGGTAATACCGTACAAATCTGTCCAGTAGGAGCATTAACTGGCACCTCATACAGATTTAGAGCTCGGCCATTTGATTTAGTTTCAACAGATTCGGCATGTGAGCACTGTGCTTCAGGTTGCGCTATGCGCACAGATGTTCGTCGTGGTAAAACTTTAAGACGGCTTGCTGGTGAAGATGCAGATGTAAATGAAGAGTGGAATTGCGATAAAGGTCGTTGGGCATTTAAGTATGAGGTTGCAAAAAATAGAATTAAAGTACCCATGGTTAGAGATTCCAATGGACAGCTTCAGGAAGTATCTTGGCCTGAGGCGCTAGCTGCTGCAGCGCAAGGATTAAAAAATTCTAGAAGTGGCGTATTAGTTGGCGGAAGAGCAACAATCGAAGATGCGTATGGGTATAGCAAGTTTGCGCGAGTTACGCTTAATACAAATAATATAGATTTTCGCGCTCGCAGACATAGCCATGAAGAGTCAGATTTTCTTGAGTCTGTAAAATTAAATGCAACATATAAGGACATAGATACCGCAGATCACGTTGTGTTGATCAATTTTGAACCAGAAGATGAATCGCCAATAGTGTTTCTAAGAATCTATAAACAAGTACATAAGCGTTTAGTTAAAGTAACCAACATAGCGCCATTGGCTAGTCGCGGTAGTGAGAAATTAAAAGCTAACTTGATAAAGACAACCTCAGGAAATGAAGCCCAGGCTATTTCGAGCATTTCAGGGTTAACCAAAAAATCTGTAGTTTTAGTTGGGGAGAGAATTTCAGAAACAGAAGGTGCGCTATCGGCTGTAGTTAAACTAGTAAATGATTCTGGAGCAAAATTGGGTTGGATACCAAGACGAGCAGGTGAACGGGGAGCGGTTTTAGCAGGAGCAATTGCAAATTTATTGCCAGGCAATAGGCCAATTACAGATTCTGCTGCAAGAGTGGATGTAGCAACTGCATGGTCGGTAGATTCAATTCCTACTGAACAAGGTATGAATACTGATGAAATGATTAACTCTGATTTACAATCTCTTGTAATTGGTGGAGTTGATCCAATGGATATCTCTGCTGAGGCAAAAATTAAGTTATCAAAAAAATTCATAGTCTCACTAGAAATTCGTCAAAGTGATATCACTGATATTGCATCTGTAGTTTTACCTGTAGCAGCAGTCGTTGAAAAATCAGGATCTTTCATGGATTGGCAAGGGAAAGTTCGCAAATTTGAAGCTGCCGTTGATCAATCTTTAAACCGCAGTGATGTAAGAATTCTTTCGATGTTGGCAGATGAAATTGGAAAACCTATTAAATTACCTTCCGTCAAATCAGCCAGAGCTGAATTTGATTCACTTGGCAATTGGGATGGACCAATCAATTCCATGAAATTAAGAAATTCTGCAGCTGCCAAATCTGTAGCTAGTGATGAAGCCGTACTTGTTTCATGGAGAAATCTATTAGATAAAGGATCTCTACAAGATGGTGAAGAAAACCTTGCAGGTACTGCTAGGAAATCAATTCTTGTTATTAGTCATGCGCGAGCTAAAGCTTTAAATGTGAATAGTGGTGATCATGTAAGAGTTTCCAATAGTTATGGAGCTATCACTTTGCCATGCCAAATAGGTGAAATTGATGAATCATCAGTTTGGCTTCCTAGAAACTCACTAAATAGCCAACTTATTAGAAATTTGGGTGTAGTAAGTAATTCAATTGTTAAGGTGGCTAAGGCATGAGTAATGCTGAATTAATTGGCCAGGATCCAGGCTGGGTAATTGCCCTTAAGGGTGTTTTAATTTTTGCTGTTTGCGTTTTCTTAACAATTATGTCAGTTTGGGGCGAACGAAGAATTGTGGCAAGAATGCAACAAAGAAGTGGCCCAAATAGAGTAGGTAAGTTTGGATTACTTCAGGCTTTAGTTGATGGCGTTAAGTTGGCATTAAAAGAAGATTTGATTCCAAAAGCTGCAGATCGAGTTGTATTTGTAATTGCACCAATAATAAGCACAACCGCATGTTTTATGGCATTTGCAGTTATTCCACTAACAGGACAAGTCAATTTCTTTGGCCATACAACAGTTATGCAAATGACTGATTTATCAGTCGGCGTACTTTACGTTCTTGCTATTGCTTCCGTTGGTGTTTACGGAATTGTGTTAGCCGGTTGGTCATCTGGATCTACTTACCCATTACTTGGAGGACTTAGATCATCGGCACAAGTAATTTCCTATGAAGTAGCAATGGGATTATCACTTGTTGCAGTGTTTATCTACGCCGGCTCAATGTCTACCTCCGAAATTGTTACAGCTCAAGATCAATGGTGGTTTGCAGTAATACTTTTCCCTTCCTTTATTATCTATGCAATTTCAATGGTAGGTGAAACAAATAGAGCACCATTTGATTTAGCTGAAGCTGAGGGCGAATTAGTTGGTGGATTCCATACAGAGTATTCCTCACTTAAGTTCGCACTCTTTTTCTTGTCCGAGTATGTAAACATTATTGCGGTATCTGCACTTGCAACCACTCTATTTTTAGGTGGTTATAGAGCATTTCCAGGATTAGGTTTTACAGAACAGTGGCTTGGTGGCTGGTTCACATTAGTTTGGTTCTTTATAAAAGTACTTGGATTCTTTTTCGTATTTGTCTGGCTAAGAGGCACTTTGCCACGCCTAAGGTATGACCAGTTTATGAAATTTGGTTGGAAGGTACTAATCCCATTCTCACTTGCTTGGATTTTAGTTGTTTCAACTTTAAGAGTTATGTCTCAGCAAGGAGCTTCACAAGGGTTAATAGCTACTTTTATTTTCTCAATTGCACTTATTTACGTTGCTATTACAACATTATTAGATCGTAAGAAAGCTGAAATAGCTAAAGCTTCACGAGAGATTAATTCCCCTGAACCAAACTTTCCAGTACCAGCAATTCCAAACTCAAGAGTGGAGCAGATAAATGGCTGATGATTTAGTACCACGTTCTGATGAATTTGGATTAGCTCATGCTGATAAATCTAAGGCACCAATTACTAATCATGAAAGTGCTAGTTTTGGTAAGCAACTACTTGGCTTCTGGGTGACCTTTAGAACCATGTTCAAAAAGGTTAATACTGTTCAATATCCAGAGGTAAAAGAACCAACCGCACCAAGGTTTCACGGGCGCCATCAGTTAAATCGACATCCTGACGGATTAGAAAAATGTATTGGTTGTGAACTTTGTGCTTGGGCGTGTCCAGCCGATGCAATTTATGTTGAAGGTGCGGATAATAAAGAGGGCGAAAGATTCTCTCCAGGTGAGCGTTATGGCAAGGTTTATCAAATTAATTACTTGCGTTGTATTTTTTGTGGCCTATGTATTGAAGCATGTCCAACTCGAGCATTAACAATGACAAATGAATATGAATTAGCTGATAGCACTAGAGGTAAATTGATATTTGAAAAAGATGACCTTTTAGGTCCACTGCGGGCTGGAATGGTGCCACCTCCACACCCCATGTATCCAAACACCGATGACAGCAATTATTACCGTGGTGAAGTTACAGGATCTCATCCATCCCAAGGGATTGCAAAGAATGATTAATCTTGCTTTAGATGTTGGCACTACTGCTGCCCCTGAATCATATTTATTCTATGTTTTAGCTCCACTATCTGTGATTGCAGCCGTTGGCATGTTATTAGTAAAAAAAGCTGTGCACTCAGCATTATTACTTGCCTGGGTAATGGTTACTTTGGCAATATTTTATATTGCCCAGGAAGCATTATTTTTAGGCATTGTTCAAATAGTTGTTTACACCGGTGCAGTAATGATGCTTTTCTTATTTATTTTGATGCTTGTTGGGGTTGATACATCAGACTCTTTGGAAGAAAATATTAAGGGATTAAGAATTGTTTCAATTGTCGCAGCAATTGGTTTTGGTGGATTACTTGTAACACTTATATCAAGGGCAACATTTGGTAGACCAGTAGTAGGACTAAGTGAAATCAATTCTGAAGGTAATGCTAAAGGAATTGCCGTCGAATTATTTACTAGATACGTTTTTGCATTTGAAGTTATTTCGGCTCTTTTGATTACCGCAGCAGTTGGTGCCATGGTTTTAGCTCATAGCCAGAAAACAAAATCGAAATTTGTTCAACGTGATTTATCAATTGCAAGATTTAGAAAAGGTGAACTAAAAGATGCAGCTGGATTGCCTGGATCTGGAGTTTACGCACTACATAACGCTGTAGATGTACCGGCACTACTTCCAACTGGAAACCCAGCTCCTACTTCAATTTCTGCTGTTCTTGAAGCACGCGGTGACATGATTGATAGTTCTAAGTTTGAATTAAAAGAAGAGACTGAGGAAGATAAATAATGTCTATTGCAAATTATCTTTATCTTTCTGCCATCTTGTTCACAATAGGAGCGATTGGTGTAGTCGTACGTCGGAATGCAATTGTTGTATTTATGTGTATCGAGTTAATGCTAAACGCTGCCAATCTTGCGTTCGTAACTTTTGCTCGAATAAATGGCAATCTCGAAGGTCAAGTAGTTGCATTCTTTACCATGGTAGTTGCAGCATGCGAAGTTGTCGTTGGATTAGCAATTATTGTAACTATTTATCGCTCGCGTAGATCTGCATCAGTAGATGATGCAAGTTTGTTGAAAAGATAATGTTACAAACATCAGCTAATTTAGTGTGGTTCATTGCACTTCCACTTTTTAGTTCAGCTTTACTTTTATTGGCTGGTAAAAGAGCAAACTCTTGGGGTCATGTACTTGCGACAACTGTATCTGCTGCAACTTTTACAATCGGCGTTATTGAATTTCTTGCTATGCAAGCAAGGCCAGAAGAAAATAGAGCCGTAGGTCAAAAACTATTTACTTGGATTTCGGTTGGCTCTTTTAATGTTGATGCCTCACTTTTACTTGATCAGCTATCCATTTGTTTTGTTCTTTTGATTACTGGAGTTGGCACGTTAATCCATGTCTATTCAATTTCATATATGTCACATGATTTGGACCGAAGAAGATTTTTTGCATATTTAAATCTATTCATAGCCGCAATGTTGCTACTAGTGCTCGGTGATTCCTATCTAAATCTGTATGTAGGTTGGGAAGGAGTAGGACTTGCATCCTACTTATTGATCGGTTTTTGGAATCAAAAACCGGCTTACGCTACTGCCGCTAAGAAAGCTTTTGTAGCAAACAGAGTTGGCGATGTTGGATTGTCTTTAGCCATAATGATTGCTTTTGCCACATTCGGTGATGTCACATTTTCAGGAATAAAAGAACAGACTGATAGTGCGTCAACGACTCAACTTAC
>JACCDH010088705.1_pt1 | contig 17066 bp, 15 predicted proteins | sample 7442481 | NCBI WGS metagenome assembly JACCDH01 (sample SAMN15323433, study PRJNA562643) | freshwater metagenome | isolation source: river surface water | place: USA:Blue River Watershed | collected 2017-08-15
ACCGTGCCCTCCATTCCCAACTGGTGCGAACCCTCGAAATCAGCGCGCGCTACAAACGCCTGACCGACAAGGAGCGAGAGGTTTGCAGCCTCATGATCCGCGGCTTTGGCAACAAGGAAATCAGCGAACTCAAAGGCTCCGCACCTGCCACCGTCAAACTCCACCGCGCGCGGGTGCTCGAAAAAATGGGATTTGAGTCCCTGCCCGAACTGATTGATATGGCCATGTCCGACCCGGCCTTCATGCAGCTACTCAACCGTCCCGGCGAACAGGGCGACAACCTTTCAGGCTGACACCGAAACAGCCATTGCGCATTGGTGAAATTCAGGCTTGCCATAACTTGGCTGCGGGCGTAATCTATGTTTTAGCGTGTCGCCAGAGAGGTCTGGCGTGATGCCCAACAGAGTGAAAGGCTCTGCATTTCAAACGCCACTGAGCGTTTGAGCCTGTGAGCCCCATGCAGTGGGACAGCTACAGGCATAAGGTCGGCGACTGAACGCCAGACCAGACACCCGGCCGCATGCCCTTCAGGGGAGCCGCCGGGTGTTTTTATGCATAAAAAACGCACCCTAAGGTGCGTTTTTACTGTACTTGGCGGAAACGGAGGGATTCGAACCCTCGATGAGGCTCTACACCCCATACTCCCTTAGCAGGGGAGTAACTTAAACAAGGATTAAAGTATTTTTTCACTCTCATATTTCAAATTTACTCACTTCGAAAAATTGAAATATTGACAAAACCCACCAAAAAGCCCACCATGTGGGCTATGAAACGTAATAATCAGGACAACGGCATTAGAAAAATCACGAATGACAGCGGTGAAGTACGGTACGAAGCGCGCGTTCATCGTGGCCGCAAGCATTACTCCAAGAGGCACGCTCGCTACAGTGATGCAGTTGCCTGGAAGCGCTCAATGGACAAGGCCATTGACGAGGGTAACAAGCCCGTTGCACCTCAACGCAAAGACCTTTTCACAGTCGCCGATGCTGTAAACGGCTACAAAAAATACAAGGCCTCGTCGAAGACCCCCTTGCCAAGTAATCGAATTACAGAATTCGACAAAGTAGCGCTGGACCTAGGAGAGCTGCTACTGCACGATCCCCGTAGCATCAATGAGCCTGACGCAGCTACCCTAGACCATAGCGAAATCATTAACTGGTTGACTCTTCTCATGACTGCGCCGAAGGGCAAGTTCATTAGCGGAGAGGACAAGCCGCCGTATGCTGCTGCGTCAGCGCGAAAATTTTTTTACTGTCTCAAGAAAGCTGTCAGCTGGCATAAAAAAAAGTACAAGTACACCCTCGACCAAGAGTTATTCAACCTTGATACCGAGGATATGCCGGCTGCATGGGGCGGACACCGAGAACGCCTACTACAAGCTGGCGAGGAGGATCGCCTATACAAAGGAGGTCTCGTTGGCAAGGGCCGCTTTACTAACGAAGATTGGAAGTCGATCATTGGCTTTGCATTGGAAACAGCCATGCGCACTCAAGAAATCGTTTTCGCGGAGTGGGGCCATCTTTTCGACGAAGATCGTAAACTGCGCATCCCAAAAAAGAACTCAAAAACAAAAACTGCCCGTATCGTTCTCATGTCTCTGGCTGCACGCGAAATTCTCAAGAGCCAACGACAGCGCTGCCCACAAGGGGAAAAGCGGATATTTTTCCAGATTGCAAGTCCAGACGCTTTGACCGAAGCCTTTATTCGGCTGACAAAGCGCGTGGACATCGAGGACCTGCACTTCCACGATCTCCGGCACGAAGCTGTCACGAGGCTTTGCGCAAGCGGAAAGCTTAAGCAGCTGGAAATTATGTCGATGACTGGACACAAGTCCTTAGCCACATTCCAGCGCTACGCTCACCTGATCACTGCTGAAAACGATACCTACCTGGACTAAATTTCGGTTGGCGAACAGCTTTTCAGTGCTCATGCTAGGGGACGGCGGGAAGTGGCCTCTCACCTCAACTGGGGTCGAGTTAAGGCTTCACAGATATCTTCCCAAAGACATACAGCAGCAGATTTCCTTCAAGGTCATCGATGTCACTCGGCCTCATTGATGAGCAACGGATGTGCGGTCAATTTCGGCAACCTCTGTCCTGGCAACTACTTTCTTGCAATCGGCAATGATGACTCTGTCAGCGTAACTCAAACTCGATATTTCAAATCTGACGCCGTTTACACAGGTAACGGTCATTTACACATCACGCCATAGACCGATCGTGCTCTCAACATGATCGATTTCATCCTGAGCTAACCCGTATTTTTTATAAAGCTCATGATCGCTCCATTCTTGGGACCAATCTTGTTCTGGCACGAACTGATAGGCTGACCTAGACAAATCTTGAGCTGAAGCTCGCGCAACAACTAGGTATCTAAAAAATCGTGAGGTCACGTAACTTAGGCAATTAAGCGCCTCTTTCTCTGTATTGAATGTTCCCAGAACCACGTATGTCTCAGTTACGACAGACCCCGGCGGCAAAATTTCAGTCCGCGACAGCACACGGCGCTGTCCGTTCTTGTTTGCCTGGCCCGCATGTTCCGCTGAAGATTTTGATGTATATATTTTCCACTGGTCGATGAGCTCCTTGCCCTTTTTGACAGCAGCTCGTTCAACCCATCCAGCCCCCTTCGCTTGGATAACTTTCAATTCGCTCGCCGTGCTCTTCGTCGCGTTCCCACGGAATGAGGTTCTGAGTCCGAATGGTCTTTGCGCACTGACATGTCGAGCAAAGCATTGCTCATCAGGAAGGGTTAAGAGATCGGTCTCAGCCTCACCTTTCCGCTCTACTGCGATCATTTTTTTCAAAATCCCTAAAGTGACGGAGTTGCGAACGAACACTTCTGCACCATTTTCAAGAAGTGGTCGGTTTGATACTTTTTCGAATTTCGATTTGGCGTTTTCAACAACTCGACAGTGCCCGGCATAGTTACTGTCCCACAAAAATGCACACACACCACCCGCCACATCAACATTTTTGAAAACCCTGCGGCTATCTGGTATGTCGATCAACGTCCTGATCCGTGTGTCCCCAAGCATTTCTTGCCGAAATTTACTCAGCCCGCGACCACCGAACATCCAGCGTGATGGGATGATCAGAGCAATGATTCGAGGTGAGAGGGACTTTGCAAGCTCAACAAAATGGTTATAAATTGGTACCGCACTAGCGCCATTACCGCCGTCGCGTTGTTGATACGGTGGATTGCCAACTACCAGATCAAAGTTCATATCGTCCTCCCACGCTAAACGGGCCGTTGAATAACTGCGCTAAATCCTGCATCCTCAGAAATTTGACCGAACCACATTGTTTGAACTGCAAATGGCACTTTGACCCCAACTCTCGCTTGGTCTTGTACGCATCAACCTGATTAGCAATCAACTGATGCTCTCGCTGTATGTAGATCCCATCCATATAGACCCACTTGGACAAGATAATTGGAGATTTTTCCGAATCACACATTTTCAGAACATCAGCCTGCACAATGTTCTGCATCAGAACGAACTTCCCTGCTTGTGTTACTTCATCGCTTTCAGTCAACTCAAGACAAGTCACAAAGTCTTCTAGTAGACGGTCTCGACATTTGAGTACGTTATCTGCCAGCAGCTCAAGGCCGTAAATGCTCATCAGGGCTTCCAGCCCCAGTTCTTCGCGTTGACGTTTTTCCAGAGAATCATTCTCAACAATAGACTCAAGCTTTTTGCGCAAGATTTGTACTGCAAAATTCCCCGTTCCGCACGCCAGATCCAAAACTTGGGCCTTTTCCAAGTCGATCACCGTCCTTACCTCGCCCAAAACATCATTGACAAAGTCGATAGGTGTGAACACTTCACCGAACTTCTCAACGCGATGCTTTGATCTAATGCATTGCACTCGTTCTCCGGCAACTTGACCCATACCTTCGCGCTGCCCGAAACCGACCGGTATTGATACTCCAAATTCCTGCATTTTTAGCCCCTTAAAAGAACAGTTAATTTACTGTTCTTTTAATTTACCACAATTCCGAAATTTTTGAACATTTTTTTCACTGATCATATAATTCAGTCTTATGAGCATCATCAATCCCCTCTTCGTTCGTCAAATTTGTGTGCTTTCACGCCTGCACACGGACGGCTACAAATCCGTAGCAATTCAGGTCGGTTACGCCAGCAGCAATCTTGGCTCTGTTTATCACGGCCGACGAAAAATGCCTGATGACATAGCAGAGAAGATTTCTGATGTTTTGCACTTCAAACCCGCCGGGTTTACAAATGACGGCGCCATAGAGTCCGCCATCGCACGCGATGTTCAAAGCGTTCTAGATCTAGTTGAGTGCGGTTTCGATGTAAAGCTGCTTTGCCGACTTACCTCGGACCGTGAGCGCAAATTTCCCGACAAAGTTTTGTACAAGTTCGGCTTGGTGCTGATCAGCTATAACAACACACACCGCCTCTTGGTGTTGCGTATGACGCGTGATGGCATGGATGAGCTATGGTCAAAGCGGTCATTAAGAGCGAAGTCTGCGACGGCCAATCAGACTGAGTTCGACTACAACCAGTTTGGTGCATTGATGCGCCTAAACTTGGAGGCTTCCAGAGATCAACTCCCAGCTAGCCATATTGATCTTTCAGTTCAACAAGTCAGCACGCTTGTTGAAAAAATTTATGCCAGCTTTCATTCCACGAGCGGAGCTGCAACACTTACTGCCGCACGGGAAGCATCCGCAATTTTGAGTCTTGATCGCAAACGTCGTCATCGCAACTACGTTTCGATTGCAAAGGAAATTTACGGTCTGGCATCCAGTCGTGAAGTTTCCAAAGGGACAGGTCGGTCTAGCGCTTGGGAGTCAGTTCCAGTCGAGATTCATGTCATCTTCAAGGAAGATCACGATGAAAAGGTCATGTGCGCAACAGATGAGTTTGAGCATTTGATCATTCTGCGCGAGTACCACGATGGCGTCATTGAAATTCTTTACGAAGGCCCTCGATGTCTGATTACTGAGATCGTTGAATCCAACGATGTTCGCAAGAGCATCACACTCACCCCTGATGAATTTCGTGACTTCAATCTAAAGGTCGAGCGACGGTCAAGGCTTATCAAGCCCGTAGCTTAGTTTGAACACACCAGCTTGGGCTCAATAGAACCCTAGCCTCCGACTCGTCCCCGACTTTTTCGCGGGGATCTGGACGGTTGTTTGCTCTGCAATGATTGATTTGCCGAGCGCAGTTCGAAGAATGATCTTCTGTTCGCGTGGTGAATACCCTCCGAGCGCGTTTGATGACTCGTTGTCAAGCTTGAGTCCAACCTCTTCGAGGCTCAATTCTTTGATCAATTTTTCAAACTGACTGCGTCCGATTTGAACAGCTTGCTCTTTCGTCAACGGATCAAGTTCAATTACTGTCAGCCTCGAAAGCAATGGAGCAGAAATGTTCCCTAGCTTGTTTGCAGTAAAAATAAAATTCAAAGGTCTGATGTCAATCGCTACGTCTGGAATACTTTGATCAACAAACTCTTTGGCTGTCCCTTCTTCAAGCAGCTGAAGGAAAACATTCTCTAGAGCATAGCGCTCATCGCCTTTTGCTTTGTCGATCTCTTCAAACGCAATCAACCCATTCGCAACCTGGGTGCTCTCAGCCGCCAAAAATCTAAGGATCCTTCCTGGCTGATGATTCGAATATGACCTGTCCAGCCCCGAAATTGTGAACGCACCTTGAGTACCTTCGAGATTGATTCGAGCAAATGGCAATTCGAATGTCTTCGCGAACGTCTCTGCAAAGTAGGTTTTACCGACGCCTGGATCTCCCTGCAAGCAGAGATGGGGAAATTTCAAACCTCTGCCTGACAACTTTGTGAGCGCGAGCTCGGGCATGATGAAATCATTGATCGCGCGTTCGAATTGAGGAAATTTATCAAGTAATGATGCACAACGTTCTTTAAAGTCATGCGGGACCGGCGCTAATTTTTTAATCGCGCTCACCACACACAACTCCCTCATCAGCTCCCGTCCGACCTTATCCGTCGCCTCTAATCGTGCACGCCGCAATCTGCCCAAATCACACAACTGGTGCTCTAACTCACCCAATCGTTCATCGTGCACACCTTGGCTCGATTCAGTTTTTTTACTAAGACCTGACCCATCTAAGTAGAGCTCCTTTTGCTCGTCAAGTTTTCGAGCACGAAATTGCGCATCAACGTCTTCCTCGAGACGTTTTAGCCGTTCGGTAAGAGATGAATTTGTCATGTCATTAAATTATGTGTTCATTTTATTCTAATGTACATCACATCGAACGAACCCGCAAATCTGTTTCAGCAAATGCACTAAAAAGAAACAGCGGGGGGATAGCCTAAGAACTCTGAGTGCATGGGAAAAGCTCTCACATCGACATCCTGCACAGCTATACGGTGTTGCCCATCCATGCAGTACACGGACGCGTACGAAAAAATGCCCCTCCACGACTAAGTAGGAGGGGCTAAGATGGAAAGCATCAGGGCAACTGCAATCGTCCTGATGCGTGCATGATACTGTATATATATACAGTTTAAACATGCTCACCAGCCACCTACCCGTTTGGATGCCAGAACCACTTCCTTTGCCACCAAGCCCTGTATGGCTGAAGGCGGCACGGATCAGTGTGGCTGCGGGCTTCCCATCACCAGCCGAAGACCATCAAGTCGAGCGCATCGAGCTGATGCGTCAGCTTGTCAAGCATCCACAAGCGACTTTTTATATACGGATCGCAGGAGACTCGATGCAAGGCGCGGGCATTCTGGATGGGTCTGTGGTGCTAGTGGACAAGGCCATCAAACCCCAACACGGTCACATCGTCATTGCCGTCGTGGATGGGGAGTTCACTTGCAAGCGGCTGTACCTACGCTCAGGGAACTTGCTACTCAAACCTGAAAATCCGGCCTTCCCAATCATTAACCCGAAAGACGGCCAAAGTGTAGAGGTGTGGGGCGTAGTCGTGGCCACAATTCACCAGCATATTTGAACCATGCTAGCGCTGCTGGACGGAAACAACTTCTATGTCAGCTGTGAGCGTGTCTTCCAGCCGCGTCTTAATGGCCGGCCAGTCGTGGTTCTCTCGAATAACGACGGCTGTGCTATCGCCAGAAGCGAAGAGGCCAAGGCACTAGGCATCAAAATGGGCGCCCCACTCTTCACAATCAGCCATCTTGAACACTCGGCTGGCCTAGTGGCACTGTCAGCGAACTTTGCACTGTACGGCGACATGAGTGATCGCATGATGAGCCTGGCTGCGGGTTTGGGTCACCGGCAGGAGATTGACAGCATCGATGAGTGCTTTGTTGACCTGTCTGGCGTCTCCGGAGACTTGAATCTGCGAGCTCACAAGATTCGTGCACGCATTCAGCAATGGATTGGTCTGCCCACGTGTATTGGCATCGCCCCGACAAAGACCCTGGCAAAACTGGCCAACCACATCGCTAAAAGTGCGGAGCGTAAACCTGGGAGCTACCCTGCTCACTTTGGTCAGGTATGCAACTTGGAGGAATCAACTCCATCTCAGTTGAGTACTCTGATGGACGCCACTGATGTTGGAGAGGTTTGGGGGGTCGGACGAAAACTCAGTGCGCAATTGCATGGCGTCGGTATTCAGACTGCGCTAGACCTAGCCCGCTGCGACCCCGTGGTTATGCAACGGCGCTGGTCCATCGTGTTGGCCAAAACAGTACGGGAACTCAATGGCACGTCCTGTCTCTCACTGGAGGACATTCCACCTGACAAACAACAAATGGCTTGCACCCGTTCATTTGGATATCCCGTGACTGAACTCAAGGATATGCTCCAAGCGGTGAGCACCTTCACCTGCCGGGCTGCGGAGAAGCTTCGTCGACAAGGTAGCTTAGCCGGACAGTTGATGGTGTTCATTCGCACCAGTCCGTTTCGAAAGAACGACCAGCAGTTCAGCACTTACCGCACCCTGCCCTTGCCTACTCCGAGCAACGACAGCACGTACCTAAGTGAATTTGCATGTGCCATCGTCCGGCACATTTTTCAGCCTGGATTCAAATACGCTAAGGCTGGCGTGATGCTCTTGGAACTTCAACCGAACAGTACCGAACAGCTCTGCCTAAGTCTCAGCCCAGATCAGCAGACTGAGGGTGGAGGATCGCGCTCCCGTCTCATGCACGCACTCGATCAAGTGAACCAACGCTATGGTCAAGGCACGTTGAAATTGGCCGGCTCTGGCACACCAACCGTTCATGCAAGCTGGGCCATGAAGCAAGAGCACAAGACGCCGTGCTACACAACGGACTGGAATGATCTGGTCACTGCTCGTTAAATTGAAAATGCAGATCCAGCGGCATTAGTCCTTTTTGAACTAAAGGTTTTTGATCGATCTTTTACTTTCACGATATTTGTCGAACTGATCAAATGCATGTCGACATTTCGACGAGACTGCCTGTAATTTCCGTAATGCTTCTTCGTCAGATCGACTGCATGACCGAGGATCGCAGATACAGCAACACCCGACAACTTACTGGCTTTTAGATCCGCAGCCACCTGGTGCCTGTAGGTGTAAGCGCTGACTCTATCTTTTGTTCGAGGAAAAATTTTCTGTGCGTGCCGTCCCACAAATTTTGAAACAGCATTGGCCGACGATGCAGTAATGGTTCTAGCACCGCCAAGTGCGAGCTCTGACTCCCAACCACCGAACGAAGTAATTACACGGAGCGGTTGGCCTTTGCCATCCCCAACCTTTGAGCCTTTGATGGAAATTTTGATTCCTTCAAGGTAAGGCTCGATATCAACACCACTTGCGATTTCGTCCGGACGCAACCCCACGATCGAGAGCAAAAGTAACCAGTCACGATGCGCCCCCACCAGACCACAGAGCATCTGATCTCGCCAATCGTTCGGCAAGTTCCGTAAGCTTGATCTTTTTGTTTTTTTACGCGCTCTTATCGCTAAAGGACATTGCACTCCCGACCCAGTCGCTTGAGCACCGACGAGCGGCGTATAAAGTTTCTCAAGCGTCAGAAAGGCAAGTCGAAAACGACGAAGATCTTTCTTGCTGCCCGCCTCGAACAATACCATTTCGGCGTAGTACTCAAGCGCCGCTTTACGCAGCCAGTACGTCCTCGTGGATTTGGTATCTAAGATTTTTTTATGTCGACCAAAGAAAATTTGGCCCGTCTGCTCGTATCTAAATTTCGTGCGTCCAGACAGCTTTCGGGCTTTGTGTCGATCCAAAAATACTCTAGATCTCTCAAGCATGTTTGCGTCAACAGGTCTCATCTCTGTCTCCTCAAAAGGTTTGAGAATTCGACTCTGTGTAGCACTACAGGGCACATTACATGACACGCAATTCTTGCGTCATGTAATGAGCAGCACTGGGAATTCATGACTGTTTGGGAGACGCCGATTTTGGTGGAATTGTCTTCCCGATCCCATCCGCAACACTCATCGCCCCCACCTAGCTCGATCAGCTTGTCTGAACTACTTGAGCAATCGATGTGTCGTCCCTTTATGGTCCCAGCAGTTAAAGTGCCAGTTTGTGCAATGCACGCGTTTTTGGATGCCACAGCTTCGTCCTTTCTTTGGAAATTTCAAGGTCCTATCTATCTCTACGCAAGAACAAGAAATTTTTAAAGCGCGGCAGTAAAAAATTTTGAAAACCGTAGACTTCCACTGTTTTAAAGTAAAGAGCGATGAGGAAGTCGAAATTTACGGCAAGTCAGATCCCGGCAATCCTAGGCGAAGGTGAAGCTGTCAACGCTATTGACAGAGTGCGACTTCGTGTTGTGAAAGATGATGGATTCGCATAAATGAGATGGCGATGACCTCGAGTGCGAACAGCCATATAGGACTGGCTGCGGCCAGTCCACCCTGTGCGAAGCCCCTAGAAAAAATCAATAAAAACACAAAAATACAAAAATAAAAATTGGCATCCGCATTACCGATGACACGTCGTCTCGTTTCTCTGTACCTCAAAAAGTCAGTTCAAGGCTGATCTGAGTCACTCGCGGCAAGTGACCGTCATGGCTACGGCGATCACTACCGGTCATTCAAGAGGGAGTTGCTCCTACGACCGCTGCACTCCCAATACCGGGCACTCGAGATGCTTTACAAGTGTTCCGCGTTTGAGCGATCGTGAGCGACCGGTCTTACGCTGGCTATACAGACACTGTCGATAAACCCGGTCACTCAAAGGACACGTACTCAAGTGTCCCACCTGCTCCCAAGATTTGTCGGTTCTTTATGCTGTAGATCACATGGTTAACGATCTGAGCCTTTCGGAACGTCTTACACTCTGACGGATTGACTCAAATCAACCAGCATTCTAGGAATGCAAGGGCGGTTCACCTCCTCTCAATAGGCTTCTTTGGCGGTTGCCAGTTGCCTGCCTATGTACCTCCCAATGTCCATACAAAAGAGATCGGGGAAGATCCACCGCTGCTACTTGCACAACAAGAGGGTGCACGAAAGTGGCTTTGTTTACCTCCACGTCACCTTCGCAAGTGTCCCATCGGGCACCACCAGGTCTGACAACCGCACACCATCGAGCACCTGCATATAGGCCTGCAAAGCCTGTGATAACACACCTTTGAGCTGGCAGCGTCCATCAATGCGGCAATTGCTGCCTTCTGCGCTGAAACACTCCACCATCGTGAAGTCCTCTTCCATCTGACGGACCACCTCGCCCACCACGATGTGGTCGGGCGTTTTGAGCAAGCGCACCCCACCGCCACGCCCCCGTGTCGTCGATACCCAACCTTTGGCCGACAGTTCCATCACGATTTTCATCAGGTGGCTGCGGGATATGCCGTACACCTCGGCAATTTCGGCAATCGTGGGGGCCTGCTCACGGCGCTGATGGATCGCGCAATACATCAGTACGCGCAAGGCGTAATCGGTCCATTGGGTCAGTCGCATTCGTTCTCCACCTCTGATGCAGATCAAATGACCGGCCATCGACAAGGTTAAATATTCACATCAAGTGAATTTTAGTGCAGAATAGATTCACTTCAAATGAATTTTATAAGGATGACCATGCCTACCCCGACCTCAACCGCTCAATCCCACCAAAGCCTTGGCAGTCTGGCCGTTCAGATCCCCGGCGCCACCGCGGTCTTCCGGCGCCTCAAACTTGATTTCTGCTGTGGCGGGCAACAGGCCCTGCAGGAGGCTTGCACCCTCAAAGGGCTGGACCCCGAAGCCGTGCTCGGCGAGATTCGCGCATTGCAAGAAAACGAAACCGCCCCCGACCAGCCCGAGCCCAGCGAACTGATTGACCACATCCTGCGCCGCTACCACGAGGTCCACCGTCAGCAGTTGCCGGAATTGATCCGCATGGCTCGTCGCGTCGAGGCGGTGCACCGTGACCACCCCGATGTCCCGCGCGGCCTGGCCGATCAACTCGAAACGATGGAACAAGAGCTGCTGGACCACATGGCCAAGGAAGAGCAGATTTTGTTCCCGCTGCTCAAACAAGGCGGTCACCCCATGGTGGTGCACCCCATCGGCATGATGCGTCACGAGCACGTCAGCCACGGCGCACAGCTCGAGCGTCTGGCCGAACTGACCCACCAGCACCAGCCACCTGCAGGGGCCTGCAACACCTGGCAGGCACTGTATGCGGGCACGGCACGTTTGACCGAAGACCTGATCGCCCACATCCATCTGGAAAACAACCTGCTGTTCCCGATGTTCGAAGGCCTCGCCCAACACTGACATGGACACCCTCGCGACTTCTCACACCCCATCGTGGCTCGACACCGTGCAGGCCAGCGGCCTGCGCCCGCTGCGCATTCGCCACAAGGCCCTGCTGCCGATTGTTCAAGGCGGCATGGGGGTCGGTGTTTCGGCCTCTGGCTTGGCCTCGGCCGTCGCTCGCCTGGGCGGTATGGGGACCATCTCCTCCGTGGACCTGCGTCGCCGCCACGCCGACCTGATGGCCCAGACCGCCCACCTGGACAAAGAGCCTGATGCCCGCGCGCAAATCGATCAAGCCAACCTGGTGGCCCTGGATCGCGAGATCCGCAGCGCCAAACAAGCCGCCCAGGGCCAGGGCTGGATTGCCGTGAACGTGATGAAAGCCCTCAGCGCCTACGAGGCCTACGTCCGTCAATCGCTGGAAAGCGGAGCCGACGCCTTGGTCGTGGGCGCAGGCTTGCCGCTCGATTTGCCCGACCTGGCCCAGGACCACCCGGAAGTCGCATTGATTCCCATCCTGTCGGATGCACGGGGCGTGCAATTGCTGGTGCGCAAATGGGAAAAGAAAGGTCGTCTCCCCGATGCCATCGTGATCGAGAACCCACGCTTAGCCGGGGGGCACCTGGGTGCAGCCAAGGTGGCCGATCTGACCGATGCACGCTTTGACTTTGAAGTGGTGATCCCGCAGGTGCGTGAATTTTTCAAACAGTCGGGATACGAGCAGCACATTCCCTTGATCGCTGCGGGCGGCATCGACAGCCACGCAGACATCCTGCGTTTGCAGGCGCTTGGGGCCGACGGCGTGCAGTTGGGCACCGCCTTCGCCGTGACCGAGGAGTGCGACGCCTCCGACGTGTTCAAACGCATCCTGGCCCAGGCCCAACCGAAAGACATTGTGGAATTCACCAGCGTCGCAGGCTTGCCCGCACGCGCCGTCCGCACGCCCTGGCTGAACAAGTACTTGCGCATCCTGCCCATTCTGCAAGAGCGCGCCCACCCGAAAGCCAAATGCAATATGTCTTTTGACTGCCTGGCTCATTGCGGCCTGCGCGACGGCAATGCAGGGGTTGGGCAGTTTTGCATAGACCAGCAACTGGGACACGCCATGGAAGGCGATGCCGATCGTGGCTTGTTCTTCCGAGGGGCGGGACGCTTGCCCTTTGGCGAGCAGATCCGCAGCGTGGCCGATCTGGTGCGCTACCTGCTCACACCCGCCTCACAAGCCCTGCCCACGGCGGCATGACAGCCCCAGTGAAGCCTCGGGAATGAGGCTTCACTCGTCCGAAATCACCTGTCCGTCGTACTCGACATAGGGACGGTAGGGGCCCGTGCCACTGTGATCAGCCTCTGAGGAGGCCACAAAAGCCCCCTGCTGTGCATCAAACACGTACACCAGTCCGTGCTCGATCACATAGTGCCAGCCATGCAATTGCAAGCGCCCGGCTTCCACCTCACGGCGCACCATGGGGTAGTCCAGCAAACGTTCCAGCTGCAAGACGACGCTGCGCTGCTCGGTGCGGTTGAGCGCTTCGGGGCTGGTCTGCACCGGCAGCAAGGCTTCGTCCACCAATTGCAACCACTTCTGCAGATTCACGGCTTCTTCGGGCACACCGTCATAAGCGGATCGAATCGCCCCGCAATGCGTATGCCCACACACAATGATGTGCTCCACCTTGAGGTTGAGCACGGCAAACTCAATGGCCGCCGTGGTACCGTGCAAGCCATGCGATCCGTCATAGGGCGGCACAAACGCACCCACATTGCGCACGATGAACAAGTCGCCCGGTTCAGCCCCGGTCAGCAGGTACGGTACCAGGCGCGAATCCGAACAGCCAATGAACAGCGTCTTGGGGTGTTGTCCATGGGACACCAGGTCCTGAAACCGCTGCTGGTGGCGCGGGAAATAATCCGAATGAAACTCCCTGAGCCGGTGCAGCAGGGGGTCGGCTTCCTGGCTAGGCACCGGCACGACGACCTCCACGATCTTCAGCGGCCAGCGGTTGTTGAATCGAACTCAGGCCCTCTCGGCACCAGTCCTCCCCAAACAACTCCAGCGGGTGCGGTGTCCTCACCGATCCGTTGCCACACAACATGTCTGCACTGGCACAGTATCGGTCACAACCCCAACACAAACGTTCAGGATGCGCGGGTCGCTCAGGAAAGGGTTTGACAGCCATGAACTCAGGTCATTGAACCAGGGGAGTCTCAGCACCTTCCAGTTCAAGCCCCTCTACACGGGCCTGCCCGACCAGCAACAACATGTACTGACGCAAGGCCGTTGCACGGGAGTTGAGGTTCAACTCGCCCGCAATGCGAGCCTGTACCTGCTCCAAGGGCGGCAGCACCCCCTGGCGTTGTTCCAGCACATCGATGATGTGCAGACCAAAGCGGGAATGCACCAGGCGTGGTTGCACACCATTGGACACGCCCCCTTCCTGAAAGAAGAGGAACTGCGCCAATTCGGGCGCCAGGCTTTGCGGGCTCAGCCAGCCCAGATCACCGCCTTCGGCGCCACTGGGACAGTTGGACAGCTCACGGGCCTTTTGTCCAAACAACTCGGGCGAAGCGTCTTTGTGGGTTAACTCCAGCAATACCTCTTCCGCCTTTTTGGCCAAGGCCTGCACGGGCACGCCCGGCGTCACGGCAAAAAGAATGTGGCGAACGTGTGCCTGCTGCCCTTGCCGAAAGCGGGCCGTGTGCGCCTCGTAATAGCGTGCACAGGCTTCTTGCGTCGGCTCAGGGGTCACGATGCTTTCGTCGAGCATGGTCTCAATGACATGTTGTTGCGCTTCACTGATGGCTGGCGCTTCATCGCCCTCGGCATCTTCCAGACGTCCCTGACGCACCGCCTCCTGACGCAGCAACTCGGACCAGGCGCGCTCGCGAACGGCTTCTTGCCCTTCGCCTGGGTGGACCGGAATCACCCGGCCATTGACCCGCACGATCTCTTCACCCATGTTGTGCTCCATCAGCGCACGCGCTTGTTCAGACCCAAACGGCGGCTACGCACCACCTGGTATGGGCGCAGAACGTAGGCCAGCGTGCCGAAACCACTCCACACGTGCACCAGACGGCTGAAGGGGAACAGGAAGAAGATGGTCATGCCCAGCACCAGGTGCACTTTGTAGGGCCAGGCCAGAGCCACCAGACCTGCCGCATCCGGACGGAAGGTGAAGATGCGCTGTGCCCAGTCGGACAGGACCAGCATCACCGTGCCATCGCTGTGACTCAGCGAGAAGGGCAGCGTGATCAGGCCCAGCACCAGTTGGATCCACAGAATGATGAGGATCATCAGGTCCGTGCGGTGACTGGTCAGACGAATGCGCGGATCAAAAATCCGACGATGCAGCAACATGCTCAAACCAATGAAGCAGAACGTGCCCGCCACACCACCCGCAATGATGGCCAGCAATTGTTTGTTGGCCGGTGTGATGAAGGTCTCGTACACCCAGTGCGGCGTGAGCAAACCGACGCTGTGCCCGAAGAACAGGAACAGGATGCCCACGTGGAAAAGATTGCTTCCCCACTTGAGTTGCCCCTTGCGAAGCAGCTGCGAGGAGTCGCTTTTCCAGGTGTACTGGTCACGGTCAAAGCGCGCCAGGCTGCCCATCAGGAAGACGGCCAGGCAGATGTAGGGATAGACGCTGAAGAAAAAACTGTGCAAGAGGTTCATGCTGGTGCTCCCATGCTGGAAACATTTTTGACAATGTGAATCGGCTGCGCTTGACCGGGTTTGGCCTGCCCAGCTGTGGAACAGCCCCCAAAGACTTCAGGCTCCGCCCAGCTTTCATCCATTTCGGGCTCGGGTGCCACAGGCACCGGTTCGGCCTTCTCGCCCGCCAGTTCCAGCACGGCAGCCAGAACGCTGGCATACGGGCTCTGTCGCTTGAGCAAGGCACTGAATATCTTGCGCACAATGTGCGCCGTCTCAGCTAAAAACTCACGGGCCTGTTGCGGCGGTTGCGTGGAAGCGAACTCCAGCAACACCGGCAGGTGGTCAGGCAGTTCCTCTGGGCCGAGATACAGACCCGCCTGCTCGTAGGTCTGGATGAGATCAATCATGGCCGGACCACGGTCCCGCGAGTCACCGTGCACATGTTCGAACAGGTGCAGCGCAGTGCTGCGGCCCCGATCGAACATCTCCACATACTCGGCTTCAACCATCAACGGGTCTTGCGATTGCAAATGCACGATGAGGGCTTGCAGTTCTGCAATGCGGTGCGCGGGCACTGCCGCCTCGGCGTGCAAGGCTTCGCCCAGCTCGCCCAGGTGTGCACGCAACTCGGCATCCGGGTAACGCAGCAAGTGCGCCAGCACACGCAGGCTCAGGCGCATGGAAGAAGGTAACGGTTTGAACATGGTCAGACCTCCACCTTGATCGGGATGGTGCGCTTTTTCTCGGAACCAAACAGACTGGTCTCAGTCACCCCCTCGGAACATCCGTTGCCAAAACTGAACCCACAGCCTCCGCGCACGTTGAAGGCGTTTTCAGCGTACTCACGGTGCGAGGTCGGAATCACGAAGCGGTCTTCGTAGTTGGCAATGGCCATGGTCTTGTACATGTCCTCGACCTGGGCTGTGCTCAGGCCCACCTGATCGAGCACGTTTTGGTTGACCACGCCTTCGACGTGCTTTCCGCGCTGATAAGCGCGCATGGCCAGCATGCGCTCCAGGGCGCTGGCCACTGGCGCGGTGTCCCCCGCCGTGAGCAGATTGGCCAAGTACTTGAGCGGAATGCGCAGCTGGCTGACATCCGGGATCTCGCCATTCACGCCAATCTGGCCGGCATTGGCTGCAGCCGTGATAGGCGACAGCGGCGGCACGTACCAGACCATGGGCAAGGTGCGGTACTCGGGGTGCAGCGGCAGGGCCACTTTCCAGTCCACGGCCATTTTGTAGACCGGGCTGTTTTTGGCGGCTTCCAGCCAGGCTTCCGGAATACCATCGGCACGGGCTTGCTCAATCACCTTGGGATCATGCGGATCCAGGAAGATGTCAAGCTGCGCTTTGTACAGATCGGTCTCGTTGGTCACGCTGGCTGACTCGGCAATACGGTCTGCGTCGTACAGCAACACGCCCAGGTAGCGGATACGGCCCACACACGTCTCGGAGCACACGGTCGGCTGACCGGCCTCGATGCGGGGGTAGCAGAAGATGCACTTCTCGGCCTTGCCGCTCTTCCAGTTGTAGTAAATCTTCTTGTAAGGGCAACCGGAGACGCACATGCGCCAGCCGCGGCACTTGTCCTGGTCGATCAGCACAATGCCGTCTTCCTCGCGCTTGTAGATCGAGCCCGAGGGGCAAGAGGCCACACACGCAGGATTCAGGCAATGCTCGCACAGGCGGGGCAGGTACATCATGAAGGTGTTTTCAAACTCACCCACCATGGCTTTTTGCGCGGCCTCGAAACC
>JACCDH011402477.1_pt1 | contig 17064 bp, 20 predicted proteins | sample 7442481 | NCBI WGS metagenome assembly JACCDH01 (sample SAMN15323433, study PRJNA562643) | freshwater metagenome | isolation source: river surface water | place: USA:Blue River Watershed | collected 2017-08-15
CTGCGCGCACGCAGAAAATCGCGTCCCTGCACAACGGCTGAGGTCAGCATCGCGCCGTGATTGAACCGCGAACTCGACACGGGCTTCCACGATGATCCGAACTCGTTGAGAAACAGGCCTGCTGCCACTTCGCGTATTTCTTCAAGCGCAACCATGCTGGCTTCAGCACATTGTGCCCGCTCGATCTGGATCTCCAGATCATGGGTCAGGACTTCCGAGCCGTCGTTTGTGGCAACAAGCGCGCGAACTTCGTCGGTTGCGCGGTCAACAGCCGATGATTTGCGCTGCGCAGCCCGGTGAAACAGATTGACCAGCCCCCAGCCAATATCTTCCGCGTCTGCTTCAAGCGCTGTATCGACCAGCATCGCAAAGAGATCGGACCACACGCCGACCAGCGTCTGCGTGATGGCATCGGTCGACGGATAATCGGTTGAAGTGACAGGCGGCGGCCCGATGGTAAAACCGGCAAGGTCTAGGCCTGCTAGTTGGTCGGCAAAAGTGGATTGCATGATTTTTCTCCTGAAGGTGCTCAAGCCAAGCGGGAAATCCGCCAGCGAGAGCCCGTCAGGGCCAGCTTTCAGGGCTTAGTGCGCACCGGAGGCTTGCTTCCGGGAAACCTGCCAAGGGCTAGGCTGGCGCGGGCAGGACAGCCTCCGGCTGGACAACACGGGCCTGCCCGGGCGGGTTGCGCAATCAGAACTGCTGGACCAGGGCCTCTCTCGAATGGCGGACCCCGCGCTGCAGTGCTTTCAGCTAGAGAATTATGCGCTAACGCCTGACAATTGGTCAGTCGGATACGCTGCCAAGACCAAATAGCTCAGCGGTAAAGACCAACCGCTCGGTCGCTGGAAATGCTGCATGCGCAGTCAAGCGGCCATCCTCGAAACGGAAATGCCAGGTGCGCTGCGGCTGGGGCGGCTTGGATTGGAAAGCTGTAGGGGCAAGAATGACGATGTTGCAGCCACCTGCCAGATCGCGGGCAGATGTCGTGCGGATCAGTTCGATCTCCGCTGTCCTGGCCAGCGATGCAAGTTCCTGACACGCAGTATAATCGCTTTTGTGCGTCCAAAGCGCAGTATCCGCGACAAAAGGTGCAAGTGTGAGGTCAATCGCATGATCGGTTCGAACCTTGGCGGTAAAGCTCGAATGCTCGGTCGTTGTCGACGGAGGTACAAAGCCCGGCGAACGCAGGAAGAACCGCAACCGCCAATAGGCTGTCTCGGCAATTGCAGTGCTTTCGGCTTCGCTGGCGTAGAAGATGCCGGGCCGTTCATCGGCCCGGCGAAACCTGCTAGCGGTGCGGTGGCCGTAGCGAAACGGCGATGACAGAAGAAAGTGGAGTCCTCGGGCCTCCTTGGGCAGGTCGGGCTTTGCGACTTCGGCCAAGGCCTCAAGCCGCGCTTGGTCTTCAAGCGATGCGGCTAGCCTGTTGGTGGATATACGGTGCTGTGCCTCAACGACGCGCCAAACCGTGCCTTCGTAGCGCCTGACTTCAGATGCGAGCGCGGTGGGCGTCAACATAATCGCAAACTGTAAGCAGGCCTTTGAAGCTGTCGACAAGATCGATCGGCCGTGCGTCGAGATCGAGATTGGCCACATCCAGCCACCGGCGCGAAGCCGCGTCATCGCTTCCAAGCAGCGCATCAAGGCTGCGAAACAAGCGCAACAGGAACTGGCCGGCTTCAAACGATTTCGATGCAGGGTCGAGTGTGGTTTGGCCCGACCGCAACCGGGAAACTGTAGCCTGCGACAGGCCCAGCACTAACCCCAGCTTTGCGTTGCTCAACCCCCAAAACTCTGCGATTTTTGATATCGCTGAGCTGAGGACACGCGCATCTTCATTTGCATCTGCTTTGAACCGGGTAGCCATGCCAAATCCTTTCACTTGGATGTTATCGCACATATTCATTCAAATGAATAGCCATATTTGACGATTTTCGGTGTCCGCTCAACTTCCCCAGTACACAAAAAAGGCGATGATCAACGAACGAATGCATCGATGAAGTACGTCCCTCAAGGCTCAGGCGGCTTCGGAAATCGGTTCGGCCTCCTCGACTTCGATTTCGCGCCCGCCCAACGCCAGAAGCAATGCGCTCGCTTCTTCGGCCCGCGCAGCCGCAGTTAGGATCGCGCGGTCATCGTCGCGCAGCAGCTTGAGCCAATGACTTATATAGCTTGCATGATTGTCGAGATGGGCAACCGGAAGCCCGAGTTCGGCGCCCAATATTGCGCTCGACAATTCGGCGATCAATTCCTCGGCGGCATAAGCGGCACTTCCGAACCGGTTCTTGAGGTTCCGGTCAAGCCGCGAACCATGTCCCGTCCAGTGTGACAGCTCGTGGGCGAGTGTCGCGTAATAATGATCGAAACCTGTAAACAGTTCGGTCGGCGGCATGGTGATGCGGTCAGCCACGGGTTCATAATAGGCTGCAGAGCCCGAATGGCGAAGTGCCGCTGGAATCTGAACGAAGAAAGCATCGAGATCAGCTTTCCGACCTTCGGGCTCGACGAGCACAAGGTCTTGCGACGGATGATAACGCTCGGGCAGGCCTTCAATCTGATCGGCGTTGAATACGGCATAGGCGCGAAGTACGCGGCGGCTCTCTTCGCTGGCCTCGCCTGCCTCGTCTGCTTCAACCTCTTTGGAATAGCTTTTGTAGAATATCGCGATGGTCGATTTCTCGCCTTTGCGCACCTGCCCTCCCAGCTTGTTGGCCTGCACATAGGTCATCCAATAGCGTGAGGCATAGCCGTTCATATCGGCGACCATCCAGAGCCAGACCACATTCATGCCGCGATAGGGTGTGCCGCAGCTGCGCAACGGCCGCGAGACCGGCAGACCGCGCCATGGTTTGACCCAGGGCTTGGTTCCAGCTTCAAGCCGTTCGATAATCTGGTTGGTGATGCGCGCCGCAGGCGACAGGCCGGTGCACTTCGATTGATAAGCCATCATGGATACTCCTGAATGCCGGCCGGACCTTTCCGGCAATCGACACAAGCCACAGGCTCCCTCTCCTCTCATCCTCACCGAAAAAAGAAGCGGCACCCTTGATTGCCAAGGGGGCGGCTTCCAACGCAGGTTAAATCCCGTCCTGTCAGGAGGAGATCAGGCAGCGAGATCGACGCCTGCATTGTTTGGATTTGTATCGTCGATGTTCGCAGGGGCATCCGGCTGTGCATCGGCAGTTGCATCCGATTGCGTATCTGCCGCTGCATCCCCCGTTTCGTCAGCATCCATCTCGCCCGCCGGTATGGCGTCGGACATGTCCGCAAACCGCATGGCTGCCGGCAACCAGGCAAGTGCGCGATCTTTGACTTCAACCTCGGTGATGAAATTGCCGGCAAATATCCGTTCAGCACTCGCCGCCAGTTCGCCCTTCTTCGATGCCAAGAAGCGTGATGCAAGCGTGGGCCCGCCCACGTCAGTCAGCGCCTCGAGGATCACGGCCTTCGACACCCGGTCGAAATAGTTGGCCGCAGTCGGACGCCACCAGGCCGCCATGTCGATCCCGGTGATCTGCCCCAGATGGTCATGGAAGATATTGCCGCGATTGCCGCTCAAATTGAGGCTTGCCTCAAGCGTGCGTCCGACCACCCAGCCAAGCCATGCCGAACGCGCTTCGTCGTCGAGCTTCCGGAACAGCTCGAAGCGCTCGCAAATGCTAGTTCCAGCGCGCCAGCTTTCATCGAGCCCGCCACGAAGGTCGGCGATGGCGGCGGTTGCCGCTGCATCGTTCGCTTCAAAGCCGTGCGCAGGTCCCGAAGCTGCAGAGCCGCGGATCGTAAGGCCTGGCGATGAGGACCAACGATAGGTGTCCGCGTCAGCCAGAGTGAACACGAAAAGGTCGAGTGCAAGCTCAGGATCGCTTGCAACATGAAGCACTAGCACGTCGCGTCGCTGCATTGCGAGTTCATCGACAAGCCGCTGCGACATCACCGAGCGAGCTGGCTTGTCAACCGGTCCGCTGCTGACGACCTCGACTGCGCTCTCGTCGTCGGATGTCACGACAAGCACTTCCGTAAAATATTGCGGCTGGAGAGTGGGCAGCCCGTCGCGACCTAGCGTCAGGACCATACCGCTTTCACGCTTGATGTCTGGATCAAGCTCGACCGGACGGTCGCGGATAGCTGCAACTTCGGCATCGATCCGTTCGACCGCTTCCGACGCGACGCGGGTGTCGTCCTCGCTTGCATCATCATCTTCAAGAATGACCGCCTGAGCGTCATAGGCTGCATCGAGCTCTTCGATGCGCGCCAGCTCCTCGTCGGTGTAAACACGCGGTGGAACGGGAACGCGGTGAAGGCCTTCGACAAGACCGTGGCTGACATAGACCTCGAGCGTGGGCTTGACCCAAGCAAGGCCTTGTTCTGCTGCAACGCTGGCAGCTGCCTCCTCCATCTTTGCGGTCGCGAGATTTTCCAGTAGCGCGACATCAAGCCAGGATTCACTTTCTTCATCGTCGAACAGTTCGCGGTCAACCCGTCCGCCTGCTGCAACATAGGCGTCCTTGCCGACCAGTTTTGCACGGGGATCGCTGCCGCGTAATGTTCTGTTCAAAACCATCCGGCGGATGCTGTCAGGCGAAGCGCGGTAGCAGGACTGGACCACTTCGTCATAAACGCGCGCCTGGATCGCCTGGTCGGAGGTCGCACCATACGCCTTGGCGATGTCGAGAGTGATTTCGCCTGCTGCCAGCGCCTCGAAGACAACCGCTGCAAGCGATGCGAGACGCAGACGGCCCTCGACAAAGCGCACCGTCAGGCCAAAGCGCCGCGCGACATCTTCAGGCGTTGCGCCGGTTTCGATGATGCTTGCAAATGCTTGCGCTTCATCGGCGGGGTTCATTTTAAGCGTGTGGAAATTCTCGGCAAGACTGGCTTCGCGAACCTGCGTTTCATCGCCGTCTAAAACCAAGCACATTATGGGAAACGTTCGCGACAGATGTTTGTCAGCCGCAAGGGCGAGCAAGGCCTTGCGGCGCCGTTCGCCCGCTTCGACCTCGAACTGGCCCTTCTTGCCTTCGCGAACCACAAGGTTCTGCAAGAGTCCGTGTGCTGCGACGCTCGCCTTGAGTTCGGCATCCGCTGCCGGGTCGGAGCGTTTGCGCACGTTTCGGGGCGAAGCGACAAGCTTGTTCAATGGAATTGACTTGATCATGGGATTTCTCCGTATGTGAGGAGCCGACGCACCGCCATTCGGCCGCCAGAGCTCGTCCACTCAGAGTCCCCTCCCCTCTCAGGTGGGGTCGTCGAAGCGCAATCAGTCCGCATTGCGCAAAGCAGCCAGCTTATTTTTATAAAATTCTTGAAACTTTCATATATTGGAAGTATTGGGAATTTCATGACGGCTTTGGCAAAAGAGATTTCAGCAGCAGGTCTTAGCTCCCGCATCCTTGACGAGCGACAGTTGGCCGAGCTTGTTGGCGGGACTGCAGCGCGCCGTTACGGGCTGGTCAACCGGGCGATCAAGGAGGGAGCGCTTATTCGCGTCAAGCGGGGTACATATGTGCTCAGCGCTGAAGATCGTGCAGATCCTGTTCATCCATTTGCCGTAGCCCAGCGCCTACTTCCCGGCAGTTACATCTCTTTCGAAACCGCGCTTTCCTATCATAGCTGGATTCCGGAGGCGGTGTTCACGACTGCAAGCGTTTCGCCGGGTCGCAAGACGCATAAATATGAAACCGACGCATTTGGCGCTTTTGCTTTTCACCCACTCGCCATCCACGATTATCGACTGCTAACCGGTGTAGACCGGGTGGCCCTCGGTAAACTGACAGCTCTCGTTGCCCAACCTTTGCGGGCCATTCTCGATCTCGTGGCGTTGCGCAAGCAGCCATGGCAAGGTCTGGATTGGCTGACGAGCGGCATGCGGATCGACGAAGCGAAACTGTTTGCGCTCAAGCGAGCGGATTTCGCTACATTGAAGCCTGTCTACAAACATAAGGCAGTCAATATGTTTCTCGAGCAACTCGAAGTCGCGCTGATGAGCGGCAAGACGTCACGACAGCGGAGTGCGAAACATGATTGACCTGATCAAGGAGCGGCTGCGCCGATATGCTGCCGTAAATCCGCTCGAAGAGGAGAATGCGGTCAAGGAAATCCTCCAGGAAATCGCACTTTACGCGTTATGGCGCAGTGACTTTTTCGATGTCGCCTTGTTTCAGGGTGGCACCAGCCTTCGTATCCTGCACGGCCTGCCCCGATTTTCCGAAGATCTCGATTTTCTCCTGCGCGCGCCTGACCCAAAGTTCGACTGGTCGCCTTATCTGAGCAAGCTCACCCAAGTGGCTGCTGAATTCGGCGTCAAACTTGAGGCGCAGCCGCCTGCCCGGATGGATAAAGCCATTCATGCGGCTTTGCTGAAGAACGATTCCATTGCCAATCAGCTAGACCTGTCTTTCGCAGGACAGGGCCCGCGAAAAACAATCCGGATCAAGCTCGAAATTGACGTCAACCCTCCCTTGGGATCGGGTGAGGCCACTAGTTTTCTGGATTTTCCGCTTGATCATGAAGTTCGTCACCAGGATTTGCCCTCCAATTTTGCTCTCAAGATCCATGCGCTTTTGTGCCGCGGTTTTTTGAAGGGTCGCGACTGGTTCGATTTTTCGTGGTATGTTTCGCGGGATATCACGCCCAATCTCCCTCTGTTGCGCAATGCACTTATTCAGGCAGGTCCATGGGAAGGCAGCTCGACGATTTCGGTCGATATTGGATGGCTGAAAGCGGCGCTTTCCAGCACCATCGCCAAGATTGACTGGAAAGAGGCAGGCGACGATGTCGCGCGGTTCCTCCGGCCAGCGGAGCTTCGCTCGGTGGAACTTTGGAGCGAGGGCTTCTTTATGGCAAAGCTTGAAAAACTTGCAGTTGCCACATCCAGCTAAGCGGACGTCGAAGAGGCATACAGCCAGCGCCGTTTTCTACGATTCCCTGAAAATTCAGGCAAGTATGTGCGCAGAGTTGAATAAGTACGCCGAGGCGTTGGTGTACCATATCGATATGGCGGTTCCCGCTAACATTGCGGTCGAATTGCAATCGAAATAAGCTTCCCGAAACCGGTAATTCATTAATCGGATTAAGCATTAGCCAACTTGTCGGCAATGCAATCTGAATTGACCCGAGTGTTAGGTAGTTGCTGTCACGGCACTATCGCTGATTGCAAGGTCGTCGAAAGCCTTGCGCCTCATCGATAAATTGATCGGCGCTATCGCTTCGGGCGGTTAGTGCTTCGCGAATACTGTGGTTTTGCCTGAGCCAAATGCGATGACGTTATACCGATCGGACGGGCGGCCTGGAGCTTCCATGCCAGGTGAACCAAGAGGCATTCCGGCGACCGCAAGGCCACGCACGCCCTTTGGCTTGGCAGCCAGCACTCGCTTCATGTCGGCGATCGGCACGTGTCCTTCAAATGCAATGCCATCGATAATTGCTGTATGGCACGAGGCCAAGTTCGTCGGCATGCCTAGCCGCTTGTGCAACGCTGTGCGGTCGGCATCATTGACGACCTTAACGGTGCGTCCAAATTTCTCACGAACTTGAGCTGCCCATTTTTCGCAGCAACCACATCCGGGATCTCGGTGCATGACAATATCACCAGCCGCTAATGCGGATGTCGAGAACAAGGCAAGAGTGAGGGCTAGATTCTTCATGCTATTACTCCATCGAGATTAACGCGTAACATTCGGGGACGACTAAGCCGCCCCCGAAAGTCCTCATTTATTTGGCTTCCATGTTGCCCATGTCATGACCTTCATGGCCGGACTTGTCAGACGTCTTGGCTTTTTCATCACAGCAAGCCATCTTGCCCTCCTCGCCCTTCTTGCAGCAGCACTCTTTCTTTGGTGCAGGTGGCTCTGCTGCAAACGCAGCACCGGACAAGGTCAGCGCCACTACGCCGATTAACATCTTCATTTTCATAATAATCTCCATAATTCGATTAGTTGAACAGCATTCAGCCAAATCGTGGCGGCGGTGTTTGCGGGATGGCGTTGATGCCAACGGTCGATGGCTCTAGTTCTCGCAAATATTCCAGCAAATGAAGAGCTATATGGTAATATTGGCCATCCGCTGCCTTGAATAAAACAGGGCAGCCGAGGTGACACATGCCAGCTTGCTGATCATCCGAATGATGGGTCGAAACAGAGCCGTCAGAACCGATCTGACTTGCCTCCATATCTGCACAATTTTCCATCATTTGGATTTGCGTGACTGGCTGGGGACCCGATGAGAAACAATTCGCTTCGGAACGCCCCGCAACCATAATCATCGTCAGCGCCAACAGTGCGTGGATGACAGACATTAACTTAGGGCGACGAAATAAATTCACGAGCTAGCATAGCTCAACGTTCGCTTCAAAACAACGATGTCGATTATCAAATATATCATGACAAGCTGGTCTGCTTGGTTTTGCGCTTACGCCAAAACGGTCAGCGAATGAACAGCAAAACGGTGCCCGCAAGGCCTAGGCCCAAGCCTGCAATAGCAACAGCGAGCAGCCACCATGTGTTGAAATTCTCATTGTTCTTCCAGTCCATGATGTGGAGGCTCCAAAAGAAATCATAGAACCACCATGTGCCCTTGCGAAGGGCGGTAATCCGTTCGGTGTCTGTCGCGGCAAAAATGCTAGTGGCATCTGGGTCACCATAAGCAATCCGCCATGCTGGAAGCGCGGCCCGGTATTCATGGCTTTCGGCCGGGACGCGCGATACTTTGGACGCCGGCTTTGCGGCTGACGTCCACGCAGCGTTCGCTATGGCCGTTGCCTGCGAAGCACCGACTGGAGAAATCAGCGCGCCTGTTTAGGCATCGAAGAGTTTGATACCTTTGGCAGTCGTCACTTCTGTTACAGCGTAACTTCCCTTCATGTGCCAGTTGATAGCTTCAACGGGCCCGCCGGCCATTTCGCTCATCCGGGCCGGATCTACAAAACTGCTGTCTGCCGGAAACATCATTACCGTTTCACGGTCAACCAGATGCTCGCCGCGCACCTTGTCGAAAAGGCAGCAAGCTCATGATCACGCCGCTGGTAAACCAGAAGAGAATTGCGCGCCAATAATCAATGCCAACCATTTGTGGATACGGCTGGCGACTAGGTGAAGTCGAGTGCGCCGGCTGCTCAGAACCAAAACCTTATCCCGGCTACGACACTCACTGTTTCAGGATCTTCTCCAGCAATCCTTGAAAACCGAGCAGTGGCCCCTGTCTGCTTATGCCAAACAATACCAAGATAAGGAGCGAGCTCTTGCTTTATTTCATAACGGAGGCGCAATCCTGCTTCAAAATCCGTCAATCCAGAACCCACTCCGATTACGCGAATATTCTGCAAAGCGACATTCGCCTCTATGCGGGGTTGAAGAATTAAAGTTTGCGTGATGCGTTGATCATAAGAGGCTTCCAAACGTGCGCGGACTTCCCCCTTGTTTGAAACAAAGCTAGCAGCGTTCACCTTAAACCAATAGGGCGCGACACCCTCGACCCCAGCGACAAGATACGTGCGCGATGGGTTCGGCGTAATGTCATACCGGACTCCTGCCTGTAAGTTCCAATATGGAGCTATTGCCCGGGAATAAAGTCCCTGAAGTTCGAGGCTTTCAATGCGCTCATTAAATGAGCCTTCACCTTCGAATTTTAAACCAAACCGATTGATATTTCCGCCGGTAAAAGCCTCACCTTCGAAACGATAGCTATCGCGACCCTTTTGGACGCCGATTTCGAGCAAGTCCACGGTCACAAGCGAATAACCCATTCCGCCAACTTCGTACGCCAATTCCTTACGCGAACGAGCCATGACATCGCTCCCAAAAACAGCATCGGCGGCGTGGTCACCTGGAGGTGCCGGCGCTGGCGTATTACCAACTTCTTCTGCACCCCTGTCGCTCGGCGTTGATCCCATATTATGGCCAGCATGTGGGTCAGCAACCTGTGCGCCAGGCTGCCCGAGAACCTTAATTTTGTCCGCGGAATTCATGTCGTGACCGGCGTGGGGATCTACGGCTGCGGCAACTGGTTGCTTATTGGCCGGCTGTTCTTTAGGCAAACCCATGTCGTGTCCGGCATGTGGATCAGTATCTTCTACAGCTGGCTGGACTACGACCGGCTGCTCATCTGTCGTGCCCATATTGTGACCTGCGTGCGGATCGCTTGCAGGGGTCTCTGTTGCTGGCGGGGTACCCCCAACAGGCATATTATGACCTTGATGACCCGATTGGGCGAACACAGGGGCTGCAATTAAAGCTGCGGCAGTGAGTAAGAGCGAGTATTTCATTGCACTTCCTCCTCGTGGCGCACGGTTACGACACGAAACATTCCGGCATGCATGTGCATCAGCATATGACAATGGAACGCCCAATCACCCAATGCATCGGCGGTAAAGTCAAATGTGACCTTAGCTCCTGGCAATACGTTGACGACATTTTTGCGCGGATACTGTCCTTTCTGCCCGTTCACCACCTCGAAAAAATGGCCGTGCAGATGGATCGGGTGCGGCATCATCGTTTGGTTAATAAGATTCACTCGCACGCGCTCATTATGCCGGAACGGCAGCGGTTCTGTCTTCTCGCTGTATTTCTCGCCGTCCATTGACCACATGTACCGCTCCATATTGGCAGTAAGATGGACGTCGATTTCGCGTGAGGGCGTGCGCTGGTCCGGATTGGGTTCAAGCGCTCGCAATTGATTTAGTGTCAGCACCCGGTGCGGCACCTTTTCCAATCCTGTGGGCCGCTCGCCATTGCGATCCATTGGCATCGGCGCGAGACTGGCCACACCCGGCCCCATCTTGACTTGCGGCGCAACCGACGGGTCTCGCATATTCATAGAGCCGTGGTCCATTCCGCCCATCCCGCTATTCATTGCGGCCATTTCTTCAGGGGTCATATTGCTATGATCCATTCCCGCCATGTCGCCGCCTCCGCTGCCATGGTCCATACCCATGTCTTTCATGGTCAACAGCGGACGTTCGCGGAGCGGCGGAATTGGTGCGACCATCCCCATCTGCGGGGCTAGCGTTGCCCGGCACTGGCCAGAGCGGTCGATGGATTCCGCAATGAATGCATAAGGCATTGCCTCTTTGGGTTCGATGATCACATCCCACGTTTCGGCAACTGCAATCTGGAACTCGTCTGTTTCCACAGGTGTTAACGGAAGTCCATCAGACGCGACAATCGTCATGGGCAGGCCGGGAACGCGGATGTTAAAATTGCTCATCGCTGCGGCATTGATAATGCGTAACCGTACCCGCTCACCGGGTTTAAATATTCCGGTCCAGTTGCCCATGCTGTCATGGCCGTTGATGAGATAATGATAATAAGCACCGGTCACATCGGCGATGTCGGTGGGATCCATCAACATTTGGCCCCACATCATACGTTCGGAAACTGGCTGATCCTCGCCCTTGATCAGGCCGGCGAGTGTCTGCTTACGTTTGTTAAAATATCCAGCCTTTTGCTTTTGCTTTTTGAAATTCACGTGCGCATGCTCGAAGCTCCAGTCTGACAAAATCAAGACATGCTCACGATCATAAGCGATCGGGTCTTTGCCAGCAGGATCGACGATCAATGCGCCGTACATGCCCATGGCTTCCTGCATGTGCGAATGGCTGTGATACCAATAGGTACCGTGCTGTTTCATCGGAAATTCGTAGGTGAAGCTCTCTCCAGGCGCGATACCGGGATAACTCACTCCTGGAACTCCATCCATTTGAAAGGGGAGCAACATCCCATGCCAGTGCACTGATGTATCTTCATCCAGCGTGTTGCGCACAACGAGCTTTACATTCTGGCCTTCACGAAGGCGAATGAGTGGTCCCGGAAGGGTGCCATTTATAGTGTATGCATGACCGGTTTTTTTACCAAGCCGGAATGACGACTGGCCGACGCTGACTTCAATATTATTGCCTGATAAGATGCCAGGCTGCCCAGCTAGGCTGTCCAGCCCATGTGAGCCGCTTTTTGCCCAAGCAGGAAACATGGGCGCAAGCGCCATCCCGCCGCTTGCAAGCGCTGCGACGCGCAAAAGGTTTCGGCGATTTACTGAAGATGTCAATGTCATAGGGAATCCATAAGTTTGTTCTTCCCATGATACGCAGGCCAGAGATTAATCCCTCAATAATTCGTTCAGCTTGGCGCGTGCACGATAAAGCCGGGTCTCGACCGCCTTTTGGCTGATGCCTAAAACTTGGGCCGCTTCGGCTTGCGTCATTCCTTCAATGGTCCGCAAAATAAGGGGCTCGCGGATGGCCTGCGGCAATCGTGCTATTGCCGCCTGCACGCGCACAAGTTCCGCACGGTCAAAAACCTGCTGATCAACACTCACCGTATCGTCAGCGATGGTCTCTGCTAACTCCATCGGCATTGCGAAAGAGAACAGTCGCCTAACCGCGCGCTTGCGCGCCCAGTCGCGACACTTGTTAATAGCAATACGTGCAATCCAGGTTTTGAACGGACGTCCGCTGTCATAGGTTTTGAGCGCCGCAAAGGCCGATATAAATGTTTCTTGCGTCACATCGACCGCTGCATCGCTATCGCCAATCGTTGCGCGCACGACACGGAAAACTAGTTCGCGATACCGATCCAGCAAAGCAGTGTAGGCAGCCTGCCTTCCGCCAATCGCTAGGGCTGATAACTCGCCGTCTGAACAGTCAGCTAGACTAAGACTCATTTTTTGTCGGCGGTCAGAGCCTTGACCACGGCTGCGTCAAATTTGACCATTTGATCGGGCTTTAGCAGCGCACGCATTGAGAATATATGTTCGAGCGTCTCTTTCTGCAGCTGCCCCATCGCCACATGCGACTGATCGACGGCAGCGGCAACGTCAGGACCATAACCATGTTCTTTTTCAATCGCCTCTGCAAGTTTGGCGTTATCGGCCCGCATTTCAAACTCAAGTGCTTGTTTGCGAATGGCGAACTGTTTTTCTAGAGTTTCGAGCTTCGCAAGCTGTTTGGCATCAAGATTAAGTCCGTCATGCAACAAAGCATGAATTTCGTTTTCAGGAGGCGGCGGAGGTGCAGTCAGCGTGCGTCCCGCATATACGCCTCCAAGTGCTGCCAAAAAGACAGTGATGGCGATTAGTAAGGTCCGGCGAAATCCACTCATTAACCGCTCTCCAGCAACGTGGATGGCGCGAGAGCCGTTGTTACACCAAAGGGCGACGAAGTAGTCGCCGCTTCTACAGGCGCACCGGGAACAACCCCGCTGGCCAAACCCATTCCCATAGCAGCAACAATGGCAAACCCTACCATCCGTCCTGATAACGGGTTCGTATTCGCCTGACGTTGGGCAAGTTGTAATAGCACGGAATCATCTATGGTCGCCAACCGACCTGGCAATGGTTCGACCTGCATATTACTAAGAATTTCGTCTAAACGCGTCATGTTACTATCCTTTCGGTCAATAATCATACGTAAGAGATGCGAAAATCCCTCAAACTTATTTGGGCACAACGCGACGGGTATGCAGGGATTTCACTTACCGTATGTAACGACGCAAAACTGTTGCAAGCTCGGTTGCCGCTTTTTGGCGATCTTCGTCCGAAAGGTCACGTGCAGCCACTTGCGAGCGTAAATGCTCCTGAATCAGCTCGTCCATCAATGCCGAGATGGCGCCGCGAACCGCAGAGACGATATGAAGTGTATCCACACACGGAGCTTCGGCTGACACGCTTCGCTCAATCGCAGCAACTTGACCGGCAATCCGGTGAATACGGGCAATAATTTTATCATGACGGGTGGACGATTTCATCTCGCTAGCTCGTATGGAAGGTTTTTCACTAAATCAAGAATTGGTGAGGGATGGTGTCGCGACATGCGTATTAGCAGTAGATCACCTTTTCTGGAGAGACCTAATGACCAAATTTCGTTTACTACTCGTTGCGCCTTTCTTGGCTGCTATGGCTTTCTCTAGCGCGGCCCACGCGCATGCAAAGCTGGTTAAGTCGACCCCTGCTGCCAATGCTGTGGTTGCCAAGCCTACAAAGATTGTTCTGACATTCAACGAAAAGCTAATAGCTAAATTCGCAACTACCACATTAACGATGACCGCAATGCCAGGCATGAAGGATCATGCTCCGATGAAAATTGGCGGTTTTACTTCAGCAATGAGTAAGGACGGCAAGACCATGACGCTTATGATGAAGCGCGCTTTGGTTGCAGGCACTTATGAACTCAAGTGGGCAGCAGCTGGAACCGACGGACACAGAATGGAAGGCGGCTTCACTTTTACCGTCAGCTAAACCATGATTGAATATATTAACATCGGCATCAGGTTTGCACTGTTTGCAAATTTGATGCTGTTGTTTGGGCTTCCGCTGTTTGCGCTGTACGCGTTGCGGGGCTCAGAACGCTCTCAACCGGCGATTTTGCCCGTTGGAGCCCTGACGTGTGCCCTTGCTGCGTCGGGTGTTATACTTTCGGTTCTGAGTATTATAGCTATGACTGCCTCTATGGCCGGGGTTCAACTGCTTGAAGTAGACACCGAGTCGGTTAACATGATGATTTACGAAACTCCGATGGGCAATGCTTGGATCGTCAGGGTTATCGCTTTGATCGTTACGCTTTTCGTTGCCTTTCGAATGGCGACTGCAAATATCTTGCCTAAATTGATTTTTGTAACGCTCATGTCAGGCGTGGCACTTGCTTCGGTCGCTTGGACGGGCCACGGGGCTGCAGGCGAAGGTACCGCCGGAACTGCGCAACTGGTTGCTGACATAATTCATCTGTTAGGTGCTGGGGCTTGGTTCGGCGCGCTTATTGCATTTTCCATAATGCTGTTTCGAAGCGTGGAGTCGGTAACAGAGGAATATTTGCACCTCAATCACCGCTTGCTTACCGAATTCTCGGTCGCCGGAACTGTAATTGTCGCTCTTGTTTTTGGATCAGGGGTGGTGAACAGCTGGATGCTCGTTGGTCCACAAAATGTTTTGAGCATTTTCGAAACGGTATATGGTCAACTGCTGGCCGCAAAGCTCGCCTTGTTTGGACTAATGTTAGCACTTGCTGCTGCTAATCGTTTTACCCTGACCCCAGCCTTTAAGCACGCTTTACAAGGCGGCGGAGTAACTTTGGCGCTGGCAAAACTACGCAAAAGTTTGGTGATTGAGCTTGGCTTAGCTGTAGTAATCATCGCGTTAGTCGCATGGTTAGGGACGCTTCAGCCACCTGCCGCCACCTGAGGTCGCGGCATTTATCTCATTGATCAGATAGAAGGCCAAAGGCGGAACTAATGGCTGGCCTCACCGTTAGATTATAGAGCGACCCGAATGCGTACCCATGGCATGTTCGTCAGCATACTAGGACAGCTTTAGCCGGTGGATAGCAAAACGCCCGATGAAGTAGGCAGGCGGCTTACAATGGCAGCCGAATATTAAACAACCAAGGAAATCCTAATGAAATTGTATCTTCTAGCAACCGTAGCGTTTGCAATGTCTTCGTCGTCATCTGCGCAACAGGCTCCGATGCCGCCGATGGATCACAGCAAGATGCAAAAATCGGAAAAAACCCCGATGCCGCCTATGGACCATAGCAAAATGGATCATAGCAAAATGGACCATTCAAAGATGCCGATGGAGCAGGCTGATATGATGGCGATGATGAATGATCCGAATAACCCCTATGGCGCTACCGAGATGGAAATGCACAAAAAAATGATGATGGCAAACGCAGGGCTTCCGTCTGAATTGTGGACACGCAAAATGATTGAGCATCATCGCGGCGCAATTGCTATGTCACAGGTGGCGCTTGATAAGGCAACTGACAAGCAAACCCGCAATATGGCACAAATGACGATTACCGCCCAAACGCGGGAAATCGCAAAAATGCAGGCCTGGCTGAAAAGCCACGGTAAGGCTGCCCAATAACGAAGCCTGACTTAGCCGGAGAGGTAACGACCTGTCGTTGCCGATCGTGTATGACATTGACCGACTGATTTGTCACATTATGTGGCAGACGGTTGGTCAGTGTCAATTCTAGCTGCTATGAAGCATAGCTCGAGCAGTCCCTCGTCGAAAACGAACATGAGCATTAGTCTTTAACGAGCTATGTTTTGGATCATCAGAATGATAAATGATCATTCGTACTGAATGGGGAAGGCGTTTTTTCATCAAAGCTTTTCTCCAAATGCAGGTAGAACGATATGTCATCTGAAAATTCGCATAGCGCTCCAGCATCAGCATTCGATGAAGTTGGTGACTCGGCAATCCTAGCCTCTGTACTGGACCCTGTCTGCGGAATGAAGGTCGATCCTGCGACCACCGCGCATCATGCTACGCATGACGGCGCTCATTATCATTTCTGCAGCGCCGGATGCTTAGGTAAATTTACCGCAGACCCCGCCAAATATCTCACCAGCGCCCCTCGCGCGGAAGTGATTGCCGAACCAGGTGCGATTTGGACTTGCCCCATGCACCCCGAAATCCGCCAACAAGGGCCAGGAACTTGTCCGATTTGCGGAATGGCATTGGAGCCAGAAGCGCCTTCGCTCGATGATACGCCTAATCCGGAGCTGGTCGATTTTACCCGTCGCTGGTGGGTGTCGGCGGCGTTGGCGGTTCCTTTACTGATCCTGACGATGGGAACGGAGTTTCTCGGCCTGCATTTAGTCGACCCTGCCTATTCGCCGTGGATTCAGTTGTTGCTGACGGCTCCGATTGTTTTGTGGGCAGGCTGGCCGTTCTTCACTCGCGGGTGGACGTCGATTGTCACGGGCAAGCTCAATATGTTCACGCTGATCGCCATCGGCGTTGGCGCAGCATTTCTATATAGCGTGGTTGCGACGTTCGTACCGGGTCTGTTTCCAGATACCTTTAGAATGCACGGCGGCATGGTTCCGGTTTATTACGAAGCTGCGGGCGTTGTGGTGGCGTTGGTCTTGCTCGGCCAAGTGCTTGAACTGCGAGCAAGGGCGGCAACCGGCAAGGCAATCCGAGCCTTGCTGAACCTAGCTCCGAAGACCGCGCGGCGGATTAATGCTGACGGCACGGAAGTCGATATCCCTTTGGCAGATGTCCTTACAGGCGACAGTTTGCGCGTTCGTCCAGGCGAAGCAGTGCCGGTTGACGGTGTCGTTATCGAAG
>JACCDH011007404.1_pt1 | contig 17063 bp, 19 predicted proteins | sample 7442481 | NCBI WGS metagenome assembly JACCDH01 (sample SAMN15323433, study PRJNA562643) | freshwater metagenome | isolation source: river surface water | place: USA:Blue River Watershed | collected 2017-08-15
GGAAATGGCTCCAGAATGACGGGTTCTGCAGTCATTATTGGGCCCGATGCACGGAATTCAAGGCTCACAGGAAGCCACTGACCGCCGGAGAGGTGAATTACGGGTAAATCTGCCGCCAGGCGACCAGTCCGGCCATACAGGCGGCTATTGAGCCCAGCAGATGCAAGCCGCTATGCAACATGGCCCAACCGTAGGCGCCCCGCTGCAGCAGCAGCACGGATTCAGCGGAAAAGGTAGAAAAAGTGGTCAGGCCGCCCAGAAAGCCCGTGATGACGAGCAAGCGCCATTCCGGCGAGAGCTCAGGAAAATTCTCGAACACGCCTACGGCGATACCGATCATGAAGCCGCCACCGATATTGGCCAGCAGCGTGCCGAGAGGCAGGCTCTCCAGCCGGGCGTTCAGCCACAGAGACAGACCCCAGCGCAACCACGCACCCAGCGCCGCGCCGAATGCTACTGCTGCAAAGTTCAGCCCTGAGCCCATTTGGCCATCGCCTCATCGTCTGAAACCCGGGCATCGACCCAGCGCGCACCATTTGGCGTCTGCTCTTTTTTCCAGAAAGGTGCCTGAGTCTTCAGATAATCGATAATGAATTCGCAGGCATCGAACGCCTCGCCCCGGTGGGCAGACGTGACCGCAACCAGCACGATCTGCTCCAGAGGCTTCAGCGGCCCCACGCGGTGTATGACCAGCGCATCGAAGATGTCCCAGCGTGACCTGGCTTGAGCAACGATATCCTCCAGCGCCTTTTCGGTCATGCCCGGATAGTGCTCCAGCTCCATCTCGGCGACCTGCTCGCCTTCGTTCAGGTCACGAACGGTACCCACGAAGCTGACAATCGCGCCGACCTTGGGCGTGTTGGCACGCAGACCGGCAATTTCGGTCGTCAGGTCAAAATCTTCAGTCTGAACGCGCACCGTCATAAGTTGCTCCTCAGCCCCCCGTAACCGGCGGGAAGAACGCCAGCTCGCAGCCCTCGGTGACGGGAGTTGATGGCTCAGCCATCTGCTGGTTGCACGCAATCCGTAGCGCACGTCCATCGGCGAGTGCCTCGGCCCACACCCCCCCGCGCGAACGCAGGTAATCACGAACCTGTCCGGCAGTGTTGATATCGGCAGGCAGCTCAAGCGATTCCTGGGCGGTACCCACGGCCTCTCGCAAGCTGGCAAAGAATCTGAGCTGTATCTGCATGATCAGTAGAGCAAATCGGAGAACGGCAGGAAGTTTACGGTATCCCCGGGCGCGATAGCTTTACCGGGTGGATTGTCCACCAGACCATCGCCCCAGACAGTGGAAGTCAGCACACCTGAGCTCTGGTTGGGAAAGAGATCGAGTCCGCCCGTCGCATTGATGCGCACACGCAGGAATTCATTTCGGCGATCAGGCCGTGGCCAACTGAAGTCTGCCCGCATCGCGTAGGCTCGGGGCGGCTGGTGACTCGCACCCTGCAGAGCGAGAATGAACGGGCGCACGAACATCAGAAAAGTGACAAAGCTTGATACCGGATTACCGGGCAAGCCAATGAAAAAAGCCTTCGGCTGCGCCGCGGTGCCGAGCTGTCCGAACGCCAGCGGCTTGCCGGGTTTTATCGCGATCTGCCACAAATTGAGACGACCTTCGGCCTCGACCGCTGGCTTCACATGATCCTCTTCGCCAACCGATACGCCACCCGACGTGAGTATCAGGTCATGACCAGTTCCGGCGGTGCGTAGCGCTGCGCGCGTCGCATCGAGCGAGTCGGGCACATTGCCCAGATCAGTTACTTCGCAGCCCAGCTGCTGCAGCAAGCCGCGCAGCATGAAACGATTGGAGTTGTAGATTGCCCCCGGACGCAGCGGCTCACCGGGCATGGTCAGCTCGTCGCCGGTGAAGAACACAGCCACTCGCACGCGGCGCATCACTGGCAGAGTCGCCAGTCCTACCGATGCCGCCAGCCCCAGCTCCTGAGCCTTCAGCCGTGTGCCGGCCGCGAGAATCACGCTGCCCGCGCGTATATCTTCGCCGGCGCGTCGTATCCACTCACCCGCTTTGGGTGCGTGGTTGATCGTGACCATGTTGGCTTCCTGATCGAAGCTGCATTGCTCTTGCATGATCACCGCGTCGGCACCATCAGGAATCATCGCGCCAGTGAAGATCCTGGCAGCGGTCCCGGGCGCCAGTGGCTCCCCCACATGCCCGGCTGGAATGCGCTGAGTCAGCGGCAGAACGGCACTACCACTGACGCAATCAGCAGCGCGCACCGCATAACCATCCATCTGGGTGTTATCCATCGGTGGCACATCAAGCTGAGAGCGCTGGTCAGCAGCCAGCACCCGGCCCGTTGCCTCCAGTGTCGGAACCACTTCAGTGTCGCTCAGCGGGCGGCATGCATCCAGCAGATGCCTGAGCGCTTCTTTAGCGCTCAGCATGGGGGGTCTTTGGCTGTTCATCTCTTGGAGTGTGGTCTTGTATCGGGCGGGATTGTAGCGCCGCTTACAGCCCTGTGCGATCCGCGATATAGCGCTTGATCTCGGCGACATCCGGCGTCATCACATCAAAACGCTGCGGCAGGGATTCGATATGCTCGAAGCCTGGCGGGCGCTCAGCATCCTTACCCAGCGCCTCACGGATAGTCTCGTTAAATTTGGCAGGCAGCGCGGTCTCCAGCACAATCATCGGGATACCCGGCTCCAGGTGCTCACGAGCGACCTTGATACCGTCGGCGGTATGCGTATCAACCATTAGCGCATGTCTGGAGTACACGTCTCGTATTGTGCGAAGGCGATCTTCATGCGTTGATTTACCTGACACAAAGCCAAAGCGCGGTACACGACTGAATTCATTTCCGTCACTACCCGGCTTACCGCTCAGATCAAAGCCCCCCTGTCTGTCAACTTTCAGGAAAAGCTCGCGAACCCGCGCCGTATCGCCCTGCAGCAAATCGCAAACAAAACGCTCGAAGTTGGACGCCTTGCTAATGTCCATGCTTGGGCTGCTGGTATGAAACGTCTCGGCTGATTTGCGCACGCGGTAGACGCCAGTCTGAAAGAACTCATGCAATACGTCATTCTCGTTCGTCGCAACGACCAGCTTGCTGATCGGCAGCCCCATCATACGAGCGATGTGGCCAGCGCATATATTACCGAAATTACCCGATGGAACGGTAAACGACACTTGCTGCGTGCTGGACGTGGTCGCTGCAAGATAACCTTTGAAATAATAAACGACCTGCGCGACTACCCTTGCCCAGTTGATTGAATTGACTGTGCCGATTTTCTGGCGGGCCTTGAATTCAAGGTCGTTCGACACCGCTTTGACCATATCCTGGCAGTCATCGAAAACGCCTTTGACGGCGATATTAAAAATATTCGGATCCTGCAAACTGAACATTTGTGCAGTCTGAAAAGCACTCATCTTCTGATGCGGCGAGAGCATGAACACGCGAATCCCGCGCTTGCCTTTCATTGCATACTCGGCAGCGCTGCCGGTGTCGCCTGAAGTCGCGCCCAGAATGTTTAACTCTGCGCCCTCTTTGTTTAGCGTGTATTCGAACAGATTGCCAAGCAACTGCATCGCCATGTCTTTGAAGGCCAGCGTCGGACCATTCGATAAGGCCTGAAGGAAAATTGCACTACTCCCGGCACTTTCCAGGTTGCGCAAAGGCGTAATCTGGCTGGCGTCCTCGCCGACACGATGATTACCGTACACCGATGCCGTGTAAGTGCGTGTGACCAGCTGCTTCAGCTCGGGCTCGGCGATGTCCGTGGCAAACCTGCGAAGCACCTCACACGCCAGATCAGCGTAGCTCAGCTGGCGCCATGCGTCCAACTCGGTTGCGCTAACCCTCGGATAACTGACCGGAAGATAGAGGCCGCCGTCAGGCGCCAGCCCGCCAAGGAGGATTTCAGAGAAACGCGGCTTAGCGGAGTGACCCCGTGTGGAGTGGTATTGCATGGTCATGAGTGGCTTGCGATGGTCAATCCTGAATTATAAATCTCCCGAGAACTTTCCTCCCGGAATCTCCATCACCGGCCCAGCAGCCGACATCTTCCCTCACAAACCGGCTTAATGCTTTTTACGCATGCCGGAAGGCTGATTTTTCATGCCTGTTTGTTTGCCTGTTCGATCCAACTATTCTCCATTTGTCAATCCCACGAATTAGGTAGTTTTTGAAGTTTTTGATCTGTTTGCTGACTTCTCAAGAAACGAATAGTCCAGCAAGTGCGAACTTCGAACTGTGCCTGATGTTGAAGCAACGCTTTACATCCTGTGACCGGAGACGTCTGATGAGCGCGAGCCAAGAAATCAATATGGAAGCTTACTTTGATGCGAGTTCGATCAACGACGTGTTTGACGATCCGGAAGACGAAAAGTATCTTACGGACGGCGAGATTGACATTGATGAGTCAATGTCCCTGGAGGGCGATATTGACGACGCGATCGATCCAGACGACGTCCACACCCAGGAAAAACCGGCGCCAGTCAGCAGCGCTGGCTTGCACGCGGGGCCTCATGCACACGACAACCAGGAGATCCTGTTTCGAGAGCTGATGAGAGACCATCAGAAACGGTTGTACCGTTTCGTGATCCGATACATCGATCATCCGGACGATGCCGCCGACATCACTCAGCAAGCTTTTGTAGAAGCTGCCAGGACAATCAGCAGCTTCAGGGGCGACTCCAAGCTATCCACCTGGCTATACGGCATCGCGATGAACATGGTCAGGAACTACATGCGTAAGCTGATTGAACAGGATCTCTATGAGTTACCCGTGCTGTCCTACCAGGAGCTTACGCCGGAGGTCAATATTCAGCCCCTAGCGAGGGTGGAAATATGAGGCGATTTTTTTCAGGTCAGTGGTCCGAGGCTTCTCTTGTGCCAGCGGCATCCTGTACTTCCTTCATCTGTTCGATAGCAGATTCGAGGTCTTCCGTTTCTTCGAGCAAGGTGAACATGCCACTGACGCTGAATATCACCCGGACTTTGGATTTTAATCCTGTGACGAGGACCTCTCCACCAATTTTTCTGATTTCATTGATCAGCTTCAGTACGACCAGAAGCCCATCACTCGATACCTGGGATACCTGTGAAAAATCAAAGATGACATATCTGAAGCCCTCATCGATCTCGTTCTGGAGAAACTCCTCAAATTCGCCAGCACAAGCCTTCGTCAGGGTTTCGACGGGTCGAACGATAAGGATGTTCTTGTGGACTTCCGATTGTATGGGCATGGTGCTTTGCTACCTCCGAGGTCTTTGTGCATTCTAATGATGAGTTATTAAACTTGCAATACAAGACACTATGAAACTCGAACCCAGTCTTGAGACTCTGCAGAAACAAATCGAGCTTCGCGTCCTGCTCGGACCTCAAGCGGGAAGCAGGTTAACACTCGCTCCCGGAGAGTACGACCTTGGGGCCGGTGATGAATGCGAGATTATTCTCAGCGGCCCGAAGGTCGAAGCTTGTCATGCCCGGCTTGAATTTGACGGAGATAGCGCATCGATTACACCTATTGAGGGAAAAATTTCCGACGCGCAAGGTAGTGAAATTACGGATACGCTGGTGCTCAACCTGGGAATGCCCATCGAAATCGGAGGGATATGGATATCGGTTGATGATGTCGAGGCCGAATGGCCGAATCCAACCGATGTCGTACCTATCATGCCGCACTTGCCGCACGCAGAAGCTGGGGCGCAGGCAGTCGATAGCGAGACGCCCGCGCAAGGCGAGACCACCGATCAGGTAGGTTCTTCCCGCGTCAGGAAAATTCTCGTCATCTCGGCTTCTTTTCTTGGGTTTATTGTCCTGGGGATCTCCGCGCTATTCATCGCGGCAAATGTGGTCGACCAGCAAAAAAAGCCTTCTTCCACCCTTGCCAAGCCGCATGTCGCTGATCCGCCCAGCCTGAAAAAAGTGCGGGATATTATTGCATCAAGCGGTGTGGGGGCAACGATTGAAATCAGCGTAACCCCCAAGCAAAAAGTGCTGGTTCGAGGGTACGCGCCTGACGAGCGAACCGCGAAGGCGTTGCAACTGGCGCTCTCCGAAGTCTCACCTGCGCCCCAAGTCGAACTGCATACTGATGCGGTTCTGATGGAAACCGCCGTACAACTCATTGCTGAGAAAATTGATCCTCGCCGCGCGAAGCTGCGAATAGAAAGCGTTACCGGCGGCGTACTCACGCTTGAAGGGGCAGTGATATCACAAAGCGTACGAGAATCCGTCATGGATTTACTCCATTCCGGCTTGCCTGATCTGAAGCATATTCATTCATCTATCGTGCTGGCAGAAGATCTACCCCAGATATTGCAGGATCAGCTCACTGAGGCGGGCCTGCTGAAGAAAATGCAGATCATCGACAGGCAGCCTGAATTCATCCTGCGCGGCTCACTGACTGAAGACGACATGCAGCGCTGGGAATCATTGATTGTCAAATACAGTGAAAAATACGGAAAGCTGCTACCCGTCAAAGCAACGATAAAGCTTGCTTATAAAAAACCGCCCATCCATGTTCAGGCCATCATTGGCGGAAGCATGCCATTTGTGGTGACCGAATCCGGAGAGCGAGTCACACGAGGCGGAGACATCAATGGAAACACGCTTTTAACCGTGAAAGATAATGAAGTTATCTTTGAGGGCAGCGAAAAATTTCGTATCGCGAGGTAAATGTGCAAGCCGAAATACATGACACGCAACCGACAGAAAACCGGCCGAGCCTGGCCGACTGCCTGGAAGCAGATACCACAGGCGAGCTGGCTGAAGAAATTTTGCATCGCCTGCATGAGATGCAAACGCGCCTTGAGAGAGAAAAGCAAAAACTGCAGCATCCTGAAACCTACCGGGCCATCCTGGCTGGTCTGGAGGCTATTGAAGGTGCCGAATCCGTGATGCGAATGTATATCGCATCAAAACTTTGAATGAATCACTATAGGAGGAAAAAATGTCTAATCCGAACCCTGCACCAACCCCAGCAGCACTTCCCAATCTGGACACCGTTTACGTCAAAACGAGTGACAAGATATCTACTATGGAGTCCAACCTAACAACGACACTTTCGGCCCTGAAGGATGGCGGTGAACTGACTCAAACTGAACTCTTGAAACTGCAATACCAGATTGCGAGATATACGATCACAGCGTCGACCTATAGCTCGGTGATGAAAGAAATTTCCGATAGCCTGAAGCAAACCGCCAACAAGATTGGCTGATGCCCTCAGACAATCCCCCCGGCGGAAGAGCTTAGCCTAATGCTGATCAGTTAAGGCAAGTCGCTGGACCCCGGCCTTAGCGCGGCTGTGAACACGGTCGTCAGCTCAGTTCTTCAAGGCGAATGCGGGTGACCTTGCCGGCAACTGTAGACAAGGCCTCAATCGCAGCAATGGCTTTGTCCACGTGCTTTTCCTGCGTCTGATGGGTCAGGATGATGATATCCGTCTGCGTTTCACCCACACCGGGTTCTTTCTGCAGCATGGCATCAATAGAGATCGCCGAGTCGGCAAGTATGCGCGTTACAGCCGCAACCACCCCGAGCTTGTCTGCCACGCGAATGCGCAGGTAATAACTGGTCGTCACCTCAGCCATAGGCAAGATAGGCGTGTCAGACATTTCGTCTGGCTGGAATGCCAGATAAGGCACTCGGTGCTCAGGATCAGCGGTCGCAAGACGAGTGATATCGACAAGATCTGCAATCACTGCCGATGCTGTCGGCTCAGAACCCGCACCCTTGCCATAATAGAGCGTCGCTCCGACAGCGTCGCCCTGTACCAGAACCGCATTCATCGCGCCTTCGACATTGGCGATCAGGCGGTTTGCAGGAATCAGCGTTGGGTGCACGCGCAATTCAATACCCTTATCTGCGCGTCGCGCGATGCCCAGCAGTTTGATCCGGTAGCCAAGCTGTTCGGCATAACGAATATCAGAGGCCTGCAATGCCGTAATGCCTTCGACATGTGCCTTGTCGAACTGCACCGGCACGCCAAACGCGATCGCTGACATGATGGTCGCCTTGTGCGCGGCATCCACGCCTTCGATATCGAAGGTGGGGTCTGCCTCGGCATAACCGAGACGCTGCGCTTCTTTCAACACGACATCAAAATCTAGCCCCTTGTCACGCATCTCGGACAGGATGAAATTGGTCGTGCCATTGATGATGCCAGCGATCCACTGAATGCGATTCGCGGTCAGCCCCTCACGCAAAGCCTTGATGATGGGTATACCACCTGCGACGGCGGCTTCAAATGCCACCATCACTCCGCGCTCCTGCGCTGCACGAAAAATCTCGGTACCGTGTGTCGCCAGCAAAGCTTTGTTTGCTGTGACAACATGCTTGCCATTAGCGATCGCTTTCATTACCAGTTCGCGAGCGATGCCATAACCACCGATCAGCTCGATAACAATATCGATATCCGGATTATCGACAACCTGAAATGCATCAGCGACCACCTGAACCTGGGGCCCGGCGATGGCTTTAGCTCGCTCTGTGTCCAGATCCGCGACCATCGCAATTTCAATCGCTCGGCCGGCGCGTCGGCGAATCTCTTCCTGATTGCGCTGCAATACGGTAAATGTTCCGGCACCTACAGTGCCTATGCCCATCAGGCCAACTTTAATTGGTTTCATCTCAGTACTTCGATGTTCGTTTAAATCGGTTACGACGTTTATCCGTGCGCGATGCGTTACGTGCACGGTAATTGGATGAGCTGATCAGGCGTGGTGATGACGCCGGTAGCCGTCGAGGAAATGCGCAATACGGCCGACAGCCACCGCCAGATCATCCACATTAGGCAAGAACACTACCCGGAAGTGATCGGTCGTCGGGCAGTTGAATCCCGTACCCTGCACAATCAGAACCCGCTCTTCCGCCAGCAGATCGTAGGCAAACTGCTGATCGTCTTCGATCGGATACATGTTGGGATCGAGACGCGGGAACATGTACAGCGCTGACTTGGGCTTGACGCAGGTAACGCCCGGAATATCGGTCAGCAGCTTGTGCGCCAGATCACGCTGTTTCAGCAAACGACCTCCGGGACCCACCAGATCATTGATGCTCTGGTAGCCACCCAGCGCGGTCTGAATCGCAAACTGGCCCGGAACATTCGCGCATAGGCGCATCGATGCCAGCATATTCAGGCCTTCGATGTAATCCTTTGCATGCTTCTTCTCGCCGGAAACCACCATCCAGCCCGCGCGGTAGCCGCAGGAGCGGTAGTTTTTCGACAGGCCATTGAAGGTGATGAACAACACATCGTCCGCCAGTGAGGCCAGCGAAGTGTGCGTCGCACCGTCGTACAGCACCTTGTCGTAAATTTCGTCGGCAAAAATAATCAGCTGATGCTGACGCGCCAGGTCTACCAGCTGCTGCAGCAGCTCGACCGGATAGAGCGCGCCGGTCGGATTGTTCGGGTTGATGACTACAATGGCACGAGTATTTGCGTTGATCTTCTTTTTGATATCGTCGATATCGGGATACCAGTCCGCCTGCTCGTCGCACACGTAATGCACCGGCCTGCCGCCAGACAGGCTGACCGCTGCCGTCCACAGCGGATAGTCTGGCGCCGGCACCAGCACTTCATCGCCGGTGTTCAGCAGCGCGTTCATGCTCATCACGATCAGCTCGGATGCGCCATTGCCTAGATAGATATCGTCAATGGTGACGCCAGAGATATTCTTCTGCTGGCTGTAATGCATGATCGCCTTGCGCGGGGCGAACAATCCCTTAGAATCGGTGTAGCCCGCCGCATTGCCCATATTGCGGATCATGTCCTGCACGATCTCGTCCGGCGCATCGAAACCGAAAGGAGCGAGGTTACCGATGTTCAGCTTGATGATTTTGTGACCCTCTTCCTCCATCTGGCGCGCCTTTTCGAGGACGGGCCCACGGATGTCGTAGCAAACATCTGCCAGTTTTTTGGATTTCTGGATTGATTTCACGGCGTGGATTCGGTTTGGATTGAGCGGGCGGCGCGCCGGGTGTTGCACCGCGAAAAAACAAGCATTTTGCCCGAAATCGGCCAGAAAGACCAAGCAGTAAACCGATACACGGCTGATCGCGATAAAATCCTTGCATCATGAAGCTGCATGCGACCCCGACCCAGCAATACCAGACTGTCACGGGCTACGAAGACGACTGGATAGAGATCAATGCGCAGCGTTTCGATCATAGTCTGCTGGTGCTGCCCGAAATGCCCCCCCAGCCCTGGCCAGTGACTTCCTTCGAGCGGCTAGAGACGACGCATTTTGACGCTCTGGCATCAATGGAACCAGACCTGGTCATACTTGGCACAGGAGATCGCCAGCGTTTCGCTCCTCCCCGGCTGTTGTCTGACCTGATGGCGCGCCGCATCGGGGTGGAATGCATGGATAACCGGGCTGCTTGCAGAACTTATAACATTTTGATGGCTGAAGGCAGGAAGGTCGCGCTGGCGCTCATCCTGCCAGAGAAGACCGACCAACAAGCCGTCGGCCACCCCACATTCGAGAATACAAGGAGCGCGCTTTGAGCGAACGTCCATCCATCGTCAACATGATCGTCCCGGATTTTTCTGCTGAGATGACGGGTCCAAGGCCATTCAGGCTGTCGGACTATCTCGGCCGCAAACTGGTACTGTACTTCTACCCCAAGGACAATACGCCGGGCTGCACGACCGAAGCCTTGCAGTTTCGCGAGCAGCATACTCGTTTTCAGAAAGCGGATTGTGAAGTCTTCGGCATCAGCCGTGACAGCCTGAGGTCGCATGTCGGTTTCAAGGAAAAACTGGGGCTACCCTTCGAACTGATTTCAGATCCCGATGAGACGGTCTGCACGATGTTCGATGTCATCGTGATGAAATCAATGTATGGAAAAAAAGTACGCGGGATTGAGCGTTCCACATTTGTGATTGACGCTGCCGGCAAAATAGTGAAAGAATGGCGTGGAATAAAAGTTCCAGGGCATGTGGATGAAGTCCTGGGAGTAATCGAAAGTCTGGATTAACGACGATTGGTACAGACCGACAGGATTAGCTAAATAATTGATTTTTAATAATTATTTATATTCGAGGCTGTTTCAGGAAAAGGACGCACTCCTTTTGCTCAAACAGCCTTTTCTATTTTTTGCCCCCATTATTCAACCCGTTACCCGCTGCCTTGCCCATTGCACTGAGCTCCGCAGTTTGGTCACCTCAGTAATCATATTCCCCATTATCACCGTCCGAGGTCCTGATGCCCCTGCCTAAAATGCCGTCCAAACCCGCAGCGTTACTCTCCCCGGTGGATTATCCAAAGGCAGAAAAAGGCAAGCCCGTCAAACCCGCGATTGCGCTGGTGCCCAGTACCCCGATCGCCCAGCCGCATGTCATTGAGGCGCGCAACCGCGCAGAAGCTCCGTCCCAGGCACGACCAGCGCAGCGCAAATCGCGCACGGATACCAGCGTCAAGTCGCACATCAGCCGTACGGCTGATAAGAAAGGTGTTACCAAGCTCTTCGTGCTCGACACCAATGTACTTATGCACGACCCGACGTCGCTATTTCGCTTTGCTGAGCATGATGTCTATCTCCCGATGATCACATTGGAAGAGCTCGACAATCATAAAAAGGGCATGTCCGAGGTGGCGCGCAATGCGCGTCAGGTATCACGCTCGCTCGACGCACTGATCGCCGACATTTCCGAAGAAGCGATTGACGAAGGTATACCGCTGAACAAGCTTGGCAACAAGGATGCCAGCGGGCGTCTCTACTTTCAGACACGCCTGGGACGATGGACACTCCCCGAAGGCCTGCCCGAGGGGAAGGCTGATAACCAGATTCTTGGAGTCGTGCGGGCACTGCAAGAGCAATTCCCCGAGCGACCTGTCGTGCTGGTGTCCAAAGACATCAACATGCGCATCAAGGCGCGCGCCCTCGGTCTGCCCGCTGAAGAATATTTCAACGATCATGTGCTCGAGGATACAGATCTGCTGTACTCCGGCATTCTCCAGCTGCCTGACGATTTCTGGAATCGCCATGGCAAAGGTATGGAATCCTGGCAGGAATCCCGTCAGGGGAATGGCAGCACTTTTTATCGTGTGACTGGGCCGCTGGTACCAGCGATGCTGGTCAACCAGTTTGTCTATCTCGAACCCAGGAATGGCGAGCCCTCGTTCTACGGCCAAGTTACCCAAATCAATGGCAAGACGGCGGTCATTCGTACGCTTCGTGATTACGGCCACAACAAGAACAATGTCTGGGGTATCACCGCACGAAATCGTGAACAGAATTTTGCGCTCAACCTCCTGATGGACCCGGAGTGTGATTTCGTCACCCTCCTCGGTCAAGCCGGTACGGGTAAGACCTTGCTCGCTCTGGCGGCGGGTCTGGCGCAGGTGCTCGAAACCAAGCATTACAACGAGATCATCGTCACTCGCGTGACGGTGCCCGTAGGCGAGGATATCGGCTTCCTGCCGGGTACTGAGGAAGAAAAAATGTCTCCCTGGATGGGGGCCTTCGATGACAACCTCGAAGTGCTTAACAAGTCTGACTCTGACGCAGGAGAATGGGGACGCGCCGCGACTCAGGAATTAATCCGCTCACGGATCAAGATCAAATCAATGAACTTTATGCGCGGCCGTACCTTTGTCAACAAGTACCTGATCATCGACGAGGCACAGAACCTGACGCCCAAGCAAATGAAGACGCTGGTCACCCGAGCTGGTCCCGGCACCAAGATCGTCTGCCTGGGTAATATCGCCCAGATTGATACGCCCTATCTCACCGAAGGTTCCAGCGGCCTGACCTATGTGGTCGATCGCTTCAAGGGCTGGTCGCACAGCGGGCATGTGACGCTGGCCCGCGGCGAGCGGTCAAGACTCGCTGATCATGCGAGCGATGTGCTCTGAAGTCGTTGAAATCTTCAAACAAAAAACCCGCCGCTGGCGGGTTTTTTATTTAGGCCACACGACAGAAGCAACTCACAAGATTTGCCGTCCGACCCACCACGCAACCGCCGCCATGAATGCTGATGCGGGAATGGTGAAAACCCATGCCCAGACGATATTACCTGCCACGCCCCAGCGGACCGCAGACATCTTGCGTGACGAGCCGACGCCCACGATGGCCCCCGTGATGGTGTGAGTGGTCGACACCGGAATACCCATGGCGGTGGCCAGAAAGAGCGTGATTGCGCCACCTGTTTCCGCACAAAAGCCACCGACGGGTTTCAGCTTGGTGATCTTCTGCCCCATGGTTTTCACAATCCGCCAGCCGCCAAACAGCGTGCCCAGGCCAATCGCGATGTAGCAGGAAACGATCACCCACATCGGCAGCGGGTCGTTGGCTGTGCTGACGCCTGCAGCAATCAGCAGCATCCAGATGATGCCCATCGTCTTTTGCGCGTCATTACCACCGTGGCCAAGGCTGTACATCGATGCCGAGACGAGCTGCATGCGGCGAAACCATTTATCGACCCGCTGTGGCGTGCTGCGGACGAACATCCACGATACGATCAGCATCATCAGCGAACCAAACAGCAGACCAAGTAACGGCGACAGCACGATAAAGCTGATCGTCTTGATCAAACCGGAAGATATCAGCGAGCCCGTACCTGCCTTCGCCACTGCAGCACCCACCAGTCCGCCAATCAGCGCATGCGATGAGGATGACGGTATGCCGTAATACCAGGTCAGAAAATTCCAGGCGATTGCACCGATGAGTGCACCGAAAATCACGTAATGATCGACGACAGCCGGATCGATGGTGCCCTTGCCCACGGTCGCGGCAACTTTCAGCTGAAAGACCGCAATAGCGACAAAATTGAAGAAAGCTGCCAGCGCCACTGCCGAGGACGGCTTGAGCACACCGGTCGATACCACCGTGGCAATCGCATTCGCAGCATCATGAAAACCATTCATGAAGTCGAACGCCAATGCAAGAATGATCAGCAGCGCCAGCGTGTAAATACTGATGTTGAGTGTTTGCATGAGACGAGACGGTTAAGTTAGGAGGTCTCGCCTCAGGCGTTTTCGACAATGATGCCTTCAACGATATTCGCGACGTCCTCGCAGCGGTCGGTCACCGTTTCGAGGATTTCGTAAATCGCCTTCAGCTTGATCAGATTGCGCACGTCCGGCTCTTCACGGAATAGCTTGGACATCGCAGCCCGCATCACATGGTCGGCGTCGGATTCCAGCCGGTCGATCTCGGCGCAAATGACGAGAATCTCACGCGCGTTGTCCATGTTGTGCAGCAGCGAGACACTCGCCAGCACTTTTTCGCAGCAGGTCTGGCACAGCTCAGCCAGACGCTTAGCCTCGGGGGTAATTGCCTTGATATCGTACAGAGAGATTGTCTGCGCAACATCTTCCATCAGGTCGAGAATGTCATCCATGCGAGTGATCAGCAGATGAATGTCTTCACGATCGAGCGGTGTGATAAAGGTCTTGTGCAACAACTCCAGCGCAGCATGCGTCACCTTGTCCGCCTGCTTCTCGATGGTCTCAATCGCATGCACGCGGTGTTCGAGATCGTCGAAATTGGTCATCAGCGAGACCAGCTCTTTGCCACCCTTGACGCACAATTCTCCATGTTGAATGAAGAATTCGAAAAATTTGCCCTCAGTAGGCATCAGGCGTCCAAACATTTTCGCTCCTTGTCGTATGTGCCGCTCGGTTGCGTGCGTTCGGCGTGATTATTCGCCGCTGCCGTAGATCGGCGCGTTCCCAGTGTAGTTCTCGAATTTTGTATATTGCCCAAGGAAAGTCATCCTGACGCTTCCGATCGGGCCGTTACGCTGCTTGCCGATGATGATTTCAGCCATGCCCTTCTCCGGCGAATCAGGGTTGTAGACCTCGTCACGATAGATGAAGAGAATCAGATCAGCATCCTGTTCGATCGCACCTGATTCACGAAGATCAGACATTACCGGTCGTTTATTGGGCCGCTGTTCCAGCGAACGATTGAGCTGGGAAAGCGCAATCACCGGGCAATTCAGCTCTTTGGCCAGACCCTTGAGGTTACGAGAGATCTCCGAGATCTCAGTCGCGCGGTTCTCGCCGGGAGAGTTCGCCGACATCAGCTGCAGGTAGTCAACAATGATCAGGCCAAGTTTGCCGCACTGACGTGCAAGCCGGCGGGAACGTGCACGCAGTTCGATCGATGACAACGCGGGCGTTTCATCAATAAAGACCTGCGCCTCGTTCATTTTCTGGATGGCATGCGTAAGTCGCGGCCAGTCTTCATCATTCAGACGGCCCGTGCGGAGACGATGCTGATCCAGCCGGCCAACCGAGCCCAGCATACGCATGGCCAGCTGCGTGCCGCCCATTTCCATCGAAAAAATCGCGACAGGCAAGCCGCTGTCCACGGCAACATTCTCGCCAATATTTACAGAGAAAGCGGTCTTGCCCATGGAGGGACGACCGGCGACGATCACCAGATCACCGGGCTGCAAGCCCGATGTCATCCGATCGAGATCCATGAATCCCGTGGGTACCCCGGTGATGTCATTCTGGTTGTCGCGGTTGTAGAGCTCGTCGATACGCTCAACCACTTGGGTTAGCAAGGGCTGAATTTCCTGGAAGCCTTGCGATCCTCGCGCACCTTCTTCAGCAATCGCAAAAATTTTTGATTCCGCGTCGTCAAGCATCTGCTTGACTTCTTTGCCCTGCGGGTTGAATGCCGATCCCGAAATATCGTCGGCGACTGTGATCAGCTTGCGAAGGATTCCGCGATCACGAACAATTTCTGCATAGCGACGGATGTTGGCAGCTGACGGCGTATTCTGTGCAAGCGCATTCAGATAAGCGATGCCGCCCACCTCTTCTGCCTTGGAGGCAGAAGACAAGGACTCAAAGACAGTGATGACGTCGGCGGGCTTTGAGCTGTTGATCAGCCTGACAATATGCTGAAAAATCAGCCGGTGATCATAGCGATAAAAATCTTCAGCGCTGACAAAGTCAGCAATCCTGTCCCAGGCCGCATTATCGAGCAGCAGGCCACCCAATACTGACTGCTCCGCCTCAATCGAATGGGGCGGAATGCGCAATGAATCTAGCTGAGGGTCGGCCCGGTCGTTCATGGGCTGCGATTATACCCGTTACCCATCAGCACAAGTCCCGAAAATAGCCCGTCTGTTAACGTCTTTCTGACACGATCTTGCCATGAAAGCACTGGTTAAATAACAAAGGGAACTTTTGCAGCTCCATTCATTGCGACAAGCCTTTGATTTTGCTCGGTCCCGCGTCGCACAGCTGTGCTGGCGCGCTATAAAACGTCGATTTATTCAGTATCACCCTATCGTCGGGTATTTTTGCTGAATGTGCATTATTACCTGTCAGTTCATCTGTTAACTGCCGGTTTTTCCATGCACATCCCCGGGATTTTTGACTTCGTCAAGATGACACCAGTCACACACTTACTAGTGCAGCAAGCAAAAAAATAGCCGGGAGAACCCGGCTATTTTTCGAGCGGAAACGATGTATCGATCAGGCCTGCTCGCCAACCACCGTGATCGTCACGTCCACCACGACATCCGTATGCAGCGACACGGACAGCGTGTGATCGCCTGTGGTCTTCAGCGGACCCTGCGGCATGCGGATCTGCGCCTTGTCGACGGTGTAACCCTGCTTGACGAGTGCATCCGCCACGTCATGATTGGTAACCGAGCCGAACAGACGACCATCAACGCCGGCTTTCTGGCTGATCTTGACGACCTGGCCAGACATTTTTCCGGCCAGCGCCTGAGCAGCAGCCAGCTTTGCTGCTGCAGCTTTTTCTAGCTCTGCGCGCTTGGCTTCGAACTCGGCAATAGCTTCCTTGGTCGCACGACGCGCCATGCGCTGTGGGATCAGAAAGTTGCGGGCATAACCGTCCTTGACGCGAACCACAGCACCGAGGTCGCCCAGGTTGGCCACTTTTTCCATCAGAATGACTTGCATGTTTTTCTCCAGGTATCTTGGCTAGTGAACAACCGATCAGGCGTTGTGCAGATCGGTGTACGGCAGAAGGGCGAGGTAACGGGCACGCTTGATCGCGGTATCCACCTGACGCTGATAATGCGCGCGGGTGCCGGTCAGGCGTGCGGGCATGATCTTGCCGTTTTCCTGGATGAAGTCCTTCAGTGTGTCCACATCC
>JACCDH011159016.1_pt1 | contig 17061 bp, 14 predicted proteins | sample 7442481 | NCBI WGS metagenome assembly JACCDH01 (sample SAMN15323433, study PRJNA562643) | freshwater metagenome | isolation source: river surface water | place: USA:Blue River Watershed | collected 2017-08-15
CAATAGGATAAGCAAGTGATTTTAAACCCCAAGGATTTGAGGCTACAGTGTCTCCACCATTTTCTTTGATGAAGTCTTGGTATTTTTTCTGAGCTGATTTAAAATCATCTTCAGATAATACCGGTGTAAAAATCACCCTTAATTCGTAATTGTTCATTACTTGAATTTTTTGGTTAAATAATTGGTTTTTCCCAGTGGACACTCTTTACCAGAGCGAATCAGCCAAAACTGATTTGGGACGGCGAAGGTAGGTATTTATTGTGAATTATAGCCTGATTTAGCACTAAAAATAAGGGCTACAGGGAAATGATCGCTATATCCGCCCCTATATACATTGCCATTATAGGTTCTTTTTGGGTAACCCTGGTACTTTCCAAGGAGCTCGGTCATATTAAAATTGCTATAAATAATTGATTTATAATTAGTTAGATATTTTTTGCTCGATTCGCCTTTTGCAAGCCCATCCCAATTTTTACTTAATAAAATTTGATCAAATAAGTTCCAACAATCATTGTAGGCGAGTGTACCCATTCCTTTTTTGAACATTTTATAAAATGGGTTATTCATTTCAAGTTGTTTCATGCTTTTGTTGGAGGGGTTGTCATTAAAATCCCCCATTACGATAAATCGGGCATTTGGATTTTCCGCATTCACACTATCCATGATTTTTTTACAAATAAAGCTTGCCCAGTTTCTTTTATCAGCAGATTGATGCTCTCCACCTCTTCGGCTGGGCCAATGATTTACTAAAACATATACCCATTCGCCATTTAATAGTCCTTTCACGAATAAAATATCCCTGGTGGCATAGGTGTTAAAATGTGTTTCATCTGTGAGGCTGTAAGGCCTATATTGGTAGGGCTTAAAATAGGCAGGGTTGTAAATTAACGCAACATCAACACCTCGTATATCCTTGGAGTCAAAATGAATAAATTTATAATGATACTTTTTGATCATCGGCTCATTAATGAGTTTAGTGAGTACGACATCATTTTCAATCTCTACTAAGCCCAATAATGCAACACCATCTGATTTTTCAAGCTTTCCTAGTTTATATATTACTCGAGCTAAATGTTGTGATTTAATATTGTATGATAATTGGTTATATTGTTTTAGACTACTTGGTAAAAAGTCCTCATCCACAACATTGATTTGATTTGTTGTGTCATAAAAATTTTCACAGTTGTAAAACGCAATGATGGTGGGTTGTCCTGTTGTTTTAAATACATTAAATAATAAAATAATTATTATCAATGTTTTTGATATGTGCATGTTTTATTATGATTATTTAATCAACAATAGTATTTTATTTCAGGCGATACTGTAAAGTATTTTCCGACAGATTTGATGTTGGTTAAAAGTTCAATTTCAATTTTCAAATTAATGAATGAAAATATTATTGAATTTAATGTTGCCTTTGCTGTTTTTCATAAATCCATTATCCGCCCAAGAACAAGAAGAGTTATTGCCAACTGATTTTAATGAACGTTCAGAACACTCCGTTGATTGGGTTCCAACTTTATTGAATGCTAATAATAGTTCATTATATAATGCAATAATATTTAATGGAAGATCACTGGGTTGGCAATTACGAGGTGAAAGCAATGCGCTTTCAGTTATAGATGGTATCCAATATACTTCACCACTTAACAAATTGAGATATTGGGATTTGTTTTCAGGCTTGCAAACTCATTTGTATAAAACCGGATTGTATATTAATGGAGCATTTAGTGATCAAGGGCAACATCAAAGCATTGTGGTTAATCATTTGTCATCCGCACCGCAACCAGCAAATAAAAACATAAATGTAGGTTCTGCGATTTCTAACTCAATATTTGCAAATAGTATTAGTGTACGAATAAATTCACCCAATTTGTGGAATAACTGGCGATCTGGAATTGGATTTGTTTTCCAGCATATGCCTTCTCAATCGGCAACGGCCAGTTATAAAGAATCTATCGGACTTGTTTTTGGTATAGAGAAACAAATAAGTCTCAAAAATAGTATTGGCTTTTCATTAATTTGGAATTATAGTGACCAGTCTAAAATGGCAACGACTGTAAAGGAGGCGTTTGATTTAGCTAAACAAAATACTTACAACCCAACCTGGGGATGGCTTGATTTTAAACCCTACTTTCCAAATACAAAACAATCAAATGCACCTATTATTTCATTTAGGTATCAGCATCATTACAGTGAAAATAATTATTACAAGTATAATCAGTCAATTATTATAGGGCGACAGTCTACATCTGGTTTAGAATGGACGCAAACTGCGGATCCACGACCCGACTACTACAGATATTTGCCTAGCTATTTAAGTGACGCCGCTTTAAAAAACAATTTAACGAATTGGTATCTTACTCATCCTGAAAGTTTACAAATCAATTTTGATAAAATTCAACAAATAAATAAATCAAGTAATGATCATCGATCCTATTATATGGTGAATCAGCAAAACAGTGATTTATTATTATTGAATGGCTCTTTTTTGTATGCCAAATATTTTGGCAATGAGTTTAATTTAACCTGGGGAGGTAATTATTTTTACCATCATATTGCTTATTCCAATCAGGTAAAGGATTTGTTAGGAGGTGATTATTATTTGAATTATAATAACTGGATTAACGATGACGGTTTAAGTGCGAGTTTTCAAAATGATATCATTCATCCGGATAGAAAAATAAGTGTAGCTGAATCCTGGGGACCAAACTATGCGCTGAATGTAGCTCAATTATATCCATGGGTACAAATAAATAAAAAATATGCAAGGGTGGAAGCTATTTTCGGAATGGGGTACGGCTTGCAAACCTTATTTAGACAAGGAAATAATAAGAATGGTTTGTTTCCATTAAGTTCTTTTGGCAAGTCCAATAATATTTGGACAGCTGCTAAAGATTTTAAATTGCAGTTATTGTATAAATTTTCTGGCAGACTGTATTTTAGATCTATCGCTTTTATAAATTGGAAACTACCAAGCATTGAAAACATATTTATTGATCCTTCAATTCATTCAATTACTGCTCCTTATTTAAAAACGGTATACAGCCATGGTGCAGACTTTTCTATATTTTACAGGACGCCTATTTTAAAGTTATTTATTAGTGCCTATTCCTATAATTCTTATCGTAATGCTGTATCAAAAATGTTTTACCATGATCAGTTTGCATCCTTTGTATATGGATTAGCCGGTAACATAAATAAAGCCAATACCGGATTAGAATTTTCTGTTGAAGCGCCCGTTTTTCAAAATATTCAATTGACGTTTGTATCAACATTGCAAAAAAATATTTTTACAAATAACCCGCAATTTCAATTATTATCAATCAACGATTTGCAACCGTTTACAAATGGCATTTTACATCTACAAAATTTGGCTGCCGAATCAAGCCCGAGTTTTTCCAATGCACTAACTATACAATATCAGCCATTCGTTTCCTTGAGAATTGGCTTAACCATGGTTTATGTTAAGCAAAGGCCAATTGCCATTGATATTTTTAGGAGGACGGACGATGTAAAAAATAAATTAGACATATTTAGTTGGTCAAAAATTCTAATGACCAACTTCTTGCCGGACAATGGTGTTGTGAATACTTATATATCTAAATCAACACAGGTTAAAATAGGGTCAAAAACAATTAGGGGTTATTTAAGCTTAAGTATAAGAAATGCACTAAACACTTTTATTCCTGTTTTTGCTTATGAGCAATCTCGTTTCGATTATATAAAATTTAATACCCATAAATATGCAATAAAATACCTTTTAGATCAGGGCGTTACTTATTCATTTCGCTTACAATTTCAAATTCAATAATTTTTTATGAAAAACAAATCCTATGTCGGCTTTTATTTAATTTCCATTTCGGCAATTATTTTATGCACTGCATCCTGCTTTAAACAGGCGGCCAATGCGGCTGATATTGTCGGCTTTAATGATTCAGTTATTTCCATTAAAAATTTTAGAAAATTACATACCATGGGTATGGTTGAGATGATCGCTCACCCCCTTAGTATTCAGGGTACGGTTGTTGCCAATGATGAACATGATAATATTTATAAGTCATTATACATTCAAGACAACACGGGAGGAATTGTTGTTCAAATAGATGGACTTGCTTTGTACCAAAACTTCCCAGTAGGTACTGTTGTTAAAATAAATACGCAAAATTTATTTATTGCTGATTACAGAAGGATGTTGCAAATTGTTGCATCGGTAGATTCAAGTAATGGGTCATTGTTGACCACTGGTATACCTTCCCCATTAATTCCAAAATTTATTAAAATCATGGAAGAGAATGCACCTATTACTCCCATTAGTGTAAACTATAAAAATTTGGGTGATAGTTTGCAGGGAAGACTTATTCAAATTAACGGCGTTGAGTTTAGTGCATTTGACACCGCCCAGACTTTTGCAGATAAAAAAAATAAAATTGGCCTGAGTAGGAGTTTGAAGTTTTGTACAGGTGGGACTATTTATTTGCGAACAAGTGGTTATGCCGATTTTGCTGGCGCAAAAACGCAAAAAGGAAACGGCATTGTCATTGGTATTTATTCGGTTTATAATGCCGAAAAGCAAATATTGCTTCGAGACACGAGTGACATTTTGTTGATCGGGAAAAGGTGTACAGGAGCTGCTTGGCTGCAAAATTTGCCTCAAAACGGCGTCAAATTAATCAATTAGTTGTCAGCTTGTCAGTATATGGGTTTTGGTATCCTTGTTGCTATAGGTAGTTCAAATACTATTATTATGCAAAAAGGTCAAATAAGAGTTCAGACAGAGAACATTTTTCCGATCATTAAAAAGTTCCTTTATAGCGATCATGAAATTTTTTTACGCGAATTAGTGAGCAATGCAGTCGATGCAGCTCAAAAACTAAAAACATTACATGGTAAGGGCGAGGCTAAAGGTGAATTAGGTGAGTTAAGGGTTGATGTGGTATTAGATGCTAAAGAAAAAACCATTTCCATCATTGATAATGGAATTGGAATGTCTAGCGAAGAAGTAGATAAATACATTAATCAAGTTGCCTTTAGTGGTGCCGAGGAATTTGTCAATAAATACAAAGAAGCAAGTATTATTGGTCACTTTGGATTAGGTTTTTATAGCTCCTTTATGGTGAGTGAAAAAGTGGACATTTATTCAAAAAGTCATAAGGATACTCCAGGCGTATTTTGGAGTTGTGATGGAAGTACAGAATATGAATTGTATGAAGTAGACTATAGCAATAGAGGAACTAAAATTGTTTTACACATTAATGAAGAAAGTGCCGAGTTTTTAGAGGCCCATAGAGTAAAAGGAATTTTAGAACGATTCTGTAAATTTTTACCAGTTGCTATTTATTTTACCGATGCTAATGCTGAAAAGGCAGAAGCAAAAGCAGAAAACGCGGAAGGTGTGTCGGAAGCAATTGTCGAAAAGCCAATTAATAATACCAACCCATTGTGGGTGCGCAAGCCATCGGAATTAACGAAGGAAGACTATGAAAATTTCTATAGAGAGTTATATCCATTTGGTGAAACCCCTTTATTTTGGATTCATTTAAATGTGGATTATCCATTTAACTTAACGGGTATATTGTACTTCCCTAAAATCAAGCAAAGCTTTGAAATTCAAAAGGATAAAATCCAATTGTATTGCAATCAGGTTTTTGTAACGGATGAAGTAAAGGATATTGTACCTGAATTTTTAATGTTATTGCATGGTGTTATTGATAGTCCAGATATTCCATTAAACGTAAGTCGAAGCTATTTGCAAGGCGATCCTAACGTCAAAAAAATTAATGCTCATATCACTAAAAAAGTGGCCGATAAATTAGAAGAAATTTTCAATAGTGATAGAAAATCTTTTGAAGACAAATGGGAAAGTTTAGGCTTGTTTGTAAAGTACGGTATGATTACAGATGATAAATTCTTGGACAAAGGAAATAAGTTTTTGATTTTAGAAGACGCTGCAGAAAAGGGAAAGTTTTATACATTGGATGAATATAAAACTGCAACTGAATCATTACAGAAAAATAAAGAGGGCAAACAAGTATTATTATATACAACTAATCCTATTCAACAAGACGCGTTTATTCAGGCAGCAGTTGGGAAGGGTTATAAAGTGGTTAAATTAGAAACCATGGTAGATGCTGCATTTATCAATAATGTCGAAATGAAATGGGAGGGCGTTCAATTTGTAAGAGTTGATGCCGACGTGGTTGATAACCTCATTGACAAGCAAGAAAATGTCGATTCTGTTTTAACGAAAGAGGAAGTTGAACAAGCAAAACAATTATTTGAATTCCAAGTTCCTAACATTACATTGACCGTTGAAGTGAAGGGCTTAAGTACCGATGTTGCCCCAGTAATTGCTACACGCCCTGAGTTTATGAGAAGAATGAAGGACATGGCCAGCATGGGTGGAGGAGGAATGACTGCATTTTATGCTCAAATGCCAGACGAGGTACATTTAACAATTAATGGCAACCATCCAATTTACCAAGCGCTGTTAAAAGAAACGGATACAGATAAGCAACAAAAACAGGCTAGAAATTTAGCCGACTTAGCATTGCTTTCACAAGGCTTATTAACCGGTTCGGAGTTAACCAACTTTATTAATCGAAGCGTTGACTTGTTAAAATAGTCGAAAATTTATTAAACTACGCATAGTAAAAATAAAGAACAGTAATAAAAAAGCGAACTCTAAATGGTTCGCTTTTTTATTTTCAATTCAATGAAAAAAATTATTTTAAATTTTCGGAAGGTTTAATATCCATCACTTGCATTTGAACCGATTGAGTTCCTTGCCATTCATTTAATTGTAATTGGAAAACAATGTCAAAAGGTTTGCCGGATTTTACAATATTAATATGTTCGGGCATATTATATCCAATACCACGAACCGAATTACGTCCCTGCGTTACATTAAAACTAATGTGCAGGTCCTTTACAAGTTTTGAATACCCCGTGTCAATTACACCCCTAGCAATAAATAAAGGACGCATATTGTCTGGACCAAATGGTTCCATTTGTGAAATAATATGATAAAACTGTAAACTAATATCATCCAAAGGAAGCTCGGCGTTAATGGTAATTTCGGGCGTTAATTGAGATTCAGTGATGCGTTCAGAAACAGCATTTTCAAATGCTATTTTAAATCCTTCCAATGCATTCACATCCATGGTCATTCCAGCTGCAGCAAAATGTCCTCCATAGCCCAATAAGTGTGTTCGACATGCGTGCAAAGCTTCATATAAATTAAAACCATTTACACTTCTGGCACTTCCAGTAATTACATCCCCACTTTGTGTTAATACGATGGTTGGTTTATAATATTTCTCTATTAATCTGCTGGCAACAATACCAACTACACCTTTATGCCAATCAGCTTTGAAAACAACCGAGGATTTTTTGGTAGCATGAAGTGGGTCGTTTTCTATTTGTGCCAATGCTTCTTCGGTGATATAGGTATCTGCTTCGCGACGGTCTAAATTATCTTGCTGTAAAATGGCGCCAAACGCTAAGGCCTTTTCGTAATCTTTTTCGATAAATAATTGCACTGCTTTTTTTGCATCATCCATTCTACCTGCAGCATTTATACGTGGAGCAACTGCAAATACCAAATTGGTTATACGCATTGTGCCACTTTGTTTTGCTAATTCCATCAATGCTTTTAAACCAGCAGACGGATGCTCATTTACTTTTTGTACCCCGAAAAAAGCAAGGGTTCTGTTTTCATCGGTAATTGGAACAATGTCGGCAGCGATGGCCGTTGCTACTAAGTCCAAGTATTGCAAATAAGTTTCAGCAGGTAAGTGATAAGTTTGCGCAAGTGCTGTAATTAATTTAAACACTACACCGCATCCACAAAGTTCCTTGTAAGGATATTTGCAATCAATTTGTTTTGCATTTAAAATGGCTACAGCAGGAGGTAAAATGTCATCAGGTAAATGGTGGTCGCAAATAATAAAATCCATCCCCAATTCCTTAGCATAACTTATTAGGTCTTTGGATTTAATACCGCAATCAACTGAAATAATTAAATCAAAACCATTTTCTTTAGCGAAGTCAATTCCAATTTTCGAAATACCATATCCTTCTTTGTATCTGTGCGGAATATAATAATCGACCTTGTCGGTTAAATTAAGTAGGAATTGATAGAGCGTGGCGACTGAAGTTGTTCCATCAACATCATAGTCACCGAATACCAAAATTTGTTGTTTCTGTTCGACGGCTTTTTTTATTCTATCAACAGCTTTTTGCATGTCTTTCATTAGCCAAGGATCATGTAAATGATCTAAACTAGGCCTAAAGAATAATTTAGCTTCCTCAAAGTTACTGATGCCTCTTTGAACGAGTAGTTCACAAAGTATGGGATGTATTTTTAATCCCGATTGTAGGGATTGAACGGTTGCGTTATCGGCTGATATTAGGTTCCATCTTTTTTCCATTAGTAAGGGCGGTCGGTTGTGTAAAGAACAAGTTCTTCCAACGCTGCTCTTGATGGACTTTCAGGGAAGGAGTGTAGTATTTCAATTGCTTTGTCTCGGTATTCATTCATTTTTTCTGTGGCATAACTTATGCCGCCATATTTAATAACATTATCAATTACAAATTTGACTTTGTGCTTATCGTTGTTATTATTTTTTACAATATAAATGATTTCATTTTTTAATTTGGAATCCACTTTCTGTAATATGTGTATCAGGGGTAAAGTCAGTTTTTTTTCTTTGATATCATTGCCTGTTGGTTTACCTACGGCTACATTTCCGTAATCAAATAAATCATCTTTAATTTGAAATGCCATTCCAACCATTTCTCCAAATAATTTCATTTTATTGATAATGGCTTCGTCAGTTGTTACCGAGGATGCTCCTGCACCACAACTAGATGATAATAAGCTCGCTGTTTTTCCGTTGATGATTTCATAGTAAATGGATTCATCAAAATTCAAGTTTCTAGTTTTTTCTATTTGTAGCAATTCACCTTCGCTCATTTTTTTTACTGCTGCAGATAAAATGGTTAGGATTTCAAAGTCCTTATTTTCCAATGACAGCAATAACCCTTTTGATAAAAGATAATCACCAACCAATACGGCTATTTTATTTTTCCATAAAGCGTTTATTGAAAACATGCCTCTACGCTCAAGTGCATCGTCAACTACATCATCATGAACAAGCGTAGCCGTATGCAATAATTCAACCAGGCTAGCAGCGCGATAAGAAGCATCATTTATTTCACCATTCAGTTTAGCACATAACAATACAAACATAGGGCGCATTTGCTTTCCCTTTCTTTTCACTATGTACTGCATGATGCGATCAAGTAGAGAGACCCTACTTTTAACAGCTTCTTTGAAATGATTTTCAAACAATGCTAGTTCTTTCCCAATAACTTCTTTTGCAAGTTTCATTTGACCAGTTGTTTATTTTAGTTATTGAGCATATTAAAATGTAAGGCTCCAAAATTTTGCAAAGACGAAAGTTTTAAATCTGCAGCTCCCCAATGTTCTAATTTTGCATGTTCTGCCGAAGGAACAACAACACAGGTCATTCGCGCGGCCTTAGCTGCAATTAGTCCATAAAAAGAATCTTCAAAACAAATACAAGATAATGGATTGGTGTGCATGGCTGATGCACAATCTAAATATACTTGAGGATGTGGCTTTGCAAAAGTTAAATGCTGTGCTGAACAACTTGCATGTATGTAAGGTCTAATTCCGAGTTTGTCTTTCACCCATTCAATAAGTTCAATAGGAGAGGATGTTGCCAAACCCATTTTAAAATCTTTTTTCAGAAAAAATTCAAAAATATGTTCAACACCTGGCATCAAGGTTGCTTCTTTGTCAATAAGCGATAATGCTAATTGAATAATTTTTTTTTCAGCAATTTCATTTTGACTTGAAGGAACATTAAATTGATGCAACCAATAGGCAACAAATTCTTTAGATCTTAGCCCAGTCGTAATTGCATATTGTTGTTCAGTTAAAGTGATACCATATTGTCTAAAAATTTCAGCGGCAGCCTTATTCCATAATGGCTCACTGTTAATTAATAAACCATCAACATCAAATATTACGGCTGACTTTTTCATTGCCTAAAGATACAATATTTGTAGTATCTTGCATGCCTAACAATTTACATACTAATGTCAATTATTGAACGATTAAAACAAATTCGAATTTTTCGCTCACTTATATATGGTATTGTTGGACTATTCACTTATCCAGGGCTTGCGCTATTTAACAAAGTGGAAATTGAAGGGAGTGAAATTTTGGAAAATTTACCTAAAAAGAATGTTTTATTTGTAAGCAATCATCAAACTTATTTCGGTGATGTAATTGCTTTTGTACATATTTTTTGTGCTGTAAAATGGCATAAGTTTAACAGATTAGGAATACCTTATTATTTACTGAATCCATTTACAAATGTGTATTTTGTAGCTGCCGAGGAAACGATGAATAGTAACTGGCTTTCAAGATTATTTAAGTTGGGAGGTGCGCTTACAGTTAAAAGAACTTGGAGGGCGGAGGGACAAGATGTTAAAAGAGACAGAGACGAAGTGGATACACAAAAAATTGATCAAGCATTGTCAAAAAGCTGGGTAATTACATTCCCTCAAGGAACTACTAAACCATTTGCTCCTGGCAGAAAAGGAACCGCCCATATTATTAAAAATAATAAACCAGTTGTCGTACCGGTTGTCATCAATGGATTTTGGAGGGCTTTTACCAAAAAAGGACTCACGTTTAAAAAAGTTGGAACGCCTTTGACCATTCGTTTTAAGGCACCTTTGGATTTGGATTACGATGCACCAGTTGACGTTATTTTAGACCAGGTAATGGATGCCATTGAACAAAGTAAAGCCTTTATGCTAAAAGGAAAGCATCATGAATTAAAGCAGCCGTCTTAGTAAGACGCTATTTATTTTTCAATTTGTGTAAATAAAGCTTTTAATTCCGGAGCGTCTTCTGGTTTCATTTTGCCAGAAAGAATTAATCTCATTTGTCTTCTTCTTAAAGCGCCTTCATAATATTTAATTTCTTGTTCTGATTCTGGAATCACTGCTGGCACTTGTTTTGGTCTTTTATTTTCATCTAAGGCAACAAATGTAAAAAACGCCTCATTGCTCAATACCCTTGTTTGCGTAATCATATTTTGATTCCAAACTTTCAAATGTATTTCCATTGAAGTATTAAACGCACGTGTAACAATCGCTTCGATACAAATTACATTTCCTAATTTAATGGGTGTTTTGAAACTTAAATTATCAACTGATGCAGTCATTGCTGCTGAATTACAATGTTTAGCTGCCGACAAATAGGCGGCAATATCCATCCAGTACATGAGTTTACCTCCCATTAAATCCCCGAATGTATTGGTGTCATTTGGCAAAACCAATTCATTCATGGTGATAAAAGAGTCAATTGCTTTTCTTGGTTCCATAAATTGTAATTATAAAACAAAGATACAAATACTTATATAACGCAGTGTTCGAGTTTGGAAAGATAACTTTGGTCAACTTCGGCACCGATGCCTGGCTGATCTCCGATGCTAAGATGCATGCCGTTAAATTGAACGCCTCCAATAATTGGGTCTTCAAGGTGGCCTAATAAACAGGTATCCATGTCATAGTACTTGATATTATTTTTTGCCATTACAAAATGCATTTTAGCACTTAATGCTAATCTGCTTTCAAGCATACCACCCATCATACATGCTATATTATATTCCATAGCTATGTCATGTATTTTAATGGCTTCGTGTATGCCACCGCTTTTTGAAAATTTAATATTAATTAAATGACATGCCTTATTGGCTATTAGCTTTCTTGCATCATGATGTGTAAAAACAGATTCATCTGCCATAATCGGAATAGGCGATGCAGCACAAAGGGCTGGTAAATAGTCATCATAATATTTATGCATGGGTTGCTCACAAAATTCAATATCAAATGGGGCTAAATTTTGTAATACCATTAAAGCGTCTTCCTTGGTCCAACCTTGATTGGCATCAATCCTAATTTTTATTTGATTACCAATGGCGTTTCTAATTTGTTTAATTCTTTCTATATCAACACTCGGCTCTTTCCCTAGTTTTACCTTAATTACATGCACCCCTTTTTGTTTAAAACTGATGGCTTCTTTTGCCATGTTTTCAGGGCTGTCAATGCCAATTGTCAAGTCAGATTCAATTGCTTTTTGACGACCTCCTAAAAAAGCATATAATGGTTGATTGGCTGCTTTGGCTGCAATATCGTATAACGCAATGTCAAAAGTACTTTTTATGGTATAGTTGCCCGCTATAATGTTATCTAACTCCTTTAATCTATCCGCTATGGCTAATGGATTTTTCCCTTTCCAAAATGCAGCAAAGTCCATTGCATGATGATAACAACTTGTTTGAGTCTCGCCCACAATCATTGGAAAGGCCGAGCATTCTCCGTAACCAATAATCCCTTCACTAGTATGTATTTTGATCAATATATTTTGAGCAAACTCCATAGTTCCAGTTGCAATGGTAAAAGGAATCATAGGGATTCTAAATTTGTAAATCTCCGTCTTTACTATTTTCATGTTAGTCAATTATTTACGTATCGTAATTTAAAGGTAATAATTCTTTGTTATTCCCTTTTTGGAACCGATATTTGCCGTACGAACCAATGTTAGTATGAGCCTATCTTTTGAAAACACCCATAATGCTTTTGCGTATAAGAGTACTGCAGATTTAAAAAAAGCAAAATTTTTGATTAGTATTATTCAAAGTCCAATCATGGTTGCGCTGGCAACTAAGTTAACGCCAATATTTATAAAATTGGGATTACCCATTAACGGTTTACTGAGAGGTACTGTATTTAAACAATTTGTAGGTGGAGAAACATTAGAAGAATCGGCAAGGACAAGTAAATTATTAGGCTCATATGGAGTGCAAGTAATTTTAGATTACGGAGTTGAAGCTAAAGAAGGGGAAGAGAATTTTGATATTGTGACAGAGCATATTATTGAAGAAATTGATTTTGCAGCAACGCAAACAAATATTCCTTTTGTGAGTGTTAAAATAACAGGTATTGCGAGTCATAAACTTTTGGAAAACTTAAATGAAGCACCCAGATTAAGAAGTGGTGTTCATGATAGTGAGTCCGAAGACTCAGCATGGCAAAGGGTTAGAGAGCGTATGTTTGTGATTTGCGATGTTGCTCAAGAAAAAGGAGTTGGTATATTATTAGATGCTGAAGAATCTTGGATACAAGATCCAATTGATAAACTAGCCATTGAATTAATGTCGATTTACAATAAGGATAAGGTAGTTGTTTACAATACGTATCAATTGTATAGAAATGATCGCTTACATTTTTTGCAACTTTCGCATAGTATAGCAAAAGAAAAAAACTTTTTGTTGGGAGCTAAATTAGTAAGGGGCGCTTATATGGAAAAGGAAAGAGCGCGCGCACAAAAAAATGGCTATCCTTCACCCATTCATATGGATAAGGAATCGACAGATAAGGATTTTGATGCAGCTGCATTATACTGCATACAGAATAAAGAAACCATTTCTTTATTATTGGCTACCCACAATGAAAAAAGCAATTTAAAAATGGCAAGTGAGATGAAGCAATTAGGGCTTGCCAATAATAGTGATCAGGTACATTTTTCTCAACTTTACGGGATGGGTGATCATATCACTTTTAACATGGCTGTAAATGGGTATAATGTAAGCAAATATCTTCCGTATGGTCCAATTAACGAGGTGGTTCCTTATTTATTAAGACGTGCTGAAGAAAATAGCAGTGTAAATGGTCAAACCAATAATGAGCTTGTATTATTGAAAACGGAACTAAAGCGTAGAAAGGCAAACTAGTCCCTAAATTTATATTTTCACAGCTTCTCCCCATACATTTAAAAAAATTATTTGTTCAGCTTCAATGGTTGTAAATTGCAGCATGCAACAATATTTGACATTATTAGAACATATCCTTGAAAACGGAACTCAAAAAACAGACCGAACAGGCACTGGTACAAAAAGCTGTTTTGGATATCAAATGCGTTTTAATTTAGCAGAGGGATTTCCCTTGGTGACCACCAAAAAAGTACATTTAAAAAGTATTATTTATGAATTACTTTGGTTTCTTAAAGGGGATACCAATATTAAATATCTGTCGGATAATGGTGTTCGTATCTGGGATGAATGGGCTGATGCAAATGGGGATTTAGGCCCGGTTTATGGTAAACAATGGCGAAGTTGGGAAGGTGCCAATGGAGTAGTAGTTGATCAAATAACAGAACTCATTGATCAAATTAAAAAAACACCTGATAGTAGACGTTTAATTGTAAGTGCATGGAATGTAGCAGATTTGAAAAAAATGGCCTTGATGCCTTGTCACAACATGTTTCAATTTTATGTTGCTGATGGCAAATTAAGTTGTCAATTATATCAACGAAGTGCCGATGTGTTTTTGGGTGTACCATTTAATATTGCATCCTACGCATTATTAACCATGATGATTGCACAAGTATGTGATTTGGAGTATGGTGATTTTGTGCACAGCTTCGGTGACGTGCATTTATACAATAATCATTTTGAACAGGCTAAATTGCAATTAAGTCGAAAGCCCTTTCATTTACCTACCATGAAAATTAACCCAGCGGTAAAAGATATTTTTGCATTTCAATTCGAGGATTTTAGTCTTGAAAATTATGAATGTCACCCTGCGATTAAGGCCCCAGTTGCGGTTTAAAAAATAAATTAAAAGCATGAATATTACGCTCGTAGTGGCCGCTTCTGAAAACAATGCTATTGGTAAAGACAATAAGTTATTGTGGCATTTGCCAAAAGATATGCGTTTTTTTAAAAACACCACTTGGGCTATGCCTATATTAATGGGGCGCAAAACATTTGAGTCACTGGGAAACAAGCTTTTGCCAGGCAGAATGAATATCATCATATCAAATCAAAAAGGACTCATCATTGAAGGAGCCATTGTGGTGAATAATTTAGCTGATGCAATTGAAATGGCTAAAAGTAATAATTACAAGGAATTAATGGTAATTGGTGGAGGGCAGATATACGATTTAGCATTACCCCTAGCCAATAAAATTTGGTTTACAAGAGTACATACAAATATCGAAGGGGATACTTATTTTCCAACTTTAGATAAATCGTGGAATTTATCCTCAGTGGAGTCACATCAGGCTGACGAAAAGCATTTGTATAGTTTTGATTTTGAATGTTGGCAAAGAAATTAATTATGTACTCTTCATTTCATTTAATAATAAAGTATTTCAAATACTTGTGGATGTCTTCTAATGGAAAAGGCCATGGCATCCATTCTCCTTTTGTTTATAGTTTTATTAAACAAGTATTAAATAAACAAATACCTGCCGATAAGTTTGATTCAATTGAGCAATATCGAAAACAATTATTGCAAGACAAGGAAATGGTCAATGTTTGGGATCGGGGAGCGGGTTCGAGACAGTCGGTTGACAATATGCGCTCCGTTAAGCAAATAGCAAAAGTTGCATTGAAGCCCAAAAAATATAGTTTATTGCTTCATAAAATTATAGCCCATTATAAGCCCGATGAAATCCTTGAAATGGGCACTTCGCTTGGCATTACTACCTGTTATTTGGCTGCTGCAAATAAGCATGCAAAAGTGGTTACGATGGAAGGTGCTCCAAGTGTAGCGTTAATAGCAAAAAAAACATTTTCTACACTAGGATATACGAATGTAAATATTATGGAAGGTGATTTTGATGAAACCCTTCCTACATATTTAAAATCGGTTGATCAAATCGGTATTGTTTATGTTGATGGAAATCATAGGTATGCCCCTACTATTAACTATTTCAAACAGTTACTTGAAAAGGCAAATGATCAGTCCATTTTAATATTCGACGATATACACTGGAGCGAAGAAATGGAAAAAGCTTGGGAAGAAATCAAACAACATTCTCATGTTACTTTGACGATTGATTTATTTTTTATTGGGTTGGTCTTTGTTAGACAAGCTCAAAAAGAAAAAGAACATTTTGTAATTCGCTATTAAATAATAATTACTTGTTACCTGAATCATTTATTAAATCACTAGAAGGTTTGCCTGGCTTTGACAGACAAAATTTTGAACATGTTCATGAAACACAGGAGCAAGTAACTTCCGTAAGAATTAATACAGCAAAGCCATTTGATTATAATGATCATGCCTTTTTAAAAAATGCGCAACAAATTCCATGGTGTAAGGAAGGCAGTTATTTAGATACTAGGCCTGTTTTTGCAGCCGATCCATTATGGCATGCAGGTGCTTATTATGTTCAGGAAGCAAGTAGTATGTTCATTCAACATATATTAAACCAAATATTACCAACCCCTGTTGATAAAATAGTATTAGACTTATGTGCTGCACCTGGAGGGAAATCAACCTTATTAGCTAATTATTTCAGAAAAGGTTTGGTGGTAGCTAACGAAACAATCAAATCTCGAAATGCGATACTCGTTGAAAATATAACTAAGTGGGGAAGTGATCACGTTATTGTAACTCAAAATGATCCGGCACATTTTAAAGCACTACCTCAATTTTTTGATTTAATGTTGATTGATGCCCCTTGCAGTGGTAGTGGTTTATTTAGAAAGGATCCGGAAGCGATAAATGAATGGAGTGAAGACAGTGTTAAGCATTGTAGCACAAGACAAGAAAGAATTATTGATGATAGTTTGGTTACCTTAAAAGAAGGGGGGTATTTGATATATGCAACATGCTCCTATTCATTTGAGGAAGATGAGAAAATGATGGATCAAATTTGTAGCATTGCGGACATGCAAAATATACGCATTGCAATTCCTAGTGAATGGAATATTATTGAAACTGAAAGCCCTGAACATAAAGCAAAAGGGTATAGGTTTTATCCGGATAAGGTTAAAGGCGAAGGTTTTTTTGTTTCGGTGTTTAAAAAAATAAGTGAACCTCATTTAGGCTATTATTCAACTGATTTCAGTTGGAATGATATTTCAAAAAAGGAAATGAGTGTTTTGTCGGGATATTTTGAACTGCCCATAAACTATGCTTTTATCTTACATCAACAAATGATTA
>JACCDH010456857.1_pt1 | contig 17056 bp, 9 predicted proteins | sample 7442481 | NCBI WGS metagenome assembly JACCDH01 (sample SAMN15323433, study PRJNA562643) | freshwater metagenome | isolation source: river surface water | place: USA:Blue River Watershed | collected 2017-08-15
ACAAAAGGTGGTGCTCCATTGGGTGCATTGGCATTCAAAAATGCAACTAAATTCGTTTTCGGTTGCTACAAACAAAGCTTGCCAGGTGGTACTCCTGATGGTTGGATGAAGAACTACGACGGTGGTTTAGACGAGTTCCGTATTTACGACAAAGCCTTGGCTGATGCCGATGTAAACGCTTTGTATCAATTAGAAAAAGCTGGTCGTTAATCCATTGAAAAAAAATATTCTACAGGGGCTGTTCGTCAAACGTACAGCCCCTTTTACATTCATTTTGTATTTGTTGCTTTTGGTTTCGTTGACCCATTTGCAATCATGTAAAAAAGATCAAGTTGAGGCACCTCAAACACCTCAATTTTTTGATTTGAATTCAATAAAATTCAACGGTAATTCATTGAGTGCATTGTTTACCAATGCGCCTTTGAATCCAGTTTTTAAAATTAATTTTTCAAAGGCATTAGATACAACAAATGCGAAGAAAGAAATTCTCATCAAGGAGGGTGGCTTTAACCCTGTTCCTGTTGATTACTCCTTTGAAAACTCAGATTCTACCATTGTACTCAATTGCGTAAAGCCATTGAAACCTTTTACCAAATATACTTTGGCCTTGCCTGTGACCCTAAAATCAAAAACAGGTGCTACTTTTTCAAAATACTTCGCTCTGCAGATTCGAACAGGAATTGATACAAACAATAAATTCAATGTTATTTCAAGTGTGGCTCTGTTAGATTCTGTACAACTCAAAACACTTCAATATTTTTGGAATTTTGCCCACCCTGTAAGCGGCTTAGCGCGTGAGCGCAATACATCAGGAGATTTGGTTACCTCTGGAGGTTCAGGAATGGGAGTTATGGCTCTCATTGCCGGAGTAAATCGAAATTTTATATCACGTTCTCAAGCTGTCGATCACCTTGTAAAAATGTCGAACTTCCTACTTTATAAAACCAAAGTTTACCATGGTGCTTTTCCTCACTGGTTTAATGGTGCCAACGGAAATACCATTGCGTTTTCGAGCAATGACGATGGGGCTGATTTGGTTGAAACTTCCTACCTAATTCAAGGTCTACTCACTGCTCGTCAATACTTTAATGGTGCATCTGATAAGGAAATGTCCCTCAGAGAGAAAATAGATAGTATTTGGCATAGAGTTGAATGGAATTGGTTCACAAAGAATGGCACTGAAACAAATTTATATTGGCATTGGAGCCCCAATAAGGGTTTCATCATGAATATGCCCATTCGTGGGTGGAATGAGTGTTTGATTACGCACGTTTTGGCGGCTTCATCTCCAACTTATCCAGTGAGTACCGCTGTTTATCACAATTGTTGGGCTGTCAATGGCCAGATTAAAAATGGTAAGAATTTTTATGGTTACAAATTACCTTTGGGTTCTGATTTAGGTGGACCTCTGTTTTTTGCTCATTATTCTTTTTTGGGAATTGATCCAAGAGGGTTAACAGACCAATATGCCGATTATTGGCAACAAAATCAACATCACGCTTTAATTAACTATGAATATTGCAAGGCCAACCCACGGAAATATGCTCTTTATGGTGCCAATTGTTGGGGATTGACAGCGAGTGATAACCCGTGGGGTTACGACGCTCATTCACCAACAAATGATCGGGGTGTTATTTCGCCTACAGCCGCTTTGGCATCGATGCCATATACGCCAAATGAATCCATGGCCGCGCTCAATTATTTTTACTATAAATTGGGCGATAAAATATGGAAGGAATATGGTTTTGTGGATGCTTTTCACATCGGTGAAGTATGGGCGGCAAACTCGTTTTTAGCCATTGATCAAGGTCCAATTGTGGTGATGATCGAGAATTACAGATCTTCGTTACTTTGGGAGCAATTTACAAGTTGTTTAGAAGTAAAAGCAGGAATGAAAAATTTAGGGTTTTCTGCCCCTTATCTGAACTAAAGAATATACGCAATTTTATGAAAATATACAAGTTAAATCGCTTAAAAGTAATTGCATTTTTTGCAATTTTCTCAGTTACTCAAATTTTATTGGCCCAATCTCGAGCCAATCAATTTGTTGATTCTTTGATGAATCTTATGACAATTCAAGAGAAAATTGGTCAATTGAATCTGCCCTCTGTAGGATTTGATGTTACAGGACCGGTTGTAAATCAAGGTGTGGAAGAGAAGATTTCAAAAGGACTTGTTGGAGGGGTTTTCAATACATTCACTCCAATTGCAGTGAGAAAACTTCAAGAAAAAGCCATCCAATCGCATCGTTTGCATATTCCTTTGCTTTTTGGATATGATGTGATTCATGGCCATAGAACCATATTCCCAATTCCTCTCGGTTTGTCTTGTACCTGGAATTTGGGTGCAATCGAAAAAATGGCGAAAGTGAGCGCATTAGAGGCAACTGCTGACGGATTAAATTGGACTTTTTCTCCCATGGTTGACATTGCCCGAGATCCGCGTTGGGGTAGGGTTTCTGAATGCGGTGGCGAAGATGTTTATTTGGGTTCTCGCATTGCTGAAGCAATGGTGAGAGGCTACCAAGGTACAAATTTGCGCAATCCAGAAAATTTGATGGCCTGCGTGAAACATTTTGCATTGTATGGCGGCGCTGAAGCCGGAAGAGATTACAATACAGTGGATATGTCTATCTTTAAAATGTTCAATGATTATTTGCCTCCTTATCAAGCCGCAATTCGCGCAAATGTTGGATCTGTAATGACATCATTTAATGATGTAAATGGTATTCCTGCAACATGTAATCCGTTTTTGCTGGATACTGTTTTGCGTAAAATGTGGAACTTTAAAGGAATGGTTGTAACAGATTATACTGCAATCAATGAACTGATGAATCATGGTATGGGCGGTGAGAAAACTGTTGCAAAACGAGCAATTGAATCCGGAGCCGATATGGACATGGTGGGAGAGTTGTATTTGAATCATTTAGAAAATTTGTTGAGGGACGGTAAGCTCAACATGGATTATATTAACCGTTCTTGCAAGAATATTTTACTTTCGAAATATCACTTAGGTTTATTTGACGATCCATATCGTGGTCTAAGTGAGACTCGTCAAACCCAAATTTTATCAAAAGAAAATAAACAAACAGCACTTGAAATAGCTGAAGAATCGATTGTTTTATTGAAGAATCACAACAATTTGTTGCCCCTTCAGAAAAATTCTGCGAAAAAAATTGCATGGATCGGACCACATATCAAAGGGAAACGTGATTTGATTGGCAACTGGAGTGGAGCCGGAGATTGGAAAAAAGCCATTTCAATTTTTGAGGCATTGAATCAAGATGCCACTCTAGGTTTAGGCTCCAAAATAGATTACGCATTGGGTTGTAATGTTATTGAAAATGAATCTCTTAAAAATAAACTGAATCAACACGACGGTCAAATTGAATTGTCACCAAAATCATCGATTGAGTTGATGAAGGAGGCAGTGAAATTGGCAAAAAAATCTGATATCATTGTGCTTGCAATTGGAGAAACTTTCGGAATGAGTGGAGAGGCTGCCTCAATGTCGAACATCGATTTGCAACCACAACAGAAAGCATTATTCGCTGCATTGAAAGCCACAGGTAAGCCAATTGTTTTATTGTTATTCAATGGTCGACCATTGACCATTGAAACTGAATTTAACCAGGCCGATGCAGTTGTTGAATGTTGGTTTCCAGGAACTATGGGTGGCCAAGCAGTGAAAAATGTACTTTTTGGTGATGTAAACCCTTCAGGGAAATTAACCATGACATTCCCTCGCAATGTTGGTCAAATTCCAGTTTACTATAATTCACGTAAAACAGGCCGTCCATTCGACGATAATCAAAAATACACATCCAAGTATTTGGATGTAGCCAATACTCCTTTATTGCCATTTGGATACGGTTTGAGTTATACGTCTTTCGAATATTCAAATTTGAAAATAACGCCAACTGAAAATGGACTCTATAATGTTGCCGTTGATGTTAGAAATAATGGTAAGGTAGACGGAAAAGAAGTGATTCAACTTTACATTTCAGATTTAGAATCAACCATGACAAGACCTGTAAAGCAATTGAAAAGATTTAAAAAGATTGAATTGAAAGCCGGTGAATTATACACCGCCCATTTTCAATTGAACAAATCCGATTTAAGTTATTTCAACGATCAAATGAAAGTGGTTTTTGAACCCGGTGAATTTGGAATCTCTGTTGGTGGAAGCTCAGACGCTCCTCTCAAAACCGTTATAAATGTTCAGTAAATCGTGAAATAAAAAATGCCCTCAATTGAGGGCATTTTTTTTACGATTTTTTTATCTCTACGAAGTGTTTTACAGGGAAGTTAACCGAGTTGGCTATGAAGCATTTTTCATTTGCTTTTTGATGCAATTCCCTTGCTAGAGCTTCATCTGATTCAATCGAAATTGAGACAATCGGATTTAATGTCACTTCAGTGATTTTTCCTGATCCGTTTTCAATGGTGAGAATTCCTGAATAATTGTCGGAATAGCCAATTACATTCACGCCAGCATCGGCACAAAGATGAAAATACCAAAGCATATGACATGCCGATAGGGCGTTTAGCAATGAATCTTCAGGGTTGATTTTATTGCCATCACCTAAAAATGCTGGGTCTGCAGAACCCGAAATTTCTATTTTTCCAGGTGATTTTATGACGTGGTCTCGAGAATAGGCATCGTAGCTAATTGTCCCATTTCCTTTATTACCTGTCCATTCAATATGGCCTTTGAAATGATGAGTTGACATGATTATTTTATTTTTAATGTAAATGTTTCAGTTGGCATTCCTATACAAAATTTATAAATTGGTTGAGTTGTTTTCGTGACCCTTTCAATCTTGTATAAGTCTTGTTTTATCGCAAAATGCGGAATCTTTGTTTCCAAAACTTTTGCAGTATTCGCAACGAATGTTTGCTTGTTGACCTCAAAAATATGCGGTTTGGGGTTGTCGTCTATGTTGTTTAATTGGTTTTCTGAAATTCCATGAACTACGAATTGAATGGTTTTAAAAGAAAACTCAAAACCGTTCGATTTTTCGATTTGGAATGTGATTTCTTGATGAATTGCATTTCCAGAAATACGGATGGTACCTTGTGGGATGTCTTTGTTTTTGAGTGAAACGCCATCGTCTTCGTATAAATATCCCTCATAAAACCCATCTGTGTTATAATAAATGTGCAAATTCATGGTGTCTGTTTTGCTTTGCGTATTTTCAATTTTTTGAGGGACAATTTCTGGCAGAATGGTTCCAGCCTGAACAAAAACAGGCAACTGTACCATGCCGGCATTCACAAAATAGGTTTTGTTGCTTGCGAATTTCTCGTCACTGTAAATTGAATACCAGCTTTTTGAAGTAGGTAATTGTGGTAAAAATACCTCTTTGCTCTTTTCTGTGCTTTTAACAGGAGCAACCAATATTCCATTTCCAAGAACAAATTGACTTTCAAATTTTTCTGAAAAAGCGTGTTCATAATTGGCGCTCGATAAATTCATGAAATAAGCCATCGATTTAAGTACCGGAGTTTCGTTTTGTTGCATTGAGCTGTAAATGTATGGCATGAGTCTATAGCGCAATTGCATGTAGTAACGGTTGATTTCGGTATTGATATCACCATAGCACCAAGGTTCAGATGTAGGCATGTCAATCATTTTATGTGCTCTGTAAAAAGGTGTAAAGGCAGCAATCGACATCCATCTAGTGAAAAGTTCCGGTGTAGCAGGATTCATGAATCCGCCAACATCGGCACCTACAAAATCAACACCACAAAGCGACAAATTTGCAAGCATTTTAAAGCTCAACATCATGTGGTCATCGCTTGCAACATTGTCACCTGTCCATACGGCAGCATATTTTTGTATTCCAGCAAATCCAGCCCTTGTGAGGGTGAAAACCCTTTTATTGAGTAGCTTCTCAGCGCCTTCTCTGGTTGCTCTGGCCATTTGCATTCCATAAATATTTCTATTTTGTGTGAGGTTGCTCAAATGTCCTTCACGATCAAAACGAATATAAGTTGGAACATCTTTACCCCAAGCTGCAGGCTCGTTCATATCATTCCATAATCCAGAAATGCCCAAATCGGTATAGAATTTAACTGATTCTCCCCACCACTGTCGGGTCTTTGAATTGGTAAAATCTGGGAAATTACAAAGTCCAGGCCAAACCCCTGCTTCGTAAATTTTACCATTAGGGTATTTTAAAAATAAATCCTGTTTCAGTGCATTTTCGTACGCTGGATAGTCTTTTTCAACTTTGATACCTGGATCTAAAATGGTGATGATATTTATGCCTTGTGCCTTTAGCTTCTCAACCATTGATTTCGGATTAGGGAATTGTTGTTGATTGAAAGTGAAAACTTTACAGGCATCCATGTAGTGGATGTCTAAGTGGATTGCATCCACTGGCATGTTTTTCTTTTTGAATTCATCTGCCAACGAAAGCACTTCTTCTTGTGATTTATAACTCCATCGAGACTGATGAAATCCCAAACTCCATTTTGGAGGCAGAGGTGTATGCCCAGTGAGCCGTCTGTATTTGGTGCTGATTTCGGAAATGGCGTTCCCAAATATAACATAATACCTCAGATGGTCGTCTTCAACAGATATGGAACTATAATCACATGCTGCACCAAAATTAAAGTAACTTTTACTCGAATGATCTACATAAATGCCATAATTGAGGTTTTCTGTACCTCCAATGTAAAATGGAATTGATACGTATAAAGGATCTTGTTCCAAGCCATATGCCGGTACGTCTGAATTCCACATAGTATATGCATTTCCTTTTCGATTTGTTGAGCCTGTTTTTTCACCAAGTCCAATGAAAAACGATTCCTGTAATTCAAAGTTTTTGTTAATTTTATGATCTTCATTTACCCAAGGTAAATTCACCTTGTCTCTCAGAATAACAGCAGAATTTGCGTATTGGTTGTCAGGACTAATGGTTGAATTTTTTAAGTCTATTTCTCGAATGCAAACATTAAAGGGATTGGGAATTACTTCAACAATATATTTGCCGATTGTATATCTTTTTGTTTCAGGGGTATTTCCGCCATTTTGTAGTATGATTTCCGGTACTTTGTTTTTGAGAAGTTCATTTCTTTTTTCGGAGGGGACAGTATAAGAATGGTGCCATTTATTTTTGTTTGAGGTAGGAAAATATGTAAATTCTAAAATGTCGATTTCTGAATTCTGATACAGTGAAATTGGTTGAATGATCAATTGAAATTCAGTTGTTGAAACCTCTATTTGATTTTTATCGTTTTTCTGAGATTGAGCAATTTGTGCGTCCAAATGATTGAGCCAACCGCTGGCTATCATTGTAAAGAATAACAATAGTCGCGGGTATTTTGAATTTTGAGTGAAATGTGATCTGTAAAACATGTGAGTTTATTTGATTTTTTGTTGAAACATCCAAGGCAACAATCTTGGTTCTGCAAATGTAGCATCCCAACTGTTGTGATTTGCATTCGGAAATAATGTGATTTGAGTGTCGATTCTGGCATTTTTCAATTGCATTTCAAGGTCAATGCTGCACTCTGGAGGTACAATATCATCTTTTAATCCATGGAAAAACCACCAATGTGAATTTTTGAGAGGTTTGAAATTGGTAATTCTACCTCCTCCACAAATGGGAAATGCAGCGGCAAAAGTTTTTGGCATACGTTTCATTATTTCGATTGTTCCCATTCCGCCCATCGAAAGTCCTCCAATGTAAATCCTAGATTTGTCGATGTAAGATTGCTTTGTTAAATGTTCTACAAATGCCATTAAAAGTTTCATCGCTTCGGTCGATGCAGTGTCGTCGTTGAATAGAAAATGCGGTTTCCCGGCAGAATCCTTGGTGCGAGATACATTGCTCCAATAACTATTTTTATTGCATTGAGGGAAAATGGCGTGGCAGGGAAATCCTGAATAGGAAGCTCGCCAAATCCATTCGCTGCCATGAGAAAGCTGACTTTCATTGTCGTTGCCTCTTTCTCCGGATCCATGCAGAAATATAACTAGCGGTAATGACTCTTCCCATATGGTTGGCAAATTGAATTCGCGGTATGGTAACGTATCGCCTTGAAAAACAAACAATCTTCTCTTGTACTCCTGGTTTGCGTCAAATTTTGCGGTATCCCCAAAATAAATGGGTTCTTTCTCTTTGATTTTTTGATACTGACCATTGGTTCGATTCTGTTTGGAAAGGTTACAGCTCATAACGAATAAACAGAGCAATGTGCATGTATTGAAAACAAAATTTGGCCGTTTGTGATTCATGAGGTACAAATATTGTCAATTTTACAAATACAATTGCTAAATTGCTTCAATTTTATCAGTGTATTCATGAGGTATCGTCAATTTATAGAGTTTTTTCATCTCGTTAGTTTTATTGTAATGTCTACTAGCGCAATGGCGCAAAGTGAAAATTTATTTCCTGATCAAAGTCAATCTCGTTTTGGCACAAAGCATGGCAAGGAGGGGAAAAGAACATGGCATAATTTCCAATTAAATTCCGATGAAAGGCGAATTTTTGATACGGTGCAATATCGTACGTTTCAATATTTTTGGGATGGTGCAGAACCGAATTCTGGATTAGCCCCTGAGAGAATTCACATGGATAACAATTATCCAGAAAATGACCAACACATTGTAACAACGGGTGGAAGTGGATTTGGCGTAATGGCCATAACTGCCGGGTATTATAGGGGATGGATTAGTCGAGCTCAATACCTCAATAGAATGGGTAAAATTGTAGATTTCTTGGCAACTTGCGATCGTTTTCACGGCGCTTGGCCTCATTGGATTGATGGAAAAACGGGAAAGGTTAAACCTTTTTCGAAATACGATGATGGTGGTGATTTGGTTGAGTCGAGTTTTTTAATGCAAGGTTTGTTATGCGTGAAATCGTTTCTAGAAAACAACATCCAAGTTGAAAGTGTTCGAAATGCTAAAGTAGAAAATTTGCATTTGGGCAAATTCAATGGTTCACTTAATGAGACCAAACAGAACATTATCAATAAAATTCAGAAATTCTGGAACGAGATGGAATTTGATTGGTACACAAATGGAAAAAAGGTTTTGCATTGGCATTGGAGTCCCAATCATGGCTGGAAAATGAATTTTGGTGTAAGAGGTTATAATGAATGTTTGATTATGTATGTTTTGGCTGCAAGTTCTCCAACACATGCAATATCTGCCGATGTGTTCCATTTGGGTTGGGCCGATTCTGGTAGAATTGTAGCCCCAAACAGAACTTCTTACGACAAATATTCTTTAAAGTTGCGTCATCAAGGGAATCCTCCACATGGTGGTCCATTGTTTTGGGCACACTATTCATATTTGGCCTTGAATCCTATGGGTCTATCAGATAGTTACTGTGATTATGGTCAAGAAAATTGCAATCAAACCATGATAAATATGCGCTGGTGTAGTGATAATCCATTGAAATATAAAGGATATAGCGACAGTTCTTGGGGACTTACCGCAAGTTATTCAGTTCGGTTTTATGCAGCACATGCACCTGATAGCCTGAATGATGTTGGTGTAATTTCTCCCACTGCGGCATTGTCGTCTTATCCTTATTCACCAATGTGGTCAACGAAAGCAATGGTCAAATGGTATAAATCGAAACCAGAATTGTTTGGTCGATATGGGTTTTATGATGCGTTTTCTGAGCAAGAAAATTGGATGAAGCCACATTATTTAGCCATTGATCAAGGTCCAATTGCTGTGATGATGGAAAATTATAGAAGTGGTTTGTTTTGGGGATTGTTTATGTCGAACAAAGACATTCAAAGAGGTATTGCTAAACTTGGTATGGTTGTTAAGCCTGCGAGTGTTTCTTGGAAATTACCTATTTTTAAAATGCATGATTCTAAATAGTATATAAAACAACAAAGGGCAGAATGAAGCATTCTACCCTTTGTCGGAAAAACTAAACTAAACGATTATACTTATAACTTTGAAATGATTTTTTTATTTTAACGTTTAACGAATAAATTGATCTAGTTCATCGATACTGCTTGAAAATTGGAATGCAGAATTTACTTGATAGTAATTTTCAGGATCCAAACAAAATCCATATGCGAATTTTGCAAACTCTAAACGACTACTTTCATAACCAAATTCCATCATGATATTTCCAATTTGATCGGCTGAATAGGCGTGTCCACGAACGGCTTGTTTTGCAATGATCAATTTATCACTTTCAAAATTGGCACTGCGTAATTGATAAATGAGTTCGTTGAATTCACTATAGCTTCCGTATCGATTCGCATTGTTATGATGGTCGCAACCTCTGTTGTGGTTGCATAAGTTACAATTGTTTGAAATGATTCGTGGTCTTGGTGTTAAGCAAACTGGAGATCGTCTGATTGGCAATCCAACGTTTACTCTAATTTGAACAGGAGCGCGGTGGTTTCTTACAACAACTACCTTATTGTTTCGATGATGGTGATGATGACCGCCATGATGATGTCGTTGAGCATTCACTGCTCCAAATAATGAAACAGCGAGTCCGAGTAAAAGCATGTTTTTCATTTTGTGTTCTCCTTTCTTGTTTAGATATATTCAAATGACGTGCCAAACTTTAATTTGTTACGTTTATTTTTAATATTGTTATAGTATCACTTGAATGTTAAATAATTGTAAAAGGTTAAGGCTTGAATATTACCGAATGGTTCGCGTTGGCATTTTAAACATAAAAATGGCTTAACACTGCAGTAATACATCGATTTTTATTTTGTAACCGTATGTTAAAGAAAGTTTTTATTTTGTGTTTGAGTTTGTTTGCTGGGTTTCAGTTGTCAGCGCAAACTTCATCATTGGTGGTTGGTAAAGTGATGTCGGAAGAAGGTAAACCATTGGCCGATGCTATGGTTTTATTCAAAAATACACCTTCAGTTACAAGTGATGTTGATGGTAAATTCAATGTAAGTGTACAAATAGGTCAAACTGAATATGTTTGTTTCGCTGCTGGGTTCGATACGTTGGTAGAGAAATTTGAAGTAAATGCCGAGAATAATTTTTTAACCATTGTTTTGTCGAATACACAAAAAATGATTGGTGTAGATATTCAAGCAAAGAAAAAAGTTAAAGCCAATACGGTGACCATGGCGATTGAAACAAAGAAAATGGCAGCAGGTATGGTTGAGGCAATCAGTGCTGAAGATTTTCAAAAAACCAATATTAGAACCACTTCAGACGCTTTAAAGCGAATTCCAGGTGCTACCATTATGGATGGGAAGTTCGCGAATATTAGAGGGATGTTCGATCGATACAATGCGGGTTACTTGAATGGTGCTCCATTACCGAGTACAGAAAGTGATAGAAAAGCGTTTTCATTTGACATTATACCCGCTGCGTTGCTCGACAATATCATTGTGGTAAAATCGGCTACACCTGATGTTATTGGTGATTTTGGTGGTGGAATTATCAAAATAAATACAAAGAGTATTCCTGAAAAATTGAGTCAAAACGTATCCATAGGATTTCAGTACAATACCATTACAACATTCCAAGATGTGAAATCTTTTGAAATGCTCGGTTCAGAATATCTTGGAATTCCGGCTTCTGCCCATAAAATTCCAGAGTTAAACGCGATGAAACCTGGATCTTCAGCCACTGTGAATGTGGCCGAAACTAAAAAGTTTAACAATGATTGGAAAATCCACAATGTTCAACCATTATTAAGTCCTAGATTTAGCTATTCCGTAGGTAAACCCTTTAAAATTGGCAAAAAAGAGCTCGGTTTCTTGGTGAGTGTGAATTATGCATTAACACAGAAATACAGCAGAGGTCTAGTAGAAAATAGAGACTACGGTACCAATTACGTGTATAAAAGTTTCAATGACGATATCTATGGTACCAATGTTCAAAATGGTGGTATCGCAAATTTATCCTTCAAAATCAACAATAAGAACAGAATTGATTTTCGAAATCTGTTGAGTTTGACATACGATGCAAATACCACTGTGAGAAATGGTATTTCGGATAAAGACAATGATTTGTACGGAGAGGCTTATTCAAACATGGTGTCTTTTAATCGATTGTTGAGTTCGCAATTAAATGGTACACATTCATTTGGCCAAAATAAACACTCTTTGAATTGGGTTTTAAATTACGGAAATACGAATAGAGAAATTCCTGATTTCAGAATAGCCAATTATGCATTACCCGGACAAACCGACCGTCAATTGGTAATCAATCCATTTTTTAATACAGGAACTGGTCGTTTCTTTTCTAACCTTGATGAACAAACATATTCAGCATCAGTGGATTACGGTTACACCATCAAAGCTGGTAAAAATACACATGTCATGAAGACTGGTGCTTATTTGCAAAATCGTAATAGGACATTCTTAAGTCGTCAGTTTGTATATGGTCCAATGGGTACAAGTTTATACAGTAACAATTTGCCAGAAATTGATTTAGCTGCCACAAATTTTGCTGAAAATACGCTTTATTTAACTGAAATTGATGTAACAGACAAAGGTGAGTACGATGCGTTTAGTAAATTGGCTGCAGGTTATGTGATGTTTGAAAACCATTTCCCAATTTTTGTGAAAGACAATAAACCATATTCTTTAAAAGTGATCTATGGTGTAAGATATGAGCAGTTTGAGCAAGAATTAGACAATGCTTATTTCAGGAAATTGTCTACAATCACAACGGTAACCAAAAAGATGGCAACACCTGGTGTTAATTCTGATTGGTTGCCATCAATCAATGTTACGGTTCCTGTTTCCGCAAATATGTCGGTTAGGGCAGCTGCATACAAAACACTGAATCGTCCTGAATTGAGAGAGTTGGCGCCTTTCGCATTTTATAACTTTAACATAAACTCAGAAATATTGGGGAATAATAAATTACAGAGGGCAACCATCGACAATTACGATGTTCGTTGGGAATTTTTTGGTAAAAAAGAAGACATGTTTTCTATTGGTGGATTTTATAAACGTATAACCAATCCAATTGAGTTTTCACTTGATCCAACACAACCTTTGATCAGAACATTCACGTATCAAAACGAGCGAATTGCAGATAATTTTGGATTGGAAATAGAAGCCCGAAAAAATTTGGCAAAATTGGTGGTTTGGACAGGGTTGAACTTCTTTAAAGATCTTACATTCTATGGTAACCTTTCATTGATTCAATCTGAGATTAAATTCGGACAAAACAGCAATGGAGTGGTTTCAAGACCCTTGCAAGGTCAGAGCCCATACGTAGTGAATCTAAGTTTATTTTATGAAAACAAACATGGTCTTCAAATTAACACAAGTTTCAATAAAATAGGACAAAGAATTGCATACATTGGTGTTCCACAAAGTGTTCAAAGATTTGGTGCTGATATATATGAATATGGAAGAAGTGTATGGGATTTGCAGATTGGAAAAAAGGTTGGCAAAAAAGGATTGGTAAAATTAACCATTGGAGACATTTTAGCACAAAAAAATGTTTTCTACCAAGATCTTGATAAAAATGGTCAATTGAGTGATAGTGAGTACAATGCCACTACAAAAACTGGCGATAACGTGCTGTTTAGTTTCACAAATGGAACTACTGTAACCTTGAACTATTCAATTACGTTTTAATTGGATTTTAACATACGCAGGAAGGGCCCTTAATTGGGCCTTTTTTGTTTATTAAGTCTACGTTAATTCGTGTGTTAAAACAGAAACACAATGATAACATTCTAGTAAAGCTTCCCTCATAGTGAGGTTGTTTTTTTGCAATAGAAAAATAAAGAATTATGAAAAAAATTGGACTATTAATTGCAGCTGCAGCGGGATTGACTGTTAACGCATCTGCACAGTTTGTTGAGCAAGTTGGATTTGTGGGTGCATTAGAGAATGATGCAGCCAAAGATTGGACAAAAGGTTGGGCAAATTGGAACCCTAAAACTACTGTTTATGGTGTTGCAACTGACTCTACTACATTGTCTGACGCTTCTGGTAAGAAAGTTATTTCTGGCACAGTAACGTTAAATGCTTCAACAGTATATTTGTTAAAGAGTTTTTGTATTATTCCTTCAGGTGCCAAATTGGTTGTTCCTGCAGGTACGATCATTCGTGCGATTGCCGATGCAAATGCATCTCCGAAAATGTATGCAACAATCATTGTTGAACGTGGTGGGATGATTGAATTAAACGGTACTTCTAGTAGCCCTGTAATTTTAACATCGAACAAACCTGTAGGTTCTCGTGAAAGAGGCGATTGGGGTGGTTTGGTAATTACAGGTAAAGCTGTAAACAATCAGGGCAATGATGTTCAGTTGGAAGGATTTTCAAACGTTGCTTTTGATAACACTTTAGGTAAACATGGTGGATCTGATGATGCAGACAATTCTGGATCAATCACCTATACCCGTGTTGAATTTGCAGGTTATGCGTTTGAACCAAACAAAGAAATCAATGGAGTAACATTTGGTTCAGTTGGAAACAAAACTGTTGTAAATGGCATTCAAGTATCTTATTCAAACGATGACGCTTTTGAGTGGTTTGGTGGTACAGTAAATGCGAAGCATTTGATTGCTTACAAAACAACAGATGATGATTTCGATACAGATTTTGGTTTCCGCGGTGCGGTTCAATTTGGTATTGCACACAGAGACTCATCATATTTTGATTTGTCTTGGAATGCTCCATCTGGTTCTTCTACTTCTGAAACTTTTGAATCTGACAATGATGCAAGTGGATCTGGATTGAAGCCTTACACTGCTCCTTTGTTCTCAAACATCACTTGCATTGGTCCAGTTGGTGAGGGACAAAAATATTCAAATTTGAGCAAAACTGCGCAATCTGCATTCCGTCGTGGTGCTCGTATTCGTAGAAATAGTCGTTTGTCTATTATTAATTCAATTTTCATGGGTTACAGAAACTTTGTGATGTTTGATGGTGACAGTGTTTTAGTTGCTTCTGGTGTTAAGCCAAGTGGTTCAATCACTGAAACTTCTAACTTGTTTAGAAACAACTACATTGTAAATACTGCAGCTGCTGCTACAGCAGGTGCTACCAACACCGGATTGGCTGAGGTTGATAGTAAGAATACACCAGCAGGATTAGATGCATGGTTGAGATTGGCTGCAAACGGAAATGCTATTGATGACGTTGCTTACGACAAAGGAACTGTATTGGTTGACATTGCAAACAATGATTTGAGAATTATAGCTGGAAAGTCTACCACAACAATGGCAAACTTTAACAACAGTGTTGTTGATCAATTTGGTAAATTCAATGGTGTAAATCATCTTGCTAATGTTGCTTCAATGAGCATTTACCCTAACCCAGCAGTGGACCAAATGAACATCGACTTCACTTCAAAAGTTTCTTTCAATGCTACTTTGAAATTGATGGATTTGTCTGGTAAAATGGTGGTAAGTGAGGTTGTAAACGTTACTGAAGGTATGAATGCACTTACAGTGAATGTTTCAAACTTGAACAATGGTATGTACGTATTGGTATTGACTGCGAATGGTGGTCAGTATTCTCAAAAAGTAATTGTGAATAAATAATATTTCTGAATAGTTTTAGTGTTGAAATGGCGGCCAATTGGCCGCCATTTTGCGTTAAATGCGAATCATTGATTCTCAATCATTCGCATTTAACGCAAAAAAAATCCCTCGCAAAACGAGGGATTTTCATTTCAACGGGTTTAGAGTTTTTAACTCAATCCGGTAATTTTTCCATTGACAACATCCATGCCCAATGCGCTCGGTTCCTTTGGTAAACCAGGCATTCTCATGATATCTCCGGCCACTGCAACAATGAATTCAGCTCCAGCATTGATAATTAATTGATCAATTCTGATTGTAAAGTCTTTTTCAACTCCTACTTTTTTCGCGTTGTCGGTAAAAGAAAATTGGGTTTTTGCAATGCAAACAGGCCATTTGTCGGCACCTAGTTCAATGATATTCTTGAGAGATTTTCTTGCGTTATCACCAAGAATTACATTTTTACCACCATAAACTTTTTGAACAATTTTTTCTATTTTCGTTTCTACTGGGTCATTTAAATCGTAAGTATGATTGATAGCTTTTGACGGGTTGTTTTCAACAATTTCAACCACTTTCTTCGCCAATTCAACAGCCCCATCACCACCTTTTGCAAAACCTTGATTTCGTGCAAATGCCGCTCCTAAACTTTTGCAGAAGTCCTCTACCATTTGCAGTTCTTCTTCACTGTCAAAATGGAATTGGTTTAAAGCTACAACCACGGTTTGTCCAAAGTTTTGAAGGTTTTGAATATGTCGCTCTAAATTAGCCAAACCTTTTTGTAAGCCTTCTTTGTTGGGTAATTTAATTTCTTTTTCTGGAACCATACCATGTAGTTTTAGACTTTGGGTGGTGGTTACCAAAACGGTGGCTTTGGGTGTTAAGCCAGCGGCTCTACATTTGATATTTAAAAATTTCTCTGCCCCTAAGTCGCTTCCAAACCCTGATTCTGTCACCGTATATTCAGAATGTTGTAAAGCAGCATATGTTGCTTGAATGCTGTTACAACCGTGCGCAATATTTGCAAATGGTCCGCCGTGAATAAAAGCAGCACCACCTTCTAAAGTTTGAACTAAATTAGGATGAATCGCATCTTTGAGTAAGGTAATGATGGCGCCAGTTACCTTTAAATCATCTACCCTAAAGGCATGTCCCTCATGAGTGTAACCCAATAAAATTTGCCCGATTCTTCTTCTCAAATCATCGAGAGAAGTAGACAAACAAAGGATTGCCATGATTTCAGAGGCTGGTGTAATGTCGAATCCTGTTTCTTGAGGAATTCCATTGGTGCTACCGCCCAATCCAGAGGTGATATAACGCAAAGACCGGTCATTCACATCTAATACTCTTCTCCAAAGCACCTTTTTTAAAGCAGTTGGTTTCCCTTGGTTGTTGTATTGATAATTGTCAATTAGCGCAGCTAAAGTATTGTTTGCAGAGGTAATGGCGTGGAAATCTCCTGTGAAATGCAGATTGATATCTTCCATTGGTAGAACTTGTGAATATCCTCCTCCTGCTGCACCGCCTTTCATCCCAAAACATGGACCTAATGATGGCTCCCTTAATGCAACAATTGCATTTTTGCCAATTTTTTTG
>JACCDH010897981.1_pt1 | contig 17036 bp, 20 predicted proteins | sample 7442481 | NCBI WGS metagenome assembly JACCDH01 (sample SAMN15323433, study PRJNA562643) | freshwater metagenome | isolation source: river surface water | place: USA:Blue River Watershed | collected 2017-08-15
CAGCAACAATGCGATCACGATGATCGCGTATTTCCAGACCGGGTAACGGTTCATAAGGACTCGCGTACAGGATGAAAAACCGGGGCGACAAGCGCCCCGCTGAAAAAGCCGAAACCGGAGGGAATTACTTCAAAGTGCCTTTGGGCAAAACCTGAACCACAGCGCTGCGCTGCATTTGCACTTCCACGCCGGCGGCAACTTCCACGCCGATGTTGCTGTCACCGATTTTGCTGACCTTGCCCAGCAAACCGCCAGCGGTCACGACTTCGTCGCCCTTGGCCAGTGCGTCGATCATGGCGCGGTGCTCTTTTTGCTTTTTCATCTGGGGGCGGATCATGACGAAATACAGCACCGCAAACATCAGCAGCAAAGGCAGCATGCTCATCAGGGTGGACTGCATGTCGCCACCAGCAGCGGCAGCAGGAGCGGTTTGGGCAAAAGCGGAAGAAATGAACATGGGGAAACTCCACAAAAACGGGACATCTGTCTTCTGCCCCGCGCCAAAGCGCCACCGGGCAGACCAACGAAGGATTGTATGCGGGGCTATGATGCCCCCGAATGCACCCGCCGCCGTCGGGTTTTAGGCCTTGAGAAGGCCAATTTCACCTCGAAAGTCCACTTTTGACCTTCCCTGTTTGGCCTGTGGCCGCCCTGCTGGGCTCGCTGGTTTCACTGTCGATCGGCACCTCGTTTGCCAAAAGCCTGTTCCCGGCCGTGGGGGCCGAGGGCACCACGCTTTACCGCCTGGTGTTTGCCACGCTGATGCTGATGGCGTTTTGGCGGCCCTGGCGACGCAGTTGGGTGTGGGCCGATGCCTGGCCGCTGGGGCTGTATGGCGTGACGCTGGGCGTGATGAACCTGCTGTTTTACAACGCCATCAAGACCATTCCCTTTGGCCTGGCCATCGCGATCGAGTTCACCGGCCCGCTGGCCGTGGCCCTGTGGACCTCGCGCCGGGCCAGCGACTTGGTCTGGGTGACGCTGGCCGTGGTGGGCCTGGGCCTGATCTTGCCCTTGCCGGGCGCCAGCGACGCACTGGACCCCGCAGGCATGGCCTATGCGCTGGCGGCTGGGGGCTGCTGGGCGCTGTACATCGTGTTTGGCCAACGCGTGGCCAAGCGCTACGGCGGCATGGCCACGCCCATGGGCATGCTGGCCGCTGCCCTGGTGGTCACGCCCTTTGGTCTGTACGAAGCGGGCAGCGCCTTGCTCAACACCCAATGGCTGGCCGCAGGCCTGGCCGTAGCCTTGCTGTCGAGCGCCATCCCCTACACGCTGGAGATGTACGCCCTGAACCACCTGCCCAAAAACACCTTCAGCGTCTTGCTCAGTCTGGAGCCCGCCGTGGGTGCGCTGGCCGGCTGGGTGGTGCTGTCCGAGCGGCTGAGCACCAGCCAATGGGCCGCCATGGCCTTCATCATCGGCGCCTGCATGGGCAGCGCGGGGTCGGCCGGAAAGCGCAGCGCCAACAGCCCCAGCAGCCCTTGAAGCTCAGTCGAAGCGGTGGCGCCAGCTCAGGCGCAGCTGGCGCGGCTCGGCCGGGTGCACATGGCGGTCCCAGACTGGAACGGCCTCGCCCTTCAGACGGGATTCGTAAAAGTATTCGATGTCCTGGCTGCGGGTGTTGAACAGGTTGAACACATCCAGGCTCAGCCGGTTGCGTGCATCCCAGCGGTAGCCCACGCGCAGGTTGCCGATCAGTGACGAGGCCGACCGGACCGAGGCGTCTTCGATCAAAGGGCGTGGCCCAAAGTAGCGCACGCGAAACGACCCCGACCAAGGGCCCCACGCGTCCAGCGTGATGCCCAAATTGGCCGTGGTGGTGACCGCGCCCGGAATGAAGGGGCCGGCCGCATCGGCGTCGGTGAAGCGCGCACGCGACCAAGACAGGTCCGCGTCCAGCGCCACATGCTGGCCCACCCGCACAAAGTGCCCCCACTCCAGCCCGGCGCGGCGCGAAGGGCGCGAGGGCTCGGTGGTGCCCGCATCGCCCACAAACAGCAACTCCGAGTCGGACTTCAATTGCCACAGTGACACCGTGGACGTCCAGCCCGGCTGCACGGTCCAGCGCACACCGATTTCCGACGCACGCGTGCGCACCAGCGGGCTGACGGGGTCCACCGGCTGGGTGGTGCCCCGCGCATCGTTGGAATGGAAACCCTGGCCGTGGTTGAGGTAGACCTCGGCCTTGTGCCACGGCCCCAAGACCAGCCCCAACTTGGGCGAGCTCATGTGCGCATTGGATCGGCCTGAATGCTGAGGCAAGGTCGACTGCACATCGAACTGGTAGGCATCGGCACGCAGGCCCGCGATGGAGCGCAACCAAGGCCACCAGCGCACATCGTTTTGGAACCAAATGGCCGCGCTGCGCTGCCAAACTTGGTCTTGCCGCACAGTGCGCAGCACCTCGCGCTCACGCGTGGCGTACAGGCCGATCGGCGCGATGTTGTCTTGGCGCAGCTGCAGGCCATAGCTGTTGTCCACCGCTTTATTGCCCCATTGCGCAGGCACCGATTGCGAGAGCGACAAGCCCATCGCCTGGCGCTGCTCGCGCTGCATGAACTGGTCGCCGGTGGGGCAGTGGGTGCTGGGGTCACTCAGGCAATACTGAAAGTTGGACCACAGATCGAGCGATGACTTCAACCACCACGCGTTGGCGCGGGTGCGCGTGTCGCCTTGCAGCCAAGACCACTCGCCCGACAGGCTGTAGCGCTGCGTTTGCCCGCCGGTGGTGCTGTCCAAGCTGCCATAGCGGCCGATCACGCCTTGGTCGATGGCGCGCTGGGGCACCTGGTCGGTCGAGGTCCATTGGCCTTTGTAGGCCATGGCCGTCAGCGCCAAGCCGTTGAGTGCGCTGCCGTCGCTGTAACGCAGCACCCCATTGAGCTTGCGCAAGTCCTCGGGCGTTTGCCAAGGGCCGTCGTTGCGAAAGGCCTCCAGGCCATACAGCAGCTGGCCCTGCCCGGGTGCCGCCGTGGGCGAGCCCGCCAACAACATGCGCCGAAAGCCGCCTTGCCCCAGTGTGACTTGCGCCAAAGGGCTGTCCATCTGCCGCAGGTAGTCGATGTGGGCCGTGCCCGCCGAGGCGAAGTCGCCCACCTGCGCGTCGTAAGGGCCTTTTTGGTAACGCACCTTTTGGATCAGCTCAGGGATCAAAAAGTTCAGATCGGTGTAGCCCTGCCCATGCGCGTGGCTGGGCATGTTGACCGGCATGCCCGCCACAAAGGTCGCGAAGTCGGTGCCGTGGTCGAGGTTGAAGCCGCGCAAAAAATATTGGTTGGCCTTGCCGTCGCCCGCATGCTGCGTGACCATCAGGCCGGGCACCATCTCGAGGACCTCGCCGGGGCGCAGCAAAGGCATGGCGCGCAAACGCTCGCCCGAGACAATGCCTTCGCTGGCCGAACGCGCCAGGCCCGCCATGTTTTCCAACTCGGCACGCACCTCCACCGTGTCAGCGCCTTGCGCCTGCACGCTGGCGCACAGGCCCACGCTGGCTGCTGCCCACAGCAGGGGCAGCGATGGGCGCCAATGAAGCGGCACGGCCATCGGCGCGCTCAGCGCCCCACGAACACGGGTTTTCTGCGCTCGGCAAAGGCGGCGCGGCCTTCGGCAAAGTCCACGCTGTCGCTGGTCATGTGCTCTCGGGCGCGCAGGCGTTCGGTGTCCATCTGGCCTGCGGCGATTTCATTGATCGACTTTTTGGTTTCTTGCACCGCCCAAGGGGCGAGGGCCAGGATGTCGCTGACCAGCACTTGCAGGGTCGCAGCCCAATCCGCGTCCGCGACCAAGGCCTCGAACAAGCCCATGGCGTTGAGCTGATCGGCCGAAAAAGGCCGCGCCGTCAAAAACGCACGCTTGGCCCCCGCCACGCCAAAGCGGCTGACGTAGCGCTGCAAGCCGCTGGGGTAGTAATGCAAGCCCAGCGCGGTGGCGGGCATGCGCCACTCGATGCCCTGCAAGCCGATGCGCAGGTCGCAGGCCAGCACCACATCGGTGGCGCCGCCATACACGCTGCCATTCAAGGCGCAAATCGTCACCGGGCGCAGCTTGGCCAGTGCGTCGGGGATTTCTTCAAAGAAAGTCGAGCCGTGGCCCGGTTCGTTGAAACCGCCGATGTCGTAGCCAGCGCAAAAGACCGGCTTGGGCTGGCCTTCGGTGTTGGCGGTGAGCACCAGCACGCGCACATCGGCGTTCTGGTTCACCGCATCGAAATGGGCCAGCAAGGTCTTGAGGTCGCCGTTTTCCAGCCGGTTGCGCTGGGCCGGGCGGTTCAAAGTGAGGGTGGCCACGCCGCCTTCGATGTGCAGGGCTGGGGCAGAGGGCTGGGCGGGCAATGGGGGCATGGGGCGATCCAGAAACAAAAAAGGCGTCCGAAGACGCCTTGATTGTAGAAAGCAGCGGGGCTGCTTATTTGGCTTTGGCCTTGCTCATGGCGGCTTTGACCGAAGCTTCAGCTTGGGCAGTGGCAGCCTTGATGTTGGACTCGGCGGTGTCAGCGGCTTGCTTGGCCACTTTTTTCAGGGTTTCAGCAGCGCTTTGGCTGGCTTCGAAAGCGGTCTTGATGGCGGCCACAGCGGCGTCAGAGCCAGCAGGTGCGTTCTTCAGGCTGTTTTCAACCAGGCTTTTGACCGCTTGCTCGGTCTCGGCGAACTTGCCTTCGACGGCTTTGGTGAATTCAGCGCCGGTGGTGTTGGCGATGTCGGTCAGGTGACGGCCATAAGACACGGCTTTTTCGAAAGCGGGTTGCACCAAGGCAGCTTGTGCGGCCAACAGGTCTTGGGGGTTCTTGGCAGCGAACATGGCTTGCGCGTTGGCGAAAGACTCACCCACAGCGGCTTTGCCAGCGGCCATGTTCAGCTCGACCAGGCGCTCGAAACCAGCGAAAGCCGATTGCGACAGGCCAGCAGCGGCCTTCAGGTTGGCTTGTTGGGAAGCGACGAGTTGTTCGGCATTGAAGGTCATGTGGGACTCCTTGAAAAGGTTTGTTGCAGTGCAGCAATTTGAACACCGGCCATGGCCCAAAGCAAGGGATTACCCGAACTTTAGAGGCGGCACTCCAATTCGAGGGAAAAGCGAGGCTCTTTACACTTGGGGCATCGGGCCCTGTGGCCCCAAAACCGGGCAGGTATGGAACTTCTGAGTTTTTTGTTTTTATGCGGCGTGGCCATGCAATGGCTGAACAAGCAAGGGCAGCGCAAACGCACGGCTTTGCTGGCGGAGCACCTGCGGCCCTACCAAATTGAAAAACACATGGAACAGTTGACCAGCGCCTACATGCGGGCGCTGGGCGAGGCCGAGCCCGAGCGGCAGCAGCAGATCTTGCAATTGCAAGAGATGGCCGAGCAGCAACTGGCCGAGGAGTTCAAGGCCTTGGCCAAGGATTTCGGGCGGCTGGCCGCCCCCGAAACCCGGGGCTTCAAGATCGCGTTGCCCTACATCGACCAGCTCTCGCCCAAAGCCACCTTCGACATGCGCCGTTTGCTCGAGGTGCACGCCCAGGGCATCGACCGGGCCATCGCGCAAACGCCGCAGGGCGCCAAAGAGCGGTCCTTTCGCATCATGGCCGAGATGTTCTTGATGCAGCACAGCTGCCACTGGTTTTGCAAATCCAAAACCATCGCCTCGGCCCGCATGCTGACCCAGCACCAAACCCGTTACGAGCAAGCGCTGGACGGCGTCAGCCCCGCAACGCGCGAGGCTTACCTGGCCGTGGTGCAGGCCTGAGGCCCTGCCTCAATTGGCCTGCGCCGTGGGCGCCAGGATCTCGTGGATGCTGATCACCGCGGGCCCCAAGAGCACCGTCAGCAGCGCCGGGAACACACAAAACACCAAAGGGATCAGCAGCTTCACGGGCAGCTTGGCGGCGGCTTCTTCGGCCTGCAGGCGGCGCTTGGTGCGCAGGGCTTGCGAGTGCACCTGCAGTGACTCGTTGACGCTGGTGCCCAGCAGATCGGCTTGGATCAGCATCACCACCAGCGCGTCCAAGTCTTCCAGCCCGATGCGCGAGGACAAGTGCCGCAAGGCATCGGCCCGGCTTGCCCCTGCGCGCAATTCCAGACCGGTCAACTCGAACTCAAAAGACAACTGTGGGCTGCTCAGTTTCATTTCGCGCCCCACCCGGTCGATGGCGGCGTCCAGCCCCAAACCGGCCTGCACGCACACGCGCATCAAATCGAGCGCATCTGGAAATGAATTGAACAAGGCCTGCTGGTATTTCTGCACCCAGTGGGCCAGCACGGCATTGGGCAGGTAGTAACCGAGCACGGCGCACGACAGCAAGATGGCCATGTCCACCGACTGCGCGAAATTGACCTTGATCAGCCACAGCACCAGCATGGCCACCCCGGGCAGGGCAAACGTCAGGGCCGTCTTGCTGGCCAGATAGACCATGGGGGCCAAACGCGAATGCAGGCCTGCGTTGTAAAACCGCAGCCGCAAGCGAAAGGTCTGCGCCGGATCTTCCGGTTCGCTGCTCGAAGACAAAGGGCTGAGCCACTCGAGCATCTGCTGGGTTTGCCGCCACCACTTGCCCCACCAGGCCGAAGACGCTGGCGCCGACTTGCCGGCAACATCTGCTTTCATGCTGTCCATGCGCTGGGTCATGGCGTTGGGCATCAGGACCGCCATGGCCCCATAACTGAGCCCGCACACCAAAGCGAAGACCAGCGCGTAAATCGAGAAGAGCATCCAGGACATGTTGTGCTTTCAAATGCGGACACTGACCAGGCGCTGCATCCAGACGATGCCCACCAAGGCCAAGACCAAGGAGCCGATCAAGAGTTTCAGGCCCAAGGGATCGGTCCAGAGTTTGGAGATGAATTCGGGGTTGACCCAGCTGAGCAAGGCCGCGATCGCAAAGGGCAAGGCCGACAAGATCCAAGCCGACAGCCGCCCTTCGGCCGACAAGACCTTCACCGTCGCGGTCAGCTTGTGCCGCTCGCGGATCAAAAAGGCCGTGCTGCGCAAGATGTCGGCCAAGTTGCCGCCCGTCTCGCTTTGCACCAGCGCCGCCACCACAAAGTAGCGCACGTTGTCGCTGGCGATCCGTTCGGCCAAATGCGGCAGCGCCACTTGCAGGGAGATGCCAAAGTTCACTTCGTCGAACACGGTTTGCAACTCACTGGCGATCGGCTGGCGCGACTCCTTGGCCGCGATCAGCAAGGCCCCGCTCAAGGCGTGACCCACCTGCAAGGCCCGGGCCATCATGTCCAGCGCATCGGGCAGTTGCCGGTCAATCTGCAGCAAGCGCCGCCGCTTGCGGTACAGCACATACCAACCCGCCACACCCCAAAGCAAGGGCATGGCGAACACCGCCAGCGCCATCGGCGCACCGGCAAAAAAGACCACCGCGGTGCCCGCCACCGTCAAGAACACCCCCATGCCAAAGGCCTGAGCCAAGCTGATGGGCAAGCCGGCTTGCACCAGCAAGCGGTCCAGTGATTTCATCACCGGCATCTTTTGCAGCCAGGTCTGCAGCGCCACGTTCTCGCTGAGCTGGCGCTTTTGGGTCAGGCGCACCGCGTCTTCAGACCTATCGTCTTGCGCGACCACACGCCAACGCGCCTGCCAGCGCTTGTGACCGGGGCCCATGGTGCGCTCCCAGGTCATCCACAAGCCCACCACCAGCAAAGCCGTGGCCAGACCGGCGATGCACAACGTCATCCAATACCAAACACCGCTCATGGCGGACCTCCTTCCAACATGAACATGGTCGGGTTCAAATCAATGCCCCGTGTGTGCAAGCGCTGCACAAAGCGCGGCCGAATGCCCGTGGCCAAGAACTTGCCCAGCACCTCGGAGGCCTCCGACAAACCGGTTTGCTCGAATTTGAAAATCTCCTGCATGGTGATGACGTCGCCCTCCATGCCGGTGATCTCTTGGATGCTGGTGATTTTTCGCTTGCCGTCCGACAGGCGCGAGACCTGGATCACCACCGTCAAGGCCGCTGCGATTTGCTGGCGCATGCTGCGCACATCGGATTGCATGCCGGCCATGCCCAGCATGTGCTCCAGTCGCGTCATGGCATGGCGCGGCGTGTTGGCGTGGATGGTGCTCATCGAGCCTTCGTGCCCAGTGTTCATGGCCTGCAGCATGTCCATCACCTCCACGCCACGCACCTCACCCAAAATGATGCGGTCCGGCCGCATGCGCAAGCTGTTGCGCAGCAAGGCGCGCTGCGACACTTCGCCCGTGCCCTCCATGTTCGGTGGCCGGGTTTCCATGCGCACCACATGGGGCTGCTGCAACTGCAGCTCGGCGGCGTCTTCGATCGTCACGATCCGCTCGTTGGGTGGGATGCTGGCCGAAATCACATTCAGCAAGGTCGTCTTGCCGCTGCCCGTGCCGCCCGAAATCAAAACATTGAGCTTGGCTTTGATCACGCCCTCGATCAGGCTGACCATGTCGGGCGTCAAGGTGTCAAAGGCCAGCAAATCCTTCATGGTGTAGGGCACCACCGCAAAGCGTCGGATCGACAAGAGCGGCCCATCGATGGCCAAGGGCGGGATGACCGCATTGACCCGCGAGCCATCGGCCAGGCGCGCATCGACCATCGGGCTCATCTCGTCGATGCGCCGCCCGATGCGCGAGACGATGCGGTCGATCACGCGCAGCAAGTGGGCATCGTTTTCAAAACGGATGGCCGTCAACTCGATCTTGCCGCGACGCTCCACAAAGACCTTGTAGGGCCCGTTGACCAAAATGTCCGACACCGTCGTGTCGCTCAGCAAGGCCTCGATGGGCCCCAAGCCCAACATCTCGTCCTGTATGCCTTGGCCGATTTGCTTGCGCTCGGTTTCGTTCAAAGCAAAGTGGTTTTGAACGATCAGGTTTTCGGTCAGGCTTTGCAGTTCGGTGCGCAAGCGCTCGGGCGAGAGCTTTTCCAGTCGGCGCAAATCCATCTCTTCGAGGATCTGCCGATGGATGTGCGACTTGATCTGGTCAAAGCGCAAATGGCTCAGCTTGCTGCTGCCCAAATGGGGCGAGCCCACATCGGCCATGCGCGTTTCAAAGTGGTGGCGAATGCCCGGCGATGGCTCAGGCACCTCGGTGTGGTGGAGCGCAGACGCATCAAGCATGGGCACCCACCCAACGCGAGAGCCAAGTCTTGCTCTTGGGCGGTGCGGTTTCCAAGAAGTTGGCCCCCACCAAACGCAAAGCATCGACCACCGGATTTTTCGGATGGGTCTTGACCAAGGGTTGCCCCAAGCTGATCGACTCGGTCACCGCCTCGGCCTGCGGGGGCAAGGTTTGTGTCACCGGCAAACCGACCGCTTCTTCGATGCTCTTGAGGTCCACAAAGCCACGGCTGTCGTAGCGGTTGACCAGCAAGCGCAATTTGCCATCGCTGTAGGCCAGCGTGCGAAACAGCTTGACCAAGCGCTTGGCATCGCGCACCGAGGGCATGGTGTTGTCCATCACCAAATACACCACATCGGCCATGTCCAGCGACTGGATGGCCAGGCCATCCATGGCGCGGTGGACGTCGAGCAAGACCACCTCGTGCCGCTGACGCGCCAAGAGCAACACCTTTTCCAGCTGCTTGGCCGTGACCGACAAAGCGGTCTCGATGTCGTGGGGCGCGGCCAAGAGCACCAAGCCAGGCGCCACCTGGTGCATGCAGCTGAGCAACAGCTGCCCATCGAGCCGATCGATTTGCTGCGTCAAATCGCTGATGTTGTTTTTGACAGCAGCGCCCCCTAAGTAAAAGGAGGCATCGCCGTACTGCAAATCCAAATCCAGAAAGGCACAGCTTTTGCCAAACTCCGTGGCCATCAAGTAGGCCAAATTGGTGGCCACAAAACTGGCGCCACTGCCGCCCTTGCACGACACAAAGGCCGCCACCTTGCCCTTGGGGCCTGTGCTCACGGCCTGCGCCTGGGTCTTGATCTGGTGCGATGCGCAGCGCTTGAAGGCTTCGTCCAACGCACCATCGGGCACCGGCAGGTTCAGCACCTCGCGCACCCCAGCGCGCATGGCGTTGAAGAGCAAAGCCTTGTCCGTGTTGTCGGTCATCAAAATCACATACAGCTGCGGCTTGGCAAAGGTCAGCGCCTCGATCGCTTGCAGGTCCGCCGCCTCATGGAACTGCGAGCTCTCCACGATCAGCACATCGCCCGTCAATGCCGCCAAGTCCAGCGCATGCGCCGGTTGGCGCAAGCTCTGGGTCTGCACCGTGAGGCCAGCAGCCGACAAACTGCCCGCCACGGCCTTGGCCAGTGTGGCGTTGGACAAAATCAAATCGGCATTCATGGCATTCCTCAACGCACACCCATGGCACCGGCGCCAGCCGCTGTGCCAGTGCCAACACCTATGTTGAACACATTGACGGGCAGGGGCAAGATTTCAAACGACCTTTGGTAACGGTCCACCGCCGATTTGGCGATGACGCCATCGGTGCCCACCTCGGCCACCGGTGGTTTGGGCGCCGACGGGTCCAGCACCTGGATTTGCTGGGCCTGACGCACCGCCTCGCCAAACGAGGCCTGCGGCGTCCAGATCGATGAAGCGCAGGCGCTGAGCGCCAGCACAGCGCACAGCGCAGCGCCTTTGCCAAGCAGGCCCATGAGGCGGGGTGTCCATGTGCGCATGGGGTTCTCCTGTGGTGACGGGTGTGTCATGGTTTGTCCTTGCCTTCGAGTTGCCCGTCCATGAACAACTCGGTGCGTGTGGGCTGCCTGAAGTTGTCGGTGGGCAAGGCGGGCCTGGCCAGGGTGGGCTTGACCAAACGCGGCGTCACCACAAACAACAGCTCGGACTGCTCTTTTTGGAAAGCCGTGCTGCGAAACAAAGCGCCCAACACCGGCAACTCGCCCAAGAGCGGCAAGGCCTTGATGGACTCGGTCACATTGCTTTTGATGAGCCCGCCAATGGCAAAGCTCTCGCCGTCGCGCAGCTGCACCGTGGTCGAGGCGCGGCGCGTGGTGATCGATGGCAACAAGCTGGTTTGCCCGCCCACGCTTTGCACCGTGGTGCCGTATTGCGACAACTCCGACACCTCAGGCGTCACGCGCAAATTGATCAGGCCGTCTTCGAGCACCGTGGGCAAAAACTTCAGGCCCACGCCAAACTCTTTTTCTTCGAGGGTGATGGAGGTGCCGCCCAAACCGTTGGACTGCGGCACCGGAATGTAGATGCGGCCACCGGCCAAGAACGAACCTTCTTGTCCGTTGACGGCGGTGATGGTCGGTTCGGCCAGCACTTTGACCAGGCCTTTTTTCATCTCGGCCGTCAAAGCGATGTTGTTGCCCGTGCGGGTGCTGGTGATCGAGGTGGAGCCATTGGTCAACAACTGCGAGAGCAAATTCACCGAAGCGCCACCGATGTTGCGCGTCAGGTTCAGGTCCACGCCCAACTCGTCGAGCAGGGTTTTGGAGACCTCGGCCACCTTGACCTCGAGCATCACCTGCTGGCCGCCTTCGACACGCAGCATGTTGACGGCTTTCTTGCCGCCCGAAAACGCCTCGGCCAAGCCCATGATGCGTTGCGCCTTCATGGCATCGGCCACGCGGCCGCGCACCACCAAGGTGTCAGACACCGAGTCCACTTGCACGCCATCGGCCGTGGGCACCCATTCGCGCAGTCGGCTTTGCAAGGCATCGGTGTCCACATGCACCGTCACATCGCGCAAACTGGTGGCACCGCCCACCGACCAGACAAACAAATTCGTCGAGCCCGTTTTCTTGCCCAGCAGGTACACCTCTTTGGGGTTGAGCAGCATCACATCGGCCACATCTGGGTTGGCGATCGAGATGCGCACCGCCTTGTCGGGCAAGCTCATCACCAGCGACTTGCCAGCGGTCAAGCGCACGGGCACTTCGACCCGCACCGGCCCTTGTGTGGGGGGCAAGGCGGAGGCCACTTGGGTGGCTTTGGCCTTGGGGCTGCCGGCCGGTTCAGCGGCCTGCGCCCATGGGGCCCAACAGGTGATGGCGCATGCCAAGGCCACAGGCCATGACTGCAAAAGGTGGCGATTGTTTTTTTGTTTGGGGGTCTTCATGCCTTACTCCGTTGTTTTGTTCAGGCCGCGAATGACTTCGGTGGTCTCGGGCGCTGGTGCGGTGTTCTGAGGAGGGACCATGGCGGCACGCACAGTGGTTTTGGGTGGCTTGGCCGCTGGGGGCTTGACGCCAGCGAAGACACTGCCCAATGCACTGGACACATTGCCCAGCGTGCTTTCTGCGGTCTCGAGCAAATCGTTCTTGCGTGCCCCAGCGGTCGAGACACTTTTCATGTCCACCTGGCTGCGCAAGACCAGCGACAAAGAGCCGATGCTTCGCGCCAGATCAATCTTCTCGGCCTGGGCAGGTGTGACTTCCAGCGTCACGGCATTGACCACCTTGGGCTTGGTCTCCAGGTTGGAGACATCCTGCGCCACCGCCAAGACTTTGATGCGCTCGATCACGATCTTGGAGACCTGACTGTTCTTTTCGTCCACGGCATTGACCATCACATCGACAAAGGTGCCCGGCAAGGCAAAACCTGCCACACCGACGATTTCGTTGACCTTGACCGTGACAGCCCTGCGTCCGTCTTGCAGCACCGCTGACAATCCGCCGGTTTCGCCTTTGGCTGCCAACTTGGATGTCAGAATCGGTTCACCCTTGAACACCGGCATGGTCACCACACGGTCCACCGCTTGGTCGAGCGAGGTCATGGGGTTTTTGATCAGGCTGGTGCTGGGCCAATCGACCAGCTCCACCATGTTGGGCTGCAAGCGGGTTCCGATTTGCAGGTCTTCGGTGCTCACCACCACATGGCTGGTCAGCACAGAGGATTTGCTGTTGAGCCAGATGGCGGCCATGACCACGGCTGCAATGCCCAGGCCCACGGCCAGCAGCAGCATCACCACGACGCGTATGTTTCTCATTTTTTTTCTTTCTTGAGGGCGTTACCAAGTTGGCCCATGCAGGTAAGCGAAGGTCCCCGCACCGATGGCCAAGGCATAAGGCATGGAGCCGTGCACGGTGGACTTGTCCAGGCGCAGGGGCACATCGCCCCAGGCCAGTGAAAACATGCCGTTGCACAAGGTCTGCCAAGTGCTGCGCAAGACTTCCTGGAGGCGCGCCTTCCACAAGGCCCAAATGAGTGACTGCACCCCACCGGCAATCAGCACGGTGATGCACAGGCCCATCACATCGGCGCGCCCCAGGAACAAGCCCACGGTGGCCATGAGCTTGACGTCACCGGCGCCCATGGCCCCGATGGCGTAAAACACCACAAACACCAACAGCGCGACCACGCCCCCCACCAAGGCAGACGCCAGGCCCACACCGCCTGCGGTCGTTGACCACAGCAATGCAAAAGCGCTGGCCACGACCAGCAAAGCATTGGGGATCTTGCGTTGCGTCATGTCTTTCCACATGGCGATCAGCAAAACCAAGCCCAATACCCATAGGCCTTGTGTCTGTGTATTGAAGGTGGGCATGTTGCGCTCCTGGTGTTTCACACACGCATCAAGGTGTGGCCGCAGCGGTCAGCTTGGTGGCGATCGAAGCGAAGATGGTTTTCAGATCGGTACCGATGGTGGTCACCGATGCGGCGATGACCACAGAGATCAAGCCAGCGATCAGGCCGTACTCGATGGCGGTAGCGCCAGACTCATCGTTCAAAAATTGCGTTACAGCGGTTGTCAGGTTTTTCATGATGGAACTCCAAATCAAAAGTGATGAAACGTGAGGGTTCACGCCGGTCCTGAACAAATTTCCAAGCACCGTGGAGCTACTTTAAAAATTGAAATGGTTGGGGTCTGTTCTCCATCGCACAAAAACCATGCATCTGTGCAACAGGCTTTGAAGCGCATGTTGAGCGGTTTGATTTTTGTGATGCTGTGTGTGAGCGTGCGCACCGAATGAGGGGCGCAAGTGGCCTAAGGTGCGTGATCCATGCATGGCCACAGGGGCCTTGCACGCACACGGAGAAGACACATGCACCCACTTCACATGGCCATCCGGCGGCAAGCACAGCAGGGCGCTGCCGCAGTGGAGTTCGCACTCATCCTGCCCATCTTGTTGCTGGTGTTTTTCGGCATGATCGAGTTGAGCTTGGCGCTGTACGACAAAGCCATCCTCACCAACGCCAGCCGCGAAGGCGCAAGGGCAGGCATTGTGCTGAGCTCGCCCAAACTCACCGATGCACAAATCCGCACCGTGGTGCTCAACTACACCAACGGTGCTTTGATTTCTCTGGGCAGCACCACCGCGCCCACGGTGACCATTGAACAATCCACACCGGCGAGCTTTCCCAACCCTTTGCGCGTGACGGTGAGCTACACCTACAAGGGCTTGGGTGTGGGCACCCTGCTGGGCGCATTGGGCGCGCCCATTGTCTTGACCAGCAGCACATCGATGGTGAACGAATGAAAACCGACCACACCCAACGCGGCTCGGTGAGCCTGATGGTGGCCTTTTTGTTGCCGGTCTTGATCGGCTTGGCCGCCTTGGCAATTGACCTGGTCTATTTGCAAGTCGTGCGCAACGAAATGCAAAACGATGCCGACGCCGCCGCACTGGCCGGTGCGGGCTACTTTTTTGACGGCACCAACGCCACGCCCAACTGGACCCTGGCCAGCCAAAAAGCACAAACGGTCATCACCCGCAACACGGCAGACGGTGCAGCGCTGACCACCGGCACCGTGGCCACCGGCTATTGGAACTTGGTGGACACGCCCAAAGTGCTGCAAGCCCTGCCCATGGTGCCCAAGGCCTACGATGCGCCAGCCATCCAAGTGACCGTGGCCAAGGCCGCCAGCACCAATGGTGGCGAAGTGCCCACCTTCTTTGCGCGTTACTGGGGCATCGTCTCGCGGCCCATGCAAGCCACCGCCGTGGCCGGCTTGGCCAGCCCCAACAGCATCTTGCCCGGCGGGGTGTTCCCTATGGCCATTGCCCAATGCCTGTATGACAACTACTGGAACTTCAACACCACCCCGGCCGGCCCCAAGCTCGACCCGGCCACCGGCAAGCCCTACATCTTCAAGATTGGGAGTGCCTACAACTACGCCACCTGCGCATCGGGCGAATGGACCTCTTTGTTGGTTGACTCCAACAACACCCCAGACATCAACAACCTGATCGACGAAGGCAACCCGGTGGACCTGAGCATTGGCCAATCCATCTGGATACAAACCGGCGCCAAAGCCGCGGTCTTCGGCACCGTCAAAGCCTGCAGCGCAGCGGGCAACAAGAAGTGCGAGTACGTGGTCATCCCCACCGTGAACACCGTCACCTCTCACTCGCGCACGCCCATCATCGCGTTTGCCTGCGTGCACATCTTGGATGCCGACCAAGGCAGCAAATACATCGAGGCCGAGATGAGCACCCAATGCAAAGCCCCATGGGGCACAGGCATCGGCCCCAACTACGGCGTGGTCTCGCCGCCGAGTTTGTTCAAGTGAGTCAGGTAGCGGCCCGCTGCTTCAAATACGGCCCCACCATGTGGCGGCTGGTGCGCTGAAGGCCCATCAGCAAAGCGTGGTCGGCCTGGCTGCAGCCGTAGCGGGTTTTCAGGTCATGTTGCATCTGCGCCAGCAAATGCGCGGCCATCTCGGCATCGGCCAAGGCCCTGTGCGCACGGCCTGACGACGGCAAATGGTGCAAGGCCGCCAGCGTGCCCAACTTGTGATTGGGCGCCTGCGGGTACAGGCGGCGCGACAGCAGCAAGGTGCAAGCAAACGGATGTGCACCGTCTTCGCCGCAACGGGCCAACTCGGCCTGCCAAAACTTTTTATCAAACGCCGCGTTGTGCGCCACCATGGGCCGCCCGCCCACAAAGCGGGCCGCCTCGCGCATCACTTGCTCGGCTGCTGGCGCGGCCTGCACCATCTCGTTGGTGATGCCCGTGAGCTGGGTGATGAAACTGTTGACCCGCACCCCGGCGTTCATCAGGCTTTGGTAGCGGTCCACCACCTGCCCACCTTCGAGCATGACGATGGCCACCTCGGTGGCGCGGTCGCCCATATGGGGCGAAATGCCTGTGGTTTCGAAATCGATGATGGCGATGGGGGTCATGGGGTTTCAGTGATAGTCTTGTTCACGCTGGTGCTTGATGGCAAACACGAACACCACATCGGCTGCGGCGTCAAAAGCATACAGCGCCAGATAACCCGATCTTCCGCGTGAAATCACGAGCTCGCGCATACCCTGTGCCACAGGGCGTCCCATCAACGGATGGCGCTCTAACACTGACAAAGCATCCAGCACCAAGTCCACCGTTTCAACCGCGTGTTCAGGTCGACTTACCAACAAAAAATCTACCAGCTCCTCGAGATCGTCAGCCGCCTCCGGAGAATGCACCAGTCGCGTCATGACCGCGGGGCCAGGAACTGCTCAAGCCCTTGTGCCGCAGGTCGCTTGCGCGTGCCGCCTCGCACCTTGTCTTTCAGGTATTCGGCCATTGCACTTCCATCCACAACCATGCCTGTTTGCAGCAGGTTTTGCCGCGCCTGCAAAGCACGCTGAACCAAAGCGTCCTCTTCTTCGGAGCGAGTCACGGCCAACTCAATGGCCTGCACCATGAAGGCGTGCGGCGTCACACCACGTTGGCTGGCCGCAGCTTGCACCTTGGCTCGGGATTGTTCGTCTAATTTGACAGAGAAGGTCGGCATGTGGGTCTCCAGTTACGCCAAGTATACTGAATGGTGTTACCTTATAAACACCCTATGCACCCCGGCCCCATCCTCTTCTGCGGCGACCCGCACGGCCAATGGCAGCACATCATCGATGCCGCCTTGCAAACCAACGCCCGCGCCGTGATCTTGCTGGGCGACCTGGAGCCAGCCCAGCCGCTGCACATCGAGCTGGAAGCGATTTGGGAGCGCGTCTGGTTCATCCACGGCAACCACGACACCGACCATGCGGACAACTTTGGCAACGTGTGGCACCCCGAGGTGAGCGAGCGGCAAATGCACGGCCGCGTTGTCACGCTGCCCTGCGGCACGCGCATCGCCGGGTTGGGCGGCGTGTTTCGCGGTGCGGTGTGGTACCCCAAAGACCAGCAAGCGCCCAAGTTTCGCAACCGCGAAGCGCACGCCCGCGTCA
>JACCDH010818062.1_pt1 | contig 17034 bp, 14 predicted proteins | sample 7442481 | NCBI WGS metagenome assembly JACCDH01 (sample SAMN15323433, study PRJNA562643) | freshwater metagenome | isolation source: river surface water | place: USA:Blue River Watershed | collected 2017-08-15
TCCTTTTCATTTAAATTAGTATCATGAAAATCACTGAAAAAGAATTTGAGTCTTTTAAATGGATTGATATTGAAAATCCTATGAAAGAGGATTTAGAAATAATCAATAAGGAGCATGGACTTAACTATTATCTTATTAAAGATAGTTTGGAGAAAGGCCATTTACCTAAGTATGAAAAAAATAACAATATTAATTTCTTCATTTTCAGGGCCTACACTTCTGATATTAAACTTAAGATTGACGAAGTAGGTGAAATGTCCAATAAAATTGCTTTTTTCTTATTTGAGGATAAATTAATCACCATTCATAGAGCTCAATTTGACTTTTTAAATATCAATGAAGAAAAAGAAATTAAGTTAAACGAACTTTTCTTAAAAATCGTACGACTAATGGTAGGCACATTTCATAAACCAACCATTGACCTTGCCAATAAAATTGATGAAATTGAAAAAACTATTTTTCTTAAAGACCCCCGTAATATCTATTTAGAAGAATTATACTATATAAAATCGCAGTCAAGGATATTAAAAAAGGTATTACAAATTACACAGTCCGTTATAGAACAATCCACTCAAATTTTAGCACAATCAAGCCAGTTCCAAGACATAAAAGATTTATTATTAAACCTGCTTATTTACAACGAAGAATCGGTTGAAAACGCTAATCAGTTAATGAATACCTATCTATCTATTAGTAATCAAAAAAACAATGAAGTAGTTAGACTTTTAACCATCTTCTCTGCCTTTTTCTTGCCCCTAACCTTTATTGTGGGAGTGTATGGTATGAATTTTGAATTTATGCCTGAATTGAAATGGAAATTAGGCTACTTCTTATCTATTGCATTAATGGTGATCGTCGTAATTTTCATTTATATCTGGTTTAGAAGAAAAAGGATAATTTAAAATCGATCGGGTTCTTTTTCAATTTTGCAATACATCAAATTTTTAAAGGCACTTAACTAAAAAAGCAATACATGTGTAGGATTCAACTAGGTTTTTGATTGCTACTTACAAGTGGCTGCCATTTCCTTTTCAAGGCTTTTCTTATACCCTAGTTCCTTGGCTTTTGTAAAATCCTCACAAGCACCCGTTAAGTCTTTCTCCTTTAATCGAATTAAACCTCTTGTGTGATAATTGTCGTTTACTCTTGGATAATTTGAAATTGAAAAATCTACATTATCTTTTGCCTGCTTTATATCCCCTAAATGAAAGTTGCATTTTCCAATAAATGTATATATAATCTTAGAGGGATTAGAATGATACTCAAATACCAAATCAAAATCCTTCAATGCCCCCTTGTATTGGCCAATTTCTGTTTTACAAATCCCTCTATTAAAAATAGCATCCACTAAAATATGGTCCGATTTAGCATCAATGGCTTTAGTGAAATCTATAATAGCTGCTGCATAATTTCCTAACCCCATTTTAGCGCGTCCACGATATTCAAGCGCTTCATAATCTCTTGGAAAATACTTTAAGCAATCATTAAAATACTCAATGGCATTTTTAAAGCGTTCGGGGTCGGAATTGTAGTTATCATCCACTTGAGCCATTCCGGACATTTTATTGATTTTAGCCCATCCTTTACTTTGCGCACTTAATTGACTACAAACTATTGTAAGGAAAATAAAAATTAAACCGTTTTGGATTACACCCTTCATATAGTTGGTATTATTTTATCTAAAATATCAAAAAAAGCAGAAACCTATTCAATGAATCGCACCCATCTAATAATCACTCAGTAACTCCAGCTCCTCCATGGGTAACCAACCCTTACTTGTTTGATTCATGGTATTGGTAAAAATAACATAAGCGAACCCATTTACAATTTGTGAAGGCGTAACCACATCCCTGGTATCAAAATAAGATTTTCTCATACTACTGTAATCAGGCGTATTGTAAAAGTGTACTTTATGATCTGAGCTTGCCTTTACAATGTATTGCCTAGCATTATTATTTTGCCTTTCATAATTATCATTAATCTCCTCTTGCTTACGGTTGTTGCCATTTTCACTGATCCCCAAATCATCAATTAAATTTTCAAACTTTTGTTTAAACTGGTAGATGGTATTATCAAATTGACTACTAATAATTACATTGCCTAAAACACCCACTCCCACTACTTTGCTATCCCCTTTATATTCAATACTGGTTAATGAAAAAAGTAAATAATTTTTTCTATTTACATTTTCTCTCACTATATCATCCACAAACTCAGCAATGGCTGCATTGCCTACTAAAAAAGCAAATTTCCCCAATAATGAATTGCCAAAATCATTACTGCCTTTGGAAGAAAGTTCGTTGTCAATAATTTTATTCACTTTTGACTTAACCGCTATGCGGTGATCCTGTAAACTAGGATTTGAAGCAATTAAAATCCCCAAAACCACTACCGAAATGATAATGACCACTAAATATCTCATACAATATAGAAATTTGATATTATTTATTGCAATTAATTATACTCTTCCCCTTTTGTATCCTTGAATGATTTTAGCATTACCGGTATTACTTCATCAAAGGTAGCTGTCCAACTAATAGGGTATTCCAAATACATAGTTCTAATTTGAGTTCCATTGCTGCTATTGCTTAGATATACTTTCTTATAAAAAACTTTGTTATTACTTCTTTTTGTACCACTAACCACATACCAATTGGAGGATAACGGCCTTTTATAGGTAACATAGTAATCCCTATCATTTAAATCATCCCAATATCTATTTTGCATTGACCCTTCATCCGTAGTAAAATAGGAAGAGGTTGCGGAAACATACACTGCACCCCCATTGGCCGTAAACGAGCGTCCATCCCCATTTTCTGACCCCCTGCCCATTGTTAAAAAGGAGGGATATTTTATCGTAAAATTTCTACTGTAGTTAGTATAGGTCTTATACTGATAGCCTTGGTATGGATTCATTCCATTTCCTGCATTCAATTGAGCTACAATAGATAATAATACAACCACCAATAATTTTTTCATTTGATCAAATTTTAATCTCAATAAAGCAAAACAAATATTAATTTATACTTATATAAAAATAGTCTTTTTATATTAAATTGAGATAAATATCATCCCCTAAGTTGCTACCATTTTGAGAAAAAATGAATAGCTTAGAAACTTGTTATACGCTACTTTAGTAAAAAAGATAAAAAACAACTTTACAATACATCATGACTCAATTTATGAAATCGATACAAAAAACATATTTAGCGCTATTGTTTTTAATGCTATCTATTACTGGTTTTGCCCAAAAAAGCAATACCACCATTATCAAAGCTGGTAAATTAATTGATGTTGAAAATGGCAAGGTTTTGATAAACCAAATGATATTGGTAAGAAATGATAGTATTATTCAGGTAGCTAGTAGAATAAATATTCCCAAGGAAGCCACTATTATCGACCTCTCAAAATATACTGTAATGCCTGGCTTCATTGATTGCCACACCCATATTACCGGACAAACCGGAGGGGATTATTATGGTACTATTTTTAGAAAAACACCGGTTGATTATGCCATCACCGCTCCTATTAATGCTAAAAAAACATTGGAAGCAGGTTTTACCTCGGTACGTGATTTAGGTTCGCTTGGATTGGTTGATATTGCTTTACGCAATGCAATTAATAATGGGGATGTAGTAGGTCCCAATATTTATGCAGCAACTGTATTTATTGGATCCACCGGTAGCCATGGCGACTTAAATGGATTCTCCCCTTATTTATCCTTTAACCAACCCAAAGGCTTGTCCGGGATTGCCAATGGTGTCGAGGGTGTTAGAGAACAAGTAAGATATAATGTGAAAAACGGTGCGGATGTGATTAAGTTTGGAGCGAGCGCAGGCGTTTTAAGTGAGGAGGAAAGTGTAGGTGGTCCTCAATATACCCAGGAAGAAATGAATGCTATTGTGAGTGAAGCAAAAATGTGGGGTAAAAAAACAGCAGCACATGCGCATGGTGCTGAAGCCATTAAAATGGCGGTATTGGCAGGCGTGGCTTCCATTGAACATGGTAGTTTAATTGATGCGGAAGGCATTCAACTTATGAAAGCGCATGGCACTTACTTAGTATCGGATGTGTATGATGATGAATATATTTTATCAGAATATGCGAAACTTGGTTTCCCAGAAAAAATTATCAATAAGGAAAAAATGGTGGGTCAATTGCAAAGGGAAAACTTTCAAAAAGCAGTGGAAGCAGGTGTCAAAATTGCTTATGGCACTGATGCAGGCGTTTATCCGCATGGGTGGAATGGCAAGCAATTTAAATGGATGACAAGATATGGTCTAAGTCCAATGGCGGCTATACAATCAGCCACCATTCATGCAGCCGACCTTCTTGGCATTAAAGAAAAAACAGGCTCCATAAAAGCTGGTAAAAAAGCTGATATCATTGCTGTCATTACCAACCCCATTGACGATATTACCATTTTAGAACAGGTGCAATTTGTAATGAAAAACGGAGTAGTGTATAAAAACAATTAATTTCTTCTTACCTAACTTTTTATATTCTTAATTTAATAGTTAATGATGCACAAAAGACAATTCTTAAAAAATATTACCCTTGCTACTTTGGGAACTCCCCTTGCCTTCTCTGCTTTTGCCAAAGCATTTGAAGCTAAACAAAATATAGCCCCTTTGCATTTAGCAAAGGATGAGGATTTTTGGGCTCAGATCAGAGAACAATATTTATTGAAACCTGATTATATCAATTTAGAAAATGGCTATTATAATTTCCTTCCCCAACCTTTGTTGAATAAATATATTGAGCACATTAAAGAAGTGAATTTTCAGGGCTCTTACTATATGCGCACGGTGCAATTTGACAATAAGAAAAAAATTACGGCAAGACTTGCCAAAGTTCTTGGATGTGGAGCTGATGAATTGATTATCACGCGCAATACCACCGAATCCTTGGATATGGTTATTGGAGGACTAGATTGGAATAAAGGTGACGAAGCCATTATGGCTTATCAAGACTATGGGGCTATGTTGGATATGTTTGAGCAGGTGCAAGATAAATATGGTGTAGTAAGGGTGATGGTTTCTGTACCCAATCATCCTAAAAATGATGAGGAAATTGTACAACTCTATGAACAAGCGATTACTGCAAAGACGAAAGTTATTTTAGTGAGTCATATGATTAATATTTCAGGACAGATCCTCCCTATTAAAAAAATTGGGGCAATGGCTCATGCGAAAGGTGTTCAACTAATTGTGGACGGCGCACATGCATTTGCACATATTCAATATGATATTGATGATTTAAATTGCGACTATTATGCAGCCTCCCTTCATAAGTGGCTGAGCACTCCATTGGGTGCAGGTTTATTATATGTGCGCAAAGACAATATTGCAAAACTGTGGCCATTATTGGCCGATGGTGAAAAGGATAAAAATAAAATTAATAGGCTCAACCATACAGGAACGCACCCCGTGCATACCGACTTAACGATTAATGATTCCATTGATTATTATGAGATGATTGGCCCAGAAAGAAAAGAAGCCCGCCTTCGTTACCTGCAAAATTATTGGACTGAAAAAGTGCGTTCTATTCCTAAAATTATTTTAAATACCCCTCTTGAGGCAAACCGAAGTTGTGCAATTGCCAACGTGGGTATTGAAGGGATTGCACCTGCCGATTTAGCGAAAAGGTTACTTAAAGAGCATAAAATATTTACGGTTGCCATTGACTACGCCAATATTCGGGGATGCAGGATTTGTCCGAATCTATATACCACTACCAAAGAGCTGGATATGTTTGTTTCGGCCTTAAAAACATTGGCCACAAGCTAAAAAATTCACATTTTTAGTAAATTATTAACATTTGTTTGTATTTGCGGTTTTTTGCATAATTTAAAACTTCGAAACCGCAAAAATGCTAAAGAAAGAACGTCAAAACTATATTCTCCATCAATTAAACCTACACAATAAAGTTTTATGTGCGGATTTAAGCAGTAATATGGACGTTTCGGATGACACAGTACGTAGGGATCTACAAGAATTATCCCAGGAAGGGAAATTAATTAAAGTACATGGAGGCGCCCTAAGCAAATCATTTCATACAGCCTTTGACCGAGAAATGGTTTACAACCTTGAACATAAAAATGTGATTGCTAAAAAAACAGCCGCCTTAGTGCAAAATGGGATGTATGTTTTAACCTCGGGGGGTACTTCCATTTTGGAATTTGCCAAGTCCCTCGATAACCAATTAAATGCTACTTTTTTTACTTGTAGTTTAAATGCAGCTATTCAATTTGCACATCATCCCAGTATTGAAGTAGTGATGATTGGAGATAAAATTGCCAAAGATTCCATGCTTGCCACAGGAGCCAATGCAGTGCAAGCCATTGAATCGATACAAGCGGACTTATGTATCATGGGTATCAACTCATTGGATACGCAATTTGGATTAAGTGAGAACGATTGGGAAGTGGTACAAATTAAAAAAGCCATGATTAAAGCTTCCAAGAAAACAGTTTGTATAGGTATTTCTGAAAAATTAAATTCTCAACAAAAAATCAAAGTAGCTAACCTTGATGAAATTGATATTCTAATTACCGAATTAGATCCGAACGACCCCCAATTAGCTCCTTTCAAAAAACACGGAATTATCATCTATTAATAATTAAAACACAGTTATGAAACTACAAAAAACAAAAAAGCCTTATTTAACTAGGCTTATGATGGTTTTGACACTGTTGTCAGGTTTGAGCATTGCCAGTTATGCACAAGTTGTCGTTAGCGGTAAAGTCACGAATCAAAAAGACAATAGTCCAGTTGAAGGAATTTCTATTGTTATCAAAGGAACCAACAAAGGTGCCAATTCTGATAACAATGGTAATTTCACTATTTCACATAATGCCACTGCTGCATTTACCATTACAGCTTCTGGTGTTGGATTTAAAAGTCAAGATTTCCAAGTAGATCCTAAAGGAAATACAAAAGGAATTGTAATTGCTTTAATGGAGCAGTTTTCAAAATTAGATGAAGTAGTCGTTACAGGTACTTCCGCAGGAACTACCAAAAGACAATTAGGTAGCTATGTGAGTACTGTAAATGCAGATGACTTATCTAAGGGAGCTGCGGGGAACGTACTCGCTGCTTTACAAGGTAAAACTGCAGGTGCTCAAATTAGCCAAAACAGTGGAGATCCTGCTGGTGGTTTGTCCGTAAGATTAAGAGGTGTTAGTTCCGTACTTTCTTCCTCTGAACCTCTTTATATTGTAGATGGAGTTATTATCAATAACGCTACCAATAGAGTAACGAATACTTCCGCCAACTATGATGGAGGAAACTTTGTGGGAACTATTGGTCAAAGTAGAATGGTAGATATTAATCCAGCAGATATTGACCGTATTGAAGTATTGAATGGTGCTGCTGCAGCTGCTACTTATGGTAGTAGAGCAAATGCAGGGGTTATTCAAATTTTTACAAAAAGAGGAAAAACAGGTGCTCCTAAAGTTTCATTTTCTTCCACTTATACAAGCAGTTCTTTAAGAAAAAAATTAGAGGTGAATCAATCCCCTACTAAATTTGGTGGACCTACCGATGGTGTGGGTGCCTTAACACAGGACATCATTACTGCCCCATTAGCCAACACAACCACATCTGTTACAAGATATGATTACCAAGATTATATTTTTAGAACAGCGGCTGGTACAGACAATACAGTTTCAATAAGTGGTGGTACCGATAAAACAAAATACTATTTTGGAGGTTCTTACTTTATGAATCAGGGTATAATTAAAAATACCGATTTCCAAAGATTTAGTTTTAGAACAAATATTGACCAAACAATTAATAGTTGGTTAAGCATGAACTTAGGCTTAAATTATACAAGGTCTTCTGCTAATGAAAAGCCTGATGGGCAATCCTTTTTCTCTCCTACCAATGCAGTTACCATTATCGGTAACTTCCATGATATATGGACAAGAGACGCCAATGGTAATATTAAGGCGGTAGGTGAAAGAGGAAGAATTAACCCTGTTTCTGTTATTGAAGACATTAAGCAACAACAAGCAACAAGTCGTATCATTAGCAATTTTGGCATTAAAATGAAGCCAATTAAAAATTTAACCATTGACTATGTAATGGGTATTGACAACTATGCACAGAATGGTACAACTTATATTCCACCTTATGCATACAATGCTAACCCTGCTTTTTTTGGTGGTGGATTAAGTTTGGACCCAACACAAAATGGTTATGCTAGTTCTTCTACAAATAGCTTCTTCCAAATTAACCATGACTTGAATGCAAACTATAACTTTAACATTACGAAAGATTTAGTTTCAACAACACAAGTAGGTTATTCTCAACAATACGAGAAAAATAATTATGTATTATTACAAGGACGTGGATTTGCTCCTTTCATTGAAACAGTAAATGGTGCAAGTACCATTTTACCAGGCATTGATGATAGAAGTGAAATTTCAGTAACAGGTACTTACATTCAACAAAATTTCAAATACAGAAATAACTTGTTTATAACTGGAGCTATCCGCAGAGATGGATCTAGTGTATTTGGTAAAAATCAAAGAGACCAAACCTATAGCAAAGCAAGTGTGAGCTATGTAATTTCTAGTACTGAATTTTGGAATAAATTAAACTTATCAAAAACATTTGATATGTTTAAAGTGAGAATGGCTTATGGTGAAAGCGGAAACCTTACAGGTATTGGCGCTTACTCCAGATTTAACTCTTACACTTCTAACTCTTACTTAAGCCGAAGCGCCTTGAACTCAAGCTCGGTATTGGCGAACGAAAATGTTAAACCAGAAAGACAAGCTGAAACTGAATTTGGTATTGACTTAGGCATGTTTAACAATAGAGTTGGTTTAACAGTGAACGTGTACAATAAGAAAGTAACTGATTTATTAATTAATCGTCAGTTAGCCCCTACTAATGGATTTGGTAGCTTATTAGACAACTTTGGTTCTTTAGAAAACAAGGGTTATGAAATCATGTTAAGTTTGACACCAGTACAAACGAAGGATTTAAAGTGGGAAATGACTACCATTTACAACCGCAATGAAAATAAAGCAATAAGAATTGGTCAAGCATTGACTTTATTAAGTACGAATGCAGGTGCTCCAGTGGCTATTATTGAAGGTCAGCCATTAGGCGTATTTTATGGTACCTATTTTGCTAGAAACGCAAACGGTAGCTTGTTGACAAATTCAGCGGGTATTCCACAAACTGCAAGAGGTACACAAACTTCTGTTTTAAATCCAACAGAAGCGAAAGATGCGAATGGCTTACCATCAGGTGCTACTTTAAGAAAAGTAATTGGTAACCCTAATCCTGATTTTACTGGAAGCATTGTAAATGAAGTTTCCTATAAAAAATGGTCATTAAGAGCACAAATTGATGTGGTAAGTGGCGTGGATGTATTTAATGCCGACTTTAGAACACGTCAAGGTGTTGGTAATGGTAAAGTAGCTGAACAAGAACAAAGAGGATTAATTCCAAGAGGTTATATTACTGGTGTTTACCAAATTGAAGAGTGGAGAATTGATAAAGGTGATTATGTGAAATTGCGTGAATTATCAATTAGCTATAATTTAGGTAAGGTTTCATTTGCCAATAACTTAAGTATCAACTTTAGCGGTAGAAACCTTATTTCTTGGGACTCGTACAATGGATATGATCCAGAAGTAAACTCTGGTGGTCAAAGCACTATTTTAAGAGGTATTGATTTTGGTGCAACACCTATCCCACGTACATTCAGTTTTGGTATCAAAGCTGATTTTTAATCCAACAATAAATAAATAATTGAATTATGAAAAAGATTAAATATATCATTCAAAGCACTCTTTTGCTGGGGATTGTATCCTTAACCAGCTGTAAGAAGGATTTTGTCAATCCTAACGCTCCCACTACCGATCAAGTATTTAGCTCAGCTAGAGGATTAGTGGGGGTTAATAATGGCAATCAAAGAACATTTTCATTGGGTGGTGCCAGTGTAGTTTATGGGGTAGTAACCACCAATGCCTTTACCACCAATGAAGTGATTTTAATGAACCAAGGTAATACGGCCGAGTTTCAATTTAGCAGAGGGGGTACAGCAGTAGATGCTACTAATACGGTATTGGCTAATATTTGGACCAACGCCAATAAAGTAATTTATGATGCCAACTCCGTAATTGCTGCAGCGGACGCCTTAACTGATAAAGGCTATGCAAGTGGCTTAATTGCACACGCTTCCATTTTAAAGGCATTGGCCATTGGAAGTATGAGTATGTTATGGGAAAAAGTGCCAGCAAGTATTGGTAAAAATGTACAGTTTGTGGATCGTTCTGTTGGATATGCAAACGCTATTGCGACTATTGACAATGCATTAGCTAAAATTAATGCCAACGCAATTAGTGCAAACTATATTTCAGATGCGGTTGCAGGTATTGACTATGTAAATACTTTACACGCATTAAAAGCTAGGTATTTATTGTTTAGCGGTAAATATTCAGAAGCATTAACTGCAGCCAACCTTGTTGACTTAACAAAAAGATCAACTTTTAACTATGATGCAGTAAATACCAATCCAATTTTCACTGTGGCTACAGCGACTAATAATGTGTATCAACCAACTGACTCCACATTAGGTTTGCCAGCTGCTTTAGCACCTTCAGCGGGTGATGGACGTATTGCATTTTACACATCTATCAATACAACAGTGTTACCTAGATTCAGAATTAATGGTTTTTACAATGCAACCACTACAGGTATCCCAGTTTACTTACCAAGTGAAATAACTTTAATTAAAGCAGAAGCACTTACAAGAGGGGGTAATTTAAGTTCGGCATTAACCGAATTAAATAAAGTGGTTACCAAAACAGCGGCAGCTGATCCATTTAGAGTGGGCGCCAACTTAGCAGCCTCTACCGCTGCAACAAGTGATGACCTTTTAAATGAGATTTATAAAAATCGTTGTATTGAATTGTTTATGTCAGGTTTAAAATTAGAAGACATGCGTCGTTTTGGTAGAGCCAATTCCGAAAGAAAGCGCAACTTTTTCCCTTATCCATTTAAGGAAAGAGACGGAAATAGCAATACCCCTGCTGATCCAACTTTCTAATTAAACTAAACAATGAATATGAGTAAACCTTTTATAAGAACAACCGAAGCGTCTTCTCTTTATAATAATATTGAGCAATCCTCTACTTTGGAGATATTGGCCAATATTAATAAGGAAGATCATAAAGTTGCTTCTTCAGTAGAAAAAGTGATTCCGACTATTCATTTATTGGTTGAAGCCATTACTGAAAAATTAATGAATGGTGGACGTTTATTTTATATAGGTGCAGGAACAAGTGGTCGACTTGGTTTAGTAGATGCAAGTGAATGCCCTCCTACTTTTGGCGTCCCCAACGATTTAGTAATAGGTATTATTGCTGGTGGTCACCAAGCCATGTTTCAAGCAGTAGAAAATGCCGAAGACGATGAACAACAGGCTTGGCTTGATTTACAAAATTATTCCATATCCAACTTGGACGTAGTGGTGGGTATCGCTGCAAGCGGTACCACACCCTACGTTATTGGTGGCTTAAAATCTTGTAGATTAAATGGGATAACAACCGGCAGTATCAGCTGTAATGAAAATAGCCCTGTTTCAAATGAAGCTGATTTTCCTATAGAAGTAATTGTGGGTCCAGAATTTATAACAGGCTCTACACGAATGAAAAGTGGTACTGCTCAAAAAATGGTACTCAATATGATTTCGACTTCTGTGATGATAAAAATGGGAAGAATTAAAGGGAATAAAATGGTTAACATGCAGCTAACTAATCAAAAACTTTTCGATAGAGGAGTTAAAATGATTATGGATGAGCTTCCTACTGATGACCAAAATAAAGCAGCCGAATTATTAAGCAAATATGGCTCTGTTAAAAAATCAATTGAAATGGCAACCATTCAATAATTTTTTAATCCCTAGCTACAAAAAGGTCCCGCTTTCGTGGGACCTTTTTTTTGATTACTATTTTAGTTTGGAAAACTAATTTTACCCATGGTGATGGGAATTTTGGTGGCATTCCCTCCGGCAAACATGGGTTCACCTGCTACTGCTTCATTAGCCAACACAGCAAATAAAATTGCTTCTTTCGCATCAGGATGAATGCCAATTTTATCGGAAGTCTCAATAGTGATATTGGGAAGTAGTTTTTGTATATGTTGGATTAAAACTGGATTGTGCATTCCCCCACCACTTGTATAAATAGTGTATTGCTCATTAGGAGGCACATGCTTATGTATCGCTTCTACAATGGTTTCCGCACTTAATAGATTTAAAGTGGCCATGATATCCGCTCCCTCAATAGCATGAATTCCTGCTTTTTGTTTAGCGGTTTCAATAAAATCAATATTAAATAATTCAGGTCCAATGGTTTTGGGCAATCCTACTTTAAAAAAGGAATCTTGTTTCATTGCTGCTAGTAATTGACTATTTACTTTTCCTTGTAAAGCCAGGCTACCATCCTTATCATAGGGTTTATTATAATGCACTCGCATAAATGCGTCCATCATAGTGTTACCAGGGCCTGTATCGGTGGAGAAAACCTGATCCAATTTTGCATTGGCGGGTAAATAAGTATAGTTGGCTATGCCTCCAATATTTAATAATAATCTATTTTCAATAGTATCCGTACAAAGTAAATAGTCACCATAAACGGCTAATGGAGCACCTTCTCCTCCTGCTGCAATATGTTTTTGTCTAAAATCACTCAATGTAATAATTTGGGTATGCACAGACATATGATCCCCATCACCAATTTGTAAAGTAGCGGGACCAAAAGCATCATTGGGATGTAAGGACTTAGGGGCATGGTAAATAGTTTGACCATGGCTAGCAATTAAATCGATATCACTACTTGTAAGGCCCCACTCAGCAATACTTTTATTAATCATTTGGGCATGTTCAATGGCAATCCATGGATTCAACAAAGTGAGTTGCGCTAAGGACACTGATGGTTTTGAAAAAATACTTAAAATTTGTGCTTTCATATGCTCATCAAATGAAACAGTCGTAAAATTCAACAATTTCACTTTTGTTGCAATTCCCGCACCTTCAATTTCACATAAAGCAATATCCAACCCATCAAAGGAAGTGCCACTCATTAAACCAATAATTTTTCTACTAGCCTTATTCGCTATTTGATAAAGCGCTGCTATATTTTGGTGCATAGTTTTTGTCCATTAATTGTGATTTAAAGGTACTAAATTGAAGCGTATCAACAGCATTTGGTCAATTTTCCACACCCGCTTAAATGAGCTCAAATTCAAGGGCTTATAACGTAACTTTGGACCAATAAAACAATTTGTATGCTTAAAGTTGGCGTGTTTGGTGTGGGGCATTTAGGAAAATTTCATTTGAATAACTGGCTTGAAATACCAGCAGTTCAAGTCATTGGATTTTTTGATCCCAGTAACGACAATGCCAAAGAAGTGGAAGAAAAGTATGGCATACCCCGTTTTATGGACGAAGAAGCCCTAATCGCAGCTTCAGATATTATTGACGTTGTGACGCCTACCCATTTGCATTTTCCTGTTTGTGAAATGGCCATTAAAACAGGCAAACATGTTTTTGTAGAAAAACCAATGGCCAATACCATTGAAGAAGGAAAAGCCATTGTGGGTATGGTAAAAGAAGCCAATGTAAAATTACAAGTGGGTCATGTTGAAAGGTTCAACCCTGCTTATACTGCGCTTAAAAATGCTTCTTTAAATCCATTATTTATTGAAGTACATCGTTTGGCACAATTTAACCCAAGGGGTACCGAAGTGAGTGTTATTTTAGACTTAATGATTCATGATATTGATATTATTTTAAGCATCGTTAAAAGTGATGTCAAAAGTATTTCAGCAAGTGGTGTTGCTGTTTTAACTGATACCCCTGATATTGCCAACGTTCGAATAGAATTTAATAATGGTTGTGTCGCTAATTTAACAAGTAGTAGAATTAGCATGAAAAAAATGCGCAAGATTCGCTTATTTCAAAAAGACGCTTACATCGGCATTGACTTTTTAGAAAAAACAACGGAGATTATTAAATTAAAACAACCTGACGAAGAAGATAGTTTTTCATTTGATATAGATACGCATCAAGGTAAAAAAACAATTTCTATTTCAACACCAGTTATTGAAAACGGCAATGCAATTAAAGCAGAATTGACCAGCTTCGTTCAGTCTATTTTAAACGATGCGCCTACTGTTGTAAGTGAAATTGATGGTTATTTAGCCATGGAAGTAGCACACCAAATTTTAGATAAAATACAAAAAAGCACTTCTATACTTAGGCAAGGCGCCGCAGCAGAAACAAACCCCCCTAAGGAGGATGGCTCAGCGTATGCTTTAGATTTTGAGGATGAGGCGCTTTAAATACTAAGTGGCCCTTTTTGCCAAAATATATTCCGCAATGGCTAAATCCAAGGGTCTGGTAATTTTTATATTTTCAAATTCACCCTCTACTAAATTAACTGGTTGGCCATTCGCTTCAATCACATTGGCCTCATCGGTAAAGGAAGGCATATAGGATTGATTAAAGGCAGCTAATAATAAATCTGACTGAAAGGTTTGAGGCGTTTGAATTAGCATTACACTTTCTCGGTTATATAATTCATTCTTTTCCCCTTTTAACAATCTAACGGTATCGGTTGAACTTACCGCTGGTATTGCCGACCCTTTTTCCAATGCCTGTTGATAACATCTTTGGATTAAAGCAGGCGTTAATAAACACCTCACTGCATCATGTACAAAAACAATGGCTGATTCAGTGATTTGTGCTAACCCATTTTTAACCGATTGAAATCGGGTATCTCCCCCAGCTACAAATACAATATTTTTTGCAAATCCATTATTTTGTAATAATTCCTTCCCTTCTTGTATATAGTCTTCTGGCAAAACAACCACTAACTGTATATCTGAAAATGCAGCTACAAATTGGTCGATGGTATGTAATAAAATAGGCTTTCCCTGAATGGTTAAAAATTGCTTTGGCAATACCGACCCCATTCTTTGCCCCGTTCCACCTGCCACAATGATGGCTATTTTTTTTGAGTACATATTATTTTTTTGATCAAATAAAATTTATCAGCTCGGAATACATTGCTCTTTCACAATAAGCATAACTGCCCTTGTTTACTTTACTAGTAACTGCTTTACTTCATTCATTAAATGCGCCTTGTTGATTGGCGCAGTGCCCACTAATTCACAAACCAAGCCGCCTGCAATATTGGCCAGTTCTGCGGCTAATTCAATATTTCGAGCACTTGCATACGTTAAGCTAGCCACGGCGATTACTGTATCACCAGCCCCACTTACATCAGCTATGTTTCGGATATGGGTAGGTATTAATTTATGTGTAGTGGAATTGCCAAAATAGACACCATGTTCTGACAAAGTAATTAATGAAATTTGATGTTGCAAATGACTATATAAAGCTTCATGCACTTTTGATAAACTTTCTACATGGACTGCAGGTAATTCAATTTTAAGCCCTTCTTTAACTTCTTTTAAATTAGGCTTAAAGATAGTGCACCCTTTGTAGGCCAAAAAGTTTTTGTGTTTAGGATCAACTGATGTTGGAATTCCTTTGCTATTGCAATAAGTAATAACAGCTGTAATTACTTTTTCGGTGAGCACCCCTTTATTATAATCTTCTAAAATAATCAATGCAGGTTTTTCATTGTCCACATAGTTATAAAAATTGGACAATAATTTTTCGGTTTCTGCTTCAGATAAATCAGTGGTATGCTCATGGTCCAAACGCATCATTTGCTGATTGCGCCCCATTACTCTCACCTTATTGGTAGTTACCCTATTTGCACTTTCGTGTATATATTGAGTATCAATTCCCTCCGACTTTAATAAATGATTTAGTTCAACCCCCTCCGCATCCTTTCCAATGACAGCAAATAAAGTAGTAGGTGCGCCGAGTGCACGTAAATTTAGCGCCACATTGGCTGCACCGCCCACGCGGGTTTCTTTTCGTTGTAAGGAGACAATAGGAACAGGTGCTTCTGGGGAAATACGATCCACCGATCCCCACCAATAGGTATCCAACATAATATCTCCTACCACACCAATTTTAGTATGGCTAAATGACCCGAATAAGGCTTCAAAAGTTGGCTGATCCATCATCATTATCCTTTTGTTTTTTTATTGCTCAATGCGATATAATACAAAGGTATACCAATGAGGGTAATTATCAGCCCAGGCCAGGTGAAATTAGGCTTGTAAATGATTAGTAATACGCAAAAGCAGGTTCCCATTAATAGGTATATTGCCGGCAAAATTGGGTATCCAAATGCTTTATAAGGACGTTCCATTTCGGGGCGCTTTTTACGAAGTATAAATATGCCTATAATGGTTAAAATATAAAAAATCACCACGATAAAAGATACCATATCCAATAAGTCGCCGTATTTGCCACTTAAGCATAATAAACTCGCAACTACACATTGTGCCCATAAAGCCCATTCTGGAACTGCATTTTTATTTAAACTGCCCGCTTTTTTAAAGAACAACCCGTCCTGTGCCATGGTATAATACACCCTTGCGCCAGCAAGAATTAATCCATTATTGCACCCAAAAGTGGAAATCATAATCATCACTGCAATTACATAAGTACCAATATTGCCAAAAATAACATTAGAAGCGGCCACAGCTACTCTATCCGCTGGTGCATTGGCAATTTCATTTAATGGAAGTACACTTAAGTACATTAAGTTAGCTGCTATATAAATGATGGTCACGATGAGGGTGCCTAAAAATAAACTTAAGCCAATATTACGTTGAGGGTTTTTAATTTCTCCTGCAATAAAAGTAACATTGTTCCAAGCATCACTACTAAATATAGACCCCACCATACTCGCTGCTATCGCCCCTAAAATAGCAACTCCAAAAATAGGTGTCGTGGTTCCATCAGCTGCAATGTTTTTCATGGACCAAGCATCCTGCCAATTCGCATTCCAAATATTTGAATTAGATGCCAATAAAAAACCAAACCCTATCAATCCAAATAAAGAAGCCAATTTTGTAACGGTAA
>JACCDH010191337.1_pt1 | contig 17033 bp, 14 predicted proteins | sample 7442481 | NCBI WGS metagenome assembly JACCDH01 (sample SAMN15323433, study PRJNA562643) | freshwater metagenome | isolation source: river surface water | place: USA:Blue River Watershed | collected 2017-08-15
CGACCGAGCAAATGGGCGCCATCGAGACCGCTGACCTGGCCGCCCTGACCACCGCCCAGATCCGGGTCCTGTCCGACACCCAACTGGCCGGGCTGAACACCGAGCAGGTGGCCTCGCTGACCACCACCCAGATCGCCAACCTGACCACCTCGCAACTGGCCGGCCTGGGCACCGACGCCATCCAGGCCCTGACCACCAGCCAGGTCGCCGCCCTGACCACGGCTGAAATCATCGCGCTGACCACCACCCAGATCGCTGCGATCGAGACCGCCGACATCCAGGCGCTGACGGCCAATCAGTTCTCCAAACTGACCAGCACGCAGATTGCTGCCCTGACGACCGAACAGATCGCCGTGATCGAGACGGCCGACATCGCCGCCCTGACGACCCTGCAGATCCGCGCACTGACCTCCGATCAGATCGTGGCCCTGACCACCGACCAGATCCCGGCTTTCGAGACCGCCGACATCGCGGCCTTCACGTCGACCCAGCATCTGGCCTTTGAGGCCGAGGACATTGCCGCCATGACCGGCGCCCAGTTGGACTCCTTCCTGCTGAGCTCGCCCATCGTGCTGGACCTGGATGGCAACGGCGTGCGCACCCTGGCCGCCAGCGAGGGCGTGCAATTCGACCTCAACGGCACGGGCCAGACCCGCCAGGTCGGCTGGGCCTCGGCCACCGACGGCCTGCTGGTGATGGACCGCAACGGTGACGGCAAGATCAATGACGGCCGCGAGCTTTTCGGCACCGCCACCGAAAACGCCAACGGCCAACGCTCGGGCGACGGCTACACCGCCATGAGCCTGCTCGACAGCAACGGCGACGGCCTGCTCAGCGCCGCGGACGTCGACTTTGCCAACCTCCAACTCTGGGTGGACGCCAACAGCGACGGCATCACCGATGCAGGCGAACTGCAAGGCCTGGACCAGTACGGCATCACCTCGCTGGAACTGAACGCCCAGCATGGCACGCAAGTGGACCACGGCAACGTCCTGGGCCTGACCTCCAGCTACACCACGGCGGACGGCCAGCAACACGACATGGCCGACGTCTGGTTTGCCAAGGACCTGGGCACCCAGGTCACGCTGGACGACGTGGTCACAGCGCCCACCAGCGACGTCATCAGCCTGGGCGACACCGCCACGGTCACTGCGGTCGCCTCGGTCGGCGTCACGACCAGCCAGACCAGCTCGGCCGACTACGCCGCACTGGCCCTGACCAAGACCAGCCTGGTGGACGAAGAACGAATGCTGCCTCTGATCTGACGCAGAACCCGGCGGGGAGATTCTTGAGACAATCAGCGGCATCATGCATGCCGACGACGCCTCTACTTCCCCGCTGGTGCACAGCTCCTTCTACAAATTCGTGACCCTGCCCGACCCCGATCAGGTGGTCGAGGTGCTGCGCGAACTGGTCGCCCCCCTGACCGGCAGCATCCTGGTGGCCGAAGAAGGCATCAGCGGCGCCCTGGCGGCCCCACAGGACCTGATGGCAGCCTTTGAGCAGGCCGTTCAGCACGACCCACGCCTGAACGGTGCCTTCACCGGCATGGCCTTCAAGCACAGCGCCTGCACCACCCGCCCCTTCTGGAAGGTGCGCGTGCACCGCAAGCGCGAAATTGTGGCCCTGGGCGTGGATGGCGTCACCGGCGTGCCCCGCACCCCCACCGACCAGACCCATGTCAGTCCTCAGGTCTGGCGTGACCTGATCGCCCGCGACGACGTGGTCGTGATCGACAACCGCAACCACTTTGAATACCGGCTGGGACGCTTCAAGAACGCCATCGACCCAAAGGTGGACAATTTCCGCGACTTTCCCTCCTACCTGGAGGCCCAGGCCCCCCAGTGGAAGGCCCAGGGCAAGCGCGTGGCCATGTACTGCACGGGTGGCATCCGCTGTGAAAAAACCAGCGCCTGGATGCAAGACGACCTGGGCCTGGAGGTGTTCCAGCTGGACGGTGGCATCGTCAGCTACTTCGAAGCCCTGCCCGATGCCGACCGCGACTGGGAGGGCGAGCTCTTTGTCTTTGACAATCGGGTGGCCATCGACACCCACCTGCGCGAAACCCCCACCACCGCGGACGATGTCTACACCGACGCCCCCGACGAGGCCTGGCGCCTGGTCCGGGCCAAACGGCTGGATTCCGTGACGCCAAAGTCGCCAGAAGTCTTCCCAACCACAGAAGACAAAATGACCTGATGCCCACATGCCTGCTGCCCACCCGCGATGGCGTCAGCCCCAGTTGCGTGGCCCTGCCCCCCGGCCCATGGGCCACCGTGCTGGACTTCCTGGCGCACCGCATTCCGGGCGTCAGCCACCAGGACTGGTCCGCCCGCATGGCCTCTGGCGATGTGCTCAACGCGCAGGGACAGGCGCTGAGCCCCGATGCGACCTACCAGGCACACACCAAGGTCTACTACTGGCGTCACCTGCCGTTCGAGCACGCCATCCCTTTTGAAGAGCAGATCGTCTTTCAGGATGACTTCCTGGTCGTGGCCGACAAGCCGCACTTTTTGCCCATCACGCCCAAGGGCCGCTACGTGCAGCAAACCCTGCTGGTGCGACTCAAACGTCGGCTGGGCATCGACACCCTGGTGCCCATGCACCGCATCGACCGTGAAACGGCTGGCCTGGTGGCATTCACCATCCAGCCCCACACCCGCCAAGCTTATCAGAACCTGTTCCGCGACCGACAGGTCGACAAGGTCTATGAGGCCGTGGCACCGATCCGAGCCGACCTGTCGCTGCCGCAGCGCTACCGCAGCCGCCTGGTCGAGAGCGACCAGTTCATGGCCATGACCGAAGTGCCTGGCGAGCCCAATGCAGAGACCCTGATCGAACAGATCGATCAACGCCCCGAGCACGGCCTGGCCCTGTACCGATTGAGTCCCGTCACGGGCCGCAAGCACCAGCTGCGCGCGCAACTGAACGCACTGGGCATCCCCATCGTCAACGACCAGATCTACCCTGTGCTGATGCCCCAGGCCCCACTGGATGCCGCGCCCGACCACCGACATCCCCTGCAACTGCTGGCGCGGTCATTGGCCTTCACCGACCCGATCACGGGTCAAGCACGCGCGTTTGAAAGCCGCCTGCACCTGCAGTGGCCGCCTGTCTGATCAGGCCAGCGAGCCCATGGCCTCGCCCATGCGGATGGCACCCGTGGGCTGCCACGCCGGGTTGAACGTCAACGGCCCCTTGGGAAACAGCATCACCACGGTCGAGCCCAACAGAAAGCGCCCCATCTCGTCGCCCTGCTTGAAGGTGATGGACTGATCGTCATAACGCCACTGGCGCACCTGGCGGCTGCGCGGTGGGTTGACCACACCGTGCCAGGTCGTGGCCATGCTGCCCACAATGGTCGCGCCCACCAGGGTCAGAACCATGGGGCCGCGGGCCGTGTCGAACACGCAGACCACCCGCTCGTTGCGGGCAAACAGGCCTGGCACCCCACGGGCCGTGGCCGGGTTGACCGAGAACAGCTCACCGGGCACGTAGATCATGCGGGTCAGGCGTCCATCGCAAGGCATGTGGATGCGGTGATAGTCCTTGGGGCTCAGGTACAAGGTGGCAAAGTGCCCGTCCTGAAACTGGGCGGCCAGCTCGGCATCACCGCCCACCAGGGCCGTGGTCGAGTACTGGTGCCCCTTGGCCTGGAAAATCTGGTCACGCTGAATCGGCCCCAACTGACTGATGGCGCCATCCACCGGGCTGACCAGATCGGCCTGCGCCAGCGGACGTGCACCGGCCTTCAGGGGCCGCGTGAAGAACTCATTGAAGGTCGGGTAGCTGGCCACATCCGGGTTGGCTGCTTCCTGCATGTTCACGCCATAACGGCGCACGAACCACTCGATGAAGCGGGTGGTCATGGCGCCGCCCCGCAAGGAGGCGGCATGACCGGCCATGGCCGTCAAGCCGACCTTGGGCATGACGTATTGCGACGCAACAAACAGACGTTCAGACACGATGGGCGATACCGGTTGAAAGCAGCCCACCGGCTGCGGCCTTTGAAAACCGCGATTCTATCGGGGGCGGGCCACCGTCTTGCCCGCTGCCGTTTTGCGGCCGGCCACCTTGCGCACAGGCTTGATCAACAGAGGGTTGACGAGGATGGGCTTGATGTCCACCGGCAACACCCGGATCGGTGGCCGGCTGGCGCCTTTGTAGACCTGACGGGCATAGGGCTCCAGTTGCGCGACCGTGGGCAGGCTGGGGAAGGTCTTGCCACTGAATTTCTGCAGCCAGTAGTGCTCCACGATGCTGGCCTGCTCTTCAGGGTTGAACTTGGAGAAGTCCCCCGCGTGGTCGATCAGTTCCTGATCGGTCACGGCATACGCTGCGCTGTCGTCGTAGTGACCACTGTGGAACAGCTCCTTCACACCCGCACCAATTTGCGCCTCCAGGGCCCGCGTCATGTACAGCGGACCGCTTTGAGCGCCCTGCCACACGTGCGTCAGCTCATGGATCAGCGTGGCCATGTCGATCACGGCATTGCGACCAAAGTTGATGATGTACATCGTGGTGAAAGGCCGGTCACCATTGATCCAGTTCAGCAAATCAGCCGGCAGCGAGGCCGTGGCAATCTTGACGCGGCTCAGGTCGATGGACTTGCCAAAGATCTTTTCAGCCTCGGCCAGCTCGTGAGGCAACAGCCCCCGATGACCGCCCAGGATCTCGAAAATCGAAGCCACGGCCAGCAACAGCACCGACACGCTGACCTGGGCTGCGGCCTTGAGCAGCAACAGGGGCGCCTTGCCCAGCGCAATCAGGCCTTCGAAGAAGCCACGACGGAAGCCCTCGGCCACGCTGGTCACGATGTCGGCCACCAGGCTGGACAGGGCCAGGCCCATGTTCAACAAGGCTTCCACTGCCGTGCGCAGGGCACTCACGGCGCGTCCGGCCAGGGCCGTCAGGATGTCAGCCACCTTCTTGCCCGCATTGATCAGGGCCTTGAACACCTTGGTGGCCGTGGCCACGGCAAAGGACACCGCCGCCAGGGCCACATCCATCACCGTCTTGCCCACGGCCATCAGACCCTTGACCACGGCCGTGACCACGGCCTCGGTGGCGTTGACCACAGCCTGCAACAGTTGCCCCACCGTGCGACCCAGTTCAACCAGAGCACGCAACACCGCGTTGCAGGCAGCCCCCACCATCTTGGCAGCCTCGGCCAGCACCTCGCCCAGCGCACGCCCAGCATTGATCAGGGCCTGCACCACATTACGCAGGGAGGCGGCCGCCAGCTTGACGCCCTCCACCAGCACATCACGCACCAACTTACCAGCGGCCAGCAAGGCATTGACCACAGGCTGCAGCACCTGCAGGGCCTCGTTGGCCACGGCGGACAGCACCTCGGCCAGCGCACGCCCGGCGGCCAGCAGACCCTTGACCACGGCATTGACTGCCGCGGCTGCGGCGCCCACCACCGACTTGAGGATGTCCACCACGCGACGCCCCAGGGCCACCAGTTTGACCATCACATCCTTGACGGTGTTGGCGACCTGGTTGGCAGCCCAGCTCACCACCTCGGCCAACTGACGGCCTGCGGCCAGCACCCCTTCGACGAACTTGTGCAACTGCGCCACGCCCTTGGCCACGGCCGCCGAGAGGATGTCGCCCACACGACGCCCTGCCTTGATCAGCGCCGACACCAGGTCACGCACCTGATTGACCGTCCAGTTGACGGCGGCCGACACGGCATCGGCAATGGACTTGCCTGCCTTGACCACGGCATCGACCACGGACGTCACGGCATCCACCACGGCATTGCCCACCTTCTTGGCTGTGTCCTTGACCCAGTTGACCACATCGTCAAAAAAGCCGCCGGCCAGGGCCTGACGGCGGCGACCTGCCACCGTGGTCTTGCTGGCCACCTGGCTTGCCGCTTTGCTGGCGACCTTGCGGGCACCCTTGACGGCAGGCTTGATCTTGCCTTCTTCTTCCAGCTCGCGCAGCGCGGCGCCTACAGCTTGCAGCCATTCGGCCACAGAGTCGGTCGACCCGCCCTCGTCAAAAAAGTCCTTCATGAAAGCCGCCGTCTGATCCCGCGGCAGCTCGGTCATGTGCTGAACCAGCATCAGCTCCTGCTTGGACTGGCGGAAGGCCTTGATCAGCGTACGGCGCGTGTCCACACTGTTGGACAGCGATGCGGCGTGCACCAACTCGCTGGTCTGCACCGCGCGCTCGCGGATCGGCAATTTGGACTGAATGGCGAGGTTGGCCACCTTGATGGCCTCCAGTGGCGAGCGTTGCAACGCCACCGAAAAGTCCACACTGGCACGAGGCCCACCTGCAGGCGGCAGCGCAAAGGCTGACAATTCACGGGTGCTGGGTGCGCGGCGAGCCGCAGGTTTGGGTGTGGATCGGCTGGCAGCCGTGCGAACGCGAGTAACCATGGAATGCCCCTGAGAATTTCGACAGACAAAATGGTGTCCGCGAATCTAGGACCAAGCCTTGCGCCCGGTCAATGCCTCTATCCTATGAACTAGGGGGCTGACATGCCCAGGGAGACCCAGTCAATGAAGCTTTCGATCACCCGAGCCCTGCAGACCACCACGCTGTCCGCGGCTGCAGTGCTCAGCAGCCTGCCGGCCGTGGCAGCCGACAAGTTCACCTACCTGACAAACTGGTATGCGCAGGCAGAGCACGGCGGTTTCTACCAGGCGCAGGCCACTGGCCTGTACGCCAAGGCTGGGCTGGACGTGACCCTCAAGATGGGAGGCCCCCAGGTCAACCTGCTGCAACTGCTGGCTGCCGGCCAGACCGATTGCGTCATGGGTTATGACATCCAGGTCATGAAAGCCTGGGAGCAAGGCATCGAAGCCGTCACCGTGGCGGCGGCATTCCAGAAGGACCCGGCCGTGATCATTGCGCACCCCCACATCAAGCGCTTTGAAGAGCTCAAAGGCAAGACCATCCTGGTGGGCAGCGCCGGTCAGGTCACCTACTGGCCCTGGGTCAAGAGCCGCTACGGCTTCACGGATGCACAGGTGCGCCCCTACAACTTCAACATCCAGCCCTTCCTGGCCGACAAAGACCTGGCCCAGCAAGGCTACCTGGCCTCAGAGCCCCACAGCATCGAGCAGATCAGCAAGATCAAACCCACCGTGTTCCTGCTGTCCGACCTGGGCTGGCCCCCGTACGCCACCAGCATCGTCTGCACGGCACAGACGATCAAGACACGGCCCCGGCAAGTGGCCGCCTTTGTGAAGGCTTCGATGCAAGGCTGGAAGTCCTACCTGCAAGGCGACCCCAGCCCTGCCAATGCCCTGATCAAAAAAGACAACCCCAACATGACCGATGACCTGATCGCCAACGGCATGGCCAAGATGAAGTCCGAAGGCATGGTCATGGGTGGCGATGCGGCCACGCTGGGCATTGGCGTGATCACCGACGCCCGCATGAAAAAAACCTACGACATGATGGTGCAGCACCGACTGCTGGACCCGACCAAGGTCCCGCTGTCCAGGACCTACACCACGCAGTTTGTCAAAGACCTGAAGGTGCTGCCCTGAGCCCCCCACCCCGTCCGGCGATCGACATCGAGTCGGCTGAACACGTCTACCCCAACGGCACCCGCGCTTTGACGCCGGTGTCACTGCGCATCGAGCCTGGCGAGTTCGTGACCTTGCTGGGGCCCTCCGGTTGCGGCAAGAGCACCTTGCTCAAGATGGTGGCAGGCTTGCTGTCGCCCACCGGCGGGCGCGTCCAGACCCAAACGACCGCGGCCGTTTCCTTTGTGTTCCAGGAGGCCACGCTGATGCCCTGGGCCACGGTCGAATCCAATGTGCGCCTGCCGCTGGACCTGGCCGGGGTTCCCCGCGCCGAGGCCGTCCCACGCGTGGCCCAGGCCCTGCAACGAGTCGGGCTGGGTGGATTCAGCCAGCAACGTCCGCATGAGCTGTCTGGCGGCATGCAGATGCGCGTGTCAATTGCTCGCGCCCTGGTCACGAAGCCACAAGTGCTGCTGATGGACGAGCCCTTTGTTGCGCTGGATGACATCACCCGCCACAAGCTGGATACCGACCTGCTGGCCTTGTGGCAAGGCCAGGGCCTGACCGTGGTGTTCGTGACCCACAGCATCAGCGAGGCGGTGTACCTGTCTTCCCGCGTGGTGGTGATGGCCGCACGACCCGGGCGTGTGCTGGAAGACCTGCGCATCGAAGCCCCCCACCCGCGCACCGAAGACTTCAGGACCAGCATCGGCTTCAACGACCTTGTGCGGCACCTGCATGGGCAGCTCAGCGCCGCCAGCCAGGACCCGCAGGAGCGCCTCGCATGAAGTCACCGCCAGATGCCACCGCCACCCGCTGGATCGCGCCGCTGTTCGTGGCCCTGCTGCTGATCGGCCTGTGGCAGGCCTGGACCACCCTGGCCGACGTGCCCGCCTACTTGGTGCCCTCACCCTGGGCCATTGCCCACACCCTGGTGACTGACTGGGCCTTGCTGTGCAGCGCCTGGTGGGTCACGGTCAAGATCACCCTGCTGGCCTTTGCCGCCGCCGTGCTGCTGGGCAGCCTGATGGCCTTTGCCCTGGTGCAAAGCCGCTGGATCGAGACCGCGTTTTTTCCGTACGCGGTGCTGCTGCAGGTCACCCCCGTGGTGGCCATTGCCCCCTTGATCATCATCTGGGTCAAGGACCCCACCCTGGCCCTGGTGGTGTGCGCCACACTGGTGGCCCTGTTCCCGATCATCAGCAACACCACGGTCGGGCTGCGCAGCGTGCACCCGGGGCTGGCGGCCTACTTTCAGTTGCAAGGGGCCAGCCGCTGGCAAACGCTGGTGCGACTGCGCATCCCGTCGGCCCTGCCCTATTTTTTTGCTGGCCTGCGCATCTCGGGCGGTCTGGCGCTGATTGGCGCGGTGGTGGCCGAATTTGTGGCGGGTACTGGCGGCACTGGAGCTGGCCTGGCCTACCAGATCCTGCAATCGGGGTACCAGCTCAACATCCCCCGCATGTTTGCCGCCCTGGTGCTGATCTCGGTGACTGGCGTGGTGATCTTTGGGGTGCTGTCGGCACTGACGCGCTGGGTGCTGGGCGGGTGGCATGAGAGCGAGGGCGGCCGCTGAGCCATGGCACATCCGGACGATCCCACCCACATGCTTCGATGTCTCCGGGAAGCCCTAGAACCATCAATGCAGCCGTTCAAAGCGAGGGTTGCCCTGGAGATTGGGGAGCAAAACGCACATTGCATAATGCTTCACGGCAGGCGGGAGCACGCAAACATTCCCACCCTCAAAAAATCCATTCAATGTCGGAGAACACCATGAAATCAGCGGCCACCCTTTTGTTTGCACAACTCCTGCTTGCTGGCTCTGCATTCGCCAGTTTGGAGATTGTCAACAACAGCGCGCACATCAATACCAGCACAGGCGTTGCCACCTTTTCCGTCGAGTTCAGCGAACCCACCGACCTGAGCACCTACGATGAATTTGGGCGTGCAGCCAAGAATTTTCAGGTGTTCATCTATGGCGACGAGTCACTCGGCTACCCGGACTATTTCTCAGCGATTTTGCGCACAGCAGAAAGCACAGACACGGCTGGCCTGTTGATCGCCAGGGCCTCCACGCCTTTGACTGAAGAGGAAATGAACGACCCGTTGTCTGGCGGGTGGGGGCGATTGCTGGAATCGACACCCATCACGTTCAGTGGCAACTCGGTCTCGTTTTCCTTGACCAACGAATTGATCAACCTGCAGCCAGCTTCCGCCTTCAAGTACTACATTGAAGCTTACGAGTACGGCAGCCTGTCGTCAGTTTCACAGGAAAAATTCTCGACGATCGCGCCCACAGCCATCCCTGAAGCCAGCACCAGCGCGATGATGCTTCTGGGTATGGCATCACTGGCTGCGCTCATGAAGCGCAAAAAATAAAAGCGAAACCGCCCCGTCCAAAGAAGTCATGGCGATGTGGCGCCCGTGCTGGTCCGTGGCAACGTCAGTGATCGCTGCTTGCAGCCTGACGCTGGCCACGCTGTCAGGAGCGCCAGCCTGGGCCGAAGAGCCGACGCCCAAGGTCGACTTCCACACCGTGCAGCGCGACTACTCGCTGCTGCCCGGCTTTTCTCAGGTGTTTGTCGAGACCAGCCTGTTGCAGGGCGACAAGGCCTTGACCGAGCAGTCGTCCCGCAAGCTGTCCGCGTTGCTGCCCATGGCCTTTGCGGCGCTGCCACCCCACGCACAACGCGAGCTTCGGTCCCTGCGCGTGTTCCTGTTGTGGGGAGACGCATCCCCTCACGGTGGATTGCGCAGTGGCATGCGCTACGTGAGGCGGGGTGAGCCCAACGCACGAAACGGCCATGATCGCCGCTGGGAGCACTCGATCGTGATCTACAGCGCCAAGAACCTCATGTACCTCGATGACCTGTGGTCCAAGAAGGCCATGGTCCATGAAATGGCGCATGCCTGGCATGTGACCCATTGGCCCGATCACCATGCGCCCATCCACCAGGCATGGACAAACGCTGTGCGCAACGGCCTCTACACCGATGTGGTCGACCACAAAAATCGCGTCATTGCGTCGGCCTACGCGATCAAGAACCCGTTGGAGTACTTTGCCGAGTTGTCAGCGGCCCGTTTTGTCGGCATCAACTACCACCCGTTCAATAAAGATGGCTTGGCACAATATGACCCGATGGGGTTCCGCATGGTCGAGGCGTTGTGGGCTGCGCCCTGATTTGACACCTGCGGATCACCGCCGCTGCCCTGGAATAATTGGGCACATCTGCCGCCGTGGCGTACCAGATCACCGCTATGCTTTCCCTCACGGGTTCGTGCCCTCATCCAACAAGGAACGCAACGATGACCAATCCCCACAGTCAAAAAAACATTGGCCAGGGTGCCGCACCCCTCAGTGGCGATGACGGCCCCATGCGCTTGGTCGCCCCCATTCATCTGCGCACCTCCACATCAACCTGCTGGAAATGTTCAGGCCTGACGCAGGTGCACGCCCTGGTGGCTGCCGATGTGGTGGATCTGGGTGAATCCGGTCAGTGCCGGACCTATGCCTATGGCATTGCCAACCCACCGTCAGAGTTGTCGACCAAGTTGCACTTCCTGGCGCCCAACCTCCGTGTGGATCAGCCCAGCGACGACGGCGTGTTGCGGTTGACCAACCACTGCTCGCATTGCGGCGCCTTGCAGTCCGACGTCTATCTTTTTTCAGAGCCAGGCGCCCCCTTCTTTGGCCGTCCGCCCGAAGGGCACCTCGGTGCGGTCATCCTGGAGCACGACATCGAAGTCGGCGACGCCAGTTACTCGACCTGAGTGGAGCGGAACGCCGCCGCCACGATGCGGCGCATCAGCCAGCGTGGGGTGATGCGGCCAGACCAGACACCCAGTTTGTTGATCAGTCCTGGAACCACGATGGCCTGCCCCCGCAGCATGCCTTGGACGGCCTGCCGTGCCACGTCCTGCGCCGGGGCAAAGGGCACACGGTCGGCCAGGGAGATCTTGCGATGCTTGGAAGCCACCGCCACAAACTCGCTCTGCGTGGGGCCTGGGCAAAGCGCCGTGACCGTGATGCCCTGATGGCGCAGTTCGTGGTGCAGCGCTTCGCTGTATGACAACACGTAGGCCTTGCTGGCAAAGTACACCGCCATGCCAGGCCCCGGCTGGAACGCCGCCGTGGAGGCCACGTTCAGCACCCGCCCCTGACGGCGCTGGGTCATGGCCGGCAGCAAGGCATGGGTCAGCGCGGTCAGGGCCGTGATGTTGAGGTCGATCATGCGCTGCTCATCGGCCCAGGGCGTGGCGATGTGAGGGCCCACCATGCCCAGGCCCGCGTTGTTGACCAGCACGTCAGGACTCAGGCCCTTTTGCGTCAACGCTGCCAGCAGCGACGACACGCCATCGGGTGCCACCAGGTCAGCCGAGATGACGTGGCAGGTCACTCGGTGCGCGCTGGCCAGGGTCTGCGCCAGGTCGCGCAAGGCGCCTTCGCGACGGGCGACCAGGATCAGGTCATGGCCGCGCTGTGCCAGCTCCAGCGCGATGGCTGCGCCAATGCCGGACGAGGCGCCGGTGACCAGGGCCAGAGGTTTTGTCATGGTGCTGAAGCCGCCGTTGAAACCACCGATGATGCACGAGCCCCGCGAGCGTCCTCCACCGCTGGTGCGCCGCCGCCCAGCGCCTGCACCAGCGACACCCAACTGCTGAGCTGGTTGTAGCGGGCATCGGCCAGCGACAGCTCGGCCGTGCGGCGCGATTCCTGCGCATCCAGCCACGACTTGAGGGGCTCGGCCCCCGAGCGGTAGCGCAACTCGGTCAGCCGCTCGACCTTGCGGGCCTGAAGCAGCCGCTGCTCCAGCGCCTGGGTCTGCACCGCGTACTGGGCCTGGGCCGACAGGCCTTGGTCCACTTCCGACAGGGCCTGGTACAGGGTCTGGCGGAAGTTCAGCACCGCGGCATCGGCCTCGGCCTGTGAGATGGCCACATTGCGCTGCATGTCACGGAACTGCAGGAAGGGCAGCAACAACGTGGCGCCCAGGCTGCCCACCGGATCACGCAAGACGCGGCTGAGCGACTCGCTGGAGCCGCCCACGCTGCCGGTCAGGCTCAGGCTGGGGTAGTAACTGGTGCGCGTGACATCGACCGAGGCATAGGTGCCGCGCAGCCGCGATTCCGCCGCCCGGACATCGGGCCTGCGCGACAGGATGTCCGCCGGCAGGCCCGGGGCCAGCGTCGGCCAGGCCGTCTGGGGCCAGCGGGGTTGCTCGGGCAGGCTGGCCGACTGGGCCGGGCCATCCAGCAGCAAGGCCAGGGCCTGACGAGCCTCCATGCGCGTCTGAGTCAATTGAGCCAAGCCGGCCTCCTGGCTGGAGACCGACTGCTGCGCCTGCGCCTGCTCCAGGCCCGAGACGCTGCCCGCCTTGTACTGAGCGCCCACCAGATTCTGGGTCTGACGGGCATAGGCCAGGCTTTGCTCGGCCGACGTCACCCGCTGATCCAGGTAGGCCAGTTGCCAGTACAGGCGTGCGGTGGTGCCCACCAGGCTCAAGGCCACGGCGCGGCGATCGTCCTCGCTGGCCTGGGTGGCCCACTGAGCCGAATCACGCTGGGCCGACAGCTTGCCCCACAGGTCCACCTCCCAGGTGGCGCTGAGCTTGGCCGAAGCGCCCCGGGTGGTCGGGCCACCGTCCAGTTGGCGTGATGCGTTGACGCCCACCGAGGCCGACACCGATGGCAGCCGATCTGCATCGGCCAGGTCGGTCTTGAGCCGCGCCTGCTGCACACGCAGCACGGCCACGCCCAGGCTCAGGTTGCTGTCCAGCACGCGCTGGATCAGATCGTTCAGGACCGGGTCGTCAAAACGCTGCCACCAGGCCTCGTCCAGGCTCAGGGCCGAGCCCATGGCACCACTGGCCAATGGCGTGACCTGCCAATGCGCAGGCACCTGGGCACCACCGGCTGCAGGTGCATTCATGCCTGCTGGCGAGGTGGCACAACCAGCCAGCACCGCCAGACTGATGGCCGTCATCAAGGCCTTGGCCTTCAAGTGAATCAACATCCCAAAACCCTCAATGCTTTTGTCAAGGACGCGACAGGGCGTCGACAGGATCCAGGCGGGCTGCATTGCGCGCTGGCAGAAAACCGAACACCACACCGATCAGGCTGGAGACCCCGAATGCCATCACGATCGACGTCGTCGAATACATCATCTGGAAGGTACCGCCGACCTGCTTGAAGATCTGCCCGATGCCCAACGCCAGAGCGATGCCGAGGATACCGCCCAGCAGACACACCAGCACGGCCTCGATCAGAAACTGTCGCAGGATGTCCCCCTGGCGTGCACCCACGGCCATGCGGACCCCGATCTCCTGGGTGCGCTCGGTCACGGACACCAGCATGATGTTCATCACCCCGATGCCCCCCACGATCAGGGAGATCACAGCGATCGACGAGATCAGCAGCGTCATGGTCTGCGTGGTGCTCTCGATGGTCTGACGGATGCTATCGCTGTTGCGGGCAAAGAAGTCCTGCGCACCGTGGCGCTGAGTCAACACCGCGGTGATGCCTTTTTCGGCCACCACCGAGGGCACATCGTCCTTGACACGCACCGTGATGCTGCGAAGGTGGTTCTGCCCCAGCAGGCGCCGCATGGCCGTGGTGTAGGGCACCCACACATTGAGGTTGTCCCCAAAGCTGAAGACGCTGTCCTGCGCCTTGGTCACACCCACCACACGCACCGGCACACGCCCTAAAAAAATCACCTGACCGATGGGGTTCTCGTCGGGCTGGAACAAGGCATTGCGGGTGCTGGGGTCGATCACGGCCTCCTGCTCCTGGCGGCGCACGCCTTCACGGTCAAAGCTCATGCCCAGGTCCATGGTGTAGCCCTTGACCTGGAAAAACTGCTCCCCGACACCGGTCACATTGGCCGTGGCCTCGACATTGCCACGCCGCAAGGTCACGCTGGTGCTGACGCTGGGCGTGACGCTGTCCACATAGCTCAACTGCTCCAGCGCCCGGGCATCGTCAGGCACCATGGTGCGAATGCGCCCAGCCGTTCGGTCCCCAAAGTTCTTGCCCGGGAAAAAATCGATCGTGTTGGTGCCCATCGAGCTGATGTCAGCCAGGATGCGCTGCTGTGACCCGGCCCCCAGGGCCACCATCGACACCACCGAAGCAATCCCGATGATGATGCCCAGCATGGTCAGCAAGGTCCGCAAGCGGTGGCCCGCCATGGCACGCAGGGCCATGGTGAAGGCCTCGCCCAGGCGCCCCCAGTTGGAGGCCAGGCGCTCGCGCCAGCTCGGCTCTCCCTGCCCCCCCGTCAGTGGCCGTGCGACACGGGTCTGCCCGGCGGCAGCCTCGCCACGCGGGGTGATGTGGTCAGAGACGATCGCGCCATCGCTGATCTCGATGATGCGCTGCGCATGGCTGGCCACCTGGGGGTCGTGCGTCACGATGATGACCGTGTGCCCCTCGGCATGCAGCTCCTGGAGGATCTTCATGACCTCCTGACCCGAGACGGTGTCAAGCGCCCCCGTGGGCTCGTCGGCCAGGATCACGTCGCCGCCATTGACCAAGGCGCGGGCGATGCTCACGCGCTGTTGCTGGCCGCCTGAGAGCTGTCCGGGCCGATTGTTCAGGCGCTCACCCAGCCCCAGACGCGTCAGCAGGGCCTGGGTCCGCGTGCGTCGTTCCTCGCGGCCAAACCCGGCGTAAATGGCGGGGATCTCGGCATTGCCCATGGCCGTCAGGTCGCCCAGCAAGTGATAGCGCTGGAAAATGAAACCAAAGTGCTCGCGACGCAGCCTTGCCAGCTCGTCGGGCATGAGGTCAGCCGTGCGCTGACCGGCCACCGTGTAGTTGCCCCGCGTGGGCCGGTCCAGGCACCCCAGGATGTTCATGAGGGTGGACTTGCCCGACCCCGATGCCCCGATGATGGCCACCAGCTCGCCCGCCTGAATGCTCAGGTTGACGCCCTTGAGCACGGCCACCACGCCATCACCCGAGGGGTATTCCTTCCAGAGGTCCTGGACGTGCATCAAAGGCTGAGTCATGGTCTTTGCCGGCCCGATCAGAACATGCGCGGTACGCCGCTGCGACGGCCGGTGCTGCCAGCCTCGCCAGCCTGCGCCTCGCCGACCACCACCTTGTCGCCCGCCTTCAGCCCCGAAAGCACCTGGGCCTGCACGCGGTTGTTCAAGCCGACCTTGATGTCCTTGGTGACCACCTGGGCCTCATCGCCCTCGCCTTGCAGAACCTTGATGGCATACAAGCCGCCCTTGCCGCGCTTGCCCAGTGCCGACGAAGGCACCAGCAAGGCATCCTTGGCCTCGGCCAGCACGATGGAGACCTGAGCCGTCATGGAGACCTTGAGCTGCCCATCCGGGTTGGGCACCTCGAACAGGCCGTTGTAGTAGATGGCCGCGGTGCTGCTGGAAGACGTCGATGTGACAGATTCGTTCTGCTCGGTCTCCGGGGTAGGCTCCACCGCACGCAGCTTGGCCTCATAACGCTTGCGTGATTCGCCCAGGATGGTGAAGTACACCGGCAAGCCGGGCTTGACCCGAACCACATCGGCCTCGGAGATCTGTGCCTTGACGGTCACCGTGTCCAACCTCGCGATCTTGATGATCGTGGGCGCCGATTGATTGGCATTGACGGTACGGCCTTCTTCGGTGACCACGGCCACCACCACGCCATCCATCGGCGCGGTGATGCGGGTGTAACCCAGATTCACCCGGGCGGTGTCGGCGGTGATGCGCTGCTGCTCGATCTGCGCCTCCTGAGCCTTGAGCTCGGCTCGCAGCACGTTCAAGCTGGCCTGGGCCGCTTCAAAAGCTTCCTTGGAAGTGGCGTCCTGTGCCAACAGGGCCTGCTGGCGCTTGAAAGTCAGCTCAGCCTGTACCAGATTGGCCTGCTTGGCCAGGCGCTGGGCCTGGATGTTCTGCAAGGCCGCCTCGGCATTGCGCAAGGCGTTGGTCTGCGGGGTGGCATCGATCTCGGCCACCAGTTGACCCGCCTTGACGGTGTCGCCCAAGGCCACATGCAGCTTCTTGACCTGTCCGGAAACCTGAGCGCCCACACTGACCTGCTTGACGGCCTTGATGGTGCCACTGGCCAGCACGGTGTCCTCCAGATCACCCACCGCCACCTCCGTGGTGATGACCTGCGGCGCCGGAGGCGGGCTGAACCATCTGACCTTGATGCCCCACCCTGCGGCACCCAGCACCACCAGCAGGATCAGCCCCTTGATGCCCCACCCATTTTTGAACCACGACGATGTCTTTGATGCACTCATGGGTCATGAGTTTGCATCAAGCCTGTGAAGCGCCTTTGGCCCGGGGGTAAATGCTTTGTAAAGCGAGGACTGAGCAGAGGATTCGGATGCATCAAAGGAGGCATGCTCCGCTCAACCGAACAGACCGAACTGCCGATAACAGACCGACATCGCCAAATGCCGAGATCCTGACCATGACCACGCCAGCCTCCCTTCTTCGCCTCTGCCTGGTTGCATGGGCTGTCATGGCCACCATGGGATCACCGGCCCAGGCTGCACCGCAGCAGATCACCGTGCTGGACCCA
>JACCDH011510529.1_pt1 | contig 17033 bp, 18 predicted proteins | sample 7442481 | NCBI WGS metagenome assembly JACCDH01 (sample SAMN15323433, study PRJNA562643) | freshwater metagenome | isolation source: river surface water | place: USA:Blue River Watershed | collected 2017-08-15
CGCTCCAGGAAGCGGCCATCGCGACGCACGCGCTTGTCGGCGACGACGATGTTGAAGAAAGGACGTGCTTTAGAGCCGCCGCGGTTCAGACGAATAACAACCATGATTTATCCTTGGGTGGTTGGGTCTGGCGGCACAAATACCGAGACCCGATTTCTTCCAGCGTTTGAGACACGCAACTGGCCACCCGGCCAGTGACACACTGAAAAGCCCACCATTATACAACGGGAGCCCCAATGCCATTGATCCGCCCAAGCCGTGATGAAGACATCCCGGCCATCACGGCCATTTACCGACACCATGTGCTGACCGGCACAGGCACTTTTGAGATCGATCCGCCATCCGAGGCCGACATGCTGGGCCGCCGGGCTGACGTGCTGGCCAAGGGCCTGCCCTATCTGGTGGTAGAAGACGCCGGTCAGGTCTTGGGCTTTGCCTACTGCAACTGGTTCAAGCCCAGGCCGGCCTACCGCTTTTCGGCCGAGGACTCGATTTACATGGCTGCCGATGCCCACCACAAAGGCTTGGGCAAGGCCTTGTTGGCCGAGCTGTGTGCTCAAGCCGAACGGGCCGGTGTGCGCAAATTTTTGGCGGTCATTGGCGACTCGGACAATGCCGGCTCGATCGGGGTGCACCGGTCGGTCGGCTTTACCCACGTGGGAATCATCCGGTCTTGTGGCTGGAAGTTCGACCGTTGGCTGGATGTGGTGATGATGGAAAAGACCTTGGGCGCGGGTGACCGCACATCTCCGCAATAATCGCGACCATGAAAAACAAAACACTGACCACCTGGCTCACCTTTTGGGGCGGTCCTTTGGGCTTGCACCGCTTTTACCTCAAGGGCTTTGGCGACATGCTGGCTTGGCTCTTGCCGATGCCGACCGCATTGGGCATCTACGGCATCCAACGGGTGCAGGCCTTTGGCCTGGACGACCAACTGAGCTGGGTCTTGATCCCGTTTTTGGGTTTCAACATCGCAGGCTGCGCGCTCACCGCCATCGTCTACGGCCTGATGCCTGCGGAAAAGTGGAACGCCAAATTCAACCCGCAAGGCGCTGCCGATGCCGCTGCCGGTCAAACCAACTGGCTCACCGTCTTTGGCATTGCAACGTCTTTGCTGATCGGTACTGCGGTTCTGATGTCCAGCCTGGCTTTCAGCTTTCAGATGTATTTCGAATACCAAATTGAACAAGCCCGGCTGATCAGCCAATAAAACAAAAAAGCCGGACAGTGTCCGGCTTTTTTCATGCGATCACGGCAGGCTCAGTCGAAAACCCGAAAGCTGATCCAGTAAGCGACAGCAGCCACAAAAGCGCTGGCCGGAATGGTCAAGACCCAAGCCCACACGATGTTGCCCGCCACGCCCCAACGCACGGCACTGGCGCGTTGAGTGGAGCCCACCCCTACGATGGCACCGGTGATGGTGTGTGTGGTCGACACCGGAATGCCCAAAGAGGTGGCCAAGAACAAGGTCATGGCACCACCGGTCTCGGCACAAAAACCGCCCACAGGCTTGAGCTTGGTGATCTTCTGCCCCATGGTCTTGACGATGCGCCAGCCGCCGAACATGGTGCCCAGGCCAATGGCTGCATAGCAGCTGATCACCGTCCAAGTGGGCGGCGCCTTGTCTCCCGCGGCTGCATAGCCGGTGGCGATCAACATCATCCAGATGATGCCGATGGTTTTTTGGGCATCGTTGCCGCCGTGGCCCAAGCTGTAGGCACCGGCCGACACCAACTGCAGACGGCGGAACCACTTGTCCACTTTGGAGGGGCGTGTGCGGCGGAAGATGTTGGCCACCAGAACCATCATCAAAGAGCCCAGCAAAAAGCCGAGCACCGGCGACACGAAGATGAACGAGACGGTCTTGAGGATGCCCGTGGACACCAATGAACCTGCACCCGACTTGGCAATGACCGCGCCCACGATGCCGCCAATCAAAGCGTGCGAAGAGCTGCTGGGAATGCCGTAGTACCAAGTGATCACGTTCCAGGTGATGGCCCCCACCAGCGCACCGAACACCACATGCGTATCGACCACACCGGGCTGAACAATGCCCTTGCCCACCGTGGCGGCCACGCTCAGGTGGAAGATGAAAATGGCAATGAAGTTGAAGAAAGCGGCAAACACCACCGCTTGGGTGGGTTTGAGTACGCCCGTGGAGACCACGGTCGCGATCGAGTTGGCCGCATCATGAAACCCGTTCATGAAGTCAAAAATGAGCGCCAGGGCGACCAACAGGATCACCACCCACAAGGCGGCTTGTACGGTTTCCATACGTCAGATTCCCGGTTCAGATCAGGAGTTTTCGAGGACGATGCCCTCGATCTGGTTGGCCACGTCTTCACACTTGTCGGTGATGGTTTCCAGCAATTCGTAAATGGCTTTGAGCTTGATGATCTCGCGCACATCGGGCTCGTCGCGGAACAGCTTGCTCATGGCGCTGCGCATCACGCGGTCGGCGTCAGACTCGAGACGGTCGATCTCTTCGCAGGTCTTGAGCGCCGATTCGGCCACAGCGGGCTCGCCAATGCGGGCCAGCAGCTTGACCGCGTCTTGCACACGTTCGCAGCAACGCACCGACAAATCGGTCAAGCGGGTGATTTCTTCGGTCATGTGGCGCACGTCGTACAGGGCCATGGTCTCGGCCGAGTCCTGGATCAAGTCGGCCACATCGTCCATCAGATTGATCAGGGCGTGGATTTGCTCGCGGTCGATCGGGGTGATGAAGGTGGTGTGGATCAGACGGTTGACTTCTTGGGTCACGCGGTCAGCGGCATGCTCGGCGTTGTCCACATCGCGGTTGTATTTCTCGCGCAGGTGCACATCGTTGTAATTGGCAACCAGGTTCGAGAAAGCGCGAGCCGCTTCGACAATGCGTTCAGCGTGTTGGTTGAAAAGTTCGAAAAAATTGCCTTCTTTGGGCAGCAACTTGCCAAACAGCATGGGGGAGGCTCCTGATGGGTTGATCTGAAAACATGACGTTTTGATGACACACAGAAGTTTAACCGGTGACAAGTCGTCCCAAGGGCTGAAAATCAAATGCTACGCAGGCCTAACGCGCAAGGGCAATGTCAGCTGTGCGTGATGACTTGGATGCTTTGACCAGCCACACGGGCCCAGTCGGCAGGCGTGACCAACTCGGGGGCCAGATCGGCCAAAGGGTGCACCACAAAGGCCCGCTCCCAAAGGCGCGGGTGGGGCAAGGTCAGGCGCGGGCTGTCCATGCGGGCATGGCCGTACATGAGCAGGTCCAAGTCCAAGGTGCGAGGGGCGTTGGGATAAGGCCGCAAACGGCCAGCCTGGGTCTCCAGCGCTTGCAGGGCGTCGAGCAAATCGGGCGCACTCAGGCGTGTTTCCAAGCGAACAACCGCGTTGATGAAATCCGGGCCGTGGGCCTCAAAAGGCGCTGTGCGGTATAGGCGCGAGCGCTGCGAGCCGCAGCTGCCCGGCAATGGGTCCAAGGCGGCCATGCTGGCCCGCACGGTCTGTAAGGCGTCTCCTAGATTGGCGCCCACCGCCACATAAGCGGTCACGGGCTCACGGGCGATCATGGCGGGGCGTCTTTACTCGACGCTGCCAGAACCCTCACCGCCACCCGGTTTGCGGCGACGACGGCGGCGTTTTTTGGGCGCATCGCCCTCAGCGGCCGTTTCTTCGCTCATGGCTTCGGGTGCGGCCTTGGCGGCGCGAGGGGCAGCGCCCTCGCCTTCCGGCCTGGGGGCTCGGCGCACACGGGGCTTGGCTTGCTGTTCGGCTTTGGCCGCTTGCACCAGGTCTTCACGCTCGGCGTCGCTGGCCATGCTGAACTCTTGCCACCAGTCGGCCAGGGTATCGTCCACTTCTTGGGCGTCGGCACGCAAGCGCAAAAAGTCAAAGCCGGCACGAAAGCGGGCTTGTTCAACCAAGCTGAAAGGCGTGGCGCCCACGCGTTTTTCAAAGCGCGGCTGCATCATCCAGATTTCGCGCATGTCAGCGGCCAGCTTGCCGCGGCCAGACACATCGCCAATGCGGGCATCGAAGACTTCGTCGATGGCGTCTTGCAAGGCCGGATACGGGTGGTCTTTTCGGGCCAAGCGGGCGGCCCAGCCATCGCGCACATCGGCCCACAGCACGCAAGCGAGCAAGAAGCTGGGCGCCACGGGCTTGCCCTCGCCCACGCGGCGGTCGGTGTCGGCCAATGCAGCTTTGACGAAGTCGCTGTCGGCACGCTCGACCACCACGTCCAGCAGCGGGTAAATGCCTTTGGCCAAGCCCAGGTGCTTGAGCTGCGCGATCGAGGCGAGCGCATGGCCCGTCTGCAAGAGCTTGAGCATTTCATCGAACAAGCGGCTTTGCGGCACATCGGCCAGCAAGGTGGCGGCTTCCACCAAGGGCTTGGCGGTTTTCGATTCGAGCTTGAAACCCAAGGGGTTGAGCTTGGCGGCGAAACGCACGGCGCGGATGATGCGCACCGGATCTTCGCGGTAGCGCGTGGCCGGATCGCCGATCATGCGCAAAGTGTGTTTTTTCGCGTCCTGAATGCCGCCGTGGTAGTCGACCACGATCTGGGTTTCAGGGTCGTAATACATCGCGTTGACGGTGAAGTCACGGCGCGTGGCGTCTTCGTCTTGCGGGCCCCAGACGTTGTCGCGCAGCACACGGCCACTCGAATCCACCGCGTGCTGGATGCCTTCGAGCTGGCGTTTGCTGGTGCGCTCGTTGCCCTTGACCTGCTCGGCAGCGGCGTTGTCAAGATAGGCGCGGAAAGTGGAGACTTCGATCACTTCGTGTTCGCGGCCACGGCCATAGACCACGTGCACGATGCGAAAACGTCGGCCAATGATGAAAGCGCGGCGAAACAGGTTCTTGACCTGCTCGGGCGTGGCATCGGTGGCCACGTCAAAGTCCTTGGGGCGCAGGCCCAGCAGCAAATCGCGCACAGCACCGCCCACGATGTAGGCTTCAAAACCGGCTTGTTGCAAAGTGCGCGTCACGTTGATGGCGCGTTCGTCCACCAAGTTGGGGTCGATGCGGTGCACCGAGGCGGGCACTTCGGTGCGGCGGCCAAAACGGGCCTTGCTGCCACCAGCGGGTTTGCCCAGCAGCTTGTCGATGAATTTTTTGATCATTCTTGAAACAGTTCGAGGATGCGCCAGCCACGCTCTGTGGCCAGTTGACGCAACCGAGCGTCAGGGTTCGTTGCCACCGGATGGTGGGCTTTTTCCAGAAGCGGCAGGTCGTTCATGGAGTCCGAGTAAAAGCTCATCTCCACATCGTCCCAGCTCAAGCCTTGTTGGGCCAACCATTGGGCCACACGGGTGACTTTGCCTTCTCTGAAGGAGGGGGTGCCTTGGATCTCGCCGGTGATCCAGCCAGACGCATCGCGTTCGAGCTCCACCGCGATCAATTCGTGCACACCAAAGGCCTGGGCGATTGGGCGGGTCACAAATTCGTTGGTGGCCGTCACGATCATCACCGTGTCGCCCGCCTGTTGGTGCGATCGTACCAGTGCCAAGGCCTCGGTCGTGATGCGGGGGCGAATCACCTCGTCCATGTAGCGGTCGTGCGCACGGGCCGCAGCAGCCGCGCCGCGCTCACGCGCTGCCTGGGTGGCAAAGCGCACGTAGTCGTGGATATCGAGCGTGCCGGCCTGGTAGTGCGCATAAAAATCGTCGTTGCGCTGTGCGAAAACCACCGGATCGTTCCAGCCCAGCTCGGTCGTGAAGACGCCCCAGGAATGGTCAGAATCGATGGGCAAAAGCGTGTGATCGAGGTCAAACAGCGCGAGTTTCATTCGTTCTCCAGCATCGCACGCACCAAGGGAATGGTCAGCGCACGTTGCGTTTGCAAAGCATATTGGTCCAGGTGATCGAGCAACTGCATCAAGCTGCCCAGATCACGCGAAAAGCGGTTGAGCATGTAGGACATGACTTCATCGCTCAAAAACAGGCCACGGGCATCGGCCGCTTGGCGCAGCACCGCGCGGCGCTCGGGTTCATCGAGCACCTGCAAGGCATGGATATGACCCCAGCCCAAACGGGTGCGCAGGTCGTCGCGCAGCTTGAGGTCTGCTGGCGGCAAAGCGCCCGCCGCCAACACCCAGCGCGGCGTGCCCATGCGGGGTGTCAGTGCATTGACAAACCAGTTGAAGGCGGTGTGCTGCTGCTCCGAGTTGTAAAGGTGCACATCGTCCATCAGCACCGCGGCCCAATCGTCGTTGAACTCGGGCGGGTTCATGGTGTGCGCATCGAGCCAACCCACGCGAGCGCCCTGTTCTTGCAAGGCGTGGTGCACCGCTTGCAGCAAATGGGTTTTGCCCGAGCCGCTCTCACCCCACAGGTAGCTGGGCACAGGCGCGCGGGTGCCGCCGGCCGTCCACAACCGCAGGTGGCTCACCGCCGCCTCGTTGGGGCCTGCAAAAAAATTGTCCAGCGTTGGCAGGCAGGCCAAGCCGATGTCCAGCGCCAGCTGCTTCATGCGCGGTCAGACCCTGCGTCACTGTCGGATTGGTACAGCGCACTGCTCAGATAACGCGCACGCAGGCGGCGCAAGGCCACCAAAAGGACGGCGCTGGCCGGCAAGGCGATCAACACCCCCACAAAGCCCAGCAGCTGACCGAAAGCCATCAAAGCCAAAATGACCGCCAAGGGATGCAAGCCAATGCGTTCGCCCACCAAGCGGGGGGTGAGCACGATGCTCTCGATCAACTGACCCAGGCCAAACACGACCGCCACCATGACCAGCGCCTGGCCAGAGGCAAACTGCAGCAAACCGGCCAACAAAGCGAGCACCAGACCCAAGCCAAAGCCGAGGTAAGGCACAAAGACCGCCAAGCCCGTGAAGATGCCGATCGGCAAGGCCAGGTCCAGGCCAAACAAGGACAGACCAACGGCGTAAAACACCGCCAGGCACAGCATGACCAGCAACTGCCCGCGCAGGTACTCGCCCAAAACGGCATCGCACTCGGCGATGAAACCGTCAAAGACTTCACGCCAATCGGGCGGCACCAAAGCAACGGTGGAGCGCATCAAGCCCGTCCAGTCCATCAGCAGATAGAACAAGGCCACCGGTACCAGCACCACAAAGCCGGCAAAGGCCAAAGCCGCGCTGCCGCCCAGCTTGAGCGACGCCATCACAGGCGTCCACCAATCTTCACGGTTGGCACTGAGGTAATCCATGACCTGGCTTTTCAAGTCGGCCAGGTCCAACGAAACGGGCACGCCCAGTTGGACCAACCAGGGCTTGAGGGTTGTGTTGAGGCCATCCAACATGGCCGGGATTTGCTGCTTGAGCATGGGCCATTCACGCACCAAAATCGGCACCAGCAAGAGCACAATGCCCAGCAAGGCCGCCAAGGCCAAGGTCTCGACCACGACCACCGCCAGGACTTTGGGCAGACGACCACCAGTGAGTCGGATCAATCTCAATACCAAGGGGTGCAGCACATAGGCCAACACGGCCGCCACAATGAAAGGTGCCAACACAGGGGCAAGCAACCAAAATGCCAGCGCGACCAGCAGCGCCACAGCCGCCCAGCCGAGCAGACGCGGTGTCAATAAGGGGGGGCTAGCTTGCAAGGCGGTCTCGTCTTTTGTCGGAGGGTTGAAAGAGAGGTCAGGGTGAACCCTTAAAATAAGCCTTGATTTTAGTCTGCCAGCCCGTTTATTGGCCCCCTTACCCCATTTACTTGCCCTTGCTGGGCCGAAACCATGAGCCACACCCCCCTTTCGTACAAAGACGCCGGCGTTGACATCGTTGCTGGCGACGCGCTGGTCGAACGCATCAAGCCCCTGGCCAAGAAAACCATGCGCGAAGGCGTGCTGGCCGGCATTGGCGGCTTTGGCGCCTTGTTTGAAGTGCCCAAGCGCTACAAAGAACCCGTTCTGGTGAGCGGTACCGACGGCGTGGGCACCAAGCTCAAGCTGGCTTTTGAATGGAACATGCACGACACGGTGGGCATCGACTTGGTGGCCATGAGCGTGAACGACGTGCTGGTGCAAGGCGCTGAGCCCTTGTTCTTCCTCGACTACTTCGCCTGCGGCAAGCTGGACGTGGACACGGCAGCGGCCGTGGTCGGCCGCATTGCCAAAGGTTGCGAGTTGTCCGGCTGCGCCCTGATCGGCGGCGAAACCGCCGAGATGCCGGGCATGTACCCGGCGGGCGAATACGACCTGGCCGGCTTTGCGGTCGGTGCGGTCGAAAAATCGAAAATCCTCACCGGCCAAAACGTCCAAGCTGGTGATGTGGTGCTGGGCTTGGCGTCCAGCGGTGTGCACTCCAATGGCTTCAGCCTGGTGCGCAAGTGCATCGAGCGCGCAGGTGCCGATGCCCCTGCCACGCTTGACGGCAAGCCCTTCAAGCAAGCCTTGATGGCGCCCACCCGCTTGTATGTGCTGAACGTGCTGGCGGCCTTGGCCAAACATCCGAGCACGGCAGAGACTTCAGGCATCAAGGCCCTCGCCCACATCACCGGTGGTGGCCTGCTCGAAAACATTCCCCGCGTCTTGCCCGACGGCCTGGCGGCTCACCTGCAAAAAGGCAGCTGGCCGCAGACCGAGCTGTTCGCCTGGTTGCAAAAGACCGCTGGCATCGACGACATCGAGATGAACCGCACCTTCAACAACGGCATCGGCATGGTGGTGGTGGTGGACGCCGCCGAGGCTGAGGCCTGCGCGGCCACCCTGCGCGAGTTGGGCGAGTCGGTCTACACCATCGGCACCATCGCCCCCCAGGGCAGCGGTGCGCAAGTCGTCGTCGCTTAAATCCGGCTCAGGCGTCGCCTGACAGTTCGCTCAGTCGAACTTGCAGCGCGGCCTGGTCGTGGGCCTCGGGCTCTGCGCCGAGATACACCCGCAAGTCGTGCAAGGCGTCTTGCGTGTGGCCCAGTTCGGCGTGCACCAGGCCCCGGTCGCGCCGCTCGTCCCACGCTTCGGGCAACAGCACCACCAAACGGTTAAGCACGGCCAGCATGCGCGGCCAATCCTCTTGGGCGCGGAACACTTCCTTGAGGTTGCGCAGCATGCGGGCCAACAAATCGCGCGGCGGGCAGGCCTGCAGATACAAGCCCAAAGGCGTCTCGCCGCCGTCCAGATCGGCCCCAGCGGCCCAGTCCACATCGTCGCGGTAGGGCCCCAATCGGTCGGCCAGGTTGTCCACACCCAGGGACTCCCCCGTCAAGGGGTCCAGCACCACCAAGCCATCGTCCAAGGCGACCTTGACCAGAAAATGTCCCGGAAACGAAATGCCCTGGGCATTCAAGCCCAGTGCCTGCGCCAACTCCAGCCAAATGACGGCCAATGAAATCGGCAAACCCCGGCGGGTGCGCAGCACCTCTTGCAGGTAGCTGTTTTCGGGGGCGTAGTAATCGTTGGCGTTCACGCCAAAGCCCAGGTCTTTGTAGAACACCTGGTTCAAGATGGCCAATTTGCTCAGGTCATCGGAGCCCGCAGGCATGCGCTGCGTGACTTTTTTCAGCAAGCGCTCCACATCGTCGAGCACATGCTGCACATCCATCTCGGACTCTTCGTCTTGCGCCAAGCTGGCAGCGGCTTCCAGCAAGGGGAAGTGCTCATCGCTTTGCACCAAGCTGGCAAAGTAGTCGAGCGGCGAGACGGGTTCGAATTTCAGATCCATGCTTTGGCCAGCGTCCTTTCAACGCTTGAGGAATGCCTTCAAGCGCAGGCCGGTGGCCCACAACGCGCCAAAGTACAAGAGGGCCGAAGCGCTCAGCACCGCCAGCATCCAACCGATGCGCAGCCAAGGGGTTTGGCGCAAATCCACCCAAGGCAGGCCCTTGGCCGCCACCCACAAGAGCGTGGTGAGCAAACCTGTGGCCAGCACCACCTGCAAGGCAAAACGCAACCAGCCCGGCTGCGGCTTGTAACTGCCCCGGCGCAGCAAGCCGATCAACAACCACAAGGCATTGACCAGTGCGCCCAAACCAATCGACAAAGCCAGACCGGCGTGTTGCAACCAAGGGACAAAGGCCAGGTTGAACAGCTGCGTGATGACCAGCACGACCACCGCGATCTTGACCGGCGTGCGGATGTCTTGGCTGGCGTAGTAACCCGGGGCCAACACCTTGATGGCCACCAGGCCCAACAGGCCAATGCCGTAGCCGGTGAGCGACAGCGTGGTTTGCTGCACATCGCGGTCGGTGAAGGCGCCATAGTGGTAGAGCACGGCCACCAGCGGCTGAGAAAACACCAACAAGGCCGCCGCACACGGCAAGGCCAGCAAAAGCACCAAGCGCAGGCCCCAGTCCAACATCGCGGCGTAGCGCTCCGAATCGCCGGTGGCTTTGGCCGCGGCCAGTTGCGGCATCAAGACCGCGCCAAGCGCCACGCCCAGCATGGCGGTTGGGAACTCCATCAAACGGTCGGCATAGCTGAGCCAGCTCACACTGCCAGGCGCCAGGTGCGAGGCGATCTGGGTGTTGATGAGCAAGGAAATTTGCGCCACGCCCACGCCCAGCAAGGCAGGCGCCATCAGGCGCAAGATGTTGCGGGTGGCCGGATTGGTCCAGGCCTGGCGCAGGGCCGAGGGTCGGATGCCGATGCGCGGCAACAAGCCCAAACGCTTGAGCGCCGGGATCTGCACCAAAAGCTGCAGCACCCCGCCCAGCATGACACCAGCTGGCAAGGCATACACCGCTTCGATGCCTTGTTGGGCCAGCCAAGGCGACAGGCCCAAGGCGGCGGCGATCACGCTCACATTGAGCAGCACGGGCGTGGCTGCGGGCACGGCAAAGCGTTTCCAAGTGTTCAAGATGCCGGCCGACAAGGCCACCATCGACATGAAGGCGATGTAGGGAAACATCCAGCGGGTCATCAGCACCGCCGACTGGTAGCCCTTGGGGTCTTGCTGCAAACCGCTGGCCAGGGCCCAGACCAGCCAAGGAGCCACCAGCACCCCGAGCACCGACAGGGCCAAAACCGACCAAGCCAGTGCCGTGGCCACGCTGTCAATCACTTCTTGGGTGGCCTTGTCGCCAAATTGGGCACGGTTGGCCGCCAGCACCGGCACAAAGGCTTGGCTGAACGCCCCTTCGGCAAACAGGCGGCGAAACAGGTTGGGAATGCGAAAGGCGACGTTGAAGGCGTCGGTCAAGGCGCTGGCACCAAAGGCCGAGGCGATCAAGAGCTCGCGCACCAAACCCGTGACCCGGGAGGCCAGGGTGAAAATGGAAACAACAGAGGCAGAACGAAGGAGGCTCACCCGAGGGAGTGTAGCGGCCCAGGTGAGAACTTTCAGCGCGGGCCCTCCAGGGTGCGGGGGGCGTTTTCTCATCCGCTATAATGCTGGGTTCGCCGACAACATCCTCAGACCCCAAAGGAAATCATCATGGCATCAGCTAAGCCAAAGAAAAAGAACCCCCGTCTTGCCTCCGGCCGTAAACGCGTCCGTCAAGACATCAAGATCAACGCCGCCAATTCTTCGCTGCGTTCCAAATACCGTACCGCTGTCAAGAACGTTGAAAAAGCTGTTCTGACTGGCGACAAGACCAAAGCCACCGAACTGTTTGCCAAGATGCAAGCCGTTGTGGACACGATCGCCGACAAGGGCATCTTCCACAAGAACAAGGCAGCTCGCGACAAGAGCCGCCTGAGCGCCAAAGTCAAGGCCTTGGCCCTGGCTGCAGCCTGATCCGCTTTTAAAGATCAACAGCCCGGCCGGAATCTTCTGGCCGCCGTTTGAAACGGGTGCGCTGTCAGCGAAACTGAACCGCCTTCGGGCGGTTTTTTTATGGGCGATTCAAGCACCGCAGGAGGGGCGTGTTGGCGGGCTCCTCATGATTCGCAAGCTCATAAAATCGTCGCCCGTCAACACGCCCCTCCTGCTCATCGGTACGCCAACAAAAAACCGCCCGGAGGCGGTTTGGTTTCTTGGGTGGGATTATTTGGCCGGCGGCGGATCGGGCAGCAAGCAGGCTTCGGCCAGTTGCAGGCCATTGTCGTGGGCGAAGTTCATGACGAAGTCCCAGGCCATGACGTCGTAGTCGCGCAAGTCGCTGTGCACCACGACGCATTTGACGCCGCCCAATGTGGTGGGGATGCACCAGGGGGAATAGCTCAGGTGGCTGCCGGGGCTGGCGCCGCCGGGGCGAAATGGGCTCATGACGCCTGCCAATCGTTCGGCCCAGTCGCTGGGCCTGAATGTTCTGCCATCCTGGGTGATGCCCTGGATGAACACTTCTTTGGCGTTGTTGGAAACCATCGGATAGAGGTGTAAGTGAAGACTTTCCAGTGACCGGGATCGCCGAGCACTGGTTTACCCGAGTATTGTATCTTATATAAGACTTCAAAGCTGTGACAGCCGTCTTCGGGCCGTCATGAAACTGCCTCTAAAATCTCGTTTCAACGGCCCTCTTCGTTGGGCCGATTTTTATTTTTGGAGTTCACGCATGCCCGCTTTCATTGAAGCCGCCTCACCGCACCTCATGAACACCTATGGCCGACTGCCGATCGCACTCAGCCATGGCCAGGGTTGCCGAGTCTGGGACGTCAATGGCAAGGAGTACCTGGATGCTTTGGCCGGCATCGCCGTGAACACGCTGGGGCACAACCACCCCGAATTCGCGCCAGCGCTGCAAGACCAGATCGGCAAGATCATCCACACCTGCAACTACTTCCACGTGCCCAATGCCGAAGTGCTTGCGGCCAAGTTGGTGGAGCTGTCGGGCATGACGAACGTGTTCTTTTGCAACTCAGGTCTGGAAGCCAACGAAGCGGCCATCAAGCTGGCGCGCAAGTTCGGCCACGACAAGGGCATCACCAACCCCAAAATCGTCGTGTACGAAAAAGCCTTCCACGGCCGCAGCATCGCCACACTCAGCGCCACGGCCAATGTGAAACTGCAGCAGGGCTTTGGCCCCATGCTCGAAGGTTTTGTGCGCGTGCCGCTCAACGACATCGAGGCTTTGAAGAAAGCCACCCTCAACGACCCCGATGTCGTGGCCGTGTTTTTTGAAACGATCCAAGGCGAAGGCGGCATCAACCCGATGCGTGCCGATTACCTGCGCGAAGTGCGCGCCCTGTGCGACCAGCAAGACTGGCTCTTGATGATCGACGAAGTGCAGTGCGGCATTGGACGCACGGGCAAGTGGTTTGCCCACCAGTGGGCCGGCATCGTGCCCGACGTCATGCCCTTGGCCAAAGGTCTGGGCTCGGGCGTGCCGATTGGCGCTGTGGTGGCTGGCCCCAAGGCCGCCAACATCTTCCAGCCCGGCAACCATGGCACCACCTTTGGCGGCAACCCGCTGGCCATGCGTGCGGGCGTGGAAACCATCCGCATCATGGAAAAAGATGGCCTGCTGGACAACGCGGCACGCCTTGGCGCCCACTTCCACGAGAAACTGAGCGCTGCCTTGGGCGGCCGAAAGGGCGTCAAGGAGATCCGTGGCCAAGGCCTGATGATCGGTATCGAATTCGATCGCCCCTGCGGTGTTTTGCTCAAGCAAGCGGCCGACGCGGGTCTGATCATCAACGTGACCGCCGACACCGTGGTGCGCCTCTTGCCTCCGCTGATCATGACCACCGCCGAAGCGGACGAGGTGCTGGCCATCCTCTTGCCGCTGATCCAAGCGTTTTTGGCAGAACAAGCATGAGCACGCCCCAGCCCAACGCCATCCGGCATTACCTGCAGTTCACCGACCTGAGCGCAGACGAATACGCGCACCTGTTTGCACGCGCGGCCGAAATCAAGCGCAAGTTCAAAGCCTACGAAAAGTACCACCCGCTGGCCGACCGAACGCTGGCGATGATTTTTGAAAAAGCCAGCACACGCACGCGTGTGAGCTTTGAAGCGGGCATGTACCAACTGGGCGGCTCGGTGGTGCACCTGACCACTGGCGACAGCCAGTTGGGCCGCTCCGAGCCCATCGAAGACAGCGCCCGCGTCATCAGCCGCATGACCGACCTTGTGATGATCCGCACGTATGGGCAAGACAAGATCGACCGTTTTGCCGCGCACTCGCGCGTGCCCGTCATCAACGGCCTGACCAATGAGTTCCACCCCTGCCAGATCCTGGCCGACATCTTCACCTTCATCGAGCACCGTGGCTCCATCCAGGGCAAAGTGGTCGCCTGGGTGGGCGATGGCAACAACATGGCCAACACCTGGCTGCAAGCGGCCGAGCTGCTGGGCTTCACCGTGCACCTGAGCACGCCCAGCGGCTACGAAGTCAATGAAAGCGTGGCCGCCCTCAAAGGCACGGGCAACTTCAAAGTCTTCAACGACCCGCTGGAAGCTTGCCGTGGTGCCGACCTGGTCACCACCGACGTGTGGACCAGCATGGGATACGAAGCCGAAAACGAAGCACGCAAGAAAGCCTTCGCCAACTGGTGCGTGGACGAGGCCATGATGCAAGTGGCCAAGCCCGATGCCCTGTTCATGCACTGCCTGCCCGCCCACCGCGGCGAAGAAGTCAGCGCCGAAGTCATCGACGGTCCGCAATCCGTCGTTTGGGACGAAGCCGAGAACCGCATGCATGTGCAAAAAGCGCTGATGGAGTTCTTGCTGCTGGGCCGTGTGAACGCCTGACATGTCCGCCTGCACCAGCTGCGGCGCTTGCTGCGCGAGTTTCCGCGTGGACTTCTCTGTGTATGAGTACGAAGAAGGTGGCGGCTCGGTGCCTTCAGGCTTGGCCTCGCCCATCACCGAGCACACCTGCCGCATGCGCGGCACCGACCATAGCCCGCCGCGCTGCGCCGCGCTTTACGGGCGCATTGGCGAGAAGGCCACCTGCGGCATTTACGAGTGGCGCCCCTCCCCTTGCCGGGAGTTTGAAGAAGGCAGCGATGCCTGCCAGCGGGCACGACAGCGCCAAGGCCTGCCGCCGCTGAACACCACGGTGTGATCCTGCGCACACGGGGGTGACAAAGCCGTTGTGACCTTTTGCACTACCATCGCCTGAAATCTTTTTCAGGAGACCCCGTGGAACTGCACATCAACGGCCAAAGCCGAAGCACCAACGCCGACCCCAGCATGCCTTTGCTGTGGGTGCTGCGCGATGAACTGAACCTGACGGGCACCAAATTCGGCTGCGGCGTGGCCGCTTGCGGTGCCTGCACGGTGCATGTGGACGGCCAGCCTGTGCGCTCGTGCGTGATGCCGGTGTCTGCCGTGGCGAATCAAAAAATCAAAACCATCGAGTCTTTGGGCACCGCCGATCAACCCCACCCCTTGCAAGCGGCGTGGATCGCCGAGCAAGTGCCGCAATGCGGCTACTGCCAAAGCGGCATGCTGATGGCCGCTGCCGCCTTGCTGGACAAAAAACCCCAGCCGACCGATGCCGACATCGATGCGGCCATGAGCAATCTGTGCCGCTGCGGCACGTACCAGCGCGTGCGCGCCGCCATCCACCGTGCAGCTGCCATGAAGAAAGGCGGTGCCGCATGAAACGCCGTACCTGGATCTTGAGCGCCTTGGGCGCCACCGGTGCCTTGGTGGTGGGCTGGGGCGCGATGCCCGCCCGCTCGCGCATGGGCTCGCCCGAGCTGATGCTCAAAACCGAAGGCGATGTGGCCCTGAACGGCTGGATCAAAATCGCCAAAGACGGCGCTGTGGTCTTGGCCATGCCGCGCAGCGAAATGGGCCAGGGCATCCACACGGCTTTGGCCATGCTGGTGGCCGAAGAACTGGATGTGCCGCTCGACCGCGTGCGCCTAGAACAAGCCGGTGCCGACAGCATTTACGGCAACGTGGCCATGCTGGTGGCCAGCCTGCCCTTTCACCCGCTGGACAGCGAAGGCGAGCACAAGCCCACCCAAATCAAAATGGCCGAATGGGTCGTGGGCAAGCTGGCCCGCGAATTGGGTCTGAACGCCACCGGCGGCTCGTCCACCATCGCCGACCTGTGGGACCCGCTGCGCATGGCCGCAGCCACAGCCCGCGCCAGCTTGTTGCAAGCGGCCGCTGGCACTTGGAAAGTGCCCGCCAGCGAGATCGGCATCAGCCAAGGCGTGCTGAAACACGCTTCGGGCAAAACCGCTCATTTTGGCGAGATGGCCGCAGGTGCTGCAGGCAGCACGCCCCAAGGCATCACGCCCAAAGCCCGCAAGGACTGGAAGCTGATCGGCCAAGCCACCGCCCGCACCGACATCCCGGCCAAAGTCACAGGCCAGGCCCAGTTTGGGCTGGATGTGCGCCTGCCCGGCATGCTGTTTGCCGCTGTGAAGATGAGCCCGATCTTGGGCGGCAGCGCCGCATCCACGGACACGAAAGCGGCATTGGCCCTCAAGGGCGTGTCCAAAGTGGTGCCGCTTGATGCTTGGGGCGGCGGCACCGCCGGTCTGGCAGTGGTGGGCCAAAGCACCTGGCATGCACGCCAGGGCGCAGAAGCGGTGCAAGTGCAGTGGCAAGCGCCCAGTTCTGGCGCGCTCGAAACCGCCACCATCCAAGCCAATTTGCTCAAGGCACTGAACACCGAAAGCGGCTTCACCTTCCACGAGCAAGGTGTACCCGTCCAGGCCGAAAAAGCGGCCACCACCCGCATGGACGCGCTCTACCAAGCCCCCTATCTGGCCCACGCCACGATGGAGCCGATGAACTGCACGGCGCTCTTCAAAGATGGCCGCGTGGAACTCTGGGCCCCCACCCAGGTGCCGCAAATGGCGCGAGACATGGCGGCCAAAGTGGCCGGCGTCAAAACCGATCAGGTGACGGTGCACGTGACGCTTTTGGGCGGCGGTTTTGGCCGCAGGCTCGAAGTCGACTTCATCGGCCAGGCCGTGCAAGTGGCCAAAGCCTGCGAAGGCAGCCCGGTGCAGCTGAGCTGGTCGCGCGAAGAGGACATGACGCACGACTTTTACCGCCCCATGCACCTGGCCAAGTTCCAGGCCTCGCTGGACAAAGGCGAAGTCACCAGCTTGCGCATCAAGTCCGCTGGTGATGCCATCACCCCGCGCTGGATGGCGCGTGCCGTGCCCATGCTGTCGGGCCCCATCGACATGCCCGACAAGACCGCCTCCGAAGGCCTGTTCGACCTGCCCTACGGCTTTGCCAGCCAACACATGAGCCATGTGTTCACAAAGTCCGGCGTGCCCGTGGGC